>Ga0080013_1002117_pt1 | contig 24239 bp, 32 predicted proteins | sample ETNvirenome_6_85_FD_69236 | JGI IMG/M metagenome (GOLD analysis project Ga0080013, IMG submission 69236) | Marine viral communities from the Pacific Ocean - ETNP_6_85 (SPADES assembly) (version 2) | ecosystem: Environmental > Aquatic > Marine > Oceanic | place: Pacific Ocean | collected 2013-06-19
GATGATCGAGTGCCAACAGCATCTCAGCAAGTTGGTCGGCTGTCAGGTTATACGTTATTGTTGCCATTATAAATTTCTCCTATGCGGATATTGCCGCTAATTGCTTCTTTGCTTCGATGAGTTGCACTTCAAGCCCGTCTACCTTTTCAGCAAGACTCATGTGGTTCGTGTGACCCTGCCAAATAGCACCACCAAGAAGGTCGTTCATGCGCTGCATATTGTAGAGCGAGGCATCTGAACCATACACACCAACTCTAATCAAATCGTCCTTGTTGGCTTGCATGGCTTCGTCCCACTTCGTCATAGCCATTCCCATGCCCTGTGAGCGGTGAGTCTGGTGCGCTCTGATGAGGGCGATGTCATCTTCACCGTCAAGTGCAACACCATCTAAGTCACCAGACCCAGCCGTTACATTTGTGGCGTGGAGCGTCCCGTTGCCTTTGATTAAGAAGCGAGTGCCGAACCCACCATTGTTGTGAGTGTTTACGCCAAAAGCGTTGTCCGTGTCATCTAAGGAAACTCTTACATCTGAGTCAGCGTGTAGTACTGCGTTGAATAGAATCATTGCTTGCGATGACGCTGTGTCTGTTTGGTCAGGAGTTCCACCAGCAGCAGAGAAGTTTAGAACCCTGTTACCACCGCCATTGTTCATAAACGTACCTATGTGTGCGCCGCCGTTGGCATCCCTTTTCCTAATCGCAAGGAAATCATCTGTCTCCACAGCTACCAAGCCGTTGCCAAGCATTCCATGCCCAACATCGCTCGACTTCAGCGCAAGTATCTGGTCATCATTCGCACCCTGATTGATCGTTAGCCCGACCGTCATGTTGGCGTTGGCTGAGTCGCCCATGAATACAGTCTGATTGCTGTCAATAAATATCGCATCGGTATCGGCAGTGGCAATCCCCATTGAGTCATCGTTGTTGTTATAACGAATCATCCCTCTATACGTACCGCCAGAATCGGCAAAGAAGATACTCGCCTTATCTCCGCTACTTGTTCCAGAAAGAATGGTCATTCCATTACGACCGGACGTACTACCGACCACCAAATCGTTAGCTTCGGTGTGGGCTGTGAACGAACCACCGCCAACGAATACAGTACCCGTACCAGTGTCAATCCGCATCTGTTCAGTCGTGCCAGTGCCGAAGCTAATGTCTAACGATGAGGAATCAGTGTAGATACCAGTCGTGTTGACTACACCGACACCCCCGCTCGGAATAGCCGAACTAGAGTTCGATGTGAATACTCCGCTAGCAACCGAACTACCAAGCCGGATTCCAGAAGAACCGCTGGCGTTGGTGTTTCCGATATTGATTTCGGTAAATGCTGCTTGGTTCTTCTGGATGCTAATAACATTATTTGCAGATGGTGCTTCACCAATACCTATACCACCCTCGGCACGAATATCCCCACTCGCCACGTAGATCGCAGCGTTGGTTGTGCCTTCGTCTGGTGCGTTGGCAACGTAGAGCGTAGAGGCGATTGTTGCCGTATCGGAAGTGCCGAGCGTGATGTTCGGCTCGAAGAACTCAGCGGTTGATATTCTTGCAGCAACACCCGTTCCAGCAAAGTTCGTCGTGATAGATGAACCACTACCACCGACAAGGAAGTGCTTTGCTGCTGTCCCTGCGCTCGTTGTAGTAAGTGCGGCTTCAACTTGGAACGCCCCCGGCGAACCGTGAGAAAATGAGCCATTCACGCTCACCATCGTGTCGGCAACTACGTCAGAGCCATTACCGATTCCGATATTCGTAGAGTCTTGGTCAATGGCGACCATGATTGCACCACCCACAACAATATGTAGATCGTCGGCAGACTCCTCGTAGATGTAGGTGTCGCCAGATGCCGAACCGTCCAACCGGAGTTTCTTCGCTGCAAGCATGGTAATATCGCCCGAATTTTCCCACACCATTGCGTCGATTGGAGAGTCTGTGTCATTAGGCGTAACCTCCATCACCGCTTCGGTTCCGGTTGCAGAGTTAGTCCAGACAGCACCTTCGGAGTTCACAAACTTTAGGCGACCACCGAACTTGTAGGCATCGTCACCGAAGCCATAACCAGCAAATCGAGCAATAATCCCACCTGACAGGGTAGCTGATATAGAGGCAGCCGTGCCACCTGTGCTGCGAGCAGAAAACTCACCGCCAGCTGAGTGACCGTGCGACATAGCCCGCATCTCACTAACACTGTCGGACGTAGCAGTTATGAGTGCCTGACCGGACGTTGTTACAGTGAAAATATCGCCACTAGCCGTCAACTCACCAGTAGCAACAGCACCAGTGGTAGTGATCGAAGATGACCCGTTGTCGATAGTGCCGAAGCCTGATGTAATGGAAAAGCCTGAGTCCAATGCTCCTGTCGCTAGGCTCGCCAGAGGGAGCGTTCCAGATACGTCAGTGGCTAGAGCGACCTGCGCCCATGCTGAAGTGCCTGTGCCGCTGCCTCTGAGGACTCTACTGGCGATTGGAGTGCTTGCGCCTGTGCCGATCTTTCCTTCAATGGCAACAGCAGCTTCAGACAGGACACCATGCAGGTTTGAGTGAACCTTGTTCGCGTTACCGTCGCCGTCGAGTTCTACCGTCGCCAACGCTGATGCGATTGGCAGATTCGTTGTTGTATCTAATGCACCGGGGTAGTTTGTAGTTCCTGCCATTACTTATCTCCAAATCAGCGGGGTACGATTCAGCCTTCGCTGATCTTATCCCACATGGAAGTACCCCAAATGCCTCTTTGCGCTCCTACTGTTATGCCTTCGTTCACTTTGTCGGTGAAGTCATCCAGCCCGTAGGTATCGCCGTTGAAAATAATCGTCGTGTGCCCCTGAGTCGCAGCAGCAGCACCGAACGTCATGCCGGGTATCATTGGGGGCGCAGAAGTTCCATACCCGCCTTTCGGCGCAAGCACCGCACCAAGCTGAGTGCCTTTGAATTGCTCGCTTTGAGTTTGTTGCAGCAAATCTGACTGCGCCTGTATCGCTGCCGCAAGTTCTATCTCCAGTTGTGCGGTGCTGCCTTCCGTCCCAATAGAACTGATTTGGTGTCGCAAATTCTGAACGGTGGACGTTGCTGCTGCCAGCGAAGCTGTGACGGCATTTTGCGAATCCTTGAAAGCGCGCATCACCCCGGCTCTATTGTCGAGAGCCTCACGACTCATCCCCATCGAAGTCTGTACCTGAATGTTTGCCGGTAGTAAATCGACCTCGGCTTTGATTCTCGCGAACGCTGCACTGTTTTCCTCTCGCAACGCCTTCACAGCGTCCATGCGTAATTCGGCATCTTTTAGAGTATCCGCAAGAGCCTTCGCCCTCTCATTTTTTAGCCGCTCCCGCTTCTCCCTTTCCACTTCCGTCAGTCTAGCGGCTTCGGCTTCGGCTTCGGCTATCCTTTGTTCTGATGCTTCTTCTTCCGCAAGCCTCTCCCTCTCAAGATGAGCAATCCGCTCCGCAAACAGTTTCCGGTTGTAAGCCTTGCGATCTTTCCATTCTGCGATCAATCGCTGATCGGTATGATCTTGTGCTGCGCGATCCGCAAGCCTCTCCCTCTCAAGATGCTCCTCTTTTTCCTTGAGCATCTTGCGATTCCATTCCTTACGCTGTTCCCATTCGGCGATCAGTCTTTTATCAGTATGTTCCCGCGCTTCACGAGCAGCCTCTTTCGCCAGCTTTGCTTGTTCCCCAAGTTCCTCCCGCATCGAGTCGGTGACTTCTTCTTGATTTTCAATTATTTCTTCTGTGGACTCATCTGACACATCTGCCATTTCTTCCATCGCCGTGTTAAATTTAGGAATCTCAACCATTGCAATATGATCAAGTTCTTTACCGAAAAGACCACCTAGCGAATTTACACCATCGATCATTTTATTTATTAATATGACGAACATATTGGCGTATTTTTCAAACATTCCTGTCATAAAATTAATGCCAATTTTCATAGCGCGAACAGCAGTCTCCCAATTCATTATTAGAAGAACGACCCCGGCGACAACTGCACCGATAGCAATGATGATTCCACCCGTAGCTGCGTTGAGGGCAATCCAAGCCCCAACCTGCGCCCACAGAGAAGCTGTGAAAATTGCGCTCGTAGCTGCCACCATCCCGAAGCCTGTCGCAAGAATAGGAAGCCCAAGCCCTATCAGACCAACAGTTACAAGTAACGTACCCAACACTAATCCGAGGGCGGCTATCGTTTTGGTAAGAACAGGGTTCTTCTCTGAAAATGCAGATACCTTCGAAATAACGTCGCCTATTGTTTCAAGGGTTCCCGATAAGGCTGGCGCAAGATGTTCAGCAAACGCCATTTGCAACCCAAGCGTCGATTTTCTCATCGTGTTTTGTGCGTCAACAACTCTGGCAGCAGAATCAGCCATATCTTGGTCAAAGACAATTCCGAGGTCTTGCGCTTCTTCCCTTAAGGCAGCAATGCCGTCTGCGCCTTGTGCGAGTAGCGGAAGCAGGGCTGTCCCTGACCTACCGAATAAATCTTGAGCAAGAGCGGCTTGCGTAATATCATCTTCAACGTCCGCTAGTGCTGAAGATAGAAATACAAATGCGTCCTCAACCCCTAGCCCTTCCAACTCTTTTACCGAAACGCCGAGCGTGTCCAATGCGTCTGTCGTTGTTGTAAGACCGTCACGCCCGTCCTGTATAAACGAGGACATGCGCCTGATGCTCTTTTCAAACCCTTGAATGGTCGAACCTGATTGCTCTAATGCGAATTTGTATTCTGAAAGCACTTCGGTCGTTAGCGCAGTCCGCATCGACATTTTCTGGATTTCGTCACCCGTTTGAGCAAAGGATTTCACCGCCAATCCTAATGCCCCAACAATGGCTCCACCCGCTGCACCGACAGCAAGGAACGCGCCACGCATACCGCGCAACTTGTCCATCGAAGTTTTCGCCTGATCGCCGACACCCTTGATCTTCCCAGATGCAAGGTCTTTTGCGGTCATCGTTATGTTTACTTCGTTAGCCATTCTTCTGCTCTGCTACCTGCGCCAATCGTATTATCCGCAAAACCGAAGCATCTTCATTAAGCAACTGTGACGGCAAGCAACTGTATCGCTGACAAAGTGCGTCGATCATCAACGCCTGAGTCAGTTCTATTGGCTGCTGTTCGCCAGTGTCTCCAAGATGGGCGTATCGTTCTGCGGCTTCGATAAATTTGCTGGCGGTTCCATTACAAGTTCCGACCACTTTGTAATCAAAGCAGCAAGGAGCCTTGCAGGTGCGAGTGCCAGCGCACTTTCGCTATTTGCCGGTATGTCAATTCCTTCGTCATCTGTTAGGTTCCACGATTCAAGAATCACGTCGCACCAAATCGTGTTTGCTTTTATTGACTCAGACTCTTTCTCGGAGTCCATTAGCTTCTGAATTTCTAATACCGTTTTAAGCGGCAAGTCCAGACTGCAACGAACTTCCAAACCCTCGTAGTCGGTTCCCTCGAACGAAATGTTCGCGACTCGTTTTGCTTTGCCAATTTTGTATTTTTTAGGCATGAGTTCCTCTCGTTCCTAATCTAAGCCCAAGTCGGTACAGTACCGCCGGTCAATACACCGGGAGCAGAGTACGTCAGTTCACCACCAGCCCCACGGCTCAGAGCATAGTCCGTGAAGAAACACTCGTTCGGGAGCGATTGCCCGCTAACAGTGATCGTCACAGTCCTTGCGACTGAGGTGCTGCTGACAGTTTTGAATACGTCGTGGGACATATTGCTTGCGTCATTGAAAACACCTGTCACACCGATTGAGAAATCAGCGAGCAACAGAAGCCGCTCGTTTGCTGATTTGTCGAGTCCGGTAACATCTTGAACAGCCCTCGGAATCGCAAAATCGAAGTTCGTTACGTCGTTCGATATTGTCCTTGCTGAGCCACCCGAATCGTCAATGGCTAATGCCATACCTAGTCCAGATTCTTTTGCCATTTCTAGCCTTCCAGTTTGTGTAGTTGCTCGCCCATCTCATCGACCCATTGATCTGGTTCTCTGCGTGAAAACCCAAGACCACTGTTGACGGTAAATATGCTGGGTCGTTCTAAGCTGATGCGATGCTGGTTGCGACGGAAGCACGATTGCCCCGGCGCGAATGTGAAAGTAACCAAATCATCTTCTTGACTCTCAGTAAATTGTAATCCCGATTCGTGGCGTATCCACTCCAACGTCGTGTGAGCGTCGGTGGGAAGAATTGTGTGCCACCCGCCGAGATAGTGCGTACAGTCCACTTCGGCACAGGTGGCAGGACGGAAATGTGTAGCCGGTGGTGCTGATGCTCTAAATGTCTGAAGCATCGCCTCTCCTAAATAAGACTGCAAGAACTAGGCTTGAAATCGAACCAGATACAGTCACACGGATATATCTGGCAACCGTCCCAGTCATTGTTAGTCTTTCGGTTGTCCTACCTGTGACATTTGAAAACGTAATCAGGTCAGACCAACTACTGTCATTTGCTGACTCTTGAATCTTGACCGTAGCAGTTCCAGACGCAATCGAAAATGCTTGAATATACCCAAGCGCACCAGAGGATGATGAGGCTGATTGGTCTACCGAAGCAAACGAAGCTGCACCTGTCGTTGCTTTGCCTGTCGTAAGTGATACGCCCCATTCGACAGGAGTTGCGTTCCCTTGCACCGATGCCGAGAACGTCAACCCACCGTCTGCTGTTCGTGAGCCATCGTAATTGATTTGTTTACCGACAAGTCCTGCACCTACGTCACCAACAGAACCACCCATGAGGAACATCGCATGTTGGTCGGATGTTGACAGACCGGACAGGGCTGCGTGTTCCTGATTTGACGCGTCGTTGAAAAATGAATTGAACTCTATAAGCCCATCACTGTGGGTCAGTAGCCTGTCCTGCGCTGATTGATTTATAGACGCAACCTCAACAACTCCTCGTGGTGAGGATATTGAATTGATCGCACCAACATCTCCCGACAGGTCATATCCTGCGAAATAAAACTGGTTGCCGAGTCCTGATTTCTTTGCCATTTTTTTTAGGGAGCGATGCTCTCTGCCTCCAAGTCAATTAGTTCCAGATTGAATGAGCAGATGCGGAAGGAATTACCGCCAACGTCTGTCCACCCAACCGCCGCCAATGATATATCTAAGTCCGTCACGTTGCCGTCCAAAGTGCTGTCGCCCCGGAACCCTGCCTGTACCGCACGCACAGCGTTCCAAATCTCTAGTTCGGTGGCTTCCCTGCTCTGCGCTGATGCTTGCACCCGCCAGTAACAACGAACCGTCCATGCTTGCGTGACCATCACGTTGCCAAGCGTCTTAGTCTTTGCGGACTCGCCAGAGAACCACGCCGCCGCTACTCTGTCACCTGACGGAATAGACAACGGCTCGCCAACCAAGACAACTTGAAAATTCGGTGACGAGTTCGCCGCCAGTAGTGCCTTGATTTGTGTTACTGCTCCAGCCCTGCTCATCCGATTGCCTTCTTTATTGGCTCGGCGAAATACTTGTCCTTCTCTTCAGACTCTAATCGCTTGAACGCATCGCGAAACATATGATGACCGGGGAAACCGGGTCTTGGTCTATTTCGCGTGCTAGTCCCTTCAACCCAACTGGCGTAGACCACGTTCGCACCTTGACGAGCGGAGCCAGCATCTACTTGTGCTTTTAGGTCGCCGACTAACTCGCCAGATATGGAACGCCGCAGATGCCCTGTTATAACTCCGTGACCGCCTTTCCGCATTGGCTGTTTTACGCGCTGCTCGGTCACTAACGCCATTCGAGTTATGCCCTGATTCATGGCATCACGAAGCCGCTTGTCCGCTGATATGTCGAACAGTTTGCCCTTCATCTCGACTGTCATTCCAACGCTAGACATAAACGGCAGTCTCCCTGCTGTTCCTGTAATGGTCGAGCCGCTTTAGGATTCCATTTTCTTCACTGGACGGCGTAGTTATTCCCATTTCCCCGCTGCCGATAATCGTGGTCAATCCAGCGTCACGGCTGCGCCAGTAAGTGCGAGCAATATCCAACGCCGCTTGCGTTACATCGTCAGGATACTTCCACCTGTAATAAGCAGCCCCGCCGCTATGCGTCGCTGCTGTCGTGCCATTAACTCCGCGAATGACTGTCAGATTGTTCCCTGATACAGCACTCACGTACAACTGCTCCGTGTCGATAATGATGGTGTCCCCAACATAAGTTCCCGACCCGGACGCTACTGAAACAGCGGTTGTGCTTGTGCTACCTATCGCATCAATCGTCGATAATGAAATCTTGTCGGTCTGCCAACCCCATTCGCCCAGAATCGTCAAAGTCTGTTGACCACCGGACAATGAATCGGTCGTATCTTCTTCCAGCTTCAGCAGCGTCTTTGGTGAGCGGTTATAAGGCTCCAACAGGAAGTCGTTGCCTATGCCCTCTGTAAGCACCGTAGAGGACGTTCGCGCAGTCTGACCATAGGCAGTTACCGTCGTGGCTGTTGCAAGCCAGTCTCCGAGCAGCAGGACGGCAGCACCAGATAATTTACTCGACCAGTAATCAGGGAAGTCGTTTACTTCGTTTCCATAGCCCCCGAAGATTTGATCGTTGCGAAGTGCGCCCTGACCAATATCGTAAGTGTGGGTTTCTGTACGGATGCCGAAACTGCGACCGAGGTAAGTATCAATGCGCTTTGACGCTGAACCCAACACGCGCACTATCGGAGCCTCATCGGTGTCCCAATCAGTAACATGATCGGTTCCGCTCATATAAGCCCTGAAGTCGTAGCTGTTTGCGTAAAGGTGGTACGTCTGCGCCATTTACTTATTTGTCCTCGGTTGCCCCGGCATTTTTATTGGATGCAGTCTTGCGTTTCTTTGCTACTACTTTTCCAATGATTTCAAAATAATTCGGGTACTTTTTCGCACGTGTCTCATCCATCGTGTATTCGCCCGTTGCGTTATATATATCATCGGCTACCTGCCGACCTTCAATGCACAAGACTTTTACTTTTCCCATACTTTTGCCTTTCATCAGAGCAGGTGACTCGCCCCGAAGGACGAGCCACCATTTCCGTTAGCTGCGAATGTCTTGGTCGCCTATTATCAGGACACCTTGCACCGCTGCTGCTGTTGCGTTCACCAGAACAGTTTTCACATGAGGCTGACCGTTAGGGATTTCAAAGTCAACTTGAACAGTTGACCCTGAGTCTCCACCAGCTTCCGTCATCTGAGTTATTGCTGCGCCAGTAATGTCAGCGTAAGACCCGCCACTGGTTGCTGATGACTGCACTTTACAGTCAACAGTTCCAGAGGAAGCAATCACGCCTACCGTAACAATCAACGCTGCCTTTGAGTAACCAGTCAGGTCAATCGCAGATGACGTTGTAGTCCCTGCTGACTTACTAACCGGAGCAAGAGCGACGTTGATTCCTATTCGATTAGCGAGTTGATTAAAGCGAGGCATGAAGCTCCTACTGAATCTTAAAGATTCTGAATGCGTCTGCCAAGCCAACTCGACCGTCATACCTAGATCGTGCGAAGAAACCAACTTGGTCGTTCGCGACATAGATCGAATCGTCACGCCGCATGGACATTCCGATTCGGTCAATCAGGTAGTAGTTTGAGAAGTCGCCGATTGCGCCAACTTCTTCATTCGTTGCGATAGCCGCTGCATCGTCCCAGCCAGTCCCGTCGAACAGGAGTGTTGGGCGACCAAGCAAGGCTTCGGCTGGAGCAGATGTTAGTGACCCTTTTGACGATGTAACGTCAAGAGTGTTCACCTGCTGCATGAAGCTGCTGGTCGTAGATACCGAAGCATTTGCCCGGAACTGTGCAGGAAGGTCAAAGTACCACGTCTGAATGTCGGCAATAGTGACAGCAGATGTTGAGTCCGTGTCCGTACCGTCAGTCGCCGAAGTCCTAAGTCCTTCTGCCTCACCGGAGCCATCACCCGCAATCAGTTGTTCATCTTCGTAACGCCCTTGCGCCTCACCGAAAATCTGCGAGAGCAATGCTGGAAGGTTGACCGCTGAATCTTCAAGAAGTTCATTGGATACCTTCACCGTGCCACCAGCCTTACGGATGGTAAAAGTTACCTGACCGACAGTTGGCGTGTTGTCACCGTAAGCGGCTTCCTCGGCAATGGCAGCCCAAGAGACTGAACCCATTGTCGGAAGGTAGCCATCTTTCAATGACGTTGTTATGACCGTGCAAGCAGGTCGGTGAACTCCACCGGGGACACCAGTGTTGTGAATGACCTGAGTGCGGAAATCTTCGGGAACGAAGTATCCACCCTCATTGTCCGTTCCTTCTTGCATCGCCTTTAACTCATCAGAATCAGCAAGTTGCCAGAACTTCTGAGCGTTGGGTGATCGGTCACGGAACCATTTTGTCCATGTGTCCTTGTAGAAGGACTCCTCGTCTTTGAGGTTGTCACCCATCTGCTCCCTGACCCATGTCGGCTGAACTGCTGCGGGTAGACCCTTCACCCAATTCGCGGGCTTGTAGTCGTTGCGGTAGTCCTTACCTTCGTCGGCAGGGTTATACAGTTTTGCTTCCTCGTAACTCAACGGAACCGAGTTAGTCGGCTTGTTGAAGTCACCAGTCAGCACTTCAAGCGAACCTAGTTCCTGCTCAATCGCATCAGCTTTCCCAATCTTTTCGATTGCTTCAGCTTTTGCTTTTGTGGCAGATTCAAGTTCGCCGTCTTGTAGGAAATCAGCGGCGGTCACAAGACCGGCGCGGGCTTCCTCACGAAGCGCGTTTACCTTGTCCATTACTTTTTGCCTTCTGTAATGTTTAGTTTCGTTATTTCGATTTCAATGCCCAGACGGATTGCTTCAATCTCCGTGTCAGAGGCAACATCGACAACTTCTTCAGTGTCGGGCGCGTCTGAGGCAGACTTCGATGCAATGGTTTGAGTATTTGGACTTGCACCACGGAGAACCGGCGAGACTTCCACCCAATCAAGGGCATCAATCACGCGGGCTTTTGTACCGTCCGCAAGCATTTCGATCTCGTCTGACAGCGACCGGAATCCCACCGACCACTCCTTGACGCTACCGAACTGCACATCTGCAAAGGCTTCACGCCCTCGCTGAGTGTTCATGTTGAATTGCATGACTGCTTTGAGTTGCCCCGTAGCCATGCCTGTTGCTTCGTCCACGCCGCCCGATACTGGCGAGGCATCAATGACCTTGCCGACCGGGACGCTCTGATCGTGGAACCACGCCACCGTCTGACCGCCCTTCAGAATTGAATCTGAGAACGCATCAAGGCTGATAACTTCGTCATCGTGATCGACAACGCCCATCGTATTTACAAACGCCTCAACGACACCTTCAGCAGCGTCGATTGTGGTGGCATCTGCCTTTGATATTTTGCGGATGATAAGACCCGCTTCTGCTTGAACCATTACTCCGTCACTCCATCAATTACGGCTGAATAAGCCCTAGTGCAATTCGGGTGAGCAATCGGATTATCCAATGCCCAATCTATCGGCTGGCGAGTGCCAGCATACGGCGCGCATAATTCGTCATCCTCACCGTCTTGAATAATAACCTCAGTAACTCCAGCAGCCTTATACCGTCCTGCTGTGCCAGTATTCTGAGCCGTCGCAATTTCTGTTCTGGCGATAGTCTTGGAACGGTTCTTGTAAGTTTCGCGAACCACAGATCGTAAGCCTCGGTAGTTATCTTTCGGAACACCCCGAACCATCTGATCAAGACTGTACCCTGCCTGATTGCCCACCTGTAACTGCTTGCGAAGCGCAGCCCGTGAAACGTCGTTGATCTTCGTACCAGCGTTCCGCAGGACATTTGAGAATATAGGCAACTCAGCATCAAACGGCATCGGTGTGAATACATTAGCAGCGTTGATCGTGTCCCATGCCCGACCCATTGTCTTGATTAGAGTTGGTGTCATAGCTGCGCCCAATTCAGCATCGGCAGCCAGAGGAATCAGAGTCAACTCGTTGAACGGCATCTGCGTCTTAGCTTCTGGTTCGCCTTGCGATAAGTAGCGACCCATGATGCCGTCGGCGCGGTTTAGCTGTTCCTTGAAATACTTTGCCAGTACCCGCTCCATCGCCTCAACTTCTTCTTCGTAAGATTCTTGAAGCGGCTCCAGCAACCTTTCCGCTGCTGCCTGAGTAAGTGCCTTCAATTCCTTACCTTCAACGGGTCGCTGTCCAAGCACAGAGAGGCTCGTCGGAAGGAAGCCAGTGTGTTCTAGTTCGTCCTCTATCCCTGCGGCTTGTAAGGCTGCTTCAGGCGTGAATCCTGCGGTAATAAGTTGGCTGGCGATCTGCGACCGAACAAGCTGCCGGTTTACCATCGCATCTTCGTCCTCTTGCAAAGCGCGAACTTCGCTGAAGTCGAACTCTAAATATCCACGCTCTCGCGGGAACTCTGGCTCCAGAAGCCCAACCATGAATTGCTCAATGCGGCGATACAACGGCAGCAGGGTTTCTTCCCAGAATGACTCCCTTGCTTCTGCGTAATTACTGAAGGTGCTGCGCTGCAAGCCGATGTTCGCGCCGACCAAGATTGCAGGTACGCCTAACGCTGAACAGATACGGCTTTCGGACAAGTTACGAAGCGAAGGTATTTCCATCTCGCCCAGAGTGCTGCCCATCTTCTCGTATGAAGCATCCTCGTCGAGTATCGCAATCCTGTGCCAGTTCTTGTTGCCTTGAAACTGTCCACGCCATGCGGCTCTGAGTCGGTCAGCTTCGTCCTGATGCGATAGCTTGCGCCGTAGCTTCAAGATTCCAGACGGTACACCGGCATTGTTGAAGAAGGCTTTGGTGAATGTGGTTGCGTCGGTGTCGAGGTTGATCTGCTTCGCCAATACTTGCAGCGGCGACAGCCCGTAGAAATCGTTGTTGGGATTCGGGAACTTTAGATGCCCAATATCCTCGGCAGGAATCATGTACTTCTTGCCACCGACCTCGTAGGAATAACCGCCGCCCGGTATCACTTCCATACGGTCAGGTCGCAGCAGCATGAGCGACACAACACCGACCCTTGCACGCTCCTTCAGCACGTAGGCGTTGCCAGCGATCTGAAGGTGGGTTATTAGATTCTCAAGGAACTCGTACTGCGTCATGCCTTCTGCTGGTTCCGCAACAAGTTGAGCGAGTGGAGCGTTGTCGATCTTCTCATGGTTCGCGTCATATAGGCAGAGAGTGGCTTCTGCGGTTGAGGTCGCTATTTCCCTGATGCAAGCAAAGACCAGTTCGTTCCCTGCGTACCCTTCTCTGGCGAAGTTCCCGTAGCTGGCATCTGGTGATGTAAACCCATTGTCCGTCGCATTGATAACAGTGGAGACAATAACTTCGTTTGCTTCAGCCTTCCACGATGGAATGAACCGATCAAGAAATCCCATTACAGCCAAACTCCGATACCCGGTTTATTGTCTTGGTGGTAAACGGCAAGAGCAAGCGAACAGACCCCATCGTCATGGAGTCCGGTCGGTGCTGAATACTGTGCGCCGGTGCGAGTGTATACATATTCGAAAGATAGCAACTCATTCAACAGTTGACCTTCTGGAAACGTAATCTGCTGTTGCTGAATAGCGACAGCAAGCCGCTCCATTAGCTGCTGCTTGGAAGTGCTTGTAAATTTGAATCCCTCGAAATTGCTACCGGCTTTTGCGAGGAACTCTAAGATAGCATCACCTACACCTGTGCTGTCAACTAATGCAGGAATTTCGCCGGTGATGTTGACAATACGTTTGAGGGTTTCTTCCCACGGTGCTTGCCACCGCTCAGACCTGCAAACAGCACCGTCCTCGTCGAGTCCTATCCCCCAAGTCCAGTCCACTGATTTTGCTAAGTCCCAGCCCCAACAGACCGGCTCCTTGTTCGACATTAGAGCAACGCAGTTATATATAGCGTCGATGCCAAACGGGTTGCCTTCATCGTCGCTCGGCTCTGCCAGATACAGTTCCTTGAATACCTGATCGGGAAGGTCACGCTGCGCCTCTGCTACCTCGTCAGCTTGCAGGACGTTCGCTTCTATTGCGTCCGCTGCGATGATCTTGCTATACCGCCAGTTCGGGACACCTGACTCTGCTTTACGTGCTAATTGGTACGCCCAATTCTTGCGACCCTTGACGTTGCCGATGATACGTATAGCGGCGCGAGTAGCGGTCACGGTTGATCGAACAGCGTGCCACACTTCGTCCTTGCACCGGGAAGCCTCGTCAATCACAACAGCGTGAACATCCTCACCGTATAAGCTGTCTGGTTTGTCGCCGCCCTTGAACCAGATGACTGAGCCGTTCGCAAGTGTGATCGTTAGGTTGGAACCGTTGGCAATGTAGTTACCTTCGCCGAGTCCCGCTTTGAGTCTGCGAAAAGCGATCTCTGCCTGACCGTAAATCGGAGCAATCCACCAGTAGTTCATGTTCAGACCGCCGTGAATAGCTGCCTGTTCAGCGAGCCACACCATGCAACCGACGGTCTTGCCTGACTTAGTAGAAGCCTCGACCACGCTGTAACGCTCATCGCAGAAGATAGCTTCTTCCTGCTTCTTATACAGCCACGGTCGGGTGTAGAGGATTCTAGTCTTGGTTGTCATCGGAGTCCGTGATGCTCGGCAATTCCAAGAAGTTCGCGGGGTTCATTTCGATGGTGAAGTCGCCCGGTACTAGCTGCACGACTGGCTTGTGCTTCCACGCATCGCCGCCCCTACGTTCCAGCCAGAACATCATCGCCTTAACGTCGCCGTCCAACGCTCGGTCGTATAGTCGCTCAGCAACCTTTGCGTTTGCTTTTGCAGATGCTTGGTCGAGTTCTTGCCTGTAATACTTTGCAAGCGTGTTTCGGTCGATACCAACCACCGCAGATATATCGTCGTGCGGTATGCCGTAAGCGGACATTGCTTCGACCATACGACGGTATTCTGCTGTTGGATTATGCGCTGGTTGTGGCATTAGCTGTTAAGAACGGTACGCCAACTCTGCAAAATAGGGCATTATGATTTTCAAACCGTCAACTCTACTTGTCTTTGGCTCCCAACCGAGCATGTTTCGTGCTGCGGATATATCTGGCTTCCTCCGTGTCGGGTCATCTTCTGGTAAAGGCTTAAATACAAGTTCACTCTTGCTATTTGTTAATTCAATAATTTCTTCGGCTATCTGCAATATGCTAACTTCGTCAGGATTCCCGAGGTTCACCAAAGGAATCGGGGTCGAAACAGATTGCGCCAGCGGTTGGTGTTCCATCATTCGCCAAATACCGTCCACAGTATCGTCTATATAAGTGAAGGAGCGTGTTTGGCTACCATCACCATAGATAGTAAGTGGAACTCCACGAAACGCTTGTGCAGCGAAATTAGGAATCACACGACCGTCATTTAGTTTCATACGAGTGCCGAATGTATTGAACAGTCGAACGATCCGAGTATCAACACCATAGTATCTGCGGAACGCAGCGACAACAGATTCTGAAAATCTTTTCGCCTCGTCATATACACTTCGTTCGCCAGTCGGGTTTACGTTCCCCCAATAATCCTCACGTTGCGGTGAAATTGCAGGGTCGCCGTACACTTCGGAGGTTGAAGCCAATATCAATTTAGCGTCGTGATTCTGAGCAAATCTAACAGCATTAAACGTCCCGACCGAGCCAGCCATTAGTGTTTCGGTTGGGTACTTGATGTAATCCTTCGGACTTGCAGGAGATGCGAGATGAAGGACATAGTCAATATCTGGTTCAATAACCCAATTTTTGTCGGTTATATTTTGGTTGATTAGTTTGAATCTAGGGTTCTCAATAAGATGCTCAATGTTTGACCGCTGCCCTGTAATCATATTGTCGATGCAAATAATATGATGCCCCTCACTAATAAGTCGGTCAGTTAAGTGCGAACCTAAGAATCCAGAGCCGCCTAGAATTACTGTTGTTACCATGGTGCCCTTTTATGACAAATGTGTAGGCATAGTTGCCCATTGGTTGTTGTGTTTTAACTCCATACCGTAATTGTTTACCTTGCCGCCAGTGGGTTCTTTAATACGTTGAAGCCGTTGCCGATATCCAGAATAATCAATGAAGTGATGAACTCGATTAAATCTCCACGTAATCCTTGTCACATCAGGGTGCAGACGAGCAATCATCTGAGACTTTGCAATTGTCCCGTCCTTGTAAACATCGTCCGTATTCCCGCCCTTCATTGTTAGGGTTGGGCTTTTCCGTTGAAGGAACGCATTGAAAAGAATCGTGCACCAGCCTGATTTCAACATTCGCAAGGACAGATGAGTATCCTCGTTGTAGCGACCAGCCCAACGGTAAGGCATATCATTCCGAATAAGGTTGCATGAATAGATACGAGTGTTAGGAGTGAACGGTCGTTTTCTGGTTTTGCGAGGGACAAAAAAATCGTAATTTGGTCCAGCCATTGCCACGTTCTTATACCGTAAGCAGAAATCCTCCATCGCTGCAAAGAACGCGCCACTCATTACATTGATTTTTATATTGTTATTGAGTCGCGCAAATGCCCTTATGTTGTCATCCATCACCCAATGCCAATCGTGTCCATTAGCAATAGAGTGTTCCCAAGCAAAGTTCCTCGCTGCCCCAGACCCTTTACTTTTCGATGCTTCAAGGTTATCGCAGGGGTCATAGTCCTCTTGAAATTGCGGGTCTAACGTAAGCAGCGTTGCTGAATCGGGAACAACGGCAGCATACTTCGACCGCTCTTGCTCCTCTACTACGATGTAATGTGGCACTCCCATAGCGTGTAGAGCCTTCGTGGTCATCCTAGATTCCCAGCGTCCTTTGCTCACGATGTAAAGAGGGAATTTAGGATTCATCGACAATGTACCGCTTGTCTTTTGTGCTCCAAATTTCAGCTTGCGGGAACCAACAAAATCTGGTCGTTGGTGTCAGCGTCTGGTCAATGAGTTTTGCAAAGTCCTGCACATCGTCCTCTGTCTTGAAGTGGACAACTATTTTCTGGAAACTGCCATCATCTGACTGGTTGAACTCTGGCATATCCTGCCATTCCTCATCAGGGTCGATTAACGGAGTATTGAGTAGGTCATCAATATCGCTATCCATAAAGCGCAATCCTGTTAGCGAAATGTCAAAGTCATCGAGTTTCAACTTTTCCAATTCGTTTAGTAACAGTTCACCGTCCCAGTCAGCATTTATAGCAATCTGATTATCGGCAAGGACATACGCCCTTTTCTGAACGTCAGACAAACCGTGCAACTCGATCACAGGTATCTCAGTCGCTTCCAGCTTGCGCGCAGCCAGTACACGACCATGCCCGGCGATGATGCCGTTGTCGCCGTCTACCAGCACCGGGTTAGTCCAGCCGAACTCTTTGATGCTCGCTGCGATCTGATCCACCTGCTCGTCGCTGTGAGTTCTGGCGTTGTTGACGTACGGAATCAGCGTGTCGATGTTGCGATACTGAACCGCTAGCTTGCCCGCGTGAGGCTGAGCATCGGTGTTACCACCTGCTGCCTGTCGCATGGCTTCGTGCGTTGGAGAATCTTTTGCCATTGTTGTTCCTCTTTTGGCTTATTAGATTGGGCTGGTTCCGCTAGTGACAGACGTACCAAGTCCCGGAGCCTGTCGGAGCGAGAGGAACCACGCCCGTATCAGAGGGTAGCACAGACGTACGCAGAATCAGAGGAGCGGGTTATCTACTGCTACCGCCCTGCGAGTGCCTCTCCGTCGCTTCTAGCGTCCAAGAATTGATATTTCTGGCAGTAACATAAGTCCCTAGAGTCTTAGTTACTGAGTAACTGTTTAACTAAATATATATTTGGAGTTACATAAGTTACCGAGTGACTTAGTTGCTTAAGTTTCTACGCACGTGCGCGAAGCAAAAGAAAACCCCGACACTTCTGCCGGGGCTTCTATCCGCAACACCGCAACATTTGTTTATCGGATTAGTTCCTTTTCGGGTTATTCACCCACTCTTGGATTGGTTCGATGATGAAGATTCGTACCATTTCTTCCATGTGTGCCAGTCCGAAATAATTATCGAAGTGTGCTTGCAGTTCGATTTGCATTGCGTCGGTGTCAACGTCGCCTCCAACCCAATCCACTTCAGTTAGCAAGCGTTCGGTGTCGGCTTTCAGAACCTTTGCGCCTTGCATCGGCTCACGGGTGTATCGGTCATATTTGCAAGCAGCCATAAAACGTATTTGCCTTATCACCATGCTCTTGTCGTTCATATCTGTGGTTCCTTTTCTAGTGCCTAGAGCCGCTTGGCTCTTTAACCCTTATGCCCCTGCTCGGCGTACCGGCAGGGGCGTTTGGGTTTATGGTTGGTGGGTTAGTTGCCGATGTAAAGGCTGTTGTCCTGCTCGTCGTACCAAGCAACAGAACCCCATTCGTGGTCGTAAGTTCCACCCTCGTCGCCCATGAGTAAGTCCTTGAATTCGGTGGTAAGGGTTCGGGCTACGTTCTTGGAAATTTTCACGCTTGCTGCGAAGCTACCAAAGTTAGTTTGAACGTATACGTTGCTGGCTTTGTTGATTGCTGTTGAGAGTTTCATATCTGTGGTTCCTTTTAGTGCTTGTTTAGTTCCGTTGGAACTAATCCTACTCCTGTATTTGGTATTGTCAATAGGCAATATTGAACTACGGGAGCCTATCCCCGCTAAAGGCTTGGTTGATTAGCTGACCAACTTTGCTTTGCTTGGTCGCTTGCCGAAAGCGAACTTGGAGTCACGGTCGCTAGGCGTAACCGTCGCCGTCAGGGTTACGGTCTTGCCAATCAACTTGTCAAAGGTGGGTGTTAGATTGCTGAACTGATCTCCCATGATGCTGCTCGGTACTGTCACCCATAGCTTCCAGCCATCTTCAGTCTTGACGATCATCTTCAGCGTCGAACCGTACATCGACTCTTGCGACTTGATCGTTATGATCTCGCCTGTGACCGTTACCTTGCCCGTAGGAGCGTCCGCAGCCAGTTTCGCTTCTTCTACCCACTGTGCCTGTCGCTCCGCTCTGTCTGCGTCCTGCTTGATTACTTTTAGAACCGCCGCAACCTGTCGTTCGGTGATTTCGCCCTTGCGGTCGAATCGTCGCATTACGTCTTGAACGAATGAGTTGGTTGAGTCGTAACCGTCTGCCAAGCCGGGATTCTCTTTGAGTGCGGTGTTCTTACGGTCGAGGCTACGGGTCGCTGCTGCCTTTGCTTTGGCTTCCTCACGTAACTGTTTGAACTGTGCTGCGGTTACATTGTCGAAGCGGTTATCGAGGCAATCTTCGCCGATAACGATGAGGGACTTTTCTGACTCGTTGGTTAGGAGTGCGCCGTACTTCAGTCGCTGTCCACAGTGGGCGCATTGTCGGGCGTATACGCTGTCCCGCTCTTTACCGTTGGCGTTGGTAATAATGTCGGTTGACCAGCCGTGGGATTCGAGTGCTTCGGTTTCGATTGCGAATGGTGAAGGCTCAACGTGGCTATGTTCAATCCAGATGCTAGGCGGTACAAACTCAATCGAGTCGATGACTTTCATCTTCCTGATGAGTTCGTAAACACCAAACAGGGTGTAGTCCTGCGGGTCGAACCCTTCGAGGCTCGGTCGGTGTATGTCTGTTCGTTTGGTCATGGTATTGGTTCCTTTTAGGTTAGTTGTGGCGGGGATTGCTCCCCGCCGGGTTGGTTGATGGTTAGCAGCGTCCGCAGGTTGGGCGTTCACCGGGAGTTGGCTTGAAGGCATGTGGTGAACCCCATCGCTTCGAGCCGCAGTAGGGGGAGTTGTCGAAGTAAATCTTGTCATCAGATGTGTGGTGGTCGTGTATTAATCGGTGGCTCTTGTCGCTGCCGTAAGTCATAATCGTGGCGACGTAGTAATTTGTCACTGTGCAGTCACCTTCGTGCTTGAAACAGTCGTGGGTGAAACTGCTGTATGCGTTTACTTTGAGTTCTTGGAGTGTCATCTGGTCGGTTCCTTTTAGTGCTTGTCGCTAACTGCGATGCAGTTAGCATAATACCGCATATGCCTATTGTCAACACCTAGAGCATATCAATTTAGGCTATTAAATAAGTTGCCCCGGCAGCGACCAAACTGCCGGGGCGAAAAGGAACCTGCTGCCGAAGCAGCAAGCATATCGCTGGTTCCTTAGAAATCTCCTAATCCAATTTGCTTCCTACGCCAGATCAGGAGCGGCTCGATGAACGCCCCTTCTGCCATAGCGTACTCGTAATGCCTCTCACCCACGCACAGCTTCCAAGCGAGGCGACCATCAAACTGATTCTGGTATTCGATTATGTGCGTGATACCGTCGCTGCCATTAGCTGCGATGATCTCATCGACTGTTGCTCGATCACTTACGCTGCTCATGTTATTTACCTTCCTGCATTTCCTTCCAGCCTTGTTCGGGCGTTTTCGTAACTGAACCTGACATTTGAACCCACTGAATACGAGCGTCATCGCAGTATTCCGTAAGGGTGTGAGATGTATCAGGGTCAGGGTGATGTGACGGGCATTTCACTTCAACGTGTACGCCCATTTCTTGGAGTTGAGTGGCGAGGTTCATTACTTCGCTGCCTCCAGTGCTTCTCGTGCTTTCGTAACTGACATTTGAAACTGAATGCTGTGTGTCGAGAATTCACTAGCACGAACGTCTACGGTGTCAACGAGTCGTTCCAACGCTGCTACGAGTACGTCGTGTTGAGCCTTCAACTGGTCGTAGGTCGGTCGGTCACAGTTCTCAGGGTGGTTCTTGGGGCAGGTGCAATCTACGTGCCCTTCCTGTATCGGCTGGGCGCATACACGGCACAGCGGCAGTTGCCCGATGCCGTTCGTTATCACCCAGCGTTTGGCATCAGGAGTAACCCTGATGCCCGGCTGGTAATTGAGTGCCGTGTCCATAAAGTCGGTCATGTTACTTCACCTCTCTGTTGAGAATCAGGTCTGCTGCCTTCTGCGCCTGACCTGCTGCTATCACTACCATCTTCTTATCGTTACGGAGAGCCTTCAGCCAAGACTGAATGTAGGCTACACGCTGATCTGCCTCTACATCGCTTGTGACACCGGTTACGCCGCCAACAAAAGCGTTTGTCATCTCTGCCACCAGTTCCTCTTGAGCGTAGACCGGGTCGCCGAAGCGAATCGTCTGCGTATTGTCCTTGCGGTTCAAGCGGCTCTTGTGTCCGGTGCTGTGGGCAAGTTCGTGGAACACGGTCGAGTAGTAGCTTTCAGCAGATCGGAAAGTCCGACGGTCGGGAACAGTTACTTCGTCACGGTCAGGTGAGTAGTAAGCTGCATCGCCCTTCCAGTTGATCGCAACGCCTTCACGGTTTCGGTATTCGTCAACCACTTCCATCGCTGCTTCAATCGGGTCGAAGTCGTTGAGCGTTCCAGTCGCCTGTGGCTTGAGTTCTAAGCCGTCAACCTGCTCGACGTTGAACACCGAGTAGTAGCGCATGAACATGAATCGCTGGCACTTGGCTTTAGCGACGTTGTCACACGACTGGCTGCTTTTCCTTACGGGGCAAGAAGTCTGGTGGTTGTAACTCTGCATCCACAGCGTTACCGACTGAGACTTTTCACCCTTGCGAACTTTGCCACCCTGCTTCTTAGCTTGGTTGTATGTAATCCAACGTGAGTCAGTGTAGCCGAGCCTACCAGCGACGAAGCCGAGCCATAAGGAGTTGAATCCCCGGTAGGCTTTGCCGTGTACGCTCTGCGGTGGATTGGCTGATGCAGTCCACGGCTTTTCCCACGGAATCTCGCCCTGCTCCAGAGCCTCAATGATCTGGTCTGTGATTTTGTCGTATGCGCTAAATTTAGTTGTCATGGTCAGTTCCTTTTGTTCCCCCGAACGTCGGGGTTCTTTAACCCTTATGCCCCTGCTCAGTTGGACTGGCAGGGGCGTTTGGGTTTATGTGGGTTGGTGTTATTTGCTCGTTAGGGTTCGGAGCAGTTCAACACTCTCGGCGTTGTTGTAATTGCCGTTGCACTTTGCGCTTGCTATGCGGTGGCGGCGGTCACAGGTGATTTCGTGTTCCCATCGGGCTGCGCCAGTAAGCATTGAAATGTCTCTAGCAAACTTGTCAGCGGTGTAGAACTGATTTGGAGCGTAGCCACCAAAAGTTCGTTTTAGTTCTGTACCGTTTGCATCGTTGAAGATTGCGTAGGTAATTCCCTTGCTGTCTTGCCAAGTCTGAACTGAGAGGTTCAAACGGTTACTGTTCAGTGTGCTTTGGTAATGCGTTGCCATTTGGTCGGTTCCTTTTCGTATCTGGTTTCGTAACTGCGTTAAACTTACTACCCGCTCATTTCTGTTGTCAACACCTATTACATAGCGATTTCGGTCTTTGCGATAGTTTCCAGATGCGCCTCATGCTCATCAATGGCTCGCTCGATCTCTGCGGATAGTTCCTCTGCGCCCGCTGCTGTCAGCGGAAAGGCGTATCCGTCGGGCGTAGCGACTGGAATACTGTGAACAGTGTTGCCGCTCTTGTCTGTAACTGTGACGGTGTAGCTGCTCACGATGCGTCCGCAATAATCGCATCAATCGAAATGTCGTAATACTTGCACGATTCAGTTACCGGATTCTCGATTTCGATGTCCGCTCGTACCTCTACGCCTGATGCAGTCGGTGCTGCGATAACTTCCAAGTGAGTTACTTTGAACTCACCATATACCTCGTTGCCAGTGTCCTCGATGTAGTAAGTCTTGCCCACTTCGACAAGCGGCAAACCGTTATCAACCTGAAATGCTTGTATTTTCATTCCCATCAGTCGGTTCCTTTTAGGTTATTCAGGGAAGCCCCTGTTAACCCCTATGCCCCTGCTCAGTTGGACTGGCAGGGGCGTTTGGGTTTATGTGGGTGGAGTTAGCGTTCCGATGTTCCAACATCTGCACAGTCAAGGCATAATTCGTATCCACCTTCAACCGTATCGCCACAATCCAAGCAAGTGCAGTTCGGTGTCCTTATCGGGTATATGTCATCTGCCTGAGTAGATAAGTTTGCCATATCTGTGGTTCCTTTTAGGTTATTCAGGGAAGCCCCTGTTAACCCTTATGCCCCTGCGTGGCGAACCAGCAGGGGCGTTTGGTTTATGTGGGTTGGTTAGACCTTGTAGACTGCGAGACTGAATGAGTAGTAAGGCGAAACGTACCAGCCGTGATTGTTCTTGATAGCGGCTGCGACCTTTATGCCCCATTCGTAGATGCCGTTGGATTCGTCGATGACTATCCAGCTATTCGTTTCGTCACGCTCACCGGGCTTGTAGACGCTGGCGGTGTTGGTGTCTGGCTGGAAATGGTTGTCGGATTTGTGGTCATCGTCCCACGGTGTCAGATTCAAGAGGTCTGCTACGTCTTGGTGGTATCGGTTGAATCCTCGGTTGATTGCGTTCGCTGCGCCTCTGGCTGTCTTTGCTTCACCGAAGCCTTCTTTGATGATAGCGGTGGCGAGCATCTTGGCTTCTACACCGAGGTAAGCTGAGTCAGCTTCGATATTTTCTATTTGCTGCTGTCGGGTAATCATGGTCTGTGGTTCCTTTTCTTACGGTCGCCTGACCGCTTTAACCCTTTAGCCCCTGCTCGGGTAGACCGGCAGGGGCGATTAGGTTGTATGTGGCTGGTGGTTAGCCGAGCGGAGCGTGAACCTTGTAGACCCGCGCTCGCTGTTTGCCTTTGTATCGTTTTGCGGATTCCTTATCGTCCGCCTTCATCTGCCTCATGTCGGCTCTGGCTTCCGCCTCGGAGTCGTAGGTGCAGGTGTTTTGCTTGTAGTCGTTAATCGAGACATGCCACTTCACGGCGAGGATTTCGTCGAGTTTCGTGCGGAGCGGAGTGTCCTTCTTGGCGTTCGGGTTGCAATTTTTGCAGGTCGCAGGGGCTTCCGAGAAGAAGTGCGAATTGGACTGTGATTCCCAACCATTGCGGTTCGAGCCGTAATAGGTTCCGCATCGGTGGCTCGAACCGACTGTGACTGTCGTGCCTTCGAGGTTCGTGTAGGTCTGGAACTGCTCGGCTACGTTGTTGTCCTCAATGACCGTGGCTTCGGCGATTTCAACTACGTGGGTGTTCTTGCCGTTACCTGCGAGGGCTAATCCTCGTCCGACTTTCGTAATTTCGGCTTGGACTGTCTGAGCGGGCTTCTTCACTTCGTTAGTCCAAGTGCTGATAAGGGCTGACTGAGTAATAACTGTGATTGTCTGTCCGAGTGTGTATGCCATCTTCTGTGGTTCCTTTTCTGATTTCGTTCGTTGTGCATACAAAGATACGCCCCTGCGGGAGTAATTGCAAGCCCTAATCTTGCATTCCTCTCACCATCGCTTCGGCAGTTGTGAACGCTGCTGCTAGCCCGTTTTGGAACTCAC
>Ga0080013_1002118_pt1 | contig 24236 bp, 26 predicted proteins | sample ETNvirenome_6_85_FD_69236 | JGI IMG/M metagenome (GOLD analysis project Ga0080013, IMG submission 69236) | Marine viral communities from the Pacific Ocean - ETNP_6_85 (SPADES assembly) (version 2) | ecosystem: Environmental > Aquatic > Marine > Oceanic | place: Pacific Ocean | collected 2013-06-19
ATCATCAATAATTTTCGAAAGTTAAGAGATTATCCATTACATCAAGGTAGAAAACAATTCTTAACAAAGGATGAAGATACGGGAGAATATAATGTTATAAAGAACTATAACAAACACGCAAGTGGTGTTAATCAATTTTTTCCTACGATGTTAAAAACTCGTGTAAATAATGGTTCTATTTACGATTGGTTTACAGATGAGTATAAAAATAAATTTCAAAAGGTTATTCGTAGAATACTTAAACGAGATTCAATGTATAATTGGTCAAGGTGTTTGCTAAAGGGTGAAGAATTAACTGAAAACTTTTTTATAGTTCAACAAAAGAAGGTTGGTTATCATAGTGATAGGGGTAATATAGAAAGTGATTATTTAAATTTATCAAAATCTGAAGTAGAAAAACTTGATAGTAAATATAAAACAAATTTACCAACAGAACTTGATGATACAAAGTATAAGTTCTTAGTTCATGGGTTTGAACCTGGAAAAAAATTATTTCCTGCAGGAATTCAAGCATTTCGTTTGGGATTAGGACAACCAGCAGTTAATTTCCCAGCATTAACAGCAAGGTATTTATATGAAAAATATACAGAACATATTGAACAAGATGAACCATTAAACATATATGATCCTTCAAGTGGCTGGGGTGGTCGTATTCTTGGAGCGATGTCATCACTTAAACAAATTCATTATATTGGGACAGATCCTAATACTGATAATTATATAGATGAGTTAGGTATTACAAGATATGAATATGTAGCAGATTTCTTTAATAGTGAAGTATTAGAAACAAATCCATTTTGGGAAGAAGAAAAGAATACTTATCATTTATTTCAGGATGGAAGTGAATTTATTGGAAACAATTCAGATTTTCAGTTATATAAAAATAAGTTAGATTTAGTATTTACATCCCCACCTTATTTTGATAGAGAACAATATAGTGAAGATGAAGAACAATCTTATAAGTTATATCCTAAGTATGACAGTTGGAGAGATGGTTTTTTGAAACCCACATTAACTACAGCATTTGAATATTTGAAAAATAATAGATATTTGTTATGGAATATTGCTGATATAAAAATTGGAAAAGATAAGTACCATCCGCTTGAACAAGATAGTATTGATATAGTTGAATTTCTTGGTGGTGAGTATCAAGGTAAATTAAAAATGTTAATGACAAGAATGATTGGATTAGAACCAAAGAAAGTAAAAAATTCTGTTAAGGTTAATGGAGAGTATTACAAATATGAACCAATATTAGTATTTTATAAATCATGATAAATAAAATTTTTAATGAAGATTGTTTAGAAACATTAGATAGAAATATAGAATATGATTATATATTTTTTTCACCACCAGATTATGATGAATTAAATTTAGAACCAATTAAAGATAATAAGAAATATTTTAGTTGGTTGAAAAAAGTTTTTAGTGAATTCAATCCAAGAAAAAATATAGTTACTATAGTAATTAGTGATAGAAGATATAAAAGAAAAACAATAGCTAAACATTTGTATGTAACAAAAATTATGAAAAATTTGGGTTATGATTTATTAAATGAAAAAATATGGGAAAAATCCAGAAAAATAAATATGTTTCGTTATAATTATGCATTTGTTTTATCTTTTGCAAAGAAAAATTTTAAATCTAAAAATACAAAATCGTTTAAATATGATACTTGGTTTCATCCACTTCATTCTTATAATGGATATACATATAATATGTCTCAAGAAGTGGCCGAAAGGTGTATAGAAAATTATACTGAAGAAAATGATATAGTTTATGATCCTTTTATAGGTGTTGGTACTACTGCGATGGCGTGTATAAATTTAAAAAGAAATTATTTGGGTTCTGAAATAAATAAGAAATATTTTGAATTAGGCATAAATAGAATTAATAAATATCAGGAGAATAAATGTTAGTAGTTATAATATATAATACTGATTTTAAATCACAGGCTATTTCTTTAAAAGAAGAAGTAAAAGAAGAATGGGAAGATGTGCATGTAAATATGATTGGAATTCGTGATCACATTGGTGGTGCTAGATATCAAGTTCAATTAGAAACAAGTGTAGTTAGTCGTTCTGATAGTCCTGTAGATAATACAACAATAATAAATTTAATAAAAGAGAGGTTATAATGAAAGAATTAACACCAGAACAAATCCATGAGAATTGGGTTAAACTCATAAATCTAATTAAAGATACATTTCCAGAAGATTATCCTAATAATCGAAGAGAAAAACTTCTCAATATGTATCAGTACTTTGAAGATAGAATGTGTATAGCACCAGCTAGTGGTAAAGAACATTATCACAATGCTATGGTAGGTGGTTATGTTGAACACGTATTACACGTTATACATTTATCTGTAGAATTAAAAAAAATATGGCAGGCAAATGGAGCTACCATTAATTTCACAGATGAAGAATTAATTTTTGCAGCCATGCATCATGATTTAGGTAAGGTTGGTGATTTGGAAAATGATTATTATGTACCAAATGAATCAGAATGGCATCGTAAAAATCGTGGTGAAATATTTACTCACAATAGTGAATTACAATACATGACAGTTACAGATAGAGCAATATATTTATTAAATCATTTTGGAATATCAATGAGTGAATGGGAGTATATTGGTTTAAGATTAACTGATGGTATGTATGAAGATGCAAATAAAAGTTATTATGTTAGTTATTCTCCAGAAAGACAATTGAAAAGTAATATAGCATATATATTACACCAAGCTGATTCTATGTCTACTTATATAGAACATGATGAGTGGAAACGTAGTGAAGAACAAGAAGAAATAAAAGTTCAAGGTAGAGTAGAAAATATTAAAAAGGCTGTTACTATGGAAGAAACTTCTGATCAACTTTCTCAAAAATCAAAAGATTTATTTAACGAATTGTTTGGAGATAAGTAATGGTAGCAGAAATAGTATTAGGATTATTTGTTCTTGTAGAAGGATATGTAATTTGGAACTTAACTAGAAAAACAGAATTATTAGAAACGTGGGTGGAAGATTTTACTCAGTCAATAGAAACAGTACAAAATGATTTGAAAAAAATAGATTATAGAGGAAGTTTTGAATCTGATGATGAAACGGGAATTATATTTGAACAAATAAAAGATACAGTAAATAAATTAGAAAGTTATAAAGGAGAAGAACAATAATGAATGTAACTATAGCATCGGGGTCAGTTAAACCAAAACCAATGATGAAGAAAAAACGAAAAAAGAAAAGTAGGATTTATTTTGGAACACCAGTTCAGAATGCAATTATTAGATATAATAATAGTGATAATCCAGTAATTAAAAATAGAATTTATAGAGAACATATTGAAGCTGCTTTTAATAAATTAGCAGAAAATTTAATTCATACTTTTAAGTTTTATTATTTTGATTATCCTATTGAAGAAGTAAAACATGAAGTTGTTGCTTTTTTAGTTATACAAATGCCAAAATATCAACCTGATAAAGGTAGAGCATTTTCATATTTTTCTGTAGTTGGAAAGAATTGGTTAATACTTCATAATAATAATAATTATAAGAAAATGAAAATACATGATAAATTGGATGTATTAGATTATAAAAGAAATTTAGCATCCGAAAGGTCTTTATCTGAATCAGATGAATTTAATATAGAGTTTGTAAATCAAATGTTAGATTACTGGGATAATAATATTACTAATATTTTTCGTAGACAAAAAGATATATTAGTTGCGGATTCTGTTTTAGAGTTATTTCGTAGGAGAGAAAATATAGAAAATTTTAATAAGAAAGCTTTATATATTATGATTCGTGAAATGACTGGTTCTAATACTCAACATATTACAAGAGTAATAAATCAAATGAAAGCTTTTTATTCTAATATGGTACAAGAATTTTCTGTACAAGGTAAAATCGATACTTCAAATACAGGTTCTATTTTTTAATCTGGCCGAGTCGTCTAGTGGTTAGGACTCCAGGTTTTCATCCTGGCAACAGGGGTTCGATTCCCTTCTCGGCTACGGGGCTGTAGTTAAACGGGATAACCCCGCACTTGCACTGCGGAATTGGGGGTTCGATTCCCTCCAGCTCCACAATAAAAAAGGGGAACTATATGTTCCCCTTTTTATGTGCTCGATAGTGTAGGACTATCAAACTATTTCGTACCTACTTACGAAATAAACCCACCAACACCAATAAAGCGACGAGTCCAGCGAAACCGGATTCGCCGAATGTATTTATGATTGATGTCAGGTTACCTATAACGTTGACGCCAAAGATACCACTTCCAAAAATTACTTCAGAAACAGCACCTATGGCTACAAAAGATAATAGTAAATGAGCTAAGTCATCTACATATCCTTTGACCATTGTTATGATTTCCTTCATGGTTATCTCCCGTTAGTTAGAAATAAAGGGTAAAAAATACCCTTAGTAATAATTATATGTGTAACAAATAATAAATTTTGATATATATTTATATATTGTCATTTTTAGGTTATATAATATTTATATATGAATAGAAACATTTTAGGTAAACTATGAGCATAGATTACGAAATCTTTGAAGGGAAATCACTATCATCACTTTTCAAAGATATTTATGATAATACACAATTTAATAGAAAACAACTTGATGTGTTGACTAAGGAATTAGTTCAGTTCATTAAGGACGGTGATACTGCTATACAGATAGTTCCAATGATAAAAGAGTATCTTGAAATTAATGTAAAGAACGATGACCAACTTGTAAAGATGGCTGGTATTGTTCAAAGACTTATTTCAGCAGAAAGTCGTGGTGGAGCAGAAGATGAGTATGGTTTATCAGAAGATGAAAAACAGCAGTTAGTTTCTGGTATTGAAACTACTATAAAAGATATACAAATTGAATCAGATAAAATACATAATAAAATAGAATCAGTTAAAGAAGGAAACTAAATGTCTGTAGAACGTGTAAATTCATCACAAATTCCATCAAAACTTCCTGGTGGATTACCAAATTGGGGAAAGATAAGTTCTTATATAAAACAAGTAGTAAAAGCTGCAGCAGTTAAACATAGAGAAACAGAACCATTTGTGGTTCAGGAGACTATGTTATATACAAAAGAAGATAAGGAAAAATATAAACGGTCGCATCTAATAACAGATTGGGTGCCTACTGGTGCAACACTAGTTACTCCAGATTTAATTGGTTCAGTTCAAGGTTATTTTTTAAATAATAAAACCAAAGAAATAAAAGGTGAATATGTAAAACCATTAGATCCAAATGTTTCTAAATATCCTGTACGTTGGGAGCATGTAACAGTAGTAGAATATAATGGACAACATTATTATAAAGACGTAATAAATTATAAAAATTCTCCAAATGAAAATTCAGCTCCACTTGGAAGTGGATTTAAACCACTTGAGTTAAGACCGTTTGGTGAAACATTTGAACAACAAGATATTAGACGAGTTAAAGTATGTGAAGGTGAAATAGTATATGAGGGTAGATTTGGTAATTCAATTAAATTAGGATGTAATCATCAGAAAAATTCAGCGATTATAAAACTAAGAGCTGGTCAACAAAAATTAGATAAAGGTACAAAAGTTTTACCAAGAGAAAGAGTCAATGAAAGTATAGATAATGATGCAGCATCTATTTATTTAGTAGAAGATGGATTGGGTGGTGAAAAGTTTGGTGGTGAATCAATTCCCGTTTCCGGATCAATTTTGATGAATTCCGATAATATATTAATTAATGCTAGGAAAGATATAAAACTTAATCCTGGAGGGAAGGTATATATTTCAGGTGAAGAAATTTTTCTACATGCTAGAAAAGGACAAACTATAAAAATGGGAGATCCAAGAGCATTGTTTATACCAACATTAAATGCTCAAGTGATGAATGAATTGATGATTGAAATGATGACTACTCTCAAGGATGGATTTGGTGCAATAGGTAAAGCTACTACTCCAGCAACAGTTCTTCAAGCTGCAAAAGATATAGGAACAATTGTAGCGAAAAGAGTACCGAAAATAGTTGATATTGTTAGTAAAGAAAAATATTTAAATAAAATGGTAATGGTACAAGATCCGAATTTTAAAATACCAAAACTTCTAGCTGGGAGTAAAAAATCTAAACGGAAAAGTCCTGTAGATGATTTAGGTATGGCACCTGTACCAGGTGGTGTAGGTTCAGGTCGTAAAGGATATACTGGAATTGATACAAAACCATCAAAACGTACAGATAGTGGAGAACGTGATGTTGGTCCAAGAAGATATTAAATAAAGGAGTTGTTATGACTAAAAAGCAGTTAATGAAAATAATCACAGAAGTAGTTCGTAAAGAAGTGAAAAAAGAAGTACAAAAGATATTTATTAAAGAGGAATCTTCAAGTAAATTAGCTGATATTATCCCAGAAGTTTTAGAACCAAAGGAAGAAATACAGTATACCAAAAATGGAAGTTTAAATAAAGTTTTAAATGAAACTGTAGGACTTACTACATCAAAAAAACAAACTGGTGAATATCCGACTTTAGGTGGAGGAACTTTTGATACTTCCAGAATGTCAGAATTGATGGGATATGAAAAACCAGATGAAGTTAAAAGAGATATGGTAGCTGTAGATACACTTCAAAAGGCAGGTAAATCTGTTAAAGATGTTCCAGAACACGTTACAGCTGCATTAACAAGAGATTATAGTGGTTTAATGAAAGCTATAAATAAAAAGAAAGGAGTATAATAAATGCCAAATAATGCATTAGAAACTGATTTAGATCCAAGAAAATATATTGGATTATCATTTCCATTACGAGCAGATAATAATAATGATTTTGCATTAACTAAAACATCATTACAACAATCTCAACATAATTTAAAAAATTTATTATTAACTTTTCCAGGGGAAAGAGTTGGACAACCAGAATTTGGTAGTAGATTGAGAGCTCTTTGTTTTGAACAACTAGATGATAACTTACCAATTAGGATAGAAGAAGAAATAAAAAGAACAGTTGGTGACTGGTTACCGTATATTAATATTATAGAAGTACAAACATTAACTGAAGAAGGTGATAAAAATAAAATATTTGTTACACTTAAATATTCAACAATATTAACTCCTCAAAGTATGCAACAGATTACATTAGATGCTTCATATACAGCTACAAGATTTTAATAGGAATTTATAATGGCCCGTACAAGTGTAAAAAAGAATGTAGTAAAACAAGTAAATTATCTTAATAAAGATTTTAATGACTTTAGAAATAATTTAATTGAATTTGCTAAGCAGTATTTTCCAAATACATATAATGATTTTAATGAAGCGTCGCCTGGTATGATGTTCATAGAAATGGCAGCATATGTTGGTGATGTGCTTTCTTATTATATAGATTCTCAATTTAGAGAATCATTATTGGCGTACGCAGAAGAAAAAAGAAATGTATATAATATTGCTCAATCATTTGGATATACACCAAAAGTTACTTCAGCTGCTGATGCTGTTTTGAATGTATTCCAAACAGTTCCAGCCTTAAATAATAAACCAGATTATAGATATGCACTTAATGTAACTGCAGGTACTACAATAAAAGCATCAAGTACTGGTACAACATTTAGAACATTAGAAGATGTTAATTTTAAATTTTCAAGTTCATATGATAGAAGAAATGTTTCTATATTTGAAACTGATAGTGGACTTCCAACAAAATTTTTATTACAGAAAAGTGTTAAAGCACAAAGTGGAACAATTGTTACAGAATATTACGATTTTGGTTCTGCAGAAAAATATACATCATTAAAATTATCTAATGCTGATATCATAGAAATAATTTCAGTAACAGACAGCGACAGTAATAAATGGTATGAAGTAGATTCTTTAGCAAGAGATACAATTTTTGTAGATATGGAAAATAATATAACTAATGATCCAGCTTCAGCTGTTGATAGACAGACAGCTCCATATATTTTAAAATTAAAGAAAACTTCTCGTAGATTTACTACATATATAGATGAGAATGATAGAACAATTTTACGATTTGGAGCAGGAATATCAGATAATCCTGATGAAGAAATTGTTCCAAATCCAGATAGTGTTGGTTCGAGTTTACCAGGTAGTCCTACTTATCTTACTACAGCATTTGATCCAAGTAATTTTCTTAAAACAAAAACATTTGGATTAGCTCCAGCTAATACAACACTTACTGTAAAATATGCATATGGTGGCGGCATAGATGATAATGTAAATTCTGGAGATATAACTGATATAACAAGTATTAGTTATGAAATACAAGATGCATTGCTATCATCAACTTTAGTTCAAGATGCAAAAGATTCAGTAGCGTTTACAAATTCGAGTCCAGCTAAAGGTGGTTCTACAGGACAAACAGTTATAGAAGTTCGTGAAAGTGCATTAGCACATTTTCAAGCACAACAAAGAAATGTTACTAAAGAAGATTATATTGTTAGAGCTTATTCATTACCAGCAAAATATGGTTCTGTTGCAAAAGTTTATTTTGTTCAAGATGACCAATTAAATAAATCAGCTGAACTTGATAATTTAGAAAGAACTATTACTGTAGATGATATTGGTAGTACAGTATTGTCTTTACAGGCTGGTAGAATACCAAATCCATTAGCAATGAATATGTATACACTTGGGTTTAATTCTGCTAGAAGATTAGCACCACTAAGTCAAACAATTAAAGATAATTTAAAAACATATTTATCTCAATATAGAATGGTTACAGATGCAATTAATATTAAAGATGCTTATGTAATAAACATAGGTATAAAGTTTGGTTTAATGACAAAAGTTGGATTTAATAAACAAGATGTATTATTAAGATGTGTAACTGCAGTTCAAGATTTCTTTGATATTGATAGATGGCAAATCGGTCAACCAATAGTTTTAGCTGATATAGCATATGAATTATCATTAGTAGATGGTGTGGCTACAGTAGTACCTCCAGTAGAAAATAATCCAACTAATTTACCAATATTGATAGAGAATAAATATAAAATAACTGATGGATATTCGGGAAACTTTTATGATATACAAAGTGGAATGGTAAATGGAGTTTTATATCCAGCATTAGATCCAAGTATTTTTGAAGTTAAATATTCTAATTCCGATATACAAGGAAAAGTACTTGGTGATAATTTAGGTACACAGGGGTAGATAGATGCATTATTTTACATTTGCAGAAAAAGATACAACATTATATCAAGCTAGTGGTAGTTTAAATGCTGGTTTAGATGAAATATTAGAAGTTAGAAAAGAAGTTAGTGATACTGGAGCTAATGTAAATGTTTCCCGTGTATTGATGAGGTTTGATTTAACTTATATTTCAGCATCAATAGTAAGAGGTGCTATAACCAATCCATCATTTTATTTAAATCTTTATGATGCTCATCCAACAGCATTAGCAACATCACAAAGTTTGTACGCATATCCTATAAGTGGTTCTTGGACTATGGGTGATGGACGTTCATATGATAATCCAGTAACTACTGAAGGTGCGAGTTGGAAGTTTAGAGATGGTTTAACAGATGGAACGTTGTGGTATCCAGCAATAAGTTCATCTGGAGGTGTTTGGCATAGTGGAAGTGGATATGAGGCATCACAGTCACTTAGTCATAATACTACTGATATTAGAATGAATGTTACTGATGTTGTTAACAAGTGGTTAGATTTATCAGTACCGAATGAAGGTTTTATGGTTAAAAGAAGTGGAAGTATTGGTAATTTAAATAGTGGTAGTGAAGAAGGTAGTACACAAAGATATGGTAACTTATCATTCTTTTCATCAGATACTCATACAAAATATCCACCAACATTGGAAACGGTATGGAATGATTCAAAGTGGTCAACTGGTTCTTTATCAGCACTTTCATCTGCTAATTTAGAAGATATGGTTATTTATATGAAAGGATTAAGACGAGAATATAAAGAAAAGTCTAAAGTAAAATTTAGAGTTGTAGGTAGAGAAAGATTTCCAACAAAAACATATTCAACTACAGCTGATAATTTAAGTGTGAAAACATTACCAAGTGCATCTTCATTTTATTCTATTAAAGATGCAGAAACAAATGATGTAATTGTTCCATATGGTAGTGGTTCATTATTAAGTTGTGACAGTAGTGGTAACTATTTTAATATTTGGATGGATGGTTATCAACCTGAAAGATATTATACTTTAGAATATAGAATAACAAGTGGCAGTGGGACAGTTGATGAAACAGATCAATATTTTGATGAGGGGTTCACATTTAAGGTTTCGTTGTAATGCCGTACACAAAACAAGAGTTAGAAAATATAGGTTTCTATCAAGAGTTTGTAGATAAATTAAGATATACTTATTTAGATAGAATGTCTAAATCAGCTGCAACTTTTTTTAGAGATAACACAGGAGCTTTAATTTCCTTTGAAGATATTGAAACAGGACTTGGTATTGAAGATGCAACTTTTGATTTGAATGGAGTATATTCAACACTAATGTCTGCATTAGGTGGTCCTGAATTAACAACTACTCTTGAAAATTTAAATCAATCTGTCGCAGATTGGTTAGAAGAAAATATTGATCCATCATTAGAACAAGGTACGGCCGCATATATGCAAGCTGTTTGGGCGAATGGAGGACTACCAGAAATACAAAATATTGATGATGTTCCTGCTTATATAAGAACATTATCTACTACTATAGTTAATACAAAATATCCTGAATATATTAAAACAAGTAACTTAGAAAAAATTATAGATAGAAGTATATCAGAACTATCTCAATCAGCGTTTGCAGAATCATTACCAGAAGGTATAGAAAACGGTGATGTTATAACAAATGAATTTGCAGATGATAATAGAAAGTGGTTAATTCAAAATAATCAAAAAAGAATATTTCCAGATTTGGCTACTTTTTATGGTACTGTTATGGAATGGGGTGACATAAAAACGTTAACTATGGAACAATTAAGAACTATACCTGATGGGGAACCTGTAGAATAATGGCTAGATTACATCCAAAAGACTTAGAACTTACATTAACTGGAAAAACTGTCGATTTATCCGAACCTAAGAATGCTTTTTTGGGTGGTGAGTTTTTAACAAATTCAAAAGATTATATAGAAGTTTTAATTTATGATGTTAATAATAATTTTTTAGAAAGTGCTATAGTAAATGAAGAAGATTATTTATATGATCAAGATACTGGAATAAAATTAAAAACAGGAACTATACTTAGAAAAATGGGTTATGATAGAGGAAGGTTTGTTGTAAAATATAATTTTTTAAGAAAAGTTGCTGGTTCATATGAAAATGTGATACTTGATTCATCTGGTGTTATACAAGATGGTGAATATGATCCAGAAACAATGAGAATAAGAGAATATAAATATTTTATACATGAAATATCACCATCAAGAAAAGAAGTTAGATTAGCGACACAAAATATAAGTGATGAACAATATTTAAGAGATTTTTATTATGCACAAAAAACAAAAAAGACAGTACAAGCTGATGGAACAGGTGATTCTGCTATTATATTTGAGGGTGAAGCACATGGACAACCTGTACAAGAAGATAGTTTAGCAATGAGATTTCTCGCTCCAGACAATGTTTTTTTACAAGAAATGGTTGGAGGCACTATTGTTTTTCCAGATGTATTTATAAAAAGTTTTACTGAAGTTCCACAACCATATACTGGTGAAGGAATAGTACCAGAGGTAGAAATTGAAGGTACTCCTATACAGGCTAGATTTTTTGTTGATAGGGATGCTAGTTATACAGAAATAGTAAATGCTAATGGAAGCTTAGGTGATAAAACTTTTGCTTTAGCTCTTGAAAAATTTGCAAATGGTGGAGTTGGTTATGATGATGAAACGTTACCTGCTAGTTTAACAGGTATTGATTTTGAAGGTACTAATAAGATGTCTAATATAAGAAATTTAAAAGATAGTAATTTTAATTGTATGTATTATGAATGGGGTGGTGGTACGGATAGTTATGTTGTTTTAAGAAGTAATTCTACCTTACCAAATGTTGAAACACCAACAAATTATTTATGGGAAATTACAGGATGGGATAAAGATAATAATCCTACTCGGTGGAATCCAATAACACCAAGAACTGGAGCAAGTGGTGGTGATTTTACTATAGAAACAAGTTCTGATACTACAGTCGCTACTACAGCAGGATTATCGAATACATTTCAAGCTCAAACGGTTGATGGTCAAGATGGTAGTACATTTATATTTACTATGCATAGTAAAAATCTTCATATTGGTATTAAATTAACAGTTAGTCAACCTTTTGGTGACGGTAGTGCAGAATCTACATTATGGCTACCAGCAATCATAGAAAACCAACCAGATTAAGATGCCTACTCCATATATAGAATTACCAAGTGTTGATGAGTTGTTTAATAGACAACAAGATAATACTGCATTACCACCAGATGAGGATTTAGATTCAGCACATGAATTTAATCTACAAGATGAATTTACTGGTAAACAAGGTACAACAATATATACTGTTCATGGTGGACTTTATGAAAATTTAACTGCTAATAATACTCCAGTTCTTGTTACTGGATATGGAAAAACTATAGAAATTGAATTGGATGGAGCTTGGGTAGCAACTAATATATTAAAAGATTATACTTTAGATGGAGTTAAATGGGAAGTTACTAAACAAGGTACAACTTATCCTATGTATGAAGAGGGTCCCGCTGATGCTGGAATGGAAGAAACATATTTTTCTGTAAAGCTTAGTGATATAGGTTCTGTTAATACGAGTATACAACAAAATTTTATTATAAAAGCTTACCCGAAGATGAAAAATGCTGACGGTGAACCAACATCTATGGATGATTTACCTAATTTTGAATTTATTGCTATACCACCTCCACCAGCAGATGGTTCAGCAACTCTCATTCCAAATTTTTCACCATTTGTTGCAAATATTACATCTGTTGAAAATAATAGAATTACAATAAATCAAAATTGGAATTCATTTGTTGAGAAACTTGGTGGTATACAAGAAACGGTAACTCAACCAACATCACAATTTTCTAATTGGACTATATCATATAAAATAAATAATAAACGGGATTTAAATACGTATCTACATTTGGGTGATGATAAGTTACAATTAATTACAAATGTAAAATCAGATAATAAAACATTTTCAATGTTACCATATTCAATAATTTATAAATTATACGAACCATTATCAGATGATATAGGGGAGAAAGATAATGTTTATGTTGTAAAAGAAATGTTACCACAATTAACAGAAACAGTTGAGTTAGTTGCATATGATCAAGAAGATGAAGATGTATTAGTATTAAAAATACCCGATACACCATCAGAAGATTCTCCTATAACAAAACGTGAAGTACAATTAAAAAGTTATGACGATTTAATTACTTCAGATGCAAGATTAAAAAAAGAAATAGTAGATAAATATATAAGTGGTAGTGAAAAACCAGTTAAATTAAGTATAGATTATTCTAATTATGGAAATTATATAAATTTTTCATCTGCAGAAAAAAGATTAAAAAACTTTAAATATAAAATTGAACAGATTCAAGAACATACTGCAAAAAGTGCATCATTTGTTGGAATTACAAATGCAAGTGATGATGCTATTTATTATGATGATAAAATAAGAGAAGTAAAAAATAGTTTTGATGGTTATGAAACTTATTTATACAGTACAAATTCAAGTTATAAATCTAGTTCAATGGGTGAATTTCCTGATGCTTCTTGGCCAAAAACAGGAAGTGGAACTTATGCAGATCCATATGCACCAGTAAGTTCTTCTCATAGTGATTTTACAACTTGGTATGGGTCTATTGTAAAAACAACTGGACAAATATATAGTGCCTCACTTTATGATACTGATAATCCAAATAGATTAGTTAATCTATTACCAAGTCATATTAAAGAAGATTCTCAAAATAGTCAATTTTTAGATTTTATGGATATGATTGGACAACACTTTGATTCACTTTGGGCATACACAAACGCACTTTCAAAAATTAGTGATAGACAGTCAGATTTAGAAGAAGGGTTTTCTAAAGATTTAATTTTTAATCTAGCTAAATCTCTTGGTTGGGATGTACAAGATGGTAAAGATTTGTTAGATTTAAGTAGAGATGGATTTGGTCAAAAATTAAGTGGTACAACTTATTCATTATATACATCAGGTTCAGCTAGTTCACCACCAGAAGGTGATGTATCAAAAGAAATCACGAAACGACTTATTGCTAGTATGCCATATCTTCTTAAATCAAAAGGTACTATTGGATCATTAAAAGGTTTGTTAAATTGTTTTGGAATCCCATCTTCTATATTAAGAATTAGAGAATATGGTGGATTACAAGAACCAAAACAAAGAGAAGCATTTGAAATATCTAGAAAATTTACTAAAGCATTAGGTTTTAGAGGTGGACAATACGTTTCAAGTAGTTGGGCTGATGATGGTACGTCAGGAAGAAAACCTGAAACTGTAGAATTAAGATTTAGGTCAGTTAATAGTTCAGATCAAGTACTTGTTGAAAAGGATTCACAATGGGCTATTAAATTAAAAGACAATAATTCAACGGATAATTATGGAACAGTAGCTTTTGTATTGTCTGGATCAGCTGGTCACAAAACAGTAAGTTCATCAGCTCTACCAATATTTGATGGTGATTATTATTCTGTTATGTTACAAAAAACAAAAATTAATACTGAATTATTTTCATATCCATCTTTTAATACAAGTTCATTATTTAATCCACCATTTTTAACTCAATCATTTTCTGATAATGCTGTGGGTGGTGCACTTGAAATAGTAAGTGGTTCTGATGTAGCTAGAACTGGAACTAAAAGTTTGAGACATATTAATACATCTGATACTCAACCATCCCATACTTTGTTTTTTAAAAATCCGCAAAGTGCATATGGAGGTTCAACGGCATCTGTTACTTCAGCTACTTCAGGCCAAACATTTACATTATCAGCTTATGCAAAAGTTACTGCTAGTGGTGTAGATTCTATAGGACGTTTAAAAATATTTGAATTGGATTCAAATGAAGAAATGGTAAATGTAGATGAAGATCAAGATACAAAAAATTTCAAATCAATTAGTAGTCATGGTGGTGTAAAAACTTCTGAAAATGTTGGTTTAGACGAAAGTGAATGGAGACAAATAACAGTTACTAAGACAATAAAGTTTCCAAATACTGCAAAATTAGGTATAAGATTTGAAAATGTAAAACCAAATTCTACTATTTATTGGGATGATGTTTCACTTAGAAAAACTTCAACTAATACAGATACCATTGCAGAAGCTTTTAGTTATAATTTATTTGTAAAAAAATATGAAGCTGGGTTAGATAGAACAATTTATTCAGCAAAAACATCGTTAGTGATTACTGGTTCAAATACAGTTACACAATCTTATAATGCAGCATGGACTGGTAGTGGTGGTTTATACATAGGTGGTAAACCAAGTTCTGCTTTTGGAAATCAATTAACTGGTTCAATGATGGAATTCAGATTATGGAATGAACCATTAAAAGAACAATATTTTGATAATCATGTAGCAAATCCAAAATCTTTTGTAGGTAATACACCATCATCATCTTATCATTCTTTAATTATAAGATATTCTTTTGATGATAATACTACATTAACTGGTGGTTCTACTATAAGAGATGTAAGTTCCAACCAAACTGATACTGTAACGGGAGCAGCAGTTGGTTTTGGTGGAGTTAATATGTTTGAATCAGTTAATGACAAAACAAAAACTATGATTCCTAATTATGGTCCAAATAGAAGAAGTGCAACTAAAATACGAATAGAAAATAATGCATTAAGTGGTAGTGGTGCTAATTTAAGTAGGACTGAAAGATTTGATATAAGTTCTAATGATTTTTCACCAAATGATTCACCTAAAGTTGGAATATACTTTTCACCTACTGATGTAGTAAATGAAGATATTATACTTTCATTTGCAAATTTAGATTTTAATCAATATCTTGGTGATCCAAGAGATAATTTTAGATTAAATTATCCTGAGTTAAAAGATGCAGCAAATCAGTATTTTCAAAAATATGATGATAATAATGATTTTTGGGATTATATGCGTCTTGTTAAATACTACGACCAATCAGTATTTAAACAAATAAAGAAATTAATACCAGCTAGGTCAAAACCACATTTGGGTACTGTAATTGAACCTAATATCTTTGAAAGATCAAAATCTCCTGTACAAAGAAATAATCCATCATTTACATTACCATATTATGATGCTAAAATAAATTTATACAATTTTCATTATAATGCTGATCCTTATGCTGAAGCTAGTCAATCTATATTTAAAATTGAAGGAGAGTATCCAGTTTATGAAGGTGAAGTGGATTCTTCGGATACTTTTGAAAAACCATCTTTATATAAATTTGATTACAATGATAATTTTGATGAAAGAAGTTTTTATGTAAGTGCTTCAGCTACATTTGGTGGACCAAGTTCTGTATACCAAGAACCTACTGGTGCAATGGCTTTAAATAATACATTGTCTGAAAATAATTTAGAATATAAATATTTTTATACAAGTTCTGTAGAATTTGATAAGAGTAAAAAATATAGTATTGATAGATTTGAACATTTTTATAATTCAAAATCTTTACATCCAACTGATTTAGATCCAGGTTATCAAAATATAACTGCGTGGAGAAGGTCATTTTATGAAGGTGTAAAAAATACTAAATCTACAACAATTGATGGTGATTATCCAATTATTATTAGGACAACTTCACCAACTATAGCAGTACCAACTGATGCAGCTGATTCTAATTTGAAAGTGGTTGATGACAAGCTATAATAATAAAATGATAAAAAATAAAGATTATAGATATTTATTTTTAGAAAAGTTATATCAATTTATAAATCTTTGGAGACAATAATATGGGATTTTTAGATAATTCAAGTGTTACCGTTGATGCAATTTTAACAAAAAGAGGTAGAGAAATTCTATCTGAAGGCGGTGACTTAAATATAGTAAAATTTGCATTAAGTGATGAGGAAGTTGATTACGCATTATATGATGTAACTCATCCTAATGGAACTGATTCTTATGGTGCAGTAATTGAAAATATGTCTTTATTGGAAGCAACTCCAAATAGAACAAATTTTAGAAGTTTTTTAGTAGATCAGTCATTAGCCGGTGCTAAAGTAAATATAGGTAGTTTAACTTATAGTAATGTGGATACTAATTCAAATATTCCTTTAAATCCAGCAACAATTGGAGCACCTGCAGAACAATATACATTTACAATTGAAAATACTAATATTGTAAAATTTGCTGCATCTGCGGATTCAACAACGATTACGGCCGCAGCCGCTAATTTAGTAGCTCAATCTATAAATCCAGGTGCAACTACTACTGTAACTATTATAGGTATAACTTCTGGTATAACTAATGTAGTTACTATTTCTGTTAAGGCTGATGCATCTTCTAATACTGATCCAACTGGACCTAAGAAGAAGAAGAAGAAGAAGTTCCAGGGCGGAGCTGGTAAAGGACAAAGTGGTGTAGGTGGAACTGGACAAACTGGTGGTCAAAGTAGTTACTAAAATGATTAATTGGAGATAATAAAATATGTATAGAAATTTTACAAATAATGATACAAGTACAGATATAGGAATTGTAACATCAGGTGTTTGGCAAGATGGTGCTTCAAATATAAGTACATTTTATACATCATCAACACAATACACAAATACTGGAGATTATAATATTGATATTTATAGATATAATCCAGCTAATAATGTTTCTGCTTCAGTTCAATTTGGTGTAGTTTACGGTCATAAAGAAGGTAGTGGTTCTTTGGGTACAAAAGGTGCTACAGGGGATAGAACGACAGCTGCTATATTTGGACAGTTTAATAGTCTTATTAATCCACCCGAAACTACAGCTTTTACTTTTCAAAATAATACAACAGCAAAACAAGTTTATGGTATAGTACTTAATAGAGCTAGAATGCGAGAAGCTATTGAGCCTGGTGGTTGGGAAGTACATTTAAGTGCTAGTGCTGGTGGGGCTATAAAATTAATTGATGATTCGTCCACAAATAAAGGTGGTAATACAAATCAAAGAAATTTTGCTCCCGAATATAATGTTGTTAGTGGAACATTGGTTGGTGGTGTTACAATAAATACAGCAGCTTCAGCTGAAGATTCTACTATGGGTTCTTATGGAACTTTTTATCCTAATCTTGGAGTTATAATATTAAATCCAGAAAGATTAAGTGGAGCTCCTCTTGGTTTATTAACAGCTAGTGGTTCAAATACTGATAGTAGAAATAATAAATTAATGTATAATGCTATTACAACTGGTAAATATTTTCAGATGAAAAGAAAAGAAGAAATTACTTCTACACATTATTTTGTCAGAGCAACAGCAAATGAATTTAATGCAACTACTAATGAAACTTTTTATACAGAATCTATATCTGGTGTTAAACAAGTTATTGCTGGGTTAGCTAGTGATCCAAAAACTTATATTACAACTGTAGGTTTGTATAATTCTGATACCGAATTATTAGCTATAGCTAAATTAAGTAGACCAATATTAAAATCAACATCGAGAGAAGCCTTAATAAAAGTAAAACTCGATTTCTAATAAGGTTCTAAAATGTCTTTCAAGAATCTTGAACCAGAAGATATCTTAATCTCATCATTTGAGGTTCACAAAACTTTTACTATAACAAATGTAGATAGTGGCAGTGGAGTTTATGCACTGCCAATTACAAAAGGAACTGATGCTACTCAATATGGTTGGAGTACAGATGATACAGCATCTAAAACTATTTCAGCAAGTGTATTTTATAGTATTCCAAATTATTATGTTATTAATAATTTGTATTATCGTGATATAAAACAAATGGCAGGTAGAGTAGATTATATAGTTGGAACACCAAGTGGTATAGATCCAATTATAACTTATACAGAAACTAGAAATTTATATGATACGGCAAATACCCCTTCTCAGATGCCATTAAGAAGGCCATTTACAAGACAACTTCATCAAAGTGCAAGTATTATATCCATTCCGCAAGAATTATATGGTGAAACGATAAACATTGATTCTGTGAGATTAACTGACGATAGTGGTCCTTCAACTATTATTTTACAAGATGATGGATATGGTAATTTATATGATGTTGCTTTTAGTTCAAGTTATGCTAGTAAAACTCCAGAATCTAATATGAGTGGTAGTGTTGTTGGTAATATTTTTTATGATGATGGTTTGATTGTAATAACTGATACTGGTTCTTATTCAAATGTTGGTCTTGGTGAGGGCACAGACGGATTTAGTTTAACTTTTGATTCTACACAAACTATTTATGAACGTGAATATTCTTGTAGAATTGGTGAAAATGAATTTCAACATACTAATAATAGAAGTTTAAAAAGTGGATATAGTAGTAGTGTTGCATTTTTTGGTAATAAGTATACTGATGATTTCTATAAAAATTCTATCTATGACAAATATCCATATGATTTAACTGGATTTGCAACAGGATCATTTAAAAATGCTCAATATGAAATAGGAACTGAATTAATTGGTGAAGCTACACATTCAGATTTTGCTACTTATGTTACAACAATTGGATTATATAATAACTTTAATGAATTAATGGCAGTAGGTAAAACTGCAAAACCAATTAAAAATGATAAAGAAATGGCGTTATCTTTCGTGGTTAGATTTGATACTAATTAATATTTATAGTTATAGGAATAAAATAGGAGAAAACAGATGTTAAAGAAATTTGTACTGGGTCTATTATTGACCTCATCTTTGTTTGGACAAGATTTTTTATTAAACTTTTTTAAGTATTCCACAGCTTATGCAAGTTTTAGTTTAAATGCACCAAGATATCAAGATGATAAATTTTCCATAGTTGGTGGTTTATCCACAGGAGATTTAGTAGTTGAAAGGGACGAAAGGGAACTTGAAGCTGATTTTCAAAAAGCTTTTGGATTAAGAAAAATTGGTAGATTTAAATACGAACCAAAACGTGGTGTTAAAAATGCTGGTAATGGTGGAACTTGGTATGACGGTTCAGAACAAAATGCAAATGAAAATGCTACTCTTGGTCCTGTAAAAGGATGGGAGTATTTAATCAAATGGTCTCAAGGTCGTCAATGGGGTAATGAATATGTTAATCAAGAATATTGGTTAAGATACATTGGTGATTGGATGATTGCTAAAGTTGGTTGGACAGCGTTGGGATTAGAAGATATTAAATATGGACAAGGTGATTTAAGATTTAAATGGACACCACCAATATTAGATGATAATTTAAATATAAGTGTTGGATTCAAACATAGACAACATCCAGTATATGGATTTGACGCTATGGTATTAGATACAACTTGGTATCGCGGTTCTTGGTGGGATTTTGCTGAAGATGCTTTTAATGTTGATGATAATCAATGGACAGATCAAGCACACGTTGATGATAATGGTGAATGGATTAAAAATGAACTATTAGAATATAGGAATGGTGAATGGGTAAAAGTTGAAGGTGATGGTCCTTTCTGGCATGGTGATGGTGAAGCTTGGGGATATGATTGGTTGTGGAGAGATGAGGATGGTAGAATATTTGCTTATACAGATAGAGAGTATTTCTTATATCACTTTCCAGGAATGTTAGAAAATTATATTAATGGTGTAAAGAAAGATTTAGGATATCAAAAAGAAACATCATTAGTAATAGGAGCTGATTGGTATCATTATGCTGAGAATTGGTGGATACATGCTTGGGGTAATTGGTTGCCTTATCATTATGGACATGATAAATATTCATATCATAATGCAGCATCTTATCTAGACCATTTAGAAGATAATAAAGATCCACATAAATTTATGTATATGGAGCCAATGTGGATGAGTTGGAATGATTATGACTTTGGTGCTATATTTGGTGTTAAATTACAAGATAATTTAGGTGTATTTGCTGAAGGTAAATATCTTTATTATTGGGAAAGACCAGCTTATGACTTTAAATTTGGATTAAATTATCAGTTTGTAGGATTCTAAATGCCAAACAGAACTGCAAAAGATAGAAAACGTAAAAGACTACAACTTAATGAAAAGTGGAAAAAGGAAGGTAGAACTGCAATACAACATAAGAAATGGTTAAAGAAGAATAAAAATAAACCTTTAAATCCGTATGGGAGATAAAATGAAAAAATTACTTTTACTTTTATTAGTATTATTTTTTAGTTGTGAAGATGACAGAGTTGCATTACCAGTACAAGAATCTATTCGTATGTGGCTAGATGGTACTGAAATACCTGTGTATGATTATTATGAAAGTATAACTACTTATGGTGTTTCAACACACGCTCATGAAGCACACGAAGGTGATTGTAATCCTTCTTGTCCTTTACCTGAAGATATTAAGAAAATATTTGTAATCCACTTTCAAAAAGATGGTGGTAGAGTAACACCAGAAAAGGAACATTATGCTTTAATTTTTTATGACGTTAAAGCAGAAGATAATGCTGATTTAATTGATGAGGGAGTTTATATAAATCCATCATCAGAGTCTACAAAAGGGATTACATTAGAAATTGTGGGTGCATCAGATTATACAACTAATGCTCAAGGTATTATAGATAATAATGAGGATAACATTGTGGATGGTTTTGCAGAAGGAACTTTTTTTAATCCATATTCAAATGCTATGCAAAATGGTTTATTGATGTTTGAGAATGTTACGATAGGAACAGATACAGCAAATACATTTTACTCGGAGTATTACTAATGAACGGAGATATTAAAATAGGAAAATTACTTTGTGATGAAGATATAATCACAAAAAGACAATTGAATCAAGCTTTGCAAGCTCAAATTAAAGGCGATAAAAGGTCACTTGGTGAGATACTTGTTGATAGAGGATTTTGCAGCCTTGATGATATAACAGACGTTGTTATGGCTAGTCAGAATGGTCATGAAGAACATCAAGAAGAAATTGCTGAAAAGATAGAACCAAAGAAAACAGAACCGATAGAATTAAGTGAAGAAAAAGTGATGGGCACAAAATTTACAATGTCAGTTCAGACTATAGTTGCACTCGCAACTGTTATTGCTTCTGCTGTTGGTGTGTATTATATGTTATTAGGTGAAATAGAAGAAGCAAAAGAATTACCTAATTTAGAAAGTTTATATGAAAATGAATACCCATCAAGACCTGAAGGACATAACTGGCCAAGGTCTTATGAACAATATAAAACACAAGTTGGTTCACTTCAAGAAGATATGGATGATGTATTTGACACAATGGATGAATTAGCGGAAACCATAAAAGAATTACAAAAAGACATTAAAGACCTTGAACGAAGAAAGAGGGATAAATAGGAGATAAGTTATGAAATACTTAATTGGATTAATATTTTTCTTATCTACATTAACTGCTCAAGTTACTGATAAGAATTTCAAAGATAAAGCGGGAAGTGGGTTTGTAGTCGTGAAGTTTATTTCCGAATGGCAAGAGAAAGATTTAGATGAAAAGATTTTCAATGGTGTTACGGGTCATGAAGATGCTGTTATCATAGAAGTAAAAGATTCAAATACTAAAAAACTTTGTAAGAAATTACGAATAAGAAATTTTCCATCAATAGCTTTATTTTTTGATGGTTCTAAAAAAGAAGTGTGGAAAGCTGATATGGACGGTGAAATAGATGTTTCTGCAGATGATATAAAATCTGCCATAGATGACGTGTTAGCTGAAGATGTATTCTAATGGCTGAAACTAAACAATCTTGTCCTGCGTGTGAAGCTAAAGCAAAACAAAAGTCGCTACCAACAGGACCTGATATTTACGGTGGCGGTGATGGATTACCAGATTGGATGCAATTCACTATCACGGTTGGTATGTTTGGAGTATTGTGGTGGGTATTATATTTATTATTTCATCCAACATTAAATTTAGATGAGGTTCATAGAGATTTATTAAATATATTATTAGGTACGTTTATTGCCACTTTTGGTAAAACAATAGATTTTTGGTTTAGACATTCTAAGAAAAAAGAAAAATAATGAACATCGCTACAATTGCTGGACACTTAGCATTTGGATTGATTGCTTTTTCATTTCTTGTAAAGGATATTTTATATCTTAGACTTGTTTCAATATTAGCCAGTTTATTTTCAGTATTTTATAATTTTTATATTCCAGTTGAACCTATGTGGTTACCTATTGGTTGGAATTTTGTATTTATTGTAGTTAATTTATATCACATAGCAGTCATCATTTATGAAAAACGACCCGTACACATGAGTCCAAAACACAAAGAGTTATATGAAACTATGTTTAAAGATATGACTCCTGTAGAATTTTTAAAAATAACAAAGATTGCAGATTGGACACATTTTAAATCAGGTGAAGTTATTACACAACAAAAACATAAAGTTCCAGATTTAAATTTAATTTATAATGGTACAGTAGATGTAGCTGTAAATGGTAAAAAAGTAGCAGAATTAAAGGACGGACAATTTATCGGTGAGATGTCATTCCTTACTGAGAAACCAGCAACAGCAACTTGTGTTGTAAAACATGATGCAGAATTATTGGTATGGAAACAAGAACAGTTTAAAGAGTTATTAAAAAGAAATCCATCATTATATTTTACAATTCAATCTTTGTTAAGTGCACAAGTATCAAGTGCATTAGTTAGTAGTAGTAAAAGAAAATAGAATATTTATATATTTATATGTAAGTATGGGATATTAATATGATAAAATTAAAAGATATAATAAATGAAGAATCAGCTCCAAAATCTGATGTTAAGAAGATGGAAAAGATGGCTGATAATATTGTAAAACAAATGGAAAAATTGAATGATTTGTTTAGAAGAGTACATAAACCTAAAACCAATGATTCAGTTTTATATAATACTATGAAAGATTGGGATCATCTTGCAAGAAAAGTAAGTATGGAATATGGTGGTTGGTTTGATTTTATTAAAGATAGTGATTACATAAAATGATTAAGTTAAAAGATTTATTATCTGAAGGTGAAAAGTTGACAGACGCTGATATTAAAATCGGTGATTCTTATTATAGTGCAGCTGCAGGTAATGATCCATGGACTTTTGTATATGGTAAATCTCATTATGGTGGATGGCAAACAATAGATTGGAATGATAAACCAAATTATGGTGCTCCATTTTTTTCGGGTGTAGGTAGTGGTCCTGCAGATGGTGTAAATGATTG
>Ga0080013_1002119_pt1 | contig 24229 bp, 24 predicted proteins | sample ETNvirenome_6_85_FD_69236 | JGI IMG/M metagenome (GOLD analysis project Ga0080013, IMG submission 69236) | Marine viral communities from the Pacific Ocean - ETNP_6_85 (SPADES assembly) (version 2) | ecosystem: Environmental > Aquatic > Marine > Oceanic | place: Pacific Ocean | collected 2013-06-19
AATCCATCATCATTTATAGAAGGATTAACTGCGAATGACCTGATAAATGTATTCAGGCCATCCACAATTAAAACTCTATCGTTTAGATGTGTTACTGATTTTTTTTCTTGGTTTTTGGTTTGTTCTAAAAAAGATATAAATTTTTCATTTAAATCAGTTTTAGATTTCATCCACTACCTCATCAGTTTCTACTACATCATCGACACCAAGTTGTTTTGAATCATACTTTAGAATACAAGCTTCACAGATTCTATCATAACAATATTGTTTCAAATCTGGATTCTCTAACAATAAGTTTTCAAAATCCTTTGATTGAAATTTATATTCTTTGATAAGTTCACCTGTTTCTGTATCAGCGTGTTCTATTGTATACCAAGCACCACCAGCTTTGAGTAACTTATGTTCCTTCATTATATTTAACCAACTACCGTAGTTATCGATACCTGTATCAAAATATAATGGAAATTCAGCGACTCTCATCGGAGGTCCTAATCTATTCTTTATAACTTGAGCTTTTATCTTAATACCAATCGTGTTTTTCTTTGTATCTTTGATCTGTCCAGCATTTTTAAGTCTAACACGAGTTGATGCATGAAATGGTAATGCTTTTCCACCACTTGTAGTCCAAGGATCTCCAAACATAACACCAAGTTTTTGTCTTAACTGATTGGTAAATATCAAACATACTTTTTCACGAGCAATCATTTGTGTGATTTTTCTCATAGCTTTTGATATTATAATCGCTTTTGCTGTAGCCCAACCATCTTTGTCAAAGTCAGCATCCATCTCTACTTTTGTAGAAGCAGCTGCTAATGAATCAACAAGAATAGTTACTAACCTATCTTTATTAGACTCACGAATTTTGGTGACTATTGTTTCGATTGTGTCGAAGACTTCTTCAACAGTCTCTAAATGTACATACAACATATTTTCTGTATCTACACCAATGGCACCAAGAAATTCTTTAGACACAGCAGATTCGGTATCTATATAGACACCGATTCCACCTTGTCTTTGAGTGTCGGCTAAAGCATGAGCACCAATCAATGACTTACCACTACCTTCTAAACCATTTAGTTCTGTGATTCTACCTATAGCAAATCCACCATCTGGTTTATTAGCAATACATAAGTCAAGTAAAGAAGAACCTGATGATACCCAACCAACTACATCGGTTGGTGTACCTTCTTGTCCATCAAGAAAGTAAGCTACTTGTTGATGTTTGAACTGTTTGTTCAGTTCGGAGGCAATTACGCCAGCGAGTTCATCTTTTTTACTCATTATTTACTCCTTAACTATTGAATAATTGATCAAAAGCATCTTCTACATTTTCAGTTTTCTTTTCTGTCTGTGCAGGAGATGGTGTTTGAGTTGTTGCTGCAGGTGTTGCAGTAGTAGTTGTTGTTTCACTTTCATCACTTGGATTTAAGTAATTAGCAAGAACTTCTTTTAACTCATCATAAGATGGTTCTGTATAAAGTTCTGTCAAATCAGCTTGATTTGTAAGAACACTTTCAAGAACTTCCTTATCTTCTGTTATTGGAGTTTGATTAGGTTTAACTCTAACTGTAGTTTTACCATATTGATTTCCAGCCTCAGCGGGAGTCTGTCTTTCAATCTGTATATCTCTACCAGCCATAGCTTCAGTAATATCACCATAATCAGGGTCAGCAATCACACTTAATAATTCTTGATATACTGTTTTACCAAATCCCCAGAATTTAACACCTTCAGATTCTTTACCACGAACTACAACAGGAGCAAAAGTTCTCATTTTAGGTTCGAGTCTTTTACCTTGTATCCATTCGTCTTTATTACCTGTAGATTTTAATTTATCTGCGAATTCAGAAACTGGATCTGGTTTACCGAATGAAACCGGTGATAAGTATGTTTTATTATTACCTAAATTATAATGAAAGTATAATTCTATAAAAGGATTATCTTTATTATGTTTGTAAGGAACAACTCTAACTACTTGTTTACCTGGTTCAGGTTTCCAGAAGTTTTCTTTTGTTGATGTTGTTGATTGTAACTGACTTAGTTTGGATTTGATTGCATTTATATCCATTTTTTTACTTCTCCTATGTTTTATCTTTTATCGTTTATTAGTTATGGTTTACATAAAACCATATAACCTATTTTTTCTTCTTACCTATAATATATATAATTTTGCATATATAAAACAAGATCTTTTTTAAAAAATTTATGGGGTTCTTCTGGTGTGAGGAGGATTCTTGTATACCTCCATTGATAGCCAAAAACACAAGGTTTTTTTTATTCTACCAAGACGCTTTCGAGGGAAGTTACTCCCATTTATCTCAGACATTCGTCTATCGAAATGTACCACCATAGTACCTTACTAACGCACCTTACGACCTTTTTGGAAAGCCGTTGTTCAGTCATTTTCATACTGAACCCCTTACCGGTAAATCTTTCAAAAAACTATTATCATATTTCAGACAATTATAATAAGTATACAGAAATTGCCCAAACACCCGTTTTTTTTTAATTATTTTTTTCTTCTTCTGTATGAGAACCTTTGAACCAAAAATCTACGACTTTACCAAAGGATACGAGAAAACTACCTATGATAATATTCAATAAATCTCTGAACTTATCATCTAATGTGAATAAGTCTGTAAATAATAACCATACTACCCAAAAGAAACTACCAAACATAATAGTAGTTAAGATAAATCTCATCCAGGTTCTTCTTCTTAATATGTCTGGTATTTTATCTTTTTTAATTGATTGTATATTTTGTTCTAAATTATCTAAACTCATTTGTTTGTCATCTTTGTTAATATATTTATTATTCTTTCAACATCTTTTTCTAATTTTGTAACTCTCTGTTCTAACTCACTATGATTCTTTTCTGTGAGGTTTAACTTATCATCAATTTGATTCTTAACTATATCAGGAACAGGTAAAGTATCTACCAATCCTTTGAATATCTTTTTACCTATTTTCTTATCTTTCTTAGCGTTCTTTGTACGCTTCCCAAATAATTTATTCTTTTTCATTAAGAAATTAATCCACCTAACCAATATTTTAACTTATTTTCATCCATACCACCAATAGCTTTCTCTGTCATACCATTTTTTCTTATCATTGATACTTGAGGAACACTCATTACTCCAAATAAAGAAGACATTTGAGATTCTTCTTCAATATCAACTTGATAAAAATTTATCTTATCACTATATTCTGGTGTAACTTTATCAAGCACCTGCTCGAATATTTTACAAGGACCTCACCAATCAGCTTTAAAAAGTATGAAAATTGGTTTACCTGAAAGATTTTTTCCTTCGTTATATAATTTCATTAATTCATTTTTTGTTAGGTTTTTCATATTTCCCCCATTTTCCTATTGGACATTCAGCACAAGCATAATGACATTTAACATTCATAAAACAACCACATTCTGTACATCTACCATCTTTTTTATTTGTATCAGGATTAGTTTCATCATATAAAAGTTTAGGACATTGTTTACAAATTTCCCATCGTTCTTCTGCAACTTCTTGAGGAACTATAACTTGTTTACCTTTTATAAAAGCTTTAAGAGATTTCCAATGAGTTGTAGCTATATCTCGAACCATCTGAGATGCTGGTGGAAGTTTATTTTCCTTATCCAACATCTGTTTAGTTTCTTCAATGTTTTTTAATTCGTCTTGTGTAGCTTCTCTATCAACCGTTGGTTTTGGTTTGAATTTAAAACTCATTTCACTCCGAAATGACCCATAATTTTATCTATCTTCACTTCAAGTGCTGTAACTTTAGCTTCCAAAGTATTAATTTTAACATTATTAACAGGTGGAACATTATTAACAGCTGGAACTTGATTAGCTCCGACACCTTGGTTTCTTGCCTTTAACCTTTGAAGAATAGTATCAACAGGTTGTAAATTTGGAAGATGATTATTTTCCTCAACCCATTTTTTGTATTCCTCACCCCATTCATCTAATTGTTTATCAGTTGAATTTGGAGTTGGTGGTTTTGGAGGTTCTGTTTTTGGTCTTGGTCTTGATAAAATTTCATCAGCAGTTTGAATTTTAGGAAGATGTTCATTTTCCTTTACCCATTTTGCATAATCTTTTTTCCAAGTTTTAACTTCTTTTTTAGAAGCTCCATGTAATGGTGGACGAGGTATTGGACCTTTTGGTCTTGCTGGTGCAGGAATATCTTCACCATTTAACCATTTTATAAGAACATCTTTTTCTCTAAATCCACATACACCTTTACCAGTTTCTGCATTTATAAACCACGGTGTACCACATTGTACATTATATTTTTCTTTAAGTTCTTTATTTAAACCTTGATTATCTGGTTCTGCTAAATCAAGTTTAAGGATCTGAGGATACTTTCCTGATGCGTTAAGTTCTTCATACACTGGTTCAGCTTTTTTACAAAAACCACATCCAGTTGAACAAAAAACATACCAGGGTGAAGTCTCTTCCTCTACTACCTCTACATTTTTTTCATCAACTTGTGATTTTATTTTATTGTTTTCTTTTTTTTGGTTGTTCATAACCTTTATTCTCCTATATAATTAATTAATATAATACTTTTTTAGTATATAAGTCAACACTTTTTTTTATTCAACTGAAATTATTTTAAAAATTCTTGTTGAAATCTTATTTAATCCTTCTGAATTAGTTACCATAAGAGTATTTTTAAAATTCTCCCAGGGAACTAAAAATTTACTATCTATTACACCATTATTTAGATTAGCTATAACCTCATTTAGTGCATTAATTGTGTATAATGTATTTGAATGTTTTTTTCTGTGTAATGATATAGTTCCAGTAACATCATTATAATTTATTCCACTTTTACCATCAACATTATATGTACATATCAATTCATTTACATTTTCTTCATTCTGTAATATATATATCTTATTAAATACTATTTTGTATGCTTTTTTAATATTTTCTACCGTATTATCAAGATTATCTTTAGTTGTAAATGTTGCTAATAGTTGTGTTTTCATTATTCTTTTCTCTCTGATGCTAGTTTATCACTTACACATTTTCTAACATCACTACCAAAACCACTTGCAACTTTTTGTGATGTTCCAGCAGTTCTCCAAGTATCTTCAGCTAATTGTGTTTTCCCATCAGCACCTTCAATATGAACTGCACCTGAATCTGAATCTATTGTACATCTTTCTCTTAAATATGTTTTAAGAGTTTCTCTACCCTCTGGTGTATCTATCTCACCATCGAATCCACTTAAATCTTTTAAACAACCTCTAATATGTTTTGGTTGTGCTCCATTAATTCCCATTTGGACAATCATTTTTCCATCACCACCATCAATATAAGTATTAAAGTGTAATACATCTAATACTGAATCAATATAACCTTGTGTATGTGGACCATTTTTACCATCTTTTGGAAATCCTAATTCTTTATCTGCTTCTGTTACTTCTTGAACGACTTTTTTATGTGTTTTTGAAACAGCTTCTTTTTCATCTTGTTTAATATCGATACATTCCTTTATAGAAGATGAATCATAATCAATATCAGGATATTGACTTCTAAATTTTTTTGTTCTTGTAAACTCACCAATCTTTGTTGCAATTTTTCCAAATGGTTCATAAGCTGGTTTTTGATCATTTTGTAATAACATTCTTGAATAGTCTTGCATCAATCTAAGTTTTTCATCCGTAGAAAGTTCATCAGATTTATATCTACTTTCTTTTAACCACTCTTGAAAACCTTTATGATTATTAAGTTTATCCACATAAGGTTGCATTTCTTTTGTCTCACATACCTTAGACAATTCATCGTCAACTATTAGTTCAGAACTTCTTTTTACTGCACTTTGTTTAGTGTCTGAAACTCTTTCTATTCCCTCTTCTATCGTTTTAGTAACTCGTTTGGCTACATTTTCACCAAATCTTTCTTTTATAATAGCCAATCTTTTAGCTGGTGTTGTATTATTATGTGGGTCTTTTAAATCGTCACCCTTTTTATTTGATACAGATACTATATGAGTTCTACCATTTTTATCTTTACCAATTACAAAAGTATCGTGATATTCTCTAAACTTTTTAAATGATACTAATTCTTTTTTATAATATTCTTTATCTTCACCTTCACTATTTTTAACCATTTCGTCTAAATGAGATTGAACATCATCATCAATTTCCTTTTCTGATTGAACAGCGTGATGTGGTTGTGAAGTATCTAAACCTGTATCAGTTTCTAAAACTCTGTTTGTTTCAATTGCACCATCTAAAGCTGCACGACACCATTCTAAATAAGGTTCATCTTTACCATTAAATCCTTTTTTACCTTTTTTGTAAAAAACTGAATCTGAATCTTCTTTTATTCTTCTCAATTCCTCTTGTGCGTGGTGTTCTCTTGTAGATAAATATTCTATCCCTTCTTCTTCACTCAATCCAAGTGCTCCTATAGTTCTTTTTTGATTTGCACTTAATCCTTTTGTTTTAATTTTATCTTTGTATATGTCAATCTGTTCTCTGTTTTTTTCTTTGTATTCATTTATATTAAAATCACTATTAATATTTTTAACATATAAAGATTCACCTTGACTAGCTATAGGTCCACCAGCACCAGCAACCCCTTTATCTCTTTTTTCTTGTAAATCATCTTGAGATTGAACAATACCCTCTAAACTACCATTATTTAAACTATCTTTAATTGGTATTTTTTCTTTACTTGTACCTTCTTTATCTTTATCAAATTGATTATCTTTAATTTTTGTAACTTTTTTAGTAGTTGGTGGTTCTTCTTTAGGAGGTTGTTCTTTTGTATCTTCACCACCTTTTTCAGGTTCTTCACCTTGTTTCCCTAATTCTTGTTCAGCTTCTTCGTCAGATACTTTTTCATATTCTCCTGATGCTAATTTATTTTTCCAATTTGCTTTATTTGTAAAGGGAACTATTTTTCCACTTTTTTTACTACGAGCGTAGAATTGTTTATCTTCATATAATTTATTCATCATTAAATCTATAACATCTTTATGAATATTAAGATGTTCTAATGATTCTCGTAGATGAATTAAATGCATTGGATTTTTTACATTAGGTTGGCCATTATGTACACGGTGTGACCATTCTGTTAATATTTTGTCTATTATTGGATGTTTCATATTATAACCTATTTGTAATATCTTTCATTTCACCATAATTATAACCCATTTTGGATTTTGTTAAATAATATGGTTTATAATTTACACTATTCGGTAAATCATTTTTATCTTCTAAAATTCTTTTTATCCACTTCAAAGTTTCTACTCCATCTATAGTTGAAAAATCGAATAGGAAACTATCATAACCATAAAGAACTAATTTAGTTTTTTTCTTCTCTCTTAATAAATAGTCTTGAATTAATAAAATCTTCTTTATATTTGTTTCTGTTTCATAAGCTTGAATCAAATAGTTAAAAAGTTTGTTCCTATTTAGGTCTTCATAGTTATCAAATAATAGTTTCCGTCTATAAATATCAGTATAAACAAGATTATGTGTATTTATTTCATTCCATTTCTTATTTATATAAACATATGTTTTATTGAAAAAAGGTGATAATTTCCTATGTTCGATACTAATACCACCATATAATATCTGAAATGTCTTTTGTTTAGCTTCATCATATTCACAACCATATACTTTAGCAAAGTGTCTGTGAACTGATTCACCACTAAAAAAACCATCATAACCAACTAAATTTGCAATCAATCTTAAATGATAACCATCAAAATCAAACTCTACTAATGAATCATTTTCAGGTACTATAGCTTTTCTCTTTTCAGGTGGTAATGCTGCAAAGTTAACTGTACCAAATGAATTACTTGGACGACCTGTTGTTGTCAATAGATTGTATTGTGAGTATAATTTACCATCTGATATATGTTTCTTTACTCTTATATCAAATATATCACATACATCATCAGTTACTTTTATACCTTGTTTCTCTATATTAGAAAAAGCTTGTAGTGGTTCAATACTACCTTCATTAAGAAACCAACTATCGTCTTCCATTAAAGTTTTTAAATCCTTGTGTATAAAATCTCTAATTCTCTCACACACCTCATTACAATACTCTTTATGTTTCGAAATTGGTATGATTTCATTGAGTTTTTTAACATTGTAGAACTTACTACTCAAGAAATCTATTGCATTATTTCGTACATCTAAATCTAATGGTTTATTATATAACCACCAATAAGCGTGATTTACATCTAAACAATTTCTGTATTCAGGTAATATTGTTTGAAGTATTTTAGAATCAGGAGTTATTGCTAATCCTTCCCTTAAAGATATAAAACTATAATCTTCACACATCTCTGTACAATCAGGATTTAATTCAGATATGATACGAGTTTCACCAAGTTCTCCTTCTGGTGCATCATATTGTCTTACATACAAAAACGATAACTTATTGTTCTTATGTAAGGGATGTAAGAATGGGTCTGTAAACACAGGTATAACAATATAACAATCTTTCATACTACTAATATATAACCTTTTTAGTTAAAAAACAAGATCTTTTTTATCCTCCTGGACATTCATCAGGAAAATCTACACATTCACCAGTAGCACATTGTAATTGTCCAGGACAAGGTGAATCAGGACCACCAATAGGATAAGTCCAGTCTGCACCCACTTCCATCTTGGAAATCATTGATTCCCACTCAGGTAATTCAAATTCAGATGATGGTGCTATGTAATCATTTATAACTTTTTTAAATTTATTATACGCCTCTATATTACCTAATCCTGATCTCCAATCGATATTATTAAGGTCTTTTAAAGAATTTGGATTACCAACCCATTTATCAGCAATACTTGGAATAAGGTCAATAGATAGATTAAGTTTTCCAACTCTACCTCCACGCCTATTTGACAAATCTGATAATGGCCATAATGTCCAAGGATTACTAGGAGAACCACCATTAACAATCAATAACCATTCTTCATTTGGATAAAGTTCCCAAAGAGCTTGTCTTGGTGATTCATCTGAACCACTAACACCATCTGACTGACCTTTATTACCTGAATATGGATTATGGAACTTATCTGACTGCCAAAATATATTTGAATTAGGGTTATCTTTCAGTTTTTCGGCATAATAATCCATAACAGCTTTTGATCCATAACCATATGGTTTTCCTCTAGCTTGAAGAGCTTGCATAAAAGTCTGTGCTCCAATAGCCTTAAGTTTTGTTATAGCTATTTCATTCAAACCTGAAAGCTTTCTTCCTTTATATCTTGGAATAGATACTCTCCAAGGTCTACTTGGATTACCATAATCATTAACCTTAAATTTATATATAGCAGTTATAAACTTAAAAGTACCTGGTGCCCAATTATGTATATATGGTTCAACATTTCTAATCATATTTAAGAAACCGTGTCTTGTTCCAAATTTATCAGGGGTAGTTAGATCATCGTAATCAAAAGATACTGGAGACTCAGTTACACCAAACCACCCACCACTCTCTTTTTCATTATGTCTTAATAAACCTTGTTCAATTCCAAATCGTGGACTATTTTCAAATATTAAACATTTCTTATGTAAGATAACACCTTTTGGTTTAAAAACAGGACTATTACTTATACCATCTTTACCACCAGTACCAATAACATTTGTCTTCTCTCTTGTTTTTACTCTCATAACACCCTCTATTATTGTTGTCCAAGTATTAGAAATATCATGAGTTACTCTTACTGTTTGAAAATATGTATATTTACGATGCTTAGCAGGTATTGTATCAACACTAAAACAATCACCAGGTATTATTCCAGATATACCATATATAGACAAACTACATTTAATTGGTAATATAGTTGGTATTTTTTCTGTAACCTGTGTCATCTTTGCTTTTTGAATATAATAATCGGAAACACTATTAGCTACTATATATCCTTGTGTTCTTGCATACACGGCGTGAGCATCAAATAGATCATCATCTTCAAGACCTCTACCTCCTGTTTTAGTATCTATATCAGGGTCTGGTTTTTTCATAGATCTATGTGAATCCTCTAAACCATCATTTGAATATAAACCTCCATCATCAAAATCAATTTTATTTCCATTAGGTTGAATAAGTTGTCCAAACATATCTTCATCATTTCTTCTAAAATCTAAATCAAAACCTGATGCTTCACTATCTTGATAATTTATTCTATGTGATGCATAAGCACCTATTGTAGGTAAATAACGAATTCCTATTTCTCTTAATTTATTTTTATAACTATCACTATAATGATCTATAATTCTATTTGTTATAGCAGCGTCAATTACTGAATCAAAAACATTCATCTTAGCATTTGGATTCATACTTGATACTGCTACCCAACTCCCAATCTGATCTTGAGGCATTTGAAGACTTATATCACAATCCTTAACTAATGATTCTGGTGATGTTGGGTGAAATTCAAAAGGTTTAATTTTGTCTATATCAGATAATTCTCCTCCAGTATCAATAATGGGTAAATTCTTATCAACTATTGATATAATATTATCTTTCCCATTATGATAAATTTCTAAATCCCATATATTTTCTGAAGATTCTGATAATCTTTTTAATATATGTTTTATTAACTGAGTAACATTTTCTGATGCGTCTATAGCTTCTTTTATCAAATTAAGTGAAATAAAAATTTCTCTCAATGGTATTCTATTTCTAGCTTTATCCCATTGAGTTTCAGATTCATTTGTCGTCCATTCTGCAAATTTAGCTTCTTTTCCAGGATCAAGACCAGGTATACTACTATTATTATCTATAAAATTATAAATGTCTGCACTTGTACCATTGGCCATTTCTGCAATCCTCCACTTAGCAGGTGTCTTGAACCTCTTAGCATTATAAGTAGAACCATGTGCAAAAGTTAAATTTTCCCATTTATTTATATCATTTATATCTGGAACAGTTCCATTCTTACTTGTTAAATTTGAATCCCAATTATCTGGAAGTAAAAATGGCCAATGTCTTTCACCATACGCGTCTGTATAAATTTGTCTTCTAAATAAGTTCGTATCCCACCTAACAAATGATAAAGATGAATCAAATCCGGCACCTCTTATTGAACCTTGAAAAAATTCTTCTAATTTTCCTCCGTGACCAAATTGAGTATTTAATACTTTATCTTCAAATAATCCCCAACTTATATATAAATCTTTTTTTTCTGATTTTCCTTGTTTTTCCTTATAATCAATACCACCCCACATAACTCCAGTTTCTTTATTAACTGCACTCGGTATCAACCATTCTATCTCTGTAGCTATCTGATATTTTCCGTGTAAATAATTTGGAGCATAAAGATTAAATACTTCTTCCCATTCCTCTTTTGTTTCAATAGATTTATGCCAATCTGCAGTAGCTATCCATTCTGAAATTGGTCCACTAAAATGTGTTGCTGCAAACTGAATGAACTCGGCTTCTAAAGAACCTTTAATCATAGCTTTAGTTGAATTCTTTATATCATTAGCAAGTACTGCAGTATTTCTTGAAACAATTTCCAACATACATTGAACACTTCCATCTTTTCTTACTTTTGCATCATAATTTGTAACATGTCCAACTACAGTTTCCAAAGTACCTGCAGATTCACTTAAAATTCCAGCTAAAACTTTATCAGATTTAAAAGAATCACCACTTCCTATTATTTGATATGGACTATATAAAATTGAACTACTCCAACCAATATCAATGTAAACCTGAGCTGATGGTCGTAGAAAGAATCTACTAAAAATATTTTCGAAATCGTGCCAATTATGAACAATAAAATTAACGGTTGTTCTCTTACGAGCTCCAAGTGGTCCTTCAGTCGTAGAAGTAACTGATGTAATTCCAGCTGGTGGTTTTAAAAATTCATTCTGATTAGTTTCAAATTCCATAGGTAAAATTTTACTTATATTTACATCAAACTCTGAAGTAAAAGAATTTTCCAATGTTGTTTTAATATCAAGTTGTGGATTACTTCCTATAGGAATAGATAGACCATTTGATTTTTCACTTAAAAATGCATTTGTTCCTCGAATACCCGTTGCAAATGGAGATTGATTATCCAATCTATCTTGTGATAAATTATGATTACCAACTTCATATATAGCTGTTTCATATTCTTGTAACTCTGCTGTTGTTTCTTTTATTCTAACTATCCCTGTATGATATTTAGTAACATCTGTAGCGTCTTCATTATTTTCTTTAATTAACTCTAAAAATTTCTCATCCTGTACTGTTATAGATTCATTTGGTGTTGTATTTTTATCGTTCTTATTTTCATTAATTCTATATCCAGTCAGTAATTCAGATTGTTTATAAGTTGTCATTACTTGTTCTGGTTTATAAACTTGTACGGCAGTCCACATTCTAACAAATGGTGTTCTTGTTGATAATTCTTGAGTACCGAAATCCGTATTATTAGAGAGTGGATTCATTGGGCCAGAAAAATAAGGATTCTGACTAATATAGTCAATAACTTTGTCAAGTTTAGCTTGTTCAACTTCCTCAGTTGTTAATGGTCCGAATGAAGATTGATCTGGTGAAAAAATAGAATCTATAGTAGGAGTGTGTTGAACTAATTGTCTAGCTTCTAATATTGATCTAACTTTAGTATCTATATTTGAACCAAAAACTCTTGACCTGACAGACATTTTTTAAAACCCTTTAGCTAAATGAAGTAATTGTGATATTCTCAATGATGTCCCGGCAGGAACATGTATAGTTTTTAAATTATTTGTTCTCGCTATAAACCACCATAAACTTGGATCTTTATAAAACTGAGTAGCTAGTATATCTAACCTATCTCCTTCTTGAGTTGTAACATAAATATCAGTATCATCTTCTGGAACATTTACATACATTGTTGTTGCATATGAATTATGTGACTCAATATGTTTTCTAACCCCTTTTCCTGATGATTTTCTTGTAAATGTATTCTTATATCTTGACATTATTTAAACTCTCCTATCTATGTTTATTGATATTTACCTAAACCATAAAATTGTGTATTAATATTAGGTGAAGTTGAATGTATTATTTGATAAGTTATAGATACTGTAAATAATTTAGGAACTATAAGACCATCCTTTACTTCCCAATCTGAATTATCTGGTACAGAATAAGTTAAAGATTTAATAAACCCTTGTACTCCTCCTAATTCATTTCCGTATAAATTACCCATTCTCATTTCAAGTAATGGTGGTTTCATTCTAAGTTTTCCATTTGAATAACTACTAACACTAAATTTAGAATCAGCTTGATATTCTGGATAACAAAATGATGTTAACGCATTTATTTTATTATAAATAGCGTCTAATTCATCTTTAGTACCTGCATAAAGTTTTAACTGAAACGATATATCTCTTTCAGCTCTTTCATATACAAAAACTGGTTCACTCTTTCCAATATAATTTTCTGATGACCAACTTGGTGCTACATTTTCAGTTATAGCTTCTAAATAAGCTCTAAATGTTACAAATTTGAAATTTCTTTTATCCTTAAACCAAAATTGCATACCTTTTTTGCCTTCGGTCACTTTACCTCTATCTTTTTCCGGAAATGCCTTGGGCCCATTACTTATAGGATTCAGAGTCATGTAATCACCTTTTTTATCACCCTCACCAAAATTTTCTAAATTATCTGGATTTAATGATCCCCTTGTAAAATTCTTTTCATAACCTTTTGGTGAATATTGAAACTCATCAATTCTGTCAACGGCTTGCATTAATTTTGAATATGGTCCAGCACTTGGTGATTGAACTATATCTATGTCTTGAGCGTCTTTTCCTGGAGAAGTTTGACTTCTAATTGGTTCTCCTGCTTTATATTGTGTAGCTTCTGGATTTGATAAACCTCTAGGGCCTTGAATTCCTCTTATATTCTTAGCAGCTGAACCACCAAAACCTGGATAATTAACATCTGTTAAAGATTTTCTTAATTGTTGATAAGTTTGTGTTCCAATTTCATCTCCACTTAAAAGAGAAGACTGTAAACCACTAATATAACTTCCAAGACCAGATAGATCTCCTCCAAAACCACTTGAAAATACACTTGTTTGGAATACTGAAGCTTGTGAAAAACCAAGAGAATCAGCTATATCTGATAATCCTGAAGATATATTATTCCATGTATTCCCTATTTGAGATGCAAATGATTCTTCTAACTGTTGAGTAGTAGTTTCAATTACTCTTGTTTCAAAAGCTTCTCTAATTGAAGCGAAAAAGGTATCAGCATTAAAAGATAATCTTGGTCTATAATTAAGACTTATATCAGATAAATCACCAGTTATACTAAAACCACCTGGTGCAGATATATTAAAAAAATCACCTAAATCATAACCACCACCTAAATTAACAGTTCCTAAGAACTGATTAACCCATCCAGATATAGGATCTTGTAAAGTACCTACAGGAATTCTATTTTTAACAAATACTGTCCTTTTTAGTTGATCTAAATTTTCTTCATCTCTAACTTGAAATATGTTGCCTCTATATGGAACATTAAAGTCTAAAGCGTTTTCATTAGAAAGTGAACCCTTTGGAATTAAATTACCAAGAGCTGGAGTACCAAGTTCCCATATTGTTTCTTCATATGGAGTTGGTGTAGGAGTACCACTAAAATTAAATGATACTTGACCACTTGCATGATCAACAGAAAATCTATCACCAGATATGTTAAACCATTCAAGTATACCTAAAGCACCATCATTAATACCAGATATTGTTATATTTGAAGGAGTAAGACTATTTGTAAATTGAATACCAAAATTGAATGATTCATTTGTTGGATTCACATCTCCAACTTGACCATTAGCATATCCTGATAAATCCAATCCTCCAATTCCAGAGGTATCAAAACCAAGTTTATTAGTAACTAAAGAATCAAGTATTGTAGTATTATCTAAACTACTATGTTTATCAGTATGAGGTGGCAAACTTTCATCTATTCCACCATGTCTTCCTTCTTTTTTAGAAGTTGAAGTACCGGCAGTAGTATTAAATATACTTTTTAAATTTTCTAAACCCATTTTTGTTCCCTATCCAAATATAGTATTTTGTTTTACTCTTTCTATACCTTTTCCAATGTCTCTTGCAGCTGTACCACCTGGTCCAAGATATTCTGTATTTTCTGCTCTCTGACCTGCTACATTTTCACTAATACTTTCCAATATAAAATTTTGTTTGTGAAATAAACCTTCCATCATAGCGTAAAATGGTTCTATTGGAGCTATAAATTCTGGTCCTGCATCACCAACTACGGCACGAGTTGGACCCATAGCTACACCACCATCTTGAAGACTTACTCCTGCAGTTCCTATAATACCACCACCAGTTCCTCCAGTACCCATTAAGGCATCGAATGACGCGGCCATATTTTTACCAAAATCAGCTGTTTGACCTTGTGCTACCCTCATAAGTGCATTAATACCAAGCATTTCTAAAGCTACATTTACAACTTGTACAGTTTTCCTTACAACCCAAACAAGACCAGTTAATATTGGACCAAATGTATTTACAAAGTCAGCTGAAACAGCTTTTAAATCACCAATTAATGCAGTTAATTCTGATATACCCCTTTCACCAAGAAGTTCATCAAATCCTTTTTGTCTTCCTAATTCTCCAGCTAAAGTTATAGATTCTTTCTGTTTTGTAATCATCTTTGCAGCTTGGTCAAGACTTAATCCAACCGCGGCTGCTAAAGCTTCTCTTTGTAAAATATCCATAGATAAAAATTCAGATTCTGTACCTAATAACCTTACCTGTTCATCTTGAAATTTATTTAAATCACCTGCTATTGCTAATTGTTGTAATCTGAAAACATTTACTTGTCTCCCTATCATTGTTGAAGCAGTTAAACCTTTTTCTATAGCTGATTGATAATCTAAAACTCCTCTAGCTGATTGAGCTATTGTACTGAATTCTATTCCAAATGATCTTGATTTAACTGCAGCTATTCCTATATTATCTCCCATCTCTTTTGTAAATCCAGCTATATCAGCTGATGACGCGGATAAGTCTCGTAGGACAGCTTGAGGAGATACTTCATTTGCTTTAGCTAATTGATAAACCATCTTACCAAAGTTGATAGCTTGTCGTTCCGACAATCCAGCTAAACTAATCATATTACCAACAAGTTTAGTAGATGTATCAGTTGAAACACCCAATGCAACAGAAGTATCTATTACGGCAGCTGAAAGTAAAGAAGCCGTATCAAGAGTAATACCATAATCTCCACTTAAAGTCTGAACGGTTGTAAGGACATCCTCTAAACTCTTTCCAACTTTTATAGCTGATTCTTCTGAATCTAGTAAATTCTGTTGAAACTCAGATGATTCTGTACCCATTACACCAAATGATGCACCAATCAAATCTACTTTAGCAGAAAATTGTTTTAATATTTCAAATGCAGCTGCTAATACAACTAGAACTCCTGCTCCAGCTTTACCCATACCTTTCATTCCAGTAGCACTGTCACCTATTTTTGAACCCATACCACCCAGTAAACCATCAACTTCCTTTAATACTCCAGAACCCATCTCTTTCATTTTTTTACTCAAAAATTTGGTTTGGTCTTTTGCTGTATCTGAACCTACTTTACCTTTTTTATTAGCTTCTTCAATGGCAGCACCTATTTTATCAAAATTACTAAGTGTTTTTTCTAATGGTTTAACACCTTTTGCATATTCTTTGTTTATTTCTACTATCTTTTTCTTTAAATTATCTGCAGCAGTTTGTATCTTTCCCAACTCCTTCCCTGTCAATAATTTATCTAACGGTGTGTTTGCCATAATTTAATCTCTATTTAAAATCACTTATTTCGTATTTATCTAAATCAACTTTAAAACCATATGCTTTACTTAAATATTTTTCAATATCAGATACATCTTTATTTAATTTATTTATTGAATTTTTTAATGACCTATCTTTTCTCATCTTTTTTTCATAGTTAGCTTTTTTTCTCTTATCCCAAAGTTTTTTAGCTCCATAAATAGCTAAAACATTTCTAATAAAATCAAAAAAACCTTCTGTTAAGATGTTTTCTTTATTCATAAATGAATTTTTTTTAGACATAAGGTCCTCCATAAAGGTTGTAACTCATCATATATAAATATAAAAATATTATAAAAATTAACGAATCTTTGGAGCTGGACCAGAATAACGAGGAACATTCGATTTTTGTTTTTTAGTAAAACTATCTATTTGTTTTTGTTCCGTTTTTTTCTGTTCTATAAGTTTCTTAAGATAAAAATGTCTTAAATAAGTAGGCATATTATAGACATCTGAATGTGTAAATCCACCACATCCGTACATTAAACTAAATATTTCTTCGTGGAGTTGAGGTTTATGCTTCGCTGACAATCCAAAAAAAGTTAGCAGTCATAGGTATATCTACCTTGACTGACTGATCTCCTATTTTAACCTCTTGTACTAATTCTATGTCAGGAGATGCTTTTCTAATTTTAGTTCTGAGAAAAACGGAATCTTTGGCTAACATATTATCTACAAAATTAGATATTGATTTTTGTAAAGTATCTTTATCAACAGAAACAATAGAATGTTTTAATCGTGTTGTAAGTTCTGGAGAAACATCACTTCCAAGTTTTTTAAGATTTTGTAATTCAGAAGAAATATTTTTTTCATCTTTTCCTGTTAATAACTTAAAAACTACAACTTTCTTAGATACTGGTAAAGTTATTTCAAATGCATTATCAGTTATATCACCCTCTAAATTCTTAAAAGGACAAGATGCTAAATTAAATGTGTGTTCAAAAGATGTTCCTGACATTGGATTTAAAACCTCACAAGTATATTCTGGACCATATGCAAGTATTCTAGCTGCAACCATTACTGCATTTTTATCACCTAAAAATAAATCATCAATATTAACTCCTGGAGTTAATATCAAAGAATCAAGTAATCTATCGAGAACCACACCTTTAGTTATAAGATTTTGTGATGTAAGAATATCTTCTTCTTTTGCTGTCATATATTTGAGTTCAATTTTACCATCTCTAAGTGGAGAATCTTTTGGATAAAGTTTACCCTCACTTGGTAAATCTATAACCTCACTTGGAAATTTTTGTTCTTGTTTTTTTTCTTCAGCCATTATAACCTCCGATTATTTTGATTCAGAAACAGATGCTTTTCTGTAACCTGTAACTAATTTTTTAATTTCACCGATAGATTTTCTTGCTCTTCCACCAGCTGCTTTATTACCGTTTGATGTGAAATCTCTATGATTTTCTTGAAATGATTCAAATAAATCATTTATTTCATTATATAAATTTTCTGTTGACATTTTTTTCTCCTGTAACTTTGGTTAAACTTCAATTGCTCTTCTAAACCAACCAACCCAAAATCTCTCTTGGTTAGGTTTATCTATTACTATGTTAGCAAACCGTAACACACGATATGCTCTTACTCTATCTATACTTAAATTTTGTATTGCTCTTAATGTAGCTGGTCCAATTCCCCCATCTACATCTATCTTATTTCTTAATTTAGAATTAGCAGCTCTCTGTAACACTTTTACAGCTCCTCTTCTACCAAAATTAACACACATATCAAAGTAGATATGTCTTAATTGTGGAGGAACTTCATCACATTTTCCTCGTCTCCAATAGTCTGTATGATATATCTTTTTCGCTTGTTCTTTTGTAAGATTCTTTATATCGACATTAGGATACCATCTTTTAGCGATTCCATATTTGGTTTCACCACCTGCGTCATTGGGGTCGTTTACATAACCACCTTCGTGTTCTAAAACCTGATTTATTATTTCTTCAAAACTTGTTTTCATATAACCTCATATATAAATATATATAAAAATAAAAAACCCCTAATAATTTTATTAAGGGTTTTTAAAATTATAACTTATACTTCTAATTAAAACTGAAGTACAGCGTGATCATATCTTAATGTTAAAGATATATCTACTGGATCACTTGATGCAAAATCCAAGTCATTAAAGTTTGCTGATTGTATCCAGCATCCTCTTAATGTCCATTCTTCAATTATATCACCTACAGGTCCTAAAAGATTAAATGTAACATCCTTTTTATAAAAATCTGAATATCCATCTCTACCTGTTACAGATTCGTGAGATAATCTAACCCATTCCATAACTGCTTGTGCAGCTGAGGGAACAACTGGATCATATAATGTACATTCAATTGATTGCCAAGTAGCTTTTCCTTTAACCCATCTCTTTACATTTAAATGATTTAATTCAACTTCTTCAAATTGTATAGAAGGTCTATTCGCTGTTTTGATTAAATACGCTGGTATACCATCTATAGTCATCACAAACCTATTTTTCATTTTAGGTTCAAAAGGTGTGAACATTATATCATTAGCTTCAAGTAATGTTGCCATTTAATTTCTCCCAATTCTAATTTTTAATATATAAAAAACTATATATTTTCATATATAAATATCATAAAAAGTAAAAATAAAGTAATAATATTTACACTCTATTCAGGGAATGTAGCACCAGTTGGTTGAACTGTAAAATCTAATACAATGAACTCTGCAGTTCTCGTTGGTTGAACAAATATTTGACCATATAAGATATTTCTATCTATTGTGTCAGCTGTATTATTACTGTCATCCATTACTACTCTAAATGCAGTAAGTCCACTTTGAGATTGTACTTGTTCCATAAATGGATTAACAATATTTAAAAATCGTTTACGAGTGGTTGGATTATTTTGTTCAAATACTAAGAATCTTGATGAACTTGCAATAAATTTCTTTAACTTAATCATTAATCGTCTTACATTAACTCTATCCAATGCTGAAGGTTTCTTCTGTAATGTTTTTTGTCCCCACGCACAAACTCCTTGTCCTGGAAATGTAGCAATTGGATTAACATTACTATCGTATAAAGTATCTCTATTCGAATGTGTTAATTTTCTTTCAGCTTGAATAGCAGTATCAATTCCACCACGATTTAAACCTGCAGGTGCGAACCATGGATGAGCTACTCTATCATTAAACGCATAAACACCAGACATTACAACTGATGGTGGAATCCACCTTGTAGTTCCAACAATATTATCTGGAATTTGTACCCAAGGATAATACATTGCAGCATAATTTGAATTTTGAGCTTCTGCACGAGTAGTAGCAGTTGTAAGAGCGTCTCCATATGCAGTTGGGTCAATTACCACAAAACAATCACCTCTAGCTTCAGCTACATCAATAGCTTTTGTTATTGTTGCTTGGTGTGCCGAAACACTATCTAATATTCCTGGTAAGAATATCATATTAATATCGTACTCATCTTGATTTTTCAACAAATTAAGTGCATCCTCATATCCTTCTTTTCCTTTTGCAGTAGTACCTGGAAGTATACCTTGTGTTTGTGCAGTTATATTTTCATAAAAATTATATAATCCTGTTGTAACTCCTTGGATATTACCCAATGCATCTGTTCCTGCGGCCCCATTATCACCACCAGCAAAAGCTCCACTGGTTTCAGCAGGTAGTGATGCTGTAAAATTAGCATCTCTGATATCACCATTTTCGTCAAAATAATCAACAGTTGATTTCAAAACTTCAACCCTAACATATTTTGATTTGTTTGGATAAGAACCAGATGGTTGTAAATATGGGTCACTAGTTCCAGAACCTCTTAATGTTAGTGTTTGATCACCTATAACTTTAGAAACATAATTTCCTTGATTTGGATCTAAACTTAAATTATTCCAACTTTCAAGAATTTTTTTTCTTTTACTGGAGTCATCTCCTCTTCTAATTAAAAGAGTAAATGTACCCTTATTCATATTTCTATCTGATATTTGCCATCTTAAATTATGTTTTGAACCAGATAATAATACATTATTACCACCACATGCATTTTCTTTTCCACCAGTAGAACCACTAATATTATTCATTATAGCTCCATCAGCTAAGGTAGTTAATTTTAAAGAAGTATCAGTTGTTCCCCAAGAAGCAGAAGGACCACCTTCTAATGTACCTTGAAAAGAGCCTGTTGGTATATAAGATGTTGCTGGAGTATATGCTCCATCCATAATTCTTACAACAGTTAATCTTCCTTGATGTTTTAAATATTGTTCTGCGGTATGGTCTGTTAAATATCTATAATAATTACTTCCACTCTTAAATGAATCTCCAAATATAGCTTGGTATTCCGAGTATGTTGTTACTACTGTTGGCACGAGTGCCGGTCCCTTTACAGTTGGTCCTATTACAGCCGCTCCAATCTCACCAATTGCCGCTGGTAAGAAAGACTGATCTATTTCATTTGTAAAGACACCTGGACTTATAATTTTTTCGCTTGATGGCATCTTCTGTCTCCTACATTAAAATGTTAATATAATTTTTGATTAATAAAATATGAGAAATTATTACTTTTCATCATATATAAATATATGATTTTTTTTCTAAACGACTATTTATTTAGATTTATTTGAAACGAATTCATTTTTTTCTGGATTATAAGTTCCTTCTCCATACTTATCGTTCAGTTTTTTCATAAATTCATTTTCAGATTTCTGAGCACTTATATATCTATTAGATAAATCACTTTCAAGTTGAGAAACATTTTCTAATTGTTGATTGAGTCTAATTCTCTGAACTGATAATTGTCCAAATTTAGATTGAACATCTACATACTCATCTTGTAACTTTTTAATAGTCTCAAGTTCTTCTTTATCAAACTTGGTAACTTCTTCATATTTTTTTGCTAATTTTGACTCTTCGGCCATTGTAACCTCCATTGTTAATTAATCATATATAAATATATATTATTTTTTGAAAAGTATAAATTATTTTTTATTTCCATTAATTTGTTCAATAGTAGCATCACCTTCATAACCAAATACAACTTTTGTAGGACTAAGTCTTTTCTGTAATTGGTTCATTTTACCCATGACAACTGAATTTGTTTCTTCTGGTAATAAATACGCTTTCGTAATAACTGAAAATGTTGATTTTATAACTCTCTCTGTGTCAACAGTCATTTCTGATGCATCTGAAATTGAATCCAATGCACAGAAAAACTTATAATCTGTAGAATTACCCCAATATGTATAATTTTGTTCAATAAAAGATTCAACTAATGAATTCATTTGTTCTATAAAATTTGTCCATAAAATAAATTCATAAGTTATATTTACAAAATTTGGCATAGTAGTTACATAATTTTCAAATGCAGGTTTTTTATTTTGTTGAACAGAAAATCTATCATATATATTATTCTTTGACCATTTTTGTGTTCTAACAACTTCTGCATGTTGTCTTTTAACATCGTGTTCAAAACCTAATGGTAACTCTTGACTTTTTTCCACACTTGTTCTTCTTAACATAACTAATGGTAAAATTATAGAACCATTTTTATCTCTCATTACTCCTCTTTTACGAACTGATTTCCACCTTTCTTCGTTACCATACATTACATTAACCTTTATCATTTCATTAGCTTCTTTAATTGTAGGTCTCATAATATTCTTAACATGAGATAAAACTGAAGTGTCTATGTCTTTCAAAGTTATGGCATAATTTTTTGTAAAATTCTTTCCAGGAATCTGTACACTAGCTCTATTACCACTTCTATTTTTTGTATTTTTTAAAGTGGTTTGATTAGCTCTGTTAACATTTTGTTTATTAACAACTTGTCTATTTGTTATTGGTTTAATGGCCATTTCGTCTTCTCAGTTTTTTAAGTTTATCTAATTTATTATTCACTTTACCTTTAACCTCTTCTGATTTAATACTACTCATATCAGCTTTTCCTATTGCTATTTCTCTTTTTATATCTATTTCAACTGCCTTTGTACCTGTTTGACTACCACCTGGTATGTTATCTAATTTATTTACTATTTTACCCATCAACTCTTCCATCTTCAAATTACCATTTGGGTCTGGTACATAAGTATGTTTTCTTTCACCGTATACATCAGTATCTTCTTTTTCATTACCATTAACTACTTTTTCAGGTTTTGGAGCTGCTTTAAAATTTGGACTTTTTGTATCATACTTAACAATCTTTTTATGTGTTATTCTTTGTATTGCCATTTTTTATCTCTTTAAGGAAGTTTATATTTATCTTTTAATTCACCATATACAATATCCATGTCATCATCATCTAAATATTTATCATAAACTCTAAAATCGTATAAATTCCATTCTGGTCTACCCTCATCACTATCTGTACCATCAGTTCCTGAATTATCGCCATCACCATGAGAGAAAAACCTAAACGCACCTGATGTTCCAGTATAATTCCATGTACCATTATCTGGAGCTATATTAGATGGAAAATCATCTTCTACTGCAGATTCACCATAAAGTTTAATTTTTAATGTATCATTAGAAGTTCTATCTACTCCAAAAAATACAACATGTTTAGTACCATAAGTTATTTGTGCATCTGATACAACAGCTGTTCTTGGAGATGAAAATGAACTTTTAGTGGATAATGAAAAAGTAGGTTTCTTATAATAAGCTGTCTCGGATACTTTATTTCCAACTCCAAACATCCATCTAAGTTCTTCACCATCTCCACCTTCACTATACGGTTGCATTGGTTGACACATTATCAAATCCGCATCTCTATAATTCCAGTTAGCAGAACCAGTATTAGGATTACCTTGTGCTGTTGTTTCAGGAATCATAAAAGTTAAAACCCAAGTTTTTGTAATATCTGCCGTCATTGTATCCATCAGAGCTTCGTAAAGATCGTGATGGTCTGCTATAACTTGTGCAGTTACAGGACTATTATCTATAAAACCAGGTAATTGAGATCTATCATCTAAAGAACCATTAGGACCATCATAACTATCAATATTATTAACAGATATTTGACCACCAATACCATTGTCTGAACCACGGATATTTGCTAATAGTACATTTTGTATACCATCTGAATCTGTTACGACTCTATTATCTGGAGTTATGGTACTACTATCAACCATTATGTCTACTAATCCATAAGATCCTGAATAATTATTTTTTGCATAAGTAGTGTATTCTAAATTTTGTTCGTCTGATACTAAGTAACGAAATAAATCATTATCACTTCCATCCGTTGATGATGAAATCCGAGTAGAAAAATCCCAATCCAAAACTAAATATGAATTTCTAAAATTTTCTGCAGCTGTTGGTATATATTGTTTATGTAATCTTTTTTTATGTGCGTCAGAAGTTCTCCTTTTTTCTCTTAAAAGATATTGAACTGCAACTTGATTATTATCATTAAATATTTTTTCAGCTACATATTT
>Ga0080013_1002120_pt1 | contig 24195 bp, 29 predicted proteins | sample ETNvirenome_6_85_FD_69236 | JGI IMG/M metagenome (GOLD analysis project Ga0080013, IMG submission 69236) | Marine viral communities from the Pacific Ocean - ETNP_6_85 (SPADES assembly) (version 2) | ecosystem: Environmental > Aquatic > Marine > Oceanic | place: Pacific Ocean | collected 2013-06-19
GCACTCATCGCCCATCGGCGCGCGGCACTCATCGCCCATCGGCGCGCCGCACTTCGGACAGGCTACTCCGTCGATTATGGCGAGCGCTCCGAGCGATCGTCTGGCCTCATCTCTGTTGCTCATCGTCTGCCCCCCATGCGTGCCCGGCACGCTCCGATAGTCCACCCAGGCTGGTAGCCCTCGCGCTTGCGCTTTGCCTCAAGCCTTGCCCAGAGCGCTGGTGGTGCCCAGTAAGGGGCAGGGCGCTCAGGCATTGCATGTGATTGCTGCCGCTGGCGCTGCTGCAGTTCTGCCTTGGTCAGCGGTCGCAGCAGCCCGCCCGCCTGCCTCAGCCTGCGCTGCTGCACTGGCCTGCTGTGGCCGCATCGTGGGCAAGCGTTGCCGTTGTAAAGGGCCAGGCAGGCGGGGCAGGTGGTGATGGCCAGGGCATCAGGGTCAACGCCTCTGGTGCGCTTGCCCCTGCCAGTCAGCGACCACTGCCGATCTTGGTCAGGCAGGCCAAAGCGCTCTGATGCGTTGCCAGCATGGTCAGCGATAATGCAGTCAACCTTGCCAGGCGCCGGCCTGAGACCTCTGCCAATGCTCTGCAGATATACTGTGGTGCTGGCTGTTGGCCTTGCGAGCGCAATATAGCTGACAGCAGGGCAATCAAAGCCTTCCACCAGCACACCCACGTTGATCACACCAGTGATGGCACCAGAGGCCAGGTCTGCCAGTGTCTGGCTGCGCTCTGCTCTGGGTGTTTTGCCTGTGACTGTGGCAAAGCCTGCACCGAAACTGGCCTGCAGCTTGCTGGCATGGTCAATGCTGGCAGCAAATATCAGCGCCTGCCTGCCAGCACCCAGCCTGTGGTAGTGCTGCACCACATCACCCACCAGGCCAGTCATGGCAGCAGCAGCAGCCCTGACCGCAAACTCACCACCCCTGATGGCCACGCCGCTGAGGTCTGGCGCTGGTGGTGCATAGACCAGGGCAGGCACCAGGTGGCCAGCCTCTGTGAGTTCGCCGATGGTGGGGCCGAGCACCATAGTGCGGAAGACTCCACCCAGCCCCTGGCCGTCCAGACGCTCAGGTGTGGCAGTGACACCCAGGCGCCAGCAGCGGGCAAACCTCTGCTGCAGCAGCTGGCGCCAAGTGGCAGCACAGGCTAGGTGGCACTCATCAGCGATCACAAAATCAGGCCGCCAGTGACTGGGCAGGGTGCGCTTGGCCAGGGTCTGCACCGTGGCAACCACCACCTGCTCAAACCCAGTGAATGATGCGCCACGATAGCTGGCAGAGATGACACCGGGATTGATGCCAACGCCGCGCAGCCTGCGCACTGCCTGCGCCACCAGTTCACCCCTGTGCTCAAGCACCAGCACCCTGCCACCGCGCTTGATGACCCTCTCAGCAACCTCAACAAAGATGTGGGTCTTGCCACCACCAGTGGGCAGGCAGTAGAGCACAGACCTGCTGCTGGTGAAGGCGGCCCTGATGTCTGTGATGGCTTGCTGCTGGTAGGGTCGCAGGCTCATGCCTGCAGCCCAGCTAGCGTGACCTTGAGCGCCTTGGCCTCAGCCCAGATGTCAACGGCCTGCTGAAACTCCAGCGCGTTGGCAGCCCTGACAGCCTCAACGGTGATGGTCTTGATGCGAGCGCTGATGGTGGCGATCTCAGCCTCAACATCAGCCTCAGCCAGCTGCTGCTGCATCGCAGCCGAAAGCTGCTCAATGTGCCAGTCAATGAAGCCGTCAGGCTTTGCCCAGGCGGGCGGGTCAAGGTCCACCACGTTGGCCGGATAGCCCTCCCAGATGTTGCTGGCGCTGGCCTGCATATAGATCTGTAGGGCCCGCTGGCGCTGCCACTGGCCCAGAGCCAGCATGGTGGTGGTCAGTCGATAGACCGCCACAGCGTGAGGCTCAACAGACTCCTGAGCGATTACATAGATCTCATCGGGCAGGTAGCCCAGAGCAGCCTTGATGCCTGCGCAATAGTGCGCCAGAGCTACATGGTAACTGGCGTCCATCAGCCAGCGCTGGGCCTGCTTGCCAGGTCTGATGGCCCTGCCATGGGTTTTGTAGTCCACCAGGATCCGATCCTCAGGCAGCCAGTAGTCAGCCTGCCCAGAGCACCTGCAGCCGGTGTCAGGGTCAACCCAGAACATGCTGACCTCAGCCTGCCCGCCACGCAGCAGCTTTGAGGCCAGTGGGTGTGCGTCCACTATCTCAACCATGCGCTCTGCTCTGGCAAAGTCAGACCCGCTGACGCTGGCACGCTGGTCATCATCGCTGGCGTTGGCTGCCTTGGCATCATCTCTGGTGCGGTAGCGCTCTGGCTGGTCATCAATGACCCACGGGCCATGCTGCTTGGTGGCCTCGCCTTTGGTCTTATATGGGCCAGAGGTCAGGTCAGCATCCGATGCCATCCACCCCTCATCGGTCTTGGTATATGTGACCTCAACCTTGACCGGCTGCGGCTCGACTCTATAGCGCTGGTGCAGTTGCACTGGCTCAAGCTGAGCGCAGTGAGCAAACGTGCCAAAGCGTGTGGCATCGTTGCCCTTGAAGACCAGGCCAGCCTGATAGTGGGCCGGGGTGTGCAGCAGCCTGCCAAGGGCGCTGCCCCCGATCCAGCCATCAGCCTGCTGGCCTCCAAACGTGCCAAAGCGTGTGGCATCGTTGCCCTTGAAGACCAGGCCAGCCTGATAGTGGGCCGGGGTGTGCAGCAGCCTGCCAAGGGCGCTGCCCCCGATCCAGCCATCAGCCTGCTGGCCTCTATAGATGGCCTCTGGCAGTGGTGCGAAGTGTGGTGGCTTGATGGTCATGTGGTGGCCTCTTTGGTGGTGGTGGTGGGTCAACCACTGCCGCAAGCCAGCCTGGGCATCACCCCAGTGCTGGCTATTGGCTGTGGCGCTCAGCGGTCGCAGTTGCTGAGCACCAAGCGGGCAACATGCACGCTAGAACGGAAGATCCTCACCCTCAAGCTCTCCCTTGCGCCGGTCCTTGGCAGCGGTGAGCGCAGCCCTGACCGCTTGGTCACTGGTGCTGCGCCAGCCAGCGGCAAACGCCTGCTTGAGTTGATCAACGTCACCGGCCCGCTGCATTGCTGCGATTGCAGAGCCAGCAGGGTCAGGGTCTGCATCGGCTGCGCCATCGGTCCACACGTTTGAGCCACCATGCTCAGTGGCCGGGCCAAGGTCGGTGCAGGTGATCTTGCCGATCTTTTTGCCGGTCTTGGTGGGGTGAGGGTGGCCAACGCACTCAATGCTGATGGCTCTGGTGCTAGGGTCAACCTTGCGCGATGCCAGCTCACCACACAGCGCCAGCAGTGGGTGACTGCGCCGCTTGCCCATGCTCAGGATCACCGCCTCGCCATCCTCGCTGGTCGAGTCAAGATCGATGACCGGGATCTGGCACATCACCTGCGCCCCATCATCGAACTCAACCTCTTGGAATGAATACATGCCAGCGATCTGCACCTTGACAGTCACACCGATTGGCACGCTCAGATAGTCACCGCCCGCCGCCTCTTTGGCGCCTTGTTCCCAGTTGCTCATGTCTCACCCCTTGCCACTGTGGTGGCTGTGTTGCGCAGCTGCTCTTGCAGCCACTCTGCCTTTCGTTTGTGTCTCAGGGCCACGCTGGCCAGTGGCGCTGGCAGGCAGCCACCACCGTCACAGAGTGGGCAGGCGGTCGCGATAACCGCGATCCCACTGACCCTGTTGCGCGTGTCTCGCTGTGTGCCCTTGCCGTTGCAGATCGGGCAGGTGTGCTTGGTGTTCATGCCTTGACCTCTCTTGCAGGTGTCCACTCCTGCGTGCGCGGTGTGGTGTCAGATGATCTCGCAATAGGTGCGCCAAGAATCCGCAGCCGCGCCCTCGTCATTCTCTCCGTCGCCGCAGACCGACCACGCGGACTCAACATCTCCACACTCAATGTCGGCGTCTGGGTGCCGCTCGCGCAAAAATTCGATATAGCCGAGATCGCCATTGATGCTGTCAATGCTGATCTTGATAGTGTTGGTTTTCATGCCTTGACCTCCCTTGCAGGTGTCCACTCCTGCGCACCACCCAGACTGAGGCCAACCACTAGCGTTGTCAAGCAACAGACACAAATAAAGGCAGCCCCCCTGAGATGTGGACAAAGGGGGGCTGCCAGAGAGGTCACGGGATCGCGGTCCCGTTGGGTGCAGGGTCTGTGTGTTAGCGCTGGCTGTCAAGCAGCAGCCAGACCGCAGCGCCACCAGCAACAGCGCCGGCACCTGCTGCCAGCCATCGCGATTGCCACCAGCGTGGCTGAGGCGGCTGCTGCACAGCCCTGTCAAGCAGCAGCCGCTGCTGCTGCACCTGCCGTTCACATGCAGCCAGGGCAGCGTGTGCGTGCTTGACATCAGCCTTGGCGGTGGCCTTGCATAGCACCAGGTCAGCGCGTAGCGCTGGCACCTGCACAGCAACAGCAGCTGCACAGGCTCTGGCGCAGCCAGGTGTCACCGAGATCCTGTTGCCAACCACCTGGGTATTGGTGCATGGGTTAGCCAGAGCAGGCCAGGGCGCCAGCAGCGCCAGCAGCAGCAGCGGGCGCATCATTCAAACGCTCTACGCAACGCATCGGCAGCAGCCTCAGCAGACTCGGCGCCGTCAATCTCAGCCCGCCGCTTATCTAGCTCAACGATGGCGGCTATGTGGTCATCAATGGCAGCATCAACAACGCTGGTGCGCTCAGCGGCGGCTGCCTCTGCAGCAGCCCGCCTGTCAGCCTCAACCACCACCCTCTTGCCCTGTAGCCTTGCTCTGGTGGCAGCGGTGGCTGCATCTCTGGTGGCCCGCTGTCTGCCGCTGCGCTCAAGCAGGGCCCATCCGACAAGGCAACACACAAGCGCAGCAACAGCAGCGATGGCTTCAATCACCAGCGCGCCAGTAGCGGGCCGCATCTGCAGCTGCCTGACCGCCGATGTAGGCAGCGGTCACCACCAGCCAGGTCTGCTGGTCGATGGTGCCAGCCACCAACAGGCCACAGGCACCGAGCCAGGCCCAGAGTTTACGCGACATCAACTTGCGGATCATGGTGTGACCTCAGTGGCTGGCGACACAGCATCAGATAGCGTGACAGCACCAGGCGCATCAACAGCCTCAGCAGGCTTGGCATCATCGGCGGCCTTGTCGCAGCCACCACAGGCGCCCATCAACAGCAGCGCAAATACAATTAGCCTCTTCATAGCTCAACCTCTGGCCACCAGACTGGCCTGCAGAAAACAACACTAGCCTTGCGCGTGAACCATGACAAGTCGCGCACCTTGACCGCATCACCCGTGCGCCTGCCCTGACTATAGCTGCAATCGACGCCACGCAGGTGGCCATCAGCGGCCGTGATGATGATGGCGGTGTGCCCCTGCTTGCCATTGCGATCGGGATAGCTCACCACACAGGGGCCAACAGGCTCAGCGATGCGGGCAAAGAGCACTTGAGCGTGGGTGGCATCGTGAACAATCGATCCAGTGTGCAGCCAGTTGCGCTGGCCTCTGCTGTTGATCCAGTCAGGGCCACCGGCCTTGCGCCTGCCCAGGCACCAACTCACCAGATCGCTGCAGTCAGCACCGTCACCCTCTGGATCTAACGTATCAGCCAGCCAGCGTGGCCCTGATGTGCCCATGGCATAGCGCTGGTCTGCTGCCTGAGCCGCAGCAATGGCCCTGGCAATCACCTGCTCTGGGCTGGGCCTGTTGTCATTCCACAGGGCACACAGGGTGTCATTGCCAGGCCAGCCATCAGGTCTGCCCATCCAGTGCCAGCGCGTGGCAGCGTCTGTCTGATAGAGCCTGACCAGAGCCTCACGATCCAGATCAGCATGCGCACCCACGCAGGCGGCCATCAACTCAAGCTCAGTGGTGGTCAGCCTGCGCAGCGCTCTTGCTCTGCTCATGGTGCGGCCGGTGGCGTGTAGACGCCAGACAGCCAGCGATCCACATCTCTTTCAGATAGGGTTAGCCGCTTGTCATGGTCGGCGAGCGACGTTCGGATCTCGCCGCGCGCCGCTCGCGCCTTGTCCTGCTCAGCGCTCAGGTCATCCAGCTTGACACCAAATCCGCTAACGGTGGCATTTATGGTGTCAATGCCTGATCCCAGGTTGCCAAGGGCACGCACCAACCACACCAGACCACCAAGGCTCGGCACCACAAGCGCACCACAAACGGCCACCAAAGTCTGCACATCAACGGTCATGGGTTCAGATCCTCAAGGTCAGCGATCTGCTCTACCACACCGAGCGAAAAGCCAGCGGCCAGCGTGATAAACAGTGGTTCAACATAGGGCACACCCTGTGTGTCCAGCTCTATCATCCGATCTGTGGGCTCTGTGGGTCCAGGGATAGAACTCGCGCCTGACAGTGCAATGTCACTGACACCCACCTGGAAAGCAGGCACAGGCAGCCCCCAGTTGGGTGTCAGGAACCAGGGAACCCTGATGACATCATTGCCGGTGGTGCCACCGTAGTCTGACCACATCGAATGGTAAGGGTCTGTGGCATACACCGCACCGCCGAATGTTCTGGTCAGGGCCGCTCTGGCATTGACAGCAGCGGGCGCGATGACCGCGGCCAGGTAGCGATCCTCTAGTCCTGACTCGCTCAGGCCGTCGAAGATGTGCGCGCAGCCAGCATAGGGCGCCACAGCCACCGCCACCGGCCAGGCATCAGCCTGGGCAAGCAGAGCCTGAGCAGCTGGCGGCGCCACTTCACCAGTCAGCGGCGTGGTCAGATCCTTGGCCTGCCAATTTGAGTTTTGCACAGGTCTCATGGTCAAGTCCCCGGCTTGTGCCAGCCCATGCAGGCCATCAGGTGGGCGCTGGTGTCAGCCCCCACGCGCCGCACAGCCACCTCAACGTCAGCATAGCTCATCAAGCCCTTGCCCTGCATCTGTAGCACCAAGCTGCCTGATTGAATTGTGTTGTCAGCAGCAAAGAACAGGGTGGCGCCATTGCTGATGTTTGTTTGGCGCACGCGCACGCGGCTAGTGCCCACGCCTGCCACCACGGTTTTTGCTAGCACGCGCAGATCGATGGTGACCGTGGGGCCCTGATTGGCGAGCCAGATCCGGCCAGGTGGCAGCGGCTGGAATTGGTCAACCGGCGTGGTCCAATCCCACAGCTGATTGCTTTCATCCTGCACAAAGCTCAGGCACCCCTGCCTGCGATCCTGCAGCACTGCCACCGCCGATGCCTTGCACCTGTTCAGCCATTCGGTGTGGACAGCTGCACGGTCAGCGTGGGCGATCAGGCCATCATCAAACGGGATCGCGCCGCTGGTGGTGATGCCGGTGGTGGCTGCACCAGGCGTGGGCCACACCAGCAGGTGGTGTGAGTTGCGATCACCAGCGGCCGGCGCGGTATAGGTCACGCGCAGAGCTGTGGCAGAGCTAGGGATCGTCTGATCAGTTTTCTCATGCGTGGTCAGCAGGCCACCCGTGCCATTGCTGGTGATGCTCTGGCTGTAGATGTTGTTCCAGGTGGTAGCTGCACCGGCATAAGTGGTGCACTCATCAACGGTGACCGTGATGGATTGGCTGGCGTTGGAGCAAACGATCCGGTGCTGCATGGTATAGCGCAGCGAGTCAACCGAGGGCATCACCGGGATCACATAGACACTGGATCTGGTCAGGGCGTTGGCATCTGTATAGGCAACGCTGGCCAGCTGTGGCCTGTGGAATTGGATCAGATAATTCAGGTTCTCAAGCGCTGTTTGCAGGGGCAGCGATGACATGCCGGGCAGGTAGAGCGCGCTGGCATCTGTGATCTGAATGGCTGCAGGTGGTGTGACTGTCATCAGTTAGCCCCAGATCGTGCCATCGTCAACGTGCGCAAACATCGCCTGCCAGGCAGACACCTTGGCACCATCGAGCGTGGGCAGGGTCAGATAAGACGGCGCACTGGTCGACAGCGACAGGCTATGACCGCCCACGGTGCTGGCTACGGTCAGCCGGCACAGGCCGCCCGATTCAGCAGCGGCGCTGATCTCATGCAGCTGCGTGGTGGTCTCGGTGCCACCGCGAACATAATGCTGCAGCCACACATTGCCCCCGGCATCGCTCAGCGCCGCCTGCATGTGCATCAGGTAGCCCTGGCCAGGGCCCAGCGGAAGGTCAATATAGGTTGGCGCCGCCGCCACATCATAGCCAGCCACAGCGGCGGCCGGTGACAGTGACGTAACAGCCACGCCAGAGTCAGCCAGCAGGGTCAGCACCACCGCCGTTGATTGCAACTCGATGCGCCTGCCCACCACTCGCGCCTGTCCGGTATAGCCAGGCGCGCCGGGGCTGGTGCTCCAGGTCCACAAGGCAGGGTGCGTCAACTCAAGGCGCACGATGTCACCAACCTCAGCCGCGATCCATGGCCCAACGCGGATCTCAATGGCCTGCGCTGTCTGGTCAGCGGCCAGGTGACTGGCAGCGGCTGGCCCTGCCACCTCCCACAGGGCCTGCCGATCCGTTGCCGGGATCGGATACTCCACCTCATCGCGCCCATCAGCCTCAACGCGGGGTGCATCAACAAATGGCCAGATGTCCACCGCACTGCCACCACCGAAGTGGCGCAGCACGCGCAGCACATTGGGGCTGGGTGCCAGGCCGGCGCTCAGCACCGGATCACCGGCATCGCTGAGCAGGTCTGTGTCTGTGATCGTTGTGGAGTAGCCAGCACCATAGGGCGCACAGTCCACCAGGGTCAGCAGCTGGTCACCATCGGCATCAGGGCGCAGCACCACCGCCTTCCTGAACAGGCCCAGCGCACCACCAAACATCTCAACAAAGGTGGCGCCGCCGCTGGTCACCTCGGCCACCATCGATCCCACCGGCTCACTGGCAGTGGTGAAGCTGGCCGCATCAATGACATCTTCGCTCAGGCCGTAGCCCTGACCGCGGCTGAGCGTGTCATAGGTGGCGCTTCGCTCGCCAGTGCCGGATGACATCAGGGCGCGCAGCATCAGCAGGGGCATGGCGCCCTCATCGGCAAAGATGAAGGCACAGGTGGCGCCGTCTAGCTCGTTGGCTTTGGTGGGCGGTGTGCCGGGTGGCACGCTCAGCCCGGTCAGATAGGCGCGATCATTTACCGCCGCGACCTCCGTATAGCTCAATACAAAGTCAATCTCACCGACCGTGATCCTGAGTTTACCGGGCGCGGGAATGTTGCCAGGGTCACCATCATCAACGGTCACAGTCACACCGGGCGGCGCGGGCTGGGCCCAGATGTCTGGCTCAATGGGATTGCCACCGGCTGCACTGTAGAGCTTAAGATTGCCACCGTCCCAGCCGCCCGGTGTGGGCTGCCAGGCCGTGGTCACATCAACGCTGCCGAAGTAGACAAAGATCTCAAAGCCTTCAATAGTGGCATCGGCCACAATGGCCAGTTGCGGTGTGTATTGGCCGGTGGCCTTTGACCACACCAGGCCGCCCACATCTGCGCCGGCACTGGCATTAGACACCGCCGCGGCCATCGCGGTCACAAACCGATCCCGCATCTCAGCAGTGGTCAGCAGGTCACCATCACTGTCAGATGCAAACGGCTCAAGCCAGAGGGTATAATCCCACACATAAGTGCCACCGGCATTGCGGGCCCTGATAGTCACCTGCGCCTGCCAGCCCTGTGAGACCGCTACACGCGGATCACTGTCGAGGAGGGTGCCGCTGACACCACCGGCCAGACCGCGTGCAGGGATGCGGTCAAGCGATGATGCCCGAAACCTGAAGCCGTCAACATCACGGGCAGGGCCCTCATCAATCCTGCCACGCCACACCATCACCGCATCATCAGCCAGGTTGGTGCCGGTACAGTAGCCGCTTGCATCACAGGGGCTGGCCCACAAGATGACATCACGGCCGCGCCAAAACCGTGGCCGGTCTGTGATGATCTGGCCGGTGGTGCCGGTTTTGTACTCATGCGCAAGCGTGCCCACCAGGGCGCGGCCAAGTCCCGTGCAGCTGGTGCCGCCAGGGGCAACGGTGCCGATGGTGCAGCGCTCAATGCCGATGTAGAACGCATCCCCGTTGCTCCAGCCTGCGGAGTCATCAACGGTCATGGCGGTGGCCGTGGCTGACAGGTCAGCTGTCAAGGCCATCTTCTTTGACCAGCGGCGCAGCCAGGTGCGCACCGTGGCTGTGTCTAGCAGCTTGAATGACAGGGACAGGGACACAGCCGATCCATTGGTGCGATCGATCTGCTCTGTGCCCACTTCGGCGCTGCCATCAATGGTCAAGCTGCCATCTTCGCTGGTGTAGCCTGATGGCAGGGTCAGCCCTGTTTCACGCTCAGCGAAAACCACCGGCACACCGGCCAGCTGCAGCCAATAGACGGGCGAGAAGCCATAGCGCGTTGCATCCCACAGGCTCATCTTGCCACCGCCAGCACTAGGTCAAGGGTCCAAAGCTCACCCACATCGCCATCCTCGGTGGGATCGCTGGCGGCCACAACCCAGCCGTCTATGTAGCCATCAACATTGGTGGGGCTGTATGCGCCACCATCGCCAAACTGCCAGATCCTCACACGGCCGGTAGTCAAGAACCCAAGTTCGATCTGCACCTTGGTGGCGGCGCTGAACACAAGTTGCACGCGGTGGCGCTGGTGATTACCCCACACGCTGGCCACAGCGCGGCCATGTCGATAGCGCGCCAGATCAACCCTTGCCGCATCTTCGGCGGGCTCTACCGTCACACCAATCAACTCAGCGATGCCAGCCGGCCGGCTGGCGCCTTCCCATGATGCAGCCCAGCCGGATGACAGATCCTGAGTCAGCCCACACCACAGGGCCATGTTGCCCACCATCACTGGCCGATGTGCCACCACGTTAGTGCTGAGAATAGTGACGCGCTGTGTGCTTGCACTGTAGAGCACTGTATAGGTTCCGGCCGGCGCGCCTTGTGGCGCTGCCACTGACCAACTGCTGCCAATGGTGGTCAGCTGCGTGGTGAATAGCTCAGGCACCAGCGGGCGGGCGTAGGTGGTAGTCCCCGGTGTGCCCTGCTCGATGACGGCCAGGGTGGCATTAGCATCAGGGCCGGTGGCTGTGCTCAGCCCCTGACCGCCAACGGGGCCCTCACTGTAACAATACGCCATGATCCTTGGGCCATTGGCTGCCATTAGAGCGTGTCCCCCACAGCTTCAAGGTCAAAGCGATAATTGACGCCATCAACGGGGCTGCGCTCAACATCACCAAGGGCAAAGCTGAGCCAGAGACCTGTGTGCGTTTGATAGGCGGTGGCCCTGCGCGGATTGGCAGACAGTGCCAGCATTGCGGCCAGGCGGGCAGCATCGCGGGCCGTGCCAGCTGCTGTGGCTATTGGCGAGCGATGGGCAAGGCCGGGCACACCAGGCCGGATCCCACCATCACCGCAGGCATCACCATCAGGCAGCACGCGCAGATCGGCGCGCAGCCCTATGGGCCAGGTGGGTGCCCATGTGCCGGCTGCAGATGCGTCTGCCTCAATATCGGTGGCAGGGCCCTGAGCACCAGCAGGGTAGCCGTAGCCATCCTGCGCATCTGTGTTGGTGGCTTCAAGGGTGAAGGAGCCCCCGGTGCAGCTGATGGTGATGATGGCGCCGCCTGTGGCTGACTCGCGCTGCCATGACCAGCCAAAGGTGGGCACAAAGGTGGCGGTAGCCCATGCCACCAGTTCATCAAGCACCAGCACCACATTGGTGGCCGATTGGCTGGCGTTGAATTGATCTGTAGTGGCGCCGTCGTTTATTTCGATCTCAGCCACTAGCCAGTCAATATCAATGGGATCAAGTGCCATCATGGTCAGACACCACGCGCAGCGCCATGGCCGGTGCTGCTGATGGAGTTGAGCGCACCCTTGACGGCCTTGCCAATGTTCTGCTGCGTGGTCAAAGGCTGATTGAAGTTGATCGTGATGCTCTGCCCTGCGCCGCCGCCGCCACCGCCGCCAGTTGCTGCTGCTGTTGTGGGCGCTGTGAAGCCACCACCACCAGCGCCAGCAGCACCAGGCGTGGGCGCACCGCCGCCCACCAGGCCGCCGGCAATGCTGCCGTATAGCACCGCCGCAGCGCCATGGGCCACCATCAGCGGAATGTTTGGAAAGCTGGCCGCTGCGTTGGCCACTTCCATCAGGGCCAGGATCGCCGCCTTGCGCCGCTCGCCAGCCTCAACCGCGGCCGCCTTGCGCTTTTCAAAGTCATCAACAATGGCGGCGCGCTGCTCCTCGGTGGTGGCGGTGGCCAGAGCCCGCTGCTTTTCAGCCTCAAGCTGCTTGGTGGTGCGCTGTGTTTCGGCATCAACAGCCACCTGACCGATCCCACCCAGCGCCTTCGCTACGCCAGCTGCTGCCTTCGGTGTGTCGTCCATGTTCTTGTTTAGGTCAGCCGCAGCTTTGGCTGCAATGCTCAGGCTTTGACCAAACTGCTCTGCACCAATGCTGCCAGATGCGGCGCCACTCGATGCGAAGGCAGCACCCACCGCGGCCAGGGCATCGCCGGCACGCTTGAAGCTGTCAATATCCATGGCTTTCAACTGGTCATTGATCTTCGCTTCATCGTCGGCCAGCTTCTTTTTGATGGCCAGCCGCTTGGCGGCCGCCTCAGCCCGCCGCTTGGTGTCATCGTTCAACACCTTCAGGTTCTCTGTGCTGGCCTTACCTTTCTCTGTTTGGATCTGGCGCTCAAGGGCTGCCCGCTTTGTCTGATAGACCTCCTCAATGGCAAGCAGGGTCTGAGTTCGCACCTTGGCATTGGGGATCGCTTTGGCGGTGGCCACCTCTTTGGCCTGCGCCTTGTCCAGCAGTTCGATCCTCTCTTGCTCTGTCCTGATGCCATCGCGGTCAGCTTTGGCCACAGCCACCTTGAACGCCAGTTCACGCGCAGCAGATGCAGCAGCCTTGGCCCGCTGGGCAGCGGCCACGCGGCCTGCCTTCCTGGCATCCTTGAGCGCTTGCGCGGCGGCGGCGGCCTGCAGCGCCCTGACTTCAAGGCTGGCCCGTTCTGTGCGCAGGTTCGCTGTCAGGGTCTGACCATGCAGCTGGTCAAAGGCGTTGAGCGCTTTGACGGCCGCCAGCTGGCGGGCTGTGGCCGCTTCACCACGCAGGCGGCTGGCGTTGCCCTTGTCGCGCGTGGCGGCGGCGCGAGCCTCTAACACATCGGCGCGGGCAGCGATGGTGGCACGGGCAGCGGCGGCGCGGGCGCTCGCCTCAGCCTCCTGCTCTATCAGCGCCAGCAGGCGGCGCTCAGCATCAATCTGGCGCCGGATCTCCTCTGTTTTCTTTGCGGCCTTTCGGGCGTCAGCCTCGGCCACTAACTGTGTAAAGCGGGATCGGGTCTCAGCGGCCACGCTCGCTGCGTGGGTCTCGTCTTTCTCAGCCTTGGCCAGTTCAAGGCGCGATGCCTGCACGCGCAGCAGGCCCTGCGCGATCTCAGCCTGTTTGGCTGCCTCAGCGCTGATGTTTTTTGATAGCCCCAGACTGTCAGCCGATAGGCCCAGCGATGTGGCCAGATCAGGCAGGCTGCTCAAGGCGCCGCCGAGCTTCCCAAACTCCTGCTGGAACTTGGCCAGCGCTTCAGGGCCACCCTGCAGCGCTCTGACAAAGGCGGCCGCCGCATCGGCGCCATCTTTGCCCATTGACTCAGCGTTTTTGATAACCTGCTTGATCAGATCGTTGCTTGGCCTGAGCGCTTTGTCCTTTAGATCCGTGATGGCTCCGCTGAGTTTGATCGCGCCATCGGTGGCCAGGTCAAGATCAGCCTTCAGCGCCGCCGTATCAACTGAGCCCAGCAAGCGCATTTTGGCCGCACTTTCGCTGATGGCCTTGCCTAGCAGATATGTGCCGGCCGCTAGGCCAGCCACCGCCGCCACAGCCAGACCGATAGGGCCAGGCAGCACCGCCGCCGTGCTTCCAAACGCGGTGGCCTCTTTGCCTACCTCAGCCAGCCCGCCAGCGGTGGGCCCCATGGCAGCGCTCAGCGCAGCCAGGGCGCCGCCTGCACGCTGCGTGCCCTGCTGCAGCTTGGCAGCATCGAAGGTCGGCGCCTTGGCTAGATCCTTGGTGGCCTTCTTTGTTTTGCCGGCCTCTTTGCGCAGCCCACCCAGCGACTTTTGCGCGGCCTTGACAGCGGCGCTGGCGTTGTCAGCGCCAGTGATGATGATCTTTTGCTCTACTCTTGCAACAGCGCCAGCCATCGTTAAGACCTCTTCACCAGCAGCACACCAGCCACAGCCCATGCAGCATAACGCAACGGCCAATCAGCAAGCGGTGAGACCTCAGCCAGCCGCACCAGGTGGCGCACTGCCTGCATGTGCGGGCCAGCAGCCAGGTCAAGTGGGCAGTGTGACCAATCAAGATCAGGCGTTTCGGCGCAGGCGTCAGGGTCTACAGGGTGCAGATGGGGCTTGTGGGCGCAACCCAGCACGCGGCTCAGCATTGCCTGCTTGCGCAGCAGCCGCACCAGGATCGGCATGGCACTTGTGGCTGTCATGGCGATCCCCCGGTGTGTTACTCGCTCTCCACCGGGGCGGGTGAGTTTCCCCACGTTTGCCCCCAGATCGCGTTGAAGATGGGCGTGCCCAGCCCTGCAGCTGGCGCCTTGATAAAGGCCTTGGCCTTGGCCTTGTCACCATCGATGGCCACCAGGCCAGCTGCGATGGCAGCACGGGCGGTGGCCACATGGCCGTCATGGGCCTGCGCTTCCATCGCGGTGAAATAGTCGATCGCTCTGATGGTGAAGGTGGGGCCCTGTGTCGCCTCATCCTCAGCGGGCACAAAGGCCACACCATCAAAACGAAGATCAAGGGTGGCGCCGGCCAGGATGCTCAAGGGCTGTGGTGTTGTGGTCATCGGTGGTGGTCCTGTCTGGTGGTCAGGGTGTGAAGGCGGCCCGCCCGATCTGACCACCACGGATGACCGGGCGGGCCTGCGCGGCGTGGTGTTAGCCAACAGCCACCCGCGCGATCGAATTAATCGGGCAGGTGAGCTTGGTCTCAGCAGCATCATCAGACTCATCAGCGCTGTAGCTGGCCGCCTCAACCTCTACGGTATAAGCAACGGCCCCGTCACGGTCAGCCACCTGCACCGAAGTGACCAGGCCGGATGGGATCAGGAATGACCAGATGCGGCCCACCTGCGATCCAACGTAGCAACCCAAACTATGGCGCGTGCCTAGCTCAAGCGAACTTTGCCACACATGCTGGCCGAGCCCTGCAGACTCGACGCCCGCCGCATTGTAGCCTTTGTCGTTGGTGTCATGCGGGATGCTGAAGCTGGCCTTGATGCGTGGCTTGATGACCTCAACCGCTGAGATGCCAGAGCTGCTGCCATGGCACTTGGTGACTCGGTGTGTGGCTGACCATTCCCAGCTGGCCGCTTCAAGGCCACACTGGTTATCACCATCGATGGTGGCGCGGGCGTTGACCGATCCGATCAGCTTGGGGATCCGTGTGTAGCTGCTAGGCACCACCAGGCCGCCGTCTGCCTTATTCAGACGGAAGTCATAGAACTTAAAGCTGAACTCTGCAGTGGGCACCTCGCCAGATTCCCATGACAACTTTACGTTGTCAGCGATGGCATCAAGCAGATCATAGCAGAGCACGGTATTAGGGCCGGTCCACCGAAACCCAAGTGGGTTGGTGTCGGTGATCTCTGCGCTGGCGTAGGCGGTAGATGTGCCATAGATGTTGGCATCGTTGTCATTCACATCATTTACGGCAGCCTCAAACAGAGCCAGGGTCACCGCTGAGGGATCACCCTTGGTCTCGACCCACCCGATCTGCGGCGCGGTATTGGTGTCAGACAGCGCCGCCACCACCAGCGAACCGGGCGAGTACAGCTGCGCAGCCGGATTGGCGTCCAGCACGATGGTGCTTGCCGTACCGCTGGCCATGCCGGCTGCGGTGTAGGTGTTGTTGTGCAGGTGCAGGCCGCGCACAAAGTTGGCGTTGCTGCTGGTGGCGGTGTTGTTGCTGCCCATGGCATTGCCGAGCAGGGCCAGCCACAGCGGGATGATCTCGACAGCGGCTGTCACTGGCGCCGCGCCGGGATCATCATTGCCGGGATCATAATCGCTGGCGAAGCCCTCAAGCGGGATCTTGAAACCGAGCGTGCCAGAGCGCCGGCCAATAATGCGCTCTGCAGCGGCGCCCACCTGACCTGTCATCAGGTCAAGCTCTGTGACCTCTGTGTCAAATGACACAGACGGCACTTCAGCAAGCAGGGCCTGCGCGTCATAATCGGCATCGGTGACATTGGCGGTGCCAAAGGCAGACTGCATGGCAACGGTTAAACTGTGGTCATTCCAAGCGCTCATGGTTATCCCCTTTCAAATTGCGTGAAGATGTCACGCTCGCTGATTAGAAAGCCCTGGCCGTCTGCATCGACTATGGCCGGGTTTGGTTCAATGTTCAGCACGCCAACTGTGGTCACTGACCAGGCATAGATGTCAGCTAGCATGTCCTCAGCATCCTGGATGGCGCGGCTGTAGGTGCCACGCTCGCCTGCCTCAGCTGGTGTGTCAGGATAAACCACCACGATGGTAATCACCGTTTCCCAGTCGCTGCAGGTCTGCCCGCCCTTGGGCTTGCGCGTGCCTGCCTGCGCAGATAGCAGCACCTGCCGCGGGCCCGTTACGGCCACCTGCGTGCCAATGGTGCATCGGAACAGATCGTCTGCCTCAAACTGCACTGCGGGCTGCAGGGCCTCGATTCTAGCGCGCAGGCTGTCTAGCAGCGTGGCTGTATCCATGGTCATCAGCGCACCGCCTGAATGGTGCTGAACATGGGGCGACCTTCAGCGCCACTGATGGCGCCGTCTGCGTCTTTATCATAAGCAAGTGCCCCGATCACGCTCGATAGGCTGTCATCAAAGGCAAAGCGCAGTTCACGCTGGGCCTCATAGATCTGGGCGCCATGGGCTATGCCGCGGCGGCTGAGTTCGTATCTGATGCCTTGGCGGGCGGCGCTGACAAATGCCATGGGGCTCAGATAAGCCCAGGGCCGCCGGCCGGTGGCCTCAACCTTGCCCCGGATCTCAGCATCAACCATGGCTGCCAGGTCGGCGCACCATTGCTCGCTGCGGGCTGTGTTCATCTCAGCCAGGATGGCGCGCACATCACCAGCGCCGATCGGACTCAGCCAGCGCTGCCTAACCACCGCAGCTGGCTGGCTGGCCACGATGTCATCACCGCCATCATCATAGGTCCACACCAAGCGCCAGTTGGGCCCGATGTTGGCAGAGCCAGGCGCGGCCACGGTGGCGGTCATCGTGACCGTTGCCACAGCTGCGCCAGTGTCAGGGATGACAGGCAGACCGATCACAAGGGCCACGGTTCTGGCCACGGTATCAACCACCGCCGCCGTGCAGTCATACGCCACACCATCGCTGGTGACCAGAAGCGCAGTCCCAGGGCTGATGCCTGTGACATCTGCCAAGGTCAGCACGGTGGCCGTGGTGCCTGCAGCAATGGTGGTGGCTGTGGTGGGCTTGGTGACAGTGGGCGCGGCCAGCGTGGTGCCATTGGGCGCCACCACGGCCAGCGTGGCTGTGGTGGCCACCACGGATCCAGCTAGGCTGGCAGGGGTGCTGGCATCATACTGGATCTCTACCGTAGCCACGGTGGTGCCTCGCCAAGTGATGGCGGCCAGGTGGGCGGCCGCGCCATCGCGGGCCGCCCACCAAAGCCACCGTGGGCTCTAGGCAACGTCAGAGCCCACGATCCCGTACTCATAGGGGCTGGTCCAGAACACGGTGCGCACTTCGGCCACCAGCTCGTAGAACAGGCCATCAGTGGTCAGGCTGATGCGGGCGGTGGGGTCGGCGCCAATGGCCATGCCGACCGGCGCGTTCTTGCGATCGATCAGCATCCAGTCATCTTTGTCTGTGGTGAAGGGGTACACCACCACATCGTCAATCAAGCCTTTGACAAAGTTGCTGGCGTTGTCAGCACCGCTCAACTGGCTGACCACCAACTCATGGGCCGTCTGCGCATTGTAGGGGTCCACTACCAGCACCAGGCCGCCATTGGCGCCGAGATTCATAGCGATCCCACGATCGCTGCGCTGCTGCAGCATCAGCTTGATCGCGCTGTTCAGCGCCGCCTCAGAGAGCGCCGCGGTCAGCAGGGTGTCCTGGGTGCCCGCGCCGGCTTCGCCTTGCAGGTAAGCCAGCCCGGTGTCAATGTATTTCTTGCCAGCGCCCACCTCACCAGCACCAGCGCCAGCACGGGGGTGAGCCAGGGAAAACAGAGACTCCAGCCCGTCAAACGCGATCTTGTCCAGGGTGCCAACGGCGCTGTCGGCCAGCTGGCCGCCAGCTTGGGCGAAGGCATAGTCGGTCTGCAGGGTGTCCTTGGGGACAGTGTGCTTGATCACCTTGGTGACCATCGTGTGCGATGCCTCAAAGGTGAAATAGTCCGAGTTGCTGACGCTGGTGGCTGTGGCGCTCAGCGTGGCACCGAGGCCACCAAAGGCGCCGCCGCCCACGCGATAGGATGCCGCGCCCATGGCCGGCACGATCTTCATACAGCGCGCAGCTTGCCCACGCGCTTCAATCATACCCTGCGCAAACGATGCCTGGATGATCCGATTAGCTTCCTGTGAAGACGCCATAATAAACCCTCAACGCCGCCTGTGGCGGCTGTGGGCCCTATGTCGCCGGGCATCCTGGGCTGCGTGTCAATGGGCCCTATGTCGCCGGGCTGACAGGCTGCGTGTCTATCTGGATTTTAGCACAGTGCCACGGCCCAAGGCAAACTCAGTCATGGTGCCATTTTCAACAGCCTGCACCATCCTGGCCAGGCGGGCTGCTCTGTTCTGCCTGTACTTGGCACGCGGGATGACCCACACTTCAGCCTGCGGGAAGCCACCCACCAGGGGACTGCCATCTACAGGCCGGTAGCCTTTAGCGTGCAGGCGGGTGCGCTCGTTCTCGATCCGGTGCTCGCTGGCACCAAGATCCACAACCGCCGCTGCCCACGCTTCATAGTCGAGACCCTCGACCCTGCCCACCGAAGGGCCGCCGACGCTTGGCGGGCCACCCTGCTGCGCAAACTCTGACAGGTCAGGCATCACCATCGCTGCTCGCTTGACGCGGGGTTTGGCCTTTCGTTTCGTTTTTTTGTCGTCCACCATAGCTAACCTCGTCTTGATCGTTGAAGCCCAGCCGCCAGTCAATGCAGCAGCTTGCGCACACCTTCCGCACTAATATAGGGATGCTGCACCACACCGCGCAGCACCTTGCCCATCAGGGATTCTGCGGCCGGCACATAAGGCGCGGCCTCACCAGGCGTCTGCTTGATGATCTCAGGCCGCGCACGCGCCCACGCCTCAAGCGTGGCGGCGCCCTCGGTGGTACGCACATCAACGGCCGGCGCGGTCTCATGGTAGGCAGGCAGCACACCAAGGCGGGCCAGGGCCTGTGACTGTGCCTCTTTCCTGATGCTCTCCCTGCCCTGCTCTATCTCTGCGCTCAGGGCAGCCCTGTCCTCAGCCAGCCGCTCTGCATCGCTCAGGGCTGCCACACGGGCGGCCTCAGCTGCATCATCTGCGGCGGCCTTTTCTAACGCGAGCTTTTCGATCGTCGATTCTGCGGCGGCCAGGCGGGCCGCCAGATCGGTAGGGCCCACAGTGCCATCAGTGCCATCAGCGCCAGCGGCGCCATCGGTGCCAGCTGCGCCAGCTGCGCCATCGGTGCTGCCCTTGTCGCCGGCGCCATCGCCAGCGCCACCACCAGCGGCGCCATCGGTGGCACCGTCGATCGGTGCCATCAAGATCCTCTGCAGCCTGAACATCGCAGCCTCCCTATTTCATGTGATCGCGAATTGAGCGCAGCAGCACCGGATCACCAGCGGTGCCGCTGGTGACTATCTCACCGCCGAAGGCCACCAGCACCACACCGGCTGCAGCGTCTGACACTGACTGCAGCTGCGCGGCGGTCTCACCAGGCGTGGGCTGCAGCAAGCCGACCCGAACGTACTTGAACACACGGCCCGCCTTCTCACGATTGGTGACAAGTTTTGGCTTGCGTCGATACTTGACCGCGCCGCCCTCATCGCGGCTGAACTCCTTGACCTGCTTTGCACGCAGCTTGCCCTTGTTGCTCAACGTGATCTCAAACTCGCCGCTAACCTTCTTTCGGATCGCAGTCCTGACGCTGCTTGCACCCAGCGATGACTTGGCGAAGTCGATCACCACAGCATCACGCCCATAGTTGCGAGCGCGGATCCCGTCCAGCATCTTCCCTGTGACATTGCCAGGCTTGCCATTGACCGCGGTGTGGAACTCTGCCGAGTTGAGCCAGCGAGTCTGACCAGGCACACCGGCCGCCTCAGCGTATGCAGGGCTGACATAATAGCTGCGCCTGTTGCGGCGCTTCGTTTTGGGATTCACAACATATTCAGCGGCTCGCTGCTGGTAGGGCTGCGCCTTGGTGGCTGTGCGGCCGCGCCGGATGCGGCGCTGAATATGGCGGGCTGTGGCCCTGGCAATGGCCATGGGCTGCGCCAGCGCCGCCCTAACGTCCTCGGTGGCCGACTTGCTCCAGTGCGTGGTGACTTCTACATCAACCATCAGGCTGCTCAACGGTTGGCTCAGCGGCTGGCGGAGTGTGGGTTGACGCTGCGGCGATCATGCTGTCGATCGCTGCATCACTGGCGGTGGGAAAGGCGATCCGCAATAGGGCTTTGCCAGAATTGGCAGCCATGCTTTTGTCGCTCACAGCGGTGATGACTGCCAGCATTGATGCCACCTGCGCACCGTTCAATGCCTCTTTAGCAACATCTGCAGCAGGGTCAGCGGCGCGGGCAGCGGCGGCCGCTGGATCGGTGGCGGTGTCAGGGTCAGCGGTGGCCAGCTGCACAGATGCCGGGGCAATCAGGCCAAGGGCGCGGGCTTCAGCCAGGTTGGACTCAACCAGGGCCAGGGCCGCTTTCCTGCTGATGCCATCGCGATTGGCGACCACCAGAGAAGGGGCCTCGGTGCCAATGGCGATCCCAGCAGTGGTGGCCTGCGCGTCTGACTGCGGATCTGACTGCGGCGCTGGGATCGACCATGTGACATCAACGCCAAGATCAGTGGGCAATGGCATCGGCTCACGCAGCGCCAGCACCGCCACGATCCAGCGGGCTAGGTCGTTCTCAAACTGGCGCAACACAGGCTGCAGGCGGTGCCTGATGGCGGCCCGATCCTGAGCGCTGAACAGGCGGGCGGCCGCGGTCACAGCTGTGTTGACACGCAGGAAGGCTGAAGGGTCGAGGCCCAGCATGGCGCAATACAACCGGATCTGATGCTCAGCAAAGCTGACCAACTCGCTGACCGGCACCTGCCCCTGCACCACCGCCAGCTCAGGCGCGGGATCGTCTGGATTGCCTGAGCGCACCAGTGCGAGCACCTTGTCAGGGCCAACAGTGACCTCATCAACCTGCTGCGCAATGGTGGCGTTTTTGATCACCTTCTGCGGCCAAGCGCAGTTGCGCACTATGTTCTCATTGTCAGCTGACTGCAGCGAGAGCGACATCTGCAGGTTTAGCACCGCCTCATTGATGGGCGCGGCCCATCGGCCATCATCAGGCGCGACACGATGCGCAATGATGATGGGCACGCGGCCGAATGGATGCGTGCCATCCTCAGCATAGATGCCCACCTTGCCCGCGGCGGTGGCTCTCCAGGCGTGCGTGTGGGTCAGTTCAAGGCGGCCCATGATGACCTGATCAGCGGTCACACTGGCGGGCATCTGCGCCACCACGCGAGACCAGCTGCGCGGATTGCTGGCGGCCATGGCGTCTGTGACCTCAACCGCCTCAACCTGCCAGGGCAGGATCGGCTGCAGGCGCACCTTGCCCAGACCATCAGGCATCACCACGGCCATCACAGTGTTTTGCACCCACAGTGCCTGCTCTATGCGATCCATCGCCCGATCGATCTTCGACTCGCCATAGACCGTCTGCAGCTTGGTGAAGGCGGCTAGGCCCAGGTCGCCGGGCCTGAAGCGGCGCACCACCGGCCGCGCATACAAACCGGCCAACTCGGCCACATAGCGCTGCACAAAGGGAATGGCGCGCACAGGCAGGCTGCTATTGGGGAAGGTGGCGTCAAGTTCTGACTGGATCGGGCTGTAGTCACCACGCGCCAAGAGGTCAAGTTGCCTGCTGCGCGTGGCGAACTTGAGCGAGTCAAAAATAGTCAGGTTGCCAACCAGCATGGGATCTTCATGCCACCTGCCTGCCTGAATGTCCAGCACCGTAGTCAGTGCCCACAGGCTGCGCACGCGATGCCCACAGGGTGGCGCCACCGTGCAGCCGCGGATCGTGGGCGCCAGCCGCCACGATATAGCGCAAGGCGTCTGGCATGTGATCGTTGATGTTGTCCTTTTTGGGCTTGGCAGTGGGCTGGCCGCTAGCGTCCAGGTGGTAGCAGTAGCCACGCATAGCCGGCACGATCGGCGCTGTGATGCCGGTGGTGGTCTGCTGCAGGCTGTCACTGAATACAAGCAGCGGGTCACCGTCAAGCGGATCCATCATATCGCGCACCAGTTCAAGACCCTGCGCCACCTGCTGCTCAAGTTTGCTGTTCATCCATCGCACTGGTGTTTGCCTATAGCGGGCCTGCAGCTGCTGGTTCTCAACCGGCGCGGCGCGGTCAGCCGCGGCCATGGTGGGCGGGCTGGACCCGTGCCCATCAATCCACCGCTGCAGCCGCTGCTGGAATTGGCCACGCGGGATGCCATCACACACCAGCTCATCAGCCACCACCCAGCGGCCTGAGTCCTCAACCTGCACCATCAGCGCCACATGGTGATCCTGCGATCCCCAGTCGATGCCATAGACGCGCTGCAGCTGTGGCCAGTCCTGCCAGCGCCAAGGCACCAGGTGGCGTGGCTCAAACTGCCAGACGCTGTGCATCGGACGCAGCACGCGACCTTCAACCTCCTGCTGATACCGGCGCTTTGACATCGAGCGCAGCGAGTCAAAGAAGTGGTCAGGCAGGTGGGGATTGCAAAAGCTGGTGGCAGTGACCGCGTGATAGTGCCCAGCGGCGGCGGCGGCGGCCAGGTCGCCAGCGCTGAGCGCATCGCTATAGGCTCGCTGGGCATCAACAAAGCGCTTGGTAATGCCGCGCAGGCCATTGGGGCTGGTAGCAAACGCCAGCCCAGGCAGCGTACCCACACCGCGCAGGCGGCCGCTCAGCACGCTCCACACCTCCTCAGGGTCAGCTTCGGACCACTCGCTTTCATCGGCAGCAATGCAGGTCAGCGACGGGCCGCGCAACTTTGCTACGCGATTGTATGGCCTGAAGTAGATCACAGCGCCGTTGACCAGATGCAGCTTGGCGTTGCCCCTGTCATAGTCCTTGATCAGCGAGGCCCCACACTGCTCATGGCACCGATCCAACTGGTCAAACAGCATTGGCAGCAACACAGTCTGCAGGTCCACCGTTGTGCGGCCGAGCAGGGCAAGGCGGCCATTAGCATTGACCAGGGCCCGCCGAACAATCCAGGCCACCAAGGCATAGGACTTGCCGCTGCCCACGCCACCTAGAAACAGGTTAAAGAGGGAGTTGTTGCCAACGTAGCGCGCCTGCCTGTCATACAGGCCCAGCGCTGCATCAAGGTCAAGGTCAACTGGTGCCGGCGCCGTGCGTGAACGTGCGGCTGCCTGCTTGGCATACTTGACCAGGCGGGGCATGGCTACTCTGCGTCGATGATGTCACCGACCACAGGATCGGGCACACCAGTGGCCGCCGCTTCAGGCCGGTGGCTGGCGGGCCCAGCAGCTGTAAAGGTGACAGTGATATTAGCACCGCCACCAGGCGCCGCGGTGGCAATCTGCGTGGCAGCGGCCACATGGCTGGCCGCTTTGTTGATCGCGATGATCAGATCCTTGGCAGCCAACTTGTCATCATCAAACAGCAGCTGCGCTAGGCGCAACTCATACACGGTCAGCGCCGCCAGATCCTGAACGGTGAAGCCATCAGCGTGAGCCTGACTGATGCAAGTCTTGTCGTACTTGCTCAGCCGGCTGTCACGATTGATCACAGCCATCAGGCTGCGCTTCGTTTTGGTGCGCGAACGTGGTGCCGCTTTTTTGCTGGGCTTCAGATCAGGATCGTTCAAGGCGGCCGCCTTCATGTCGTTGCTTTTGGCGGTGCGCCGCGGCGCCTTGGTGGCGCTGGCTTTTGGCCGACCACTGCGCACTCTACCGCCTCGCCTTTTGGGTTTTGCGGTTTTTATGTGGGGTGGTAG
>Ga0080013_1002121_pt1 | contig 24194 bp, 29 predicted proteins | sample ETNvirenome_6_85_FD_69236 | JGI IMG/M metagenome (GOLD analysis project Ga0080013, IMG submission 69236) | Marine viral communities from the Pacific Ocean - ETNP_6_85 (SPADES assembly) (version 2) | ecosystem: Environmental > Aquatic > Marine > Oceanic | place: Pacific Ocean | collected 2013-06-19
CCCACATGCCATGTCTTGAAGTATTCTGGATTATCATATCCTTGTGACCAAATATTTTGTACAAAGTCTTTAAATCCACCCACCTGATACTTCTCTTGGGCAATTAGACCTTGCGATAAAAGTTGAAATGCACCATCAACTGTTATGACATCATCGTTTTTCATTATGTATCCTTCTGGTTTTGAACCAGAGTTTTCATTTTAGTGGCAATACGATTCAAAGAATCCTGATCTTTGATTTCCTCAACTAATATTCCCAAAACATCCTGAACAAACTGAAGATTAATTAGTCCAGTTAGTACGTCTCTTTGCCCCTTTATGCCAACATCAATGGCCCTAACTGCATCTAATGCCCTATCGAAATGAAGTCCATCTAATTCTCGATAGGCTCTTGTAGCTACATCACTGTACTGGTCTAACTGATTTCTTTGCATTCGGGCAAATCTTTGTCCATCAGACTCAACTAAATCTTGCTGTTTTTCTGTTCTGGAGACTGCTTGTTTCTCTGCCCATTGATACTGTTTAGCCCATGCATAAATTGTTGGGGTCTTTACCACTACCCCATCTTTAGAAACAATGTCAGCTATTTCTCTGGCACTCTTGTCCCCAGAAAGAAATAGCTCCATTGCTTCCAATTTTGTTGAATCTGGTATTATTTTTGGCATTTTTACCTATATATACTGTTAGAGTCTAATCCACCATAACCGGCATCAGATACGTGTTGGCTATCAATGTTTCCACCGAAAGGTGATCCGTCTGGTTGTAACAACTTAGTAAAATCAATATGTCCAGTTTTTGTTGTTGCTGCTACAAAACAAGAAGGAACCTTGACATCACTTTTAGAATTTGTAACTATCTGATAATTAATTGCAATTTCATCTCTTGTACAAATTCCTGACCAAATAGCTTCTTGCTCCGCTAGAGGTTCATAGACAGGATTCTTTAGAATTGTTCCTGATGTTCTCTGCAACCCTTGAACCTCTTGGTTGTATTTACAATGAAAGAACTTGCACCAAACCACAACTCCAAGAGCTTCTTTTACATCTTCTAGAGTTGGGAGTCCTTCTGGAAACTTATCCTCGTAATCCCTCTTTGGGCGTTCTCCTTTCCCATCCATAAAATAAAATTTCTTACTATTGCCACCGACTTTTTGTAAACCACCGCCTAATACCATACTAGAACCTCCTCTTGTTCCATAAAGCTATACAAGCTGCATCTGCATAATCTTGCTCAGGGAAGACATCTCCCCACTTCTCTACAGCGAATTTTTTAATATCATCCTTACTAGCGTTACCTTTCCCTAAAATAAACTTCTTCCATTGTCTGTTATCAATAAAGACTGTAGGTATCTTAGAAGTAACCAGAAACCCTAGAACTGCTCCAGCTACATTTGCTATAGCAATAGTAGATTTTGGGTTCTGAATAAAAATAGCTGCTTCTATTGCAGCCGAATCTATTATATTTATTTTACGCAATTCTTCAGAAAATTTTGTGAAAATCTCAGGGAATCTGTCCTCAAATTTCTTCTCTTTACTGCCCCACTTATAAAGTGAAATTAAATTCTCTTCCTCGTCAATAATAGCCCCGTGAACAGCAAAGCTGGAACAATCCAAACCTAGGTAGTTCATGATTGAGTTCCATATGTCCTTAATGCAACGATTCTAGAAACAGTATTATAGGCAGTTGTATAAGTATTTAGAAGACCACTGGTTTTCTTTAGTAGAGCCTGTTGCTCTATAAGGTCTCTTTTCAATTCTCTTAAGGACTCAAACTTATATAAAATCTCTCCACGTAACTCTTCTCTCGTGGGTTTCTTGCGACCCTCTTCTTCATATTCTTTAGCTACTTTAAATAAAGCTGTATTAAAACCTTCAGTAAAAGCAGCATCTAAAGCTCCAACAGTTGCTTCTATATCTGAAATCTTTGTCTCAAGATATCCTTTGTATCCACCATATAAAGTGAGGAAATCTTCTAGTTGTTTATTATCATAGTTTGTTAATTTAGAAAACTCTAGGTCAAGTCGCTCTGCTAAGTCTACAGTAAGATTAGGTAATCCTAATGCATCCATCTCTTTTTGCGCCCTGCCTAGAGCTTTCATAGGAGTCCATTTAGTAGGTCTAGTTTCCACAGTAATCTCCATCTACTATATAAGAAAGAATCTCTTTGACTTTAGAAGTAGAGAATCCATTTTCATCTATAACACCTGTTTCCATGTCTATCCATTCTATCTGATCCTGAAGTTTTGTCCACTTTTCAATTGCTAAAGGTAAAGTATCAATATTCAAACCCCCAGCAAATCCAAAGGGCTTAGGAAAGGTTTTCCATTCGTTAGTGAAAACTCCGGCACCATGAGAATTATCTAATAGTAAGACAACATTTGGAGCATCCACAGAAAGACCGATCCAAGTATTCAACTCATCTGCTTGAAAAATAAACTGTTTTTTAGAATAACCCTTTAAAATATCTGCTAATCTACGATCCAACAAGTGATAGGACAAACCATGAAAATTAAGCTGAATTCTTTGAAAAGCATCAAAAACTCCATGCCCTAAATAATCTCTAATAAACTCCAGATGATCTCCATTAGTTATAATGTCTTCAACCCAAGGCTCACAGAAATGAGCAGATAAATTAATGTCTGTACCTCTGGATAGGTCTACTAACTCCTTTACCCATTTATCAGATGGGAATCGACTAAACCCATAAGAAGGAAACAAAATCCCCCACTCTACAAAAGGGTAGTCGTGGGAGATTTTGATCAACTCATTAGGATCAGTTCTATCATCTGCTCCAGTAAAAGTTACTTTTTTTAGGTTCAATTTTATACAACCTCTCTTTCGTACCACTTAGAACCACCAACTAGCTTTGTGTTATTTGGGTTTTGCCAACCCTCGCCTCGTGTTCGTTCAAACTTTATTTCTCGTTGAAAACCTCTAAGGGCAAGAAATACCTTGCTATCCTTGTATATAAGTTTCGCATCTACTGTTATCTGTTGTTGGGCTTTTGCACTCCAGACATTGATCTCATGATCCCATCCAGAACTTAGCAGATGTACTCTATTGTTTTTGTTCAAACCAAAGAAGAATGATTCTTCTAAATCTCTGGTATCAATCCAGAACTTAGCAGAGGTAAGATCAGCCAAACTGAAAATATATTCAGAGAATGTAAGCTCACCGTTGAGTGTAAAGTGTTCCTTCTGATAAGCTATTATTTGAACCAACTTACGAACCCTGATACCTTCAGCCCAACTAACTTGCTTTTCTGATCCTTCTAGCTTTGCAAGTAGAAGTGGGTATTCAGCTATAACCTCTAGATCGTTCTTAGCACTATTCTCTTTGAAACAATCAAAACAATCTCGTGAAGCGTGAAACTCAACCTGTTTGGCAATTGCGCTTTCTCGTATTTTATTTATTTCTCGCTCAACTTCATGTCCGCATTTGTGAGTAATTGTCCTTGTAGTCATATTATTTGCTCCCTTCATATTAGCTATCTTAATATAATTATAACAGATAACTTAGAAGATGTCAAACCTCTACTTTTCTACATGAACAATAATATTCACCAGTACATACTTTGGGAGCTTCTTTCATACTTTGAATATTGTAACAACGAGTAAGTATAGCTTCCCATTGTGCAGGGTCTTTCTTCACAAAAAATGCTTTAGTCTTCTGATCATTTTTATTTTCGTAAAGAACTGTACCTATTTCATAATTAGCCATATTCAAATACATCTGTAGTTGCATCTGATGCTCTGGTTTAGGAGCCTGTAATTTTGAAAACCCTGACGTATTTATGGATTTTAGCTCAATCGGAATAATCCCCTTTTCTTTATGTGAAATAATAAAATCAATACGTCCAGAAATAACTGGATTATCTAAACGTACCGGAACTTCTCTACCAACTAAAAGTCCTAGATTTCTAAACCATCTCTCAACTCTTTCTTCTAAGGAATTTCCATGTTGAAATATTCTGTTTACGTGAGGTTCCAGCGGAGTCGCAATCATATACCCATGATAAATAAGCCATACAGACCTATCACAGGGATTGGAAAGAGTAGAGGGATGAAAAACCCCACTTCTAGGTGGGGTCATAACTCCAGTTAAATAATGATCTATTGTTTCTAATAACCACTGATCAGTGGGGGATGAAACAATAACATTTTTTACACTCTGCTTTTTTCTAATTTGTTTAATCCCTGCCATAACATCTCCCCTATTTCAGAATGTGTAAATGCAGTAATATGCAAAATATACTCTATTTCATCATACTCAGAAAGATTCAAATCTCTTTTCATATCTCTCTTTTTTAGATGACCATATTTTCCATCAGCCTCAATAACCATCTTTAATTCCGGGATATAGAAATCTACCGTATATGGAAAGAAACTGTGTTGTTCAGCATAACGAAAACCTAATGTCTCTAAATTTTCAGCAATTATTTTTTCTTGTTGGGTATAATCTTTAGGAGTTAAGTTCAACTTTTAGTTCCTCAAACAAACTAGCTTTTTCAAGAAAGAGCTTTTTCACACCGTTCATTCCCATGACCTTATGCTCTTGATATGAATACCAAGGTCCAGCCTGAGTAATTAACTTACGCTCTATACCTTCTCTAATAAAACTTTCGGTAACATCTATTCCACCATCTACTCTAAAAGGAACTATAGCAGACTTCCAGTTCTCACCACCGACTTTTGTCTTTCTAAGTCGTATTTCCATGTCAAAACCTACATTATCTTTTCCTTCTTTTATCCACCCATTTCTACGAACTTGAAGAAGAAAATGAGCAAAGAAGGCTTGAGCTAATCCTCCGGGCATATTATCTAGAGCAACTGGACCCATAGAAGCTCTAACCTGATTAATAGCAACAAAAGCACTACCATACTGTAAATTAGGTAACAATTTTGGTAGGGCTGAATTCACAAACCTAGCTTGCCAAGCTATCGGGTTATAAGAAAATTCTTCTTCTACTACGGCTGTAGGAACAAGTCCTGCAATACTATCAAGAACAATAACATCGACACCTTTTTGCATAAGAGTACGAACTATATCCAGAGCTTCTTCTCCATTAGTTGGTTGAGAAACTAAGATTTTACTGATATCAATTCCACACTTAGCATACCAATTGCCGTCCCAAGACAACTCAGTATCAATCCAAGCTGCTATTCCACCCTCTTTTTGAGCATTTACAACTATCTGACTAGCTAAATAACTCTTACCTACATTAGTTGGACCATAGATTAGTGTCATTCTTTTCTTTGGAATACCGCCCCCTGTTAATTGATCTAGAGCAGGAATATTAAAAGGTATCCGACTGTATCCAAATTTTTCACTATCTCCTAATTGGAGATTCAACTTATCATTTTTTAATAACTGTGAAATTGCTTCATCAGCGGTTGGTTTCATTAGTTAGCCTCATCCAACATGTTTTCAATTTTCTCATCAACCTGACTTCGGATTACCTTCCATACCTTCTCAGCAGCGTCTTTAGAGGTATCTAATTGCTCATCAATATCCAGATCAGTATCTATCTGATCTATTGACATATCTATCCTCCCATATTGATTTGTCGCTAAATCCCCAACCCTGAATGTAAAACCTAGATGCATACTTACTTTTGCCATGAACTAACTCCAATCCAAAAAATAATCTTCTGTAACAGACTTTTCTTCTATAACTTCTGTAGCCCAATCCTGTTTAGTTGCCCAAGAAGGACTGCAAATTTCCATATCCACTTTCAACGGAATATCTAAACTATTAGTTTCTAACAACTCTTTAATTTTCATTGGTAATGTATCTAATTCAGAGTCATGAATCTCACAGATAATTTCGTCATGAACCTGTAACAAAATATTACTTTTAGCAGATTGTAAAAATTTATCAATAGCAATCATTCGTTCACTTAGAATATCAGCACTTGTTCCCTGAACTAGGTAATTCACACCCTTATACGCTAAACTAACCGGAAGAGTGTACCTTCTACCATATCTATTCTTGATCCATCCACGTAAGGCAACTTTCTCTGATGCTTTATCGAAAAACTCCTTAGACCCTTTTAGTCCTGCAAAATAACGTTTCTTATACAAACCTGCTTCTTTAGGAGTAGTCCCTAGCTGTTCTGATAGCTTTTGATTACCAATACCATAGATCGTTCCAAACGTGATCGCTTTAGCCATTTGCCTATAGAACTTGAAGTCCTTATCTTCCTCTGTAACATTAAAGGCTAGTTTTGCTGCCTCTCCATGAAAATCTACATCATTACGATTTAATAGTTGATCAATTGTATCATTTCTAAAGTAACTAAGAAATACCCTAACTTCCATTTGGCTGTAATCAAAACTAAGTAATGAGTAGTTAGGACGAGGCACAAACAAACGTCTAATAGCTAATTGATTTGTATCTGAATCATCATAAGATTCATCCCCAATAAAAGTCCAAGTTTCCAATACTTCATCACTGAGTTCTTCTGTAAGTGTCTGTCCCCTAGAAGAAACCATAGCAGCAATCTTTTGCTGTATAGCTTGCTTACTTTCCTCAGTTAAAGGAAGAGTTGCTAACTTAAAATGATTACGGGGAATATTTTGGAGGTTAGGATCACGAGATGATAACCTTCCTGTTGAGGTTCCCCAGTTACAGAAACTAGTGTGCATTACATCAGTCTCAAGATAAGGCTCTATATAAGTAGAGTTTAGTTTCTCCAAAGTCCTGTACTGCCTAATCAAGCCTGCTAAAGGATGATTAATATTTACTAATGCAGCTTCATTCCAAGATGAATTACCCTTACTCGTTTGAAGTGGTGAAGTAATCCCTAGAGAATTAAACATAGTTCCAATCTGTTGAGTAGAGGATATATTAAATTCAGAATCAGCTAGGTTATAAATTTCTTGTTTTACTTCATCTAGCCTATCTAAAATAGATTGTTGTGTTTGAATTGCATAACTTCTATCAACAGCTATTCCTCTTCTCTCAATGTTATAAAGCACAGAGGTAAGATCACATTCCAGATCAAATATTTTCTGCTGACCAGTTTTCTGTATTCTACTCAGAGCTTTTTGATACAATCTAGATGTTAGTGCAACATCCTCTTTACAGTATTCTCCTAACATCTCAGGAGGAGCCATAGAGAAATCCTTGTTCCACTTGTTTGAACGTAAAACTTTTTTGGTATCTAAATCATATTGGATTGCGCTTTCTCCAAAATGTCTTTTACCAGTAGCTGTAAGACTCAATTCTTTGATCTCAGAATCTTCAATTAGTCTAATCATTACAATTACATCAATGAGCTTTTTTGAGGAAACTTCTAATCCTTCGTTCTCCAAAAAGTGTAGATCAAACTTGATGTTGTATCCAATGAAGGTATCAGCAGTATTCAGTACAGAGATCAATTCATGTAAACAACCGGTTTCTAAATTCTCACCTTGATGATGACGAAAAGGGTAGTACTGCATAATACCATTAAAAGCTGTTTCTCCTACTCCAACACCACAAATCTGATGATACCCATAAGAATCAAGACCATTTGTCTCAACATCTAAAACAATGGTTTGTTCCTTAATAATGATGGATTTCAGAATATTCAATTGTTCTTGAAAGTTGTTATTAGTTACTATCATTTTTCTACAATCTTAAAATGCCTCAGTGGGTAGCTGAGGCATTTTTGAAAAATACTTGTCTATGTTGAGTTTAGAATAAAGAATCATCAGCATCTTCAGAAGAGTTTGTGTTAGTACTATCAGCTTCTGGTGGAGTACCATAACGCTCTAAAAAGTACTCTTTTATAGTAGGTAAGCTTTGCACTTCTTCTACTTTTTCTGAAGGTATTTCATCTTTTCTAGGAGTAGCTGTAATTGAATAACTGGTATCATAGGCTCCTGAACCTGTTCTTTTTACTCTAATGACACCTTTATTCAAACCACCCCAATCCGAATAAACCTCTACTAATTGGTTCCACACATAATCTGATCTGCCGAAACCTAGAGAAATTATACGGAAATCATTTACTTCTTCCTTGAAGAACTTCTTACCAGCAGTACCTTCAACTTCTACCCACTCATCATTTCTTCGCTCATTGTGAAAAACATGATACACATATACCCAAAAAGCAAACTTATGGGATGGGCGAACATCATCAGGAACAGTACTAGTGTCCACTGAGTCATCTCTTAACACATTAGTCCAACGATTACCTACCCTGAAAGTATAAACATACAGGTCATCTAGAAGGTTATCGTTTTCTTCTCCTGTAGCAACAGAAGTAAAAAATACTTGATCGCCGTCCTTAAACCAAAGTTCCCTTCCTGCACTACGATCCTGTAAAGGAGTACGTATTGAATCCCTCGCCTTTTGTATTCTACTTATACCAGACATAAAAAATCCTTTCTACCATAATGTTCGATTTTCCATTATATCTTGGAGTACGTCTCTTTGACGTATTTCCTGTACGTCTTTGACATTATTAGGTAATTCAATGTAGGATAACATGAAACTATTTCTTAAGTCAATAGTTGCTTGATTAATTCCATTTCTTCCTGCTTCGTCATTATCTAAACACAGTACAACTTCATTAGGATTTATAGAACTAATCAAATCAATTTGAGCTTTAGACATCATTGCACCTAAGATAGCAACAGCAGAGTAACCATGTTGGTCTAACCACATGCAATCCAATGCTCCCTCTACAACAAATAAAGTGTCCACCTTCTCAGGTAAGCTATTTATACCAAATAAAGTCTTCGATTTTCTAAACCCTTTAGAATATAGATATTTAGGAATTGCTTGCGTTCTTCTTGTAATCCAACCAAGCACTTCATTTTCTCTATTTTTACAAGGTACTATTAAATCATTATACCGATTTGATTTACAATCCCATCTGCTTATAGTGGCAATTTCAAAGTCTCGATCATAAATCCAATGTGTAGAGGGGACATCAGATGTCCAACCTTCATAAGAACTGACTATTTCTACATCTTGTATATAAGAACCGGAATTTAATTCTTTTTCTATATCATCGAGAAAGGCTAAATCTAGGTCCCATTTTTGGGATTCAATATCTGATTCAATTTCTTTCCAAGGACGCCCTGAATATTTCCAAATAAATGATTTTAAACTTCCTTGCCCACATCCTGCGAAACATATCCACAGACCCTTATCTAAATTAATAGAGCATGATTCTCTACGATCCTCATGAAAAGGACAAAGTAGGCTAAATTCATTTTTGTTTGGAATTTCAATTCCATATTTAATTAACAGAGAACCCCAATCCACTAACGATCCCTCTTATTCTTTCTCAAAAAAAGTACAACTTCATTTTGATAGCCCTGTGCATCAACAGCTATACCTCTTTTGATATCTCCTACAGTTATAGGAATTTCTGTTTTACTTACACCTTTACTTTTCAAACGCTTTACAATGATCCTATCATCTGCATTTACAGCACTACTTTCCCATCCGTTTGTAAACCAACTCAAAATACTCATACTGGACCTCCTAAAAATCTCCCCACTCATAGTCAGGTAACTCGACAATATCACCATTATTGACACTCCATTGCATGATGGTCATATCAGTTGGTAACTCGCCATCCCTGTATTTCTGAAACTGTACCATACGCTTGTCATCAGCATCCTCTAATTGACACATAGCAAATGCTACATCTGCTGCTCTAATTAAAGCATCTCCAAAAGCAACTTGATCTGCACGAGGGGGAGTAAACATATTTGATGCATCTCTAGTTGCTTGAGTAGAAACCATTATAGGAGTGTGCGTAGAAGTAGCTAAATTCTTTAATCCATAAAATAGTGCATGAGATTGCTCCCACATGGCTTTTTTGGAATCAGCAGTTGAAATCAAATACACACCATCAATAACTACAAATTCTGGATTATGCTTTCTAATTAAACTGGCAATAGCTTCAAGTGAAATCCCTAATTGACCTGAAATATGATCACATACCAACAAAGAATTCCCATTAGTTTCCTGTAAAAACTTTTCATATTCCTGCTCATCTATAGGATCACCTCTACGAAGAGCCGTATGAGATAAGTTATAGCCCATCATTTGAGCTAAGACTACATCCATTCTCATATTCATAGCACTTACTGGCATTTCTGTTGAAATTAATAGGGTTTTATGACCATTCTTAACTGCTGTAGCTGCTGCATGAACACACATCCATGTTTTACCTACTGTAGGTCTAGCAAACATTGATATTAGTTCTCCCGGCATCCATCCTACACCAGTAGAGTTAATAGTTTTAAAGCTGGTAGGGACCCCCATAAGACCCTCTCCTAGCTGTCTTTTCTTTGTTCTTTCCTTCCATTCATCTAATCTATCTGAAGTTCCAGCATCATAAGCCTGCACATCTTCATCAAAAACTACTTCAATATCAGTAAGTCCAACCATGATATTTGATAAAGCCTGCTTTGGATTTTCCTTTAATAAATCTCTCTGAGCCTGAATTTTTTGAGTTATCTGTCTAGTTAGAACTTGCTGACTGAAAAGCTCTACTGCATAATCAAAATTAGTCGATTGTGCAGTTTTATCTAAAGTAGGAAAATTTTCACATAGCACATCTGAAGAGGGAAACTCTCCATAATCGTCAAAATATTTAACTACAAATTTGAAGGCATCAGCATGTTTAGCAAAATCTTTTTCAATATATTTAAATGATCTTAAATTAAACTTACTATCTAAGCCAAAAACTACGGCAGATTCTATATAGTCAAAACTAGCCATTAGCACTCCCTTTTCTGGTATACTCTACCCTGTTATTATTTGAATGTACATAATAGTCTACACCACTCTTTGCTAATGTGTCAATATAATCTATTGCCTCAGATAATGCAAAAAAGGATTTCAATGTCCAAGCATCCTTACTTAATACGTCAACACCTATGACTCTAAACGTCTTAGCGTTTTCGGGTAACTTTTTTTGGACGAGCCTTCCTGATCTTTTGCCCTGTCTTGGCATATGCCCACATCCTTAATAGTTCAAGAACCTCTTTATATCTAGTTCTTTGTTTAGCAGTAGGTAGCCAAACTGCATCTAAAAGTAGAAACTCTCTCCATAGCTTTTTTATATCATCAGTACTTTCTCTTTTTACTGCCCAATAAATATAGGGATTATAAGAAATTAGATAATTTTTTAGTCCAGCTATAAAATATGGTACATTAACAGTCTTATCATTTATCGAAAAACAATTCAACATAGCACAAGCTATTTGAGCCGATCCATATTCATCTAGGGCAGTCTTAAGTAAATGGAATTCATTTCCTATAAAACCGGCTCCCTCATAAATGGATTCATATTTTTCATGGTACAACAAATTAAATAGTTCATATAAATCTTTGGAGTTGTACTCAGCTAATATTTTGGTAGTCATATTCTGTTACTGTAAACTTCTCTCTTAAGCTTTGGCGAACCTTATAAGAAGAGTCCCCATTTTTATCTATACACTCTGAATAATCAGGGTCTATTTTTATACCCTCTTCATTTATATAACCTAGACAATGTATACACTCACGACAAGCTTTTAAATCATCTGTAATTTCTTCCATTGTTAATCCGTCTAATCTTAGCCTAAGGAAGAGTTTTTCTTCGCTAGTTAAATTTGCAGAGTTAATATAATCCTGTAATTCTACTTCTTCAATATTATCTGTAGGATCAATTAAAGCCTCTAAAATATCTAACGCTATAAGATTAGTGTCTCTATATCTAGCATCTAAACTTCGGGCTTCCTCATTTCTAGAAACTCTACTAATTAAAGACCTAATTGTATTTACAAATGTTGTGTGTAAATACGTATGAAATATAACTCCACGATTCTCATCAAAAGATTTAGCTGCTTTAACAATAGCTATTCTTAGCTCTTGAGCAATATCTTCCCTATCTAAACCTATAACAAAAACTGTAGAGAGCATTTTTTGTATTTTTGGTTCCCATTGAATAATTAAGTCATCATCTATATTCATTCACAGATGTAATACTTACAACAGTAACAGATGGGGGCTAAATGCCCCCACCCATTATGAGAAACCTGATTAACTTACCACTTCTACATCAATCGAAAGTGGCTTTTCTTCATCTTCTTTTGGAAGAGTTATTGAGAGAATTCCATCTTTATAAATCGAAGAAATCTCTTTTACTTTTACATTGTATTCGTTGATATTTGAGATGATTCTTTGAAACTCAAAAGGCTTCAAGCCCTTTAGAAGATAATTTTCAGAGTCATCTTTCTCACCACCCGAAACACTAATGTGTAGACTACCCTTTTCTAGAGTCACTGATAAGTTCTCTTTCTTAGCTCCCGGCACAGCAACCCTTACTTCAAATTCATCATCTCTTTCGATGATATCCATTGGAAAGGTTGTATGGGCTGGAGTTGCGAAAGGAACCCACTTAGACTCAAACAGGTCATTCAAATCCCTAAAAAACGGACTTTGAGACTGTCTCTGAGACTGTCGTTGAAGCATCTTAACCTCCTAAAATATTTTAACAAACCTTAGTTCTATAAGGTCTATCAATTAAGATACAAGGTAACTTTAACAGAAAACTATAGTACTGTCAAGTACTATCTCGTTGCCCTCTATAATAACATTGTCGAGAACAGTAATGGTTCTTATATCCCCTGTAATAATTGTTGCTAATTTTTGCTCTCTTCCTGTAAAACTCTACTCTACAAAAAGAACAGTTTATCAAAATATTGTAATACTTAAATGAACATGCTCCGGGACAAATTTTTCTTTTTCTAGGAGTTGCATTTCCACAGACTAAACAGTACTTAGTTTCTTTACGCTTAACACTAGCAATAGGAATATTATTTAGTTGCAAAATGCGAGATACATACTGTTTGGAGACTTTCAGCTTTTTGCCGATCTCAACACCATTTAAAAAGGGGTTACTTTGCCTCAACTTAATAATTTTATCTTTAGTTTTTTTCTTCTTTCTCAGGAGGCTTCTCACTTTCTGGTATTAGATGACCTTGAGCATCTGTAGTTTCAGATTCAAGAATATCGGAATCTGCTCTTTCAGCCATAACAAGCCATGCCACAGTATCAGAAGAATTTGTAGCAGCTTCTATTGTTAGAGTAGCACCAGAAACACTTCCTTTAACAGCCGTCCAACCTGTAATATTCTGAACCCAGACTTCAGGGTCTTGGGTTAGGGCTTCAAATGTTCCAGCACTCATATTAGATGCAATATTAATATCTACAGTAGCTTTACCATAGCGTAATGTTGCCCTACCTCTATACAACAGATCATATTTTGGACCCTCAATAAAACCATGTTGTAATTTCTTATCTTCATGTACAGGGTGATCAATTAGAAAAGTACCTGAAGTTTTTGCTAAAGCTCCTGCTATCGTAAAAGTAGTACCATCATGATCAAATTTTAAAGACCCATTTACAGCAAACATAAGATGTCCACCATCATTATGTATATACATACCTGTATCTGTATCATCTACAAAAGAGTAAGCAGGGGCAGATACTGTCCCTTTCATAGCCCTCTTCTGATATGTACCGTCAAATCCTTGGGGAGTCACCCATTTCCACTGTTTAGCACTATCATGCCAAATTAAAAGCTGGTCTAAATTTTCATTAAAACTACTGCCAGCAACTAATGAAGTCATAATACCGGGGTCACTTAGCTTATAATCTGCCCTTCCCTTTGTAGCAATTGAGGACTGATCTGGAAATACAGTAATGTCACAGTCACCTTGACTAGTATTATTTCTAACAAGGGCAATAAGTACCGTATCTTGTGTAGCCACATTACTATAGGCTGCTGCTCTAATTGTTTTAAGCTCAGTGCTTGCAGCTACTGTATCCCCCATATCCCAATAAATAAAGTAATCTACAGCAGTTGCTATCAAAGCAGCAGTACCGTCAGTTGCTTGTCCTGTATTCCCATTACCGGCTGTAATCATAGTGGCACCAGTATTATTAGGAGAAATTCCGGTAGAAGTAGTCCCAGCAACTAAAGAACCACCTGTCCAAGCTACTTGAGTAGCTGAAGTAGAAGTAAATAATAAACCCGGAGACCCATCAGTATTTGTAGATATTCGCATAGCCCCAAACGCTGCTGATATTGGTCCAGAAGCTTTATTTGCAATATTAACTGTGGTAGTAGCAGCATCAGATGTTGCACTTAGTGCTGGAACTTTAGCTCCTCCACCTTTATCACTACCACTACTTACTACCTCATAAGTTGTCTGACTAACCCCATTCTGTTCTGCATAATGAACTTTTACAACATCATAGTTTCCAGCAATATTTGACAGATTATTTTTTAGGTAAATTAAATCCCCAGCCCTAACTGGAATATAGTATCGTAGTTCACTCGATGCAGAAATAGAACCACCATCAAACCAATTTGAAACCTGTAGTTGAGTTGTTCCGGCATTTACAGCATAACCATACGTACCTGTTGGAGTTCCACCAGCAGCCGTTAATTCATTAACTAACATCCCTGTTCTAAAACCATAGTTACTTAGAATAAGGGCTGCACTTGTAGAATTAATAGTATCATTTGAAGTGGTTATAGTATCCACTCCACCAGAAGATGCTACTGCTCCTACATTATTATCAATATGGAAAAATGGTTTTTCGTAAGTAGTAACAGTTCCTCTAACAATGTCATTTGTAGCTCTGATCAATGATGAGGCTATAGTTTCTCTCAAACTATCCGAATCTGAAGCGTTTGATCCAGCAGTTATTCTAAGAATTTTGCGTGTTCCAAATTTATTTCTAGGTCTACTTTTAATTGTAAATGTCGAAGTGGGATTTGTTTTCCCTCTCAACACCTCATCCTCAGCAAAATATGCTTTAGTACTTGTATTTAAAGACCCAACACCACCATGACCTTGATGCACATTAAAAGAATTTTCTGGTGCTGAGATTAAAACATAAGCTGGAGACCCATCAGAAACAGCTGAGGTTTTATTAATGTATTGCATAGTAGCAATATCTATCCAATGATAAGTATCTGCATTGTCATCATGCTCTGCTCCAGATGTTCCAAGTTCTGCTCTATCTACTGTCATCTCATTAGCATTATCACCATCAGGGTTCGTAGCATCTACTTGCATGATTTCATTATCAAGTTGAATGTAAGTACCCACACCCATTCCGGCACCATTATCAAAAATTAATTTAGTCTCAGAAGCGTCACACCCACCAGCCATATTTAAATTTGTTTGGAGAACTTTAGCCTGTAAAATCTCAGGATTATATGTTGTATTAGCAGTCGGATCGAGTAATGTCCTATCTGTTCCACCATGTAAAGTTCTGCCCTGCCAAATAAAACTTCCAGCATTTGCAACTGCCTTTACAGTTAATATCTCAAAAGGTAGATTATATTCATTAGTTACTTGCGCTCCTTTATCATCTACTCTAGTTGCAGAATACTTAATGATAGCATCAGTAAAAAGTTCATTTTTAGCCCTGTCAAAATCAGAGGATATCATAGGTAATAATTGACCTGTTGGAGTAAAACCTCCAGAGGAGGGTTGTTCAACCCTAAGCCCATAAGTTAATGGTGTAGTTGAAGGTCTTGTAGAGCGTGGAAAATAATTAAAGAACTGACCACTAGGTTTATGACTAGTTAAAGAACTTGTAAAATTAGGTTCTAGATAATATGAATAACCATAAAACTTCTCTCCTGCTGCATTTAGAGCAGTAGATTGTTGAGGTTCAATAGCAGACATATCAGCTATATGAGATAAAGCAGACTTTTGATTTTGAGTATCTAATTCAAAAACTCCTGAAGCTCTATTAAATTTCTTTACTGATTCTGTATATCGAGAATCTCTAACAGAATAACTAGCTCCGTTATCATGTTCAATAGCACTAGTACTATTTACTTCTCTCGTAACTGTTAAAGTATTACTAGAAATTCCTGTAATAAGCATATCCTCAGTACTACTATAAATAACATTTCCAACACAAAGATTAGCTGCTGATGTTACATCTATCGCAGTTTCACTGTCATCCACAGCTTCAGCAAATGTTCCAGATATAGAATCTGCTGTACCATGAGAAACAACATTATCGGAAAAAATATTTAGTAGGGATCGAATGACTCCCCCTCTGGAGGAAATTGCGTTTGAGAAAAGTTTTCTACCAAATAAAAGTACTCCTGCTGCCGTAGTATTACTTAGTGAAGTACCAATAGCAACTGATGTGTTAATCTGAATACCGGGTGCTCCGTCAGTAGGGGCATTACGCACTTCTTCTAAAGCATCTTTACACTCAAGATGTAAAGTCATTCCAAAATTTCCCTCATGCTTTTCATCGGCATCATAGACTAAGCCATTAAATAAAATAAATCCTGACTCAGGGTCTATTATTCGTACAGGAAGAAAATTATCAAATAAATCAGTGACATTACCTTTAGCTAAAGCTGCCGTGGCTGCGTAGGGATCAGCACTTTGATTATCTAAAACAATATTAGCTACGGTTGGAACACGTTCTACATCAATAATTTCCAATGAAATAATAGCAGATATAGATGAACTACCTCTAACATAAACATTATTCCAAACAGGAGCATGAGAAACTGCTGCATCGTCATCATGTGCTTGAGGACTAGCATTTCTTGTAACTACTATAACTGTAGCTGAAGTAATACTCGATACAGTTACTTGCTCACTGTTACTACCATCATCAAAAAGCAGAACCTGTCCTACACGTATCCCCTCAGAGGAGTCTAGAGTAATGCTTGTTACAGAATCATTAATAGCACCGTTTAACTGAGTAATTTTATCAGTACTATAATAGGATAGCATTGCACGTTCTGTCATATTAGAAGCTTATCCCTTCACGTAGTTTTGAAACAAACTGAATTGAATAAATCCAGCGATCCTCTGTACCCGGAGTCTGACTAAATTGTAACTGCTGTACAGCAACTTTATAGACTCCTCCTCCAGTATGTCCATCACCATCTGGAGTAGTAGCATCACCAACTTCTAATTGTATTTCAGCACTAGGGGAAGTAACCCAAGTAACTAACTTATATTCTAGAAAATTTTTATATGGAACATAATACGTTTGACCACTAATAGTCATTTTTTCCATATCTTGAAAACCCGAATCATTATTCGTAAGGTCTCCTCCCTTATTGTCAACTATTCCAGATATAGTAATCGAAGGTCGGGTAATACCCAGATCAAGTAGTTGAGGAGTTGCTCTAGGAATAGGTATTTGAATCGGAGTTTTTTGTAAAGAAATGGATAATTGTTCAACCTTAAGGGCTAACCGATTGGTAGCCCCTGCATGAGTTCCATCTCTAAGTAGTACTGATAGCGGAGCGTCCATTTTTTACCCCTTTGCATCTACTATAGCATTTAATGCTGTTGTCTGCGATTCAAAACTTACATTATTAAACATAGTATTAAGCCCTTGTCTTCCTTGAGAATATTGTGTTTGGATATCAGCAGTTCCACCATTAATACTATTGTTTACACTTAGATTAATGGGAGGGGCTGACCCTGTTGGTGGAGCTTGTGCTATAGCATCTTCTATAGCTGCAATTTTTATACCTAACTTTTCAGATGTACCTTCTCCTATTCCACCGAACCACCTAGACTTAGCAAAAACATCAATTATCTGTTTAAAAAATGTTAATAAACTCAGTTGTATTTTTTGAAAAACACTTCCCGGAGAATCAAACCAAGCCACTAAAGCATTTAATTTCTCTGCCAACCATTCCAGTTTTGGTTTTAGAAAGTCCACTAAATTATCTTTAATCCACGTTAACAGTGGTTTATAAATATTATCCCATAACCAACCCAACATTCCCTTTAGTACCTTCCAAACTACTCCTCCCCACCACACAAGGAATTTAAAGGCTAATACTAGTAGGGGTTTTATAACATCTACTATAGGGTCTACTAATTTCAAGACTTCGTCTTTTATACCAGAAGCAAATCCCTTTATCTCCTCGAAAAGTGGACTACCTGTTGTTTCCCACCAACCAGATATTGATGTCCACAAAGTAGGGAACCAATCTGTCAAATCTTTCCATAGAGTTTCAAACCATGCTGATACTGTCGTCCACGCCCCTCCTAAATACTCCCATACTTCTACAACTACGTCCCACACACCCTTAATATATTCCCAAACTGTAGTAAAAAATCCTTTTATCGGATGTAATGGTCCAGACCACCATTCACCCTCATTACTTATCCAATTCCAGAATCTTTCAACTAACCCCCAAATAGTTTTACCAAAACCCTTAACAGCATCGACTACTGCAAAAAATCTTGGTCCAAACATTCCTTTAATCCAACCCCAAAGTACAGGTATTATCCATGCAAGAAAGTCATGAATTCCTTGTGCAAATGCCTGAACTTTAGGAATCTGCTCTCCTAACTTACCAATAAATCCTATAATATAGGGCATAAAGGGGGCTAGAATAGCATCAATAAAACCACCAAGAACTTGGAATAATGCACCAATTGTACCAGTAAATACTTGGGACATTCTCAAAATAGATGAAAGAGACATGGAGATTCCTGCCATTCCTGCCCCTTTCCCTGCCATTTTTTTAATGGACTTTGCCTTATCCATGCCAGTAGCCATAGCACCCTGCATTATCTTCTGAAAACCTTGAGGGTTGCTAAAAACCTTATTTGATTTGTCTGGTTGGATTGCGCTAACAGCACTTTTTCTACTCTCAGAGAAGCCACCTCCTCCACCTCCTCCACCACTATTAGCATCAATCGGTGTTATTCGTACTCCTGCTGCCATAATTTACCCCATTGCATTCATCATAGAATTACCACTACTTTGTGCCATAGACCTAGCTTCTTCATCCTGTTGCTTCTGATCTATGGCTGCCTGAACTCCTAAAATCATGTTAATTTCTGACTCTGTGAAATTTTGAATGGCTTCCCATGCAATACCATGTTTTAGAAGTTGTAATACTATAAGCCAATAAGAATAAACAATAGATTCTTGAAGATTTGTGTCTCCAACTCCTCGCATGAAAGCCATTACTCTTTTTTTACTACATCAACTTCTACATCTTCGTCAAAGGCTTTAGGTACCAAGGCTTCCAAAGCTGTTCCTAATCTTGTATCAATACTTACCAAAAAAGCTTCGGTTGTTCTTCCCCAAGGAGCCTCAACAATCATTTCTTTTAGACATTCACGGACATACAAATCACCATTAAATGATGTAGTTCCTCCGGTCTCCCAATTCAAACACTTTGAAATCAATTGATTTCTTTTACTCCAAGACATTGGCTTGATACTAACTTCAAATTCATCCCCTGTTTCAGGTATCTCTACTGTTACAGCTTTTGAAGATGTCGATAATTGATACTTTGAAAGATCAAACTCTTTCTTTACTCCACTAGACTTTGCCATACAAACCCCCTATTTAGTTATGGATATACCGGTTCTGTATCTCGTATTGATATTTTTAGACTTCTAAAAATCATATCCAAATCAATCTGAAAAGGATTGTCACCAGTGATTGAATGTTGGGCAGTATTTATAAATATACCCTGTTTATTAATAGCACTTGTGTTGGCGGTTCCCTCAACAGGCGCACCAGCAGTTGCAGCAGTAGGTATATCTATAATTATATAATCATTGGCACCCCTATCAAATCTAAGAGTTGCTGTAAACCCCCTTCTATTAATGCTACCTCCATAATCTCCCTCAAGTAACAACTGCCTGAATAACTCTAAAGCACTATCTTGATCAGACACACCAGTGTCAGTAATTGCTGCTGCTGCTGTTGCATTCGCATCTGGCAAGACAACAGTAGCAGACATTGAATACTCCCTTTGTCCTTCCCTTATTTCATACGGTCCTCTTGCCCGATTTCCTTGTCTCCCTAGATAATAACGAGGCTCCTCTCCATTTGCTATAGACAATGAGAAACTACGTATTCTAGCAAATTCTGTACCAAAAAACTTTATAGTGCCCTGAGAGAAATAATAGGGTTGGGTACTTGGATAGCCTGTTCCATCATTTGTACCCGGACGCCCTATATCATTAGAATCAATTGCTTGCATCAAGCCAAATCTAGGCATATTTGCAGTGACACTTGCTCCAGTATAAAGAGCAGAGGTACCAACAGTTAATTGATTAGCTTGATTATGAACCATATTTAGGAAATTTACGCTATCCCAAGACATCGTAACCATTCCACCTTCTTCAGCGGATATGGTAGAACTGCCTATCATTCCTCCTACATATCTACGATCAAAATTCTTAGTAACTGTTTCACTACTCTCTTTCATATGAACATGCCATGAAACTGTATCCAAATCAACTTCTTCTATAATAGAATGGTCAAAGTAATCTCCACCATCTGCATCACATGTATCTACTGATGCATCATCAGCATGGTCAAATTGTAAAGGATAGTTTAATTGATAGTAAGTAGTATTAATTACTGCTTTAACAATTCTTCTAACTTCTGATTTAGTTGAAGAACCATCATCTATACAAATAAAACCGGCTGTGTTAGAAGAAGCTCCGGCAGTAGCAGCGGTATTGATAGCTGATACAGCAGAGCCACTCCCATTATCAATTCTAATGTAGATATCTCCCTTTTTAGCTTCTCCATATAATTGTGCAGCATTACCACCTACTGCTTGAGGAGTAGTAACAACACTACCAATAGGAAAACGCAAAGGAAAACCATTAAGGAGTATTATTCCTGAAACTGACCCCTGAAGTGTCTGTTGACCGGGATAAGCAACTGACCAGTTTCTTTTAGATTGGGTTGATATAAATCTTCTTCCTTCAAAGGACATTTCAGGATCAGGAGTATCAATGGTTTCATAAACTCCGGGAATAAAAGTGATGTATTTAGATCGCTCATTTCTTCCGGTACTATCTGTAGTCTCCCCACCTACAGCAGTAACTTCTTTTACATGATCATTAACATCATAATAAAAAGATGTCGCTCTATCCAGAGTAAAGGTATTTGTTGCATTGTCACCGGCTGAAGCCATTGCTTCAATACGTCTCACCTCATGTTCCCTATAAACCGCTGCTGCTGCATCACTTTCAGAGGCGTTATTAAACCCAATCCGAATAAAGTCACCAACAATAAAGGTTCCAGAATCCCTAGCTATTGTAATTGATCTAGACCCAGCATTATGAGCAACCGATAACTTGGCAGCAGCCCCACTAGCGGTTCCTTCCATCATTTCAGGGTCTGCGCCTTGTGCAGCTTCAGCAGCAAAGGTAAGTTGTGCTTGATCACTTCTGTATACAGCCATATTTAACTCCCAACTAGAAAAGACTAGTTATTATTTATTATACTCATGTATCCAATAAAACTGCGTTATTCACTAGCTGTAACTGAATCTTACCTGTCCACATATTAACTTGCTCTCCGGTTTCTTCTGTAAAGCTCAAAAATTGTTGTCTTTGAAAATTAGTTAAACTGTGCATTCTGTTATGAGTTATTCTACGTACTTCTTGCATAAGATTATATAAACGCTGCCTATCTTCTAAAGTAAATAATTCTATTTCCACCCCATAGGTTCTATTTCCATATTTCCAATTTCCTATTGGTGTTTCTTCAAACGCTGAACTTCCTGTTCTAGCTACCAAATGATCCCCAGCATTTAAATCAAATCTTATTGGTTCGTTTGCAGCATTTACTGTTATAAGGGTAGGTTTAGTAACATTACTTGCATTCCATTGACCATCTAAATCTGTGACAATATCGGAAACAGCTACTGGTTCATTTGCCATTAAAATACCTCAAATGCGCCCATGCGATCCAGATTATCATTTACTTCTTCTTGCCAAGAATTTAAACGACTTTCCATACTAATCCTATCCACTCCAGATACAGTTAGGGTTCCAGCATCAGCACTACGAATGATTTCCATAGCAGCTAATTTTTTAGCTATATCTTGAATAACACCACCCTGTCGGACATCGGTCTGGATATCTCGTCCAGACAAATAGGTCACCTTAACAGGCATAGTAAATTCTCCTCCACCCCACCTCCAGACCGGCGCATTATATGAGGTGAAACGTGCTGGAAGAAGAAAATATCTACTGAATTGAACCATGCCTGTATCAGGCACTAAGAAAAAGTCTTGTTTCCTACCTTGTGTTTTTGTATCCCAATTTGCACCATTCCATATTTGCAACCTTAAAATTTTATATGGGTCTGGTTTATCTAGTTTAAATCCATTAAGATTGAATGATTGATATTCGTTTGCAACATAAGTTGGTCGCCAAGATTTACGAGTATACATATCAATATAACTTTGAGCTTCCATAATATACTGCTCAACAGTTGATTGAGATGGAACTGTTGAAGAAGTAAAATCTGTTCCTGACAAAATATTTTTTAGCTGCATTAATTCATAAACATCTTTCGTTGTACAGTAAGCAGCATGAGGGCGCATCTGTATTCGTTTAACTGTAGGTGAGGTCGCTACACTAGCAGCAGTAACTCTGACCCAATAAAGATTAGCAGAATTTATGGTTAGTGTTGCCCAATCACTTAGAATATTTGGGGGAAATATTTCTACCCCATCTCTAGAAAAATCATATTGACCACCCTCATCATCATCTACATCAACTTCATATCTGCCAGAAGCTGGAACAAAAGTAACCCATGTATCATCACTTTTACGATATTGCCATGTTAAAGCACCTAAGTCTCCGGCAGTATCAATATCGAATACTGCCATATCAAATTTAGATGTATGACCTAGATATAGATAATGGGCACTACTATCAAAAAGAGTGAATGAAGTTCCGGCTGGAGATTGTGCTTCTAGGGTTACATCTGTATAGTCACCACTAGATGTACCTACACCATCCCAATTAAATATTTTATTAAATTCTGCACCAGCAGCAGTTGCCATTATTTACCTCCAGAACATCCACCAATTATTCGGTAGATTCTTCAGGATATTCCACACTCCGTTCAAAGGTTTCGTCAGTATTTTCAAAAGTTTCAATAGTTTCAGTTTCACTTTTTCCTCTAAGGTACATTGCTGCACCAGTTAATTGTTGAATTCTACCCATAAGAGCTTCTCTCTCACTATTTATGCCGTTCAACTTTTCTACTAATTGTCCAATCTGATTGTTCAGTATCTCTAAATCTCCACTAATATTGATATCCATTCTAAAACCTCACTTTAATTTATTTATGCATCACTTGCCGATGTCAGGTCTATAGGTTCGCTCTGTGTTTTCAGCCAAGCATAAGCTCTTTTCATAGGACTTACTCCATTATCATCAAGAACAGAGTCTGCAAAGTATGTTGCATTATCTGAAGTCTTGCATGTGAATGTCTCCTGAAGAACGACAACCTTTGGTGTGCCACCCTTGGCTCTAGCAGTAGCGTCTTTGTAAACACCTACTACAACACGAGTGCCATTCTGTGCCAATGCAATAGTCAGTACCTTTAAATATGCAGCACTGTAGCTATTTCCAAATTGATCAGTTGTTGCGTATGTTAGTGCCATTAATTACCTCCCTTCAGTTCCTCTATTTCTTGTTTTAATTCTTGTATAGCTTTAACCAACATCGGAACCAAGTGTTGATAATCTACTGTCCACGTTGTTTCATCGTCATAATCAATAACTCCATCTTCTGTACGTGGAGCATTGATAATATAAGGCACAACATCTACGGCTTCCTGCGCTATCATACCTGTCCACTGACCTCGCATGTTTCTGTTGTTAGGGGCTATGTCAGTTGGATCGTCCCACATAAAATCAACAACCCTGAGTTTATCAAGAGTATCTAATGCATTGACCGATGTATCAACAATGTCCTTCTTGATTCTTCTATCGGATGATGTTGTGATACTTGTATTCCCAATATAAAGCGTAGCTGCACCAGCCCCATTAGATGCGTCATCTACTAGCTTCGTAAGATCACCAGTGAAGGTATCATAATCTCCTAGGTCAGCTACACCCACAAATATACCACCAAGAATACCTAATGCCCCAGTAATTGAACCTGCACTACCATTTGTAGGGGAAATTGTTGCAAGCAAGGTTGGAGCAAATTCATTAGGATCACCGCCATCATGTGCAGTAAGGTTATTTTCTGCTGTAACTGCATCAAGTCCATCACCATAAAAGTAATGACCACCATACCAGTGCCTATAGATTGCAGCAGTTGTAGATATAGCTTCCATGATTGTTGCGTTGGTGCCATCTGGTGGTATTCCACCACCTGTCCAAACTGAAGCC
>Ga0080013_1002122_pt1 | contig 24188 bp, 30 predicted proteins | sample ETNvirenome_6_85_FD_69236 | JGI IMG/M metagenome (GOLD analysis project Ga0080013, IMG submission 69236) | Marine viral communities from the Pacific Ocean - ETNP_6_85 (SPADES assembly) (version 2) | ecosystem: Environmental > Aquatic > Marine > Oceanic | place: Pacific Ocean | collected 2013-06-19
GTACCTTGTATGCCTTGGATACCAGGGTCCCCTTTAACACCTTGCGTTCCTCTTAAACCTGTGGGACCAGTTGATCCGCCACCACCCGCTGTGCCTGCTACTCCTTGTGGACCTCGAGCACCTATGGGACCTATGGGACCTGTCATTCCCCTTGCGCCATTCAATGAAGCACTTATAACGATGACTTCACCGATTGTAAAGGTTCCATTTCCAACAATATATGTCATATTTCCAAAAGCCCATGTTGTTACAGGTGGTCCCATCACCCCCGACAGAGTGCCAATATCGTATATTCCAAAATTTTGTGGATTCGTTTTGGAAATAATCTGAACTCGCTGTCCATTTGCGACTGACAGAGGCCATTTGCTAAACCATTTATAGCGATTCCCCCCTCTTCTATCTTTTTGGGTTAGGTAAAGGCTGCCAGGTGCCCACCCCGCGGGTGTCAATGAATTAGCTTTTACTTGTCCATCCGCGGTTATAGTCGACACTAATTTCCATTCGCCTGAACTTGCTCCATTGACTCCATCATTGCCAGAATTTCCTTGAGGTCCACGAGATCCCGCCGCCCCTCGCTCTCCTCCTCCCCCTTTGCTAACTGTTCTTGGAAATTGTCTTTGCATATATATTATTGGAATATTTTATGATTAACAAATGAATAAAATTGAAATTAATTATGATAATATTATTATCCATATAAGATGCTCACAATTAACACCAGCGACGTTCTACTGAATAATCCTCAAGAAATCTTCGAAAAACTTAGAAATGTGGGGGTGGCTGTTGTCCCACTTCATGAGATTTCTCACGCACAACGTGTAACTGCATTAACAAATACTTCATTCTACCATAATGCTAATGAAGTATTTAATGCTAATTATCAAGTAAAAGATATAACCATTGAAGAAAAGCTTAAACCAGGATCAATTGTTGCCAGAAAAGCCCCTGATGCCGCAGGAGGATGGGTTCATCAATACACCACCCCTCTTCATATTCTCATTCAAATGAATCCTACATTTCGGGAACATATTTCTCTTTTAAATCCGGGAAACTTGAAATTTAAACCGAACCGTATTCGCTACGGATATAAAAAATTCCGAAATAATCTTTCGACGCTTCATTTTGATGGACATCCCTTTGAAGTGAAAGCAGGCAAGATTACTTTCGCCGAAAAACCTCTTATCGCAACAATTATTGCGATTACTGGAATCAGGCGATTTGTATGGTGGGATTTAAAAGGCAAAAATCTAAAACCTATTTATGATTTCTGGGTTAAAAAAGGTAGTAAATCTTTTACTTTTATTGACCCAGATTTCATGAATGAGACATATCCTGGATGCCGGCGCCTTATCGATGTGGACTGCTCTAAATCTCCTCATCTTATTCTGTTTAATGAGTGTATTCCTCATGAGATTGCAGACTCTCCAAGTATTTCGATCTTTCTGTCACCTGTTCCGAGTTTTGATAAAACAAAAATCACAAAGAAAAATACGACTAGTTATCACCCCAAAGAATTCATTGGACTTACAAAACATGAGTCGGATAAAGTAGGGATTTGTTTTCAAATGCCAGGTTATGAGTGGCCCAGCGGGAAAAAAGCTTATCCGTTTTGTCATATTCGCCCATATGTTCATTATAAAACACGCATTAAAGAACGCTATTTCCAAAATGGAAAAATAAAAATGACATTTATGGGCGGCGACGTGGATCAACATACAGAAGAGTATAAACGGCGGCTGGCAGAACGAGAGATTAAATTGCCTCCTTTCCTTTTCAAAGAAACAACGCCAAATTTTGTGAATGATATTGCTGCTTTTCCTGATATGATTTTGCGGGATTATGGTTTTATTGAATAGTTTTATCAAGTCATTAAAAAATTAAATGATATTTGAAAGTTTTATTTAATTTTCTGAAAGAATATCTCTTTCTAGACGGAGAAGTGTTTCTAGAGAATAAGAACGATAATCACGAGATTTCCATACATTATCAACTACATTATCAACGCGAATAAAGGCAGCAATTCTTGGGTCTTCGGGGAGTGGTTCGTCGATAATATGTGATTCGGGAATAATAACAGGCTCAGCAACCATATTAGTGACAGGGACAACGTGGGCAGCGGCATCTTCAGCCTGCTGTGCAGCATATGCTAACGGTGCCTCTTCTTCCATTCCATCCCCATATGGCTGTTCGTGAGGTATAATAGGAGAAACAGAACCCGCAGACTGAGCAGGAGTGGAAACCATAACATGTGGTACGGGGGCGGGAGCAGCAGCAGCAGCAGCAGCAGCAGCAGCCGGAGGAATGGGAATAGGGGGAACAGCAGCAGTAAGGTTTTCTTGATAAGAGCGCGTATATAACCAATCAGTTTGATAGCGTCTCTTCCACATTTTCTTAAATTTGCTTTCTGAACCAACCTTGATAGCTAGGCGTTTATCAACTTCTTTTAAAGCACGGTTAATTTTTGTATTATTGAGAACCGCAAAATTACTGTCTATGACCTTACGAGAGGTTTTATTAAAATTTTTACCTATTTTTTTTTCATAATATGTAAGATGTGAATAATGATGATTGCGTTCTCCATTTGTTTGGGGTGCTGCGCGAAATCCTAGCCAAGACCCGTGCTGACGAACATCTTCAGTTAACATCCGACCAGCCCTTTCAATATTTAAAGAACCTAATGAACCAGTATTAAAACGAGACGACCATTCGGTACCTGATGTTCTTGTTCGCTTAAATACTAATGTATCAACAAGAGTTGAAAATGTTCTTCTAATATTTCCATAGGATTCAGCAGTCAAAGCATGAAATGAACCTTGTGGTGTTTCAGTAGACCATCTACTTCCTTCTCTCCCCTGCTCTCGAAATAAAACTATTTCATCTCCGATTTCATTCTTACGATATTCAATATGGTATGTATAGATTCTGTGTGGATGAAGATCCCCTTGCTCTGTGGGAGGGGGATCGGGAAGAATTGGCTGCTCGTCTATCATGTCCCCATCTGAATTAAATATTTGATATTTGATATGAGGTTCATCACTTCCCTCGTTTGCCAAAGTAATAGCTTTATAATATTTTGTAGCCATCATTTGTACAATAGCCGACACATTGGCATCCATATCACCAGTAAATATATCTTGAGAACATATACGATACTCCAATCTAGAACCTTTATGGAAAGGATGAACACTATTAAACTCTTCATTTTGAATTAATTTATTTTCCGAATTAAACCTGTTCCCACAAACCATTTCGTCCCAATCGAATGACAAACTAACACATTTAAATGTGTCTTCCCTTGTGCGGAAGCGGGTGGTCAATTTCCACTTCTCTGCCACACACATTGAAGCATTTGTCAGTCCCTGACCATGCTCCGACCATTGCGCACTTGAAGTATGACGCTCTCTATTATAATGTCTCAAATTTAAGGGATGTTGTTCTCCTTCAATATCGATCCCTTTAAACCCATCATCAATATCATCAAAAACTACAAATGAGTGTAGCTTATCATCATTCAATCTTGAACTATAGAATCGTAATAGCAGTTTCCCGTTATTTTCCTTACAATGGTAAAATGCTTCATCACAAATATCAGACAGAGCAGAAAACATATTATATCCCATATCTCTCGCCCCTTTTACCAATCCTCGAACCTTGACAGGACCAGGATCGGCTACACCAGGATCGGCTACATGACGATGTGTACTTGGATTGTAGTTATCCCTGACAGGAAAGTGGTGCCTCACTTCAGCATCTTCTACTTGTTGTGCTTCGTGAGCCAATGGAGGAGTAGAGGTTGCGAATTGTGCCATACTATTACGAACAATTTTGTTTATTATTGTCGTTTCAATTTTCTTCTTTTATCCCCCACGCAACCAGATCTTGACCTGCAGCCAAATAATAAGTATGAATGGTTTTGGGAAATTCCATAGAATCATTTTCATTTGGTACTCTTGAGAAACCGCCAGGCAGTCTATAACCATCAGGTTTTGGGTGAAAGAAGGGATAGTCCTGGATTTCCTTTACCATATACATTTTATTTGACCATCCAATCCCCCCAAATTTCGCTATACCCGCATACAGATAAATATCCTTTCTTCTAATCGGGAGTTCTCTCCAATACTCAATTCGAAAAATATCACGCTGTATCTTAGGTAGTTCCTTCATAACTTTGTTATATGGATGTTTCCAAATAGGCATATAACTTCTAATATGTTCCCATACTCCATCTGGAAACCACATTTTTTATCACCATACATAAAGTAAAAACCATTTCAATTTTACAGATATAAATAAATCTTAATAAAGAAGTGATTGCGGTTAACTGTAATGTTTAATTGGAAAATAATTGGATATTTAGGTGTATTTTTTGCTGCAATATATCGTATTCCCCAAATAATTAAAATTTATAAAACAAAAAAAGGCGATGATGTGAGCAAAAAGACATTTATCTTACATAATGGTGCTTATGTTTCATTTATCATTTATTTAACCTGTGGACAAGAGAAGATTGACTATATTTTGCTGGTCTATTATTTTATCGGAATTATTGAAAATCTTATTATCTTAGGAATGAAAAAATATTATAAAATTGAACCAGAAATATAAGTTAATCTGGTCATAAAACAAGTATGACTTTAGAATACCACACACATGTTACTCAAAGTGGTTGTACCGATGCGCGGCGGCGGCTTCAAGAAGAATTGTATTATTTAAGACATGTCGAGACGAGCGGGATGATTTATTTTAGTAAGAAATACAATATTTATTTTCAAACAAAAATAACAAAACAGAAAGATTACAAGAAACATTTTCACGAATGCGCGAAGGAAGCGCAGAATATGGGCTGCTGGCGGCACGCCGCACTATTAAGATCACAATCATCTGTTTCGCTTAAAAAGTATAATATATATAAATATCATACATTTGAAACTCTTATAGACTGGGAAACGATTAAACAAATGAAAGTAGAAGATATATCTTTACTATTTATAATAAAAAAAAGAGATGATCCTAAAAAAAAAATATTATTTATTATTCCAAGTAATTACCCATTTATCCCTCCAAGAATATTTATAAATAAAATGCCACTCTATAAACTAATAGCTAATGTCAAAGTTTTGATCTCTTCTTTTCCTTTCGCTTCCCGCTTATTAACGCGGTCAGCATTAACGACGGAATGGTCTCCCGCTTATGGTATAGAACAGTGTGTAAAATTATGGGAAGCATTCTTACATCAAAAAAAAAGTATTATTCAAAAGTAATTTAAAATAAAATAATTTAATATAGCAATGACTTTATGTATGGAATTGACAGGTTTATCTAATTTTGATGCTCCGGAGTATCCTTTGTGGGATACACAAACATTTGTCAAGTTATACAATGATGATAAGTTATTGTTTTTTAATTCACTCGCATTATCTACCATCGTCTTATTAGAAAAGGCAATTAAAATATTAGAATTTGCACTAGAAACGAAAGATATTGGCGAATGGTGTGGAACGACTTTCGGAGTACGTTCGATCGCGGAAACGATGCTTTTGACACGCTTGGGAAGATGTCATATTGATGCTAATCGCCCCAACACACAGGATTATTTGAAAATAAAGGATTGTATTTTAGATACTATACAAGTGATAAAGGTACATTATGATCCAACACTTGAGAGAAAGAAATGGTGTTGTTAAATTGATTTAATATTATCTTGGTTGATACTATTAAAATGGCTGCTTTTACTAAGGAACAAATTACAGAATTATGTTCTCAGTATGAAACTTCTTTCAAGGCTATATTTAACATAAGTATGAATATAAGCGCAATAAGGGCGCGACTGGGGGATATAAATATGATTTTAAATAGTTTGTATTTGAAAGTTAAGACCGTCAAAGAAATCAATGATCTCAAAAAAATATGTCACTTATTTGGTGGACAAATTCTAACTCCTAGGGTCAGAGACGCGCAGAATAGAATAGCGAACTACGATCCTAATTCTGAACGAATACAAAATGATATGACCCGTCTTATTCACTCTATAGTATTAATAGGTAAATTTATTGATAAATTAAGTAAAAAAGAGAGAAAAATTAGAATTGCGAAAGGGGATTTCACACTTTGGCAAGATAAAGAATATTTTGTAACAAAACTTCAATCAGTCTTTCGTATGTATCCCCAACGTAAAAAATATCTGGAACACAAGTGTTTTAAGCCGGGTGGTTTAGGTTATACCCAAGCAAAAGGCGAGTTTGAGAGTTTTTGTTAAAATATATAACTTAGAAAAAAAATATATATTTTAGATATAAATGTCTTATATTCGAGTAATTTCTACAAAAGTGATAGCACCCAAAAATCTTCACGCCGTAAGTTATGCGAAAAAAAGTTTTGTGAATTACATTAATCATTTGTCCCAAAAAGCCAGCGACGCACCTGGGTTTATCTCTTCAAATAGTTACTGGAAGAAGGGGGATTTGAACACAATTGTATCGATTTCCGATTGGACCACAGAAAAAAAATGGGACAAGTGGGTATCTTCGCCGGAGAGAAATTTAATTCATCATGAATATAAAAGTATTATAGGACATGAAACATTTGATATTTTAATTAAGAAACAAAAAAAGAGAGATATTTTTTTACTATAATTCACTCCAATGAATATTGTTGTTACTAAATACATAAAGCGTTAAAAAAACAAAAATACTTAGATTTATTAAATGACTATGTTTACGAGTAAATGTAAAATATTTCATACCATAATCCCACAAATTCCATCCTGTTATCCATAAAACTAAACTTATTATAAAGGTTTTCCATCCTAGTAAGTCGTTCATATAAATATATCAAATATTTTTTTTTAGTTCTTTAATAATCCACCGCCGCCTTTTGTTGAGAGAGGAATACCTCTAATTACCCTATTTTTTTTCCAACTTTCTTCGCTGGCTTGTATCTGTAAAACTTTCCTACTGAGTTCATCAATATCGAATTTATCTATCAATTGTTCTTTTTTTTGTTCTAAAGTCAACGATGTGGGAGAATATGATTTCTGATTATTAACATTAAATACCAAATGAAGAACAGAACCACTGGTAATATGATAATATACCAAAGAGTGGTGATTTTCAACTTGACGGGCTGCGAAAATCAAACGTTGAGAGAAGTATGGAATACCGGCATTGCTTTCTACAAATAATTTAATATCCTTTATGGTGAAACCAGTATTTACAGGAACCTTGAGTTTTTTTCCTGTTATCGCAGCAATAGTAACATATGCCGTCGGATCTTGAAGCCGTTTAAACCCCCAAACATCACTAGTTCCCTTTAAAAGAACATCAAGCAGGTATCTATTTTGTTTTTTTAACATTTTGTTTTTCTCTAGAGTATCCATCTTTACAAAAACATAATAATAATATCTGGTTTCAATTTTTAATAAAAATTGAAATCATAATATCCCAATAATAGGATGTTAAAGAATGGAGATTTACGCATCTATGCCTTCGGCGCTTCGCCACAAAACACTTTTGTATCTGAAAAATCCTGAAACAGATATTCTTTTGGCGCATTGGCGAGAGCAGGAAAAACCAATGAGAGAGGATCTCCTTGTCTCCCTCAATCGTTATAATTATTTTCGAAAATACCGAAAACCCATCTGGGATACAACACGTGGAGCGGATGGAAAACTAATTCTTTTCAACTTTGACAAACCAATCGCCATATCACTAACGAATAAACAGCTTTATCTTAAATATCTAGAAAATGGATGGTTATTACCATCTGGTGAACGGGGATTTAAATTGCGTATGGCATTGTTCAATGAATTAGATAATGAGTTTTGGCTTTATCATGGTAGATGTAGTAATCCTGAAGTTCTTGAACATACTGAATATGATCCTCTTTATAATAAAAAGGAAATCGAAGCCGATTTTGAAATTCAGGTTGAAGATGTACCGCATCAATGTGCATCATATGACGAATGGCTTAAGCGATGTGCGGAAGGTGGTGAACTCCCTATACATTTAAGGCGCTTTGTTAAAGCGCCACGAACGTATAAAGGAAAATGGAATCAAAAGAAAGCTTCAAAAAAAATAATGAAAATGGCACTTCCTCAGTGGAAACGACACGAATGGAGCCGCTGGTGTTACTCACTTGATGATCCTAATAAGTCTATCCGTTATGTTGAGCGATATTAGAATAATTTATTCATCTCGTTTATTAATTCTGGTTTAGAAATTGATTTTGGACCCACTGTATTATTATCTTCAAAAGATACCATCCCTCTATATTTTTCCAGAAATATCTTTGTATCCACTTTTTTTAATCGTATAAAATAGTGACTCTGCGGACTTTTATTGTCTATTTCTTGACTTACTTGACCAGCATATACACCAACTCTGCGTATCGATAAATCTGGATTCTCATTTTTTTTAACAAATGAGTAATAAGTCGGCTGAACTTTTTCTTTTACATCACGTTGTGTTTCTCTCTTTATCCATATCTGAAAGACACAAGGAACATTATAATCTGTTCCATTTACTTGAAAAGAGTGTTCTGGTAAGTCTATTTGATATATCATATGAAAACACAATGGAAATATTTTTTGAAAGCTATCTTTCTTAAAACTTTTGGGTAAAATAAATGATATGGTATCACAATATTCGCAGGATTTTTTGATAAATTTCTTTGCTAACGTTGATTGACGTCCAAAAGGGGGGTTGCCAATTACATGTATTTTTTTATATTTCTCTCTTATTTCATCATAACCAAGAGACAAATAATCTTGTTGAACGATATCTTTATGATCGGGATACAAATCATATGCAATAACATTATTATAGAGAGTATTTAGTGGGATGCTGAATGAACCATTGCCTGCACTAGGTTCTATGATAACATCTTTGGGATGGATAGATATGTTCTCTTTTATTACTTGTAAACAAGAGAGAACGACAGCTTTTTTAGTGTAATATTTTTCTTGATTATTGCGTTGTAATCCAGTGGTTTGTTCCATGTGTTGATATCATAAAACAGATATTTTATATCAATTTATAATTTAAATATAAAATTATAATATATAATGGATTTTGATAGATTTGTTCCTCATGATAGCCATCACCCGTCCGGCATCCCCCCCCCTCCTTTACTTCCTTCTTTCCACGCCCCACCGCCGGCTGCTGCTGCTACGGCTGCTGCTGCTGCTGCAATGCGGCGCCCCCCGCAGTGGATTACTATAGACTCGAAAACAACAGACGCTGATAGTATCGATCTTTTAAAACAAAGTTTTCAACTTTATAAAAATAGACCATTAAAAACGCCCCGTAAGACGATGAAGGATCTGAACGATTATTATCCGTGTAATTTGATGTTGTTAATTAGTAATAATAAAGTTATTGGCGGACTGATGTGGTGGCAGACTGATTATGGAAACAAAATTTCAACCTCCTTCAGCGAAACACCAGATATATATAAAAAACATATAATACCAAAATATTATGAATTACTTACTACCCCTGGATATTATGCTGAATTAAGTGATGCTGTAGAGTATTTATTGAGAAAAAGGGGTCTTGACAATATCAAAGATACGTCTAATATAAAAGAACTCACACGAGTTACTGATGCCGATATTTTTGACAATAATGATCGTAGGCGACAACAGCATAAATTGGGAAAAAATGAATCCCCAGTTGGTTCATATCTAAGAGATATACAAGGGTTGGGAGTAAAAAGAAAAGCATTATATGGAATACCTTGTATGAATAAACAATTTGTAGGTAAAGGATGTTTTAAAAAATGTAAAATCCACGCGAGAGACAGCAATGGCGGCGGGGGTGGTGGCGGCGGACAAAAAAATGGAGGGCGTAGAAAAACAAGGAAACGCAGTAAGCGTGGCACTCACCACCATAGAAGACGCCGCAAAACAAGAAAACGCAGAACAAGAAAACGCAGAACAAGACGGAAACGAATAACCCGCGTATCTAGTAGAACATAAGTTTATCAAAAATTAGAAAATTGAATTATATTAATGATATTAAATTCATGTAAAACAATGAATATTCATACCATCGTATTTATGCTGGATGACTGTTCTCTCCCTATTGAAAAAAAATTATTGTCAGAATCAGCACGTCTTATTCATATTCTTACGGATCCTGTTGGGTATGGGTGGAAGGGGGAGGCAAATGAGAAAACTGGTGTTTGTTATATGGACATGAAAGGTCTTGATATAACGAAAAGAACTATATTGGAATTTATTCGGACCATACGTCAAGGCTTTCCTAGTATGAGCATTACCGAGTTAGATATGGACAATATGGAGCATTTTGCTATTCTTATTGGAGCTGGAGGTGTAGACTGTCCTTTCCGTGAGGCTATAAATAATACTTCCTTGAATAACAATATGGAAGATATTGAGCCGAATATTAATGCTTACAATCCTATGATACCTCCTGAAGATATATATCATATTTTCCAATGGCGTGTGATGCGTGATCATGATAGTGCCAATGCAGGAGAATGGAATGCAACCGTTCAAGCCGGTGTTCATAATGGAAATAATACAAGCTTTTACTATCGGAAAAGAAGGATAGAACAAATCGACTAAGGACGAACATAATCTACGCTATAGGCGACAATTGTTCCTAATATAGCACCTGCTGTCAACTGATTTATAGAATATACATTTATTAAAAATTGAAATGAGATAAAGAGTTGGTTGTTATCCTTTAAAAATGTCAGCAAGTATCCAACTAAAGTATTTAGGGGAGTTAATAAGACATATGAATGTAATTGTTCCTGCTAATGAGCGACACTTATTTCATATTATTTTTGGAGATCGTATCATCGCAACATATAAAACCAGAGACGAAATGAATAATGATCTCAAAGAATTATTATGTAAAAATATTTGTGTTATAGGTTATATACCTTTTAACCATCTCACAACAAAGATACAGTCATTATGGCGGGGATATTCTTGTCGTTATGATACTGCTGCTGGTTCATGAATTAAATAAAGCCACAATTTCTTCTTGATTAAGAGTTTCTTTCTGTAATAGTTCTTCAGCCATTTTTTTAATTAATGATTTATGTTTTGTAAGGGTGTCTTCGGTACGTTTATAGCATGTTTTTATAATATTAAGGACAGCCTTATCAATTTTATTACGCAAAGCATCGCCATAATTATCTTTGGAGCGGTCGTAATGAAATGCTGGGAAATGATCTTCCATTCCAAAAATAGAAACGTATTGATATGCGACTTCCGTTAATTTTTGGATATCATCACTCGCCCCTGTGGTAATATCTTTACAAAATATTTTTTCTGCGACCCGCCCTCCGAGAAGAACGCATATTCTCTCCAACAGTTCTTGTTTACTTTTTAGTTTGGTTTCAGATACTTCTGTTTGAGAGAAACCTAGCGCGGATTTTCCACGAGGCATAATGGATACCTTTATCGGCGGCTTCACATGTGTAAGAAGATAAGACATAACAGTATGTCCGCTTTCGTGGTATGCCACAATATTTCTCTCCTTGTCGGAAAGACGAAATGTTTTTTTCTCATGTCCCAGCAATATATTATCCACTGCTGTTTCGAGAATTTTCTGTGTAACTTTATCTTTATTTTGTCTTACAGATAAAATACTGGCTTCATTACAAATATTGGCTATATCCGCACAGGATAACCCAAAACTTTGCTTGGATAAGTGATTCGCCATTTTTTCTATATTTTCCGATAACTCCATTTTTTTAAAGTAATGTTTAAAAATCTTCTCTCTCTCCCCTCTCTCAGGGAGTTCAAATTGGATCTTACGATCAAACCGACCCGGTCTTAAAAGTGCTTTATCTAACATATCTATGCGATTGGTCGCACCAAATATCAATACTTTATCATTCTCTTCAAATCCATCCAACTCTATTAGAAAACGATTTAATGTACTCTCTCTCTCTCGTGATCCTCCTCGTGAAGAGTGATTGGTGCGCGCACGCGCCAACGCATCAATCTCATCAATAAATATAATACAGGGTGCTTTTTTTCTAGCTTTCACAAATAAATCACGAACACGCGCGGCACCAACACCCACATACATTTCGCTAAAATCGGGTCCTGCAACGGAGAGAAATGAAATATTACATTCACCGGCCACAGCTCTGGCTAATAGAGTCTTCCCTGTTCCAGGAGGACCATGGAATAAAGCCCCACGCGGCATACGTGCACCTGCCTCAATATATTTCTCTCTATTTTTTAAAAAATCCACAAATTCAAATACTTCCTGTTTTTGATGTTCTAACCCGGCAACATCTTTCAAGCATGTTGATATTTTATCTTCACTGAATATACTGGTAGACATGCCTGAAAGAAGTCCTCTACTGTTTATGAGTAACGCAAAAAAAAGCATCATTAATACAGTTTCAACAATTTTGTTTACATAAGATACTTTATGAAGCACTGGAAAATCATATTCTCCAAGTTGATCTACGAATTGTGTATTATTATTTGATAATCGTACGAAATGTGTTGCTTTCGTTTCGTTGTTAAAGAATAAGTGTGCGTTTTGATGGTTATATATATCAATTTGGGTGGTATTACCAAGATATTCATTAAAAAATTGTTTTTCAGATATTTGATTCATACTCATAAAACCATAAATATATAAACCAAGTAAAAAGAGAACGATAGAATATGGATTATTTTTCATTTGAATATATTATATAAGATAATATCTAATATAATTTATATATATATATGCGAAAAGCGCCACCAGAACATGCTAATGAATTTGATTTAGGTGAAAGAAGAATGGGTAATGATAATGAGATGTGGGAAATCATACAAACGAAAAAAGGTGTTAAGCGCTGGAAAAAAGTTAAATATACTTCACAACCTTGGTTCACAAGAAAAATTGGGCGAAAAGTAAAAAAAAGGAAGAAAAAATCACGCCGAGCGGTGCGCAAACATAGAAAAGTCAAAAAGCGGAGGACAAAGAACAGAAAAAAACGTTCACGTAAAAAACGCCGATCAAAACGGGGAGGGTTACGTATTATTTTAAGTGCTCCATATCTAACTGATATTAAAACGTATAAAAGGCATTACCCCCACATAAGGGATTGTGGTCCTTGTGTGTTAAAATTTATGGGCTTAGATGACAGGAAGGTGGAGGATATGAGTAAACTTGCCGGGCTGAAATCGGGGATTACAGATACAGAAATGATTAATGCATTTGAGGATATTTTTTCGATCGATAATCTTTACTGGACGTCTATCCAACTCTCCACGATCCCTGCGGAGCGCGAGAGAGAGATAAGAGAAATTTTTGGAGATATACAACCAGGTGAGGGCGCTGTGGTACTCTTTATACGGCCCGTCGGAACGATAGGGCATTATATAATTTTTGCTAAAACAGCAGCTGGGCGTCCCTTTATTATCGATCCCCAAAAAGGGAAGATTATTATTAATGAAGCTGATAAGACGATATCAAATATTGACGAATATTTGAGAAGACAGAATGCTACAGAATTAAATATATTGAATAGTGCAGAACCTGTATATGGGTGGCCTCCTGATGGCGATGGACACGTGACCCTCGCACCTGGAGGCAGCGGTGGGGGAGGAGGAGGCGGCGGTGGGGGAGGAGGAGGCGGCGGTGGTGGTGAGGAGGATGGGACAGGTAGGCACACGTATATTGTTGAAAGTGAAATCGACCGTCCGAGGATGGAACGAGCAACAACGAGCGAGGCACTGTTGACGAGAGATACACTCCAAAAATATGGGGAACGGGGAATTTGGGATGCTGCACGTGATGGGAATTTAACCCAAGAAGATCTTGATGTCGCAAAAGAACGGGGAACAGATCTGTCATGGCGAAGGGGGGTATATAGGAGAGATAGACTGGGACGCAGTGCCCTAGATATTGCGGCAGAGAAGGGGCATTTAGATACTGTTAAACTCTTGCTTGATAATGGCGAAGAACCGGAGGCGGGATCACACTGGGCAATCCTCAGCCTCGCCGCCTGCTCCTGCCGATCCGTCCCCCACGCCTCCCACTGCTCTCACCGCCGATTGAAGGACAAAGACGTGGAAATAGTTAAAGTTTTATTAGAGGCAGTAAAACCTACATACAAATATGCTTTCCTGAACAAGACGGCGTTCGGACCTGAAGTGGGACGAATTTCGACGCCGCAACAATACATAGAAAGGGTGATAGATCTGCGGCGAGAAAGAAGAAAACCAAAAGGAGGAAAAGAGGACGCTGTTTTGCGACGACTGGTACAGATTCAAGAATTATTATCTGCCGCCACTCCACCATTATCTCGCGATGAGTCTATCGGCGGTGGCGGCGGCGGCGGCGGTGGCGGTGGCTTGGAGATCGATGAAGACAGTGACGATGATGTTACCGCTGTCCTTCCGATCCCCAACAAGTCAGCCGTCGCCGCGGCAGAAGCCAAAAACGCGGCAGCCGCAGAGGTTGTGGCGAAAGCGGAGGGTCCTTAATTAAAATTATATAATATAATTTATATATATATATGCGAAAAGCGCCACCAGAACATGCTAAGGAATTTGATTTAGGCGAGAGAAGAATAGGTAATGATAATGAGATGTGGGAAATCATACAAACGAAAAAAGGTGTTAAGCGCTGGAAAAAAGTTAATATACAAACTCGTATAATAAAAGCGCACCTGACAAGATCCCAACCTTCGTTCACAAGAAAAATTGGGCGAAAAGTAAAAAAAAGGAAGAAAACAAGAAAAAATTCCCTCACACTTAAGAAAATGAAAGCCTTGATGAAGAAGTACAATGTGGTGGGGGCGAATACAAAACATGATATCGCAGAGACTCTTTATCGTGTTCGTAGTAATAGTTTGCTGACAAAGGACATTAAAGCTATACTACCATTTCTTGAGAGAAAACAACGCAAACTTGCGAATAAACTTATTCAAGAACGAAAAGACCATCCTATAACAGACTACAAAGGTATGTGGAAACTTCAACCAAAGTCATTAAATCAAATGTCCCATAATGAATTAATCAGTCATCTACGTTCATTTAAGAAAGCGTGGGAACGTGAGACAACAAGAAATCAAGATATTGACTTTGAAGGTTCTGATGCATCACTTAGACAGAATCTAAAATACTATTACAGCAAGGGGGCTAAACTACAAGCGGCGGATTGGCTTAGAAACAACTAATAATTATTATATTCTTTTTTCTTCCCCATTTTCTTTCGTTCCATATATTCTTCAAAGGTATCAAATTGTCCCTCAACAATAGGTACATCTATCTCTCTTTTTGACACTATATTCTCATATAACATTTCTGCTAACTGAAAATCATATGGGGACTTAATATGAATCATCGTATCCTTTGGAATTAATACTCCCTGAATATCTCCTTTAAAAAAATTCTTATTTTTTATCAACTGTTCCCACCGGCTTATATAAAATCCTCCATTTGGTTTTACATATTGTTTAATATTGTTTGTCAAACTATGAGCAAGATTATCAAAAATAGGAATAATGCTATCTCCGTGCTTAATACAAGCTTCTTGGATAGGTTCAGAATAATAACTGACACTAACAACAGAATCCACTCGTTCGGAAAGCTTGGCTATTCCTTCTTTAATGTACTTAGAATGAAGAAAGATACAAGAAGGTAAAAAATAAGCAAAAATATCGTGCCTTGGGATATTGCTCATCATATCCATCATTTCATCTAATATAGGCGCTTTTGTGTTCACAAAGAACTCTGGGGGAACATATCTTTTGACAGGCAGCCCCTTTAACGTATTAAAAATTTTATCCGAATTAGTAGATATGTATATATTATCAAATTCTCTAGAATGAATGACTGTTTCTGTTATCCAGCGTATGAGTGATTTATTACCCACTAAACGAATATCCTTATTCTTTATATTGGTAAAATGAAGAGAATTGCTTCTAACGGGAATGACTGCAACTTTTGACATTTAATAATATTTAATAGTACACATTTATATATTAATGCTTAATAAAGATAGTTTATTAGATTTAGAATTTATATCTTTTATGTTATTCTATATATTTATTTTATATACTAATGAATGGTTTGCTATTAATACACAAAATATGGAAAAAAACCAGAAACCTTTATATGATAGAGGGCATGAACTGCTTACTCCCAAAATATCTTCAAAAATTCCGGATTATTTATTGACAGCGCTTATTATTTATTTTTTAATTCGGTGGTTTTTAACATATAAACCTGTGCTTACTAATTATTTCTTTTTGATTTCTATATTATTTATAATGCGCATTTTTGTTTTCATGGGAACTGAAACACCAACGCCAATGCAAAAATGTCATGGCAAAAGTAAATGGAAAGATATTAAATGGTGGTTTGGTGAAGACGACAAAACCTGTATTGATAATATGTTTAGTGGGCATACAGCTCACGCGACAGGTATTTTTCTTTTCACGTTATTATTTTCTACATATTTATCTGAAAAAATAGCGACATTCTTCATCATGATAATGATAATGATTACACTTATATGGTCTCGTATGCATTACACATCCGATGTCGTCGTCGGATTTCTTTTAACGGTTGGGTATTTCTTTGCGGCATTTAAAGTAGAGAAAATATTAAAATTGAGTTAATTTTTTATAACAAATAAAGGTAAAATGGATTCTCTCATTCGGATGATTACAACGGACTGGAAAGATATTCTGCTTGCTTATCCACAATTAAAAGATATTGAAACATTTCTCTCAAACGAGAGAGATGTTTTTGGAGATTCCGTTCCCACATTCCCTCCACCTGAACATATATTTCGTTGTTTTAACTATTGTAATATTTCTGATATTAGAGTAGTTATTTTGGGACAAGATCCTTATCATGGTGATGGACAAGCAATAGGGCTTTGTTTTGGTGTTAATGAGCGCCCTCCTCCTTCTCTCAAAAATATTAAAAAAGAACTATTGAGTGATACAGGTAATAAGATGACAGATATTTCATTAGAAACTTGGGCAACACAGGGGGTTCTGCTTTTGAATACAGCATTAACGGTCCGAAGGAAAACACCAGCTTCTCACATGAAGATATGGTTACCTTTTACCAAGTACATTATTGATTATTTAAATAAGACGCAAGAAAGGATTATCTTTGTTGCGTGGGGCGCATTCGCTTATGATAAATTACAAAACATTGATAAAGACAAACATAGGTTAATTGTGAGCTCCCATCCTTCACCTTTTAGCGCTCATCGCCCTTTTAAACAATTCCCCGCATTTTTGGGTTCACAACCCTTTTCCAAAATAAATGAATGGTTAACTTCATCTTCCAAAATTGAATTTAAATAAATTAATTATTAATATACTACAAATGAAACTTAAAGTCTTATATAATACTTCAGTCAATCCTTATTGTTTTGATAATATAGAAATGTCTCCATTTTCACATTCAATAACATTTAATAATCAATTTCAGCCCGGTTGGAAAAAAATTGGTACATGGTACATGGGAAACTGTTCTATTTGTGGTGTTGGAAATCTATCGCGAAAACAGTTAGCACAAATACTAATCAAGGCGGAAGAAAATCTCCCTGAATATATATCTGGAAATACGTTTGAAGATATTATTGAAGACATTAAAAGGTGTATGAATGCCATATGTAGATTTATTAAAACCAACAGCCCTGTATCTCTCGGAGAAGTATTTTGGGAATCGCATATTCAAACGAAAAACATAAAAGCGTTGTTATAATGCTTTATCATCATGGATCATTGCATTCTTTAATTCAATTGTTTCACCTATATTTTTTTTGATTTGTTCTTTCTTTTTCTCTCTCTCCCCATCCTCCGATCCTCCCATGATAGTTTGTATCATAGAATGCCATTCCATAAGAAGCTTATCATCTTTTAAATATCCTGGATGATTATCTTCCCAGTCTCTAAGTTTTTTAATTTGTTTTACAGTAATATCTTGTATGGACTTATCGATTTTGGTATTCCTTTCATCTTTTTCCCATTTATCTTCCGTTTTTACATAAAATTGTAAACGTTTTTTATCACAACAATGAATGGGTCTTTCAGTAGGTTTTAAATCAGTAAGATGACGTGTAAAAATATTACTAATGCCTTTTACATATCCATGTTCTTGTGTATATTCCAAATCTTGTAGTGAAATCTTGAGATTTTCCACAAATTCTGTTAAATTCATTGCACCCTTACATTTCTCATTTAAAAATACATTTATGGTCATTTTCTTATTTCCACAATTATTATAGTTAATTATTTGCCGACTTTTCCACATTTTTAATATTTCTTCTGTTTGCTCACGCTGTTTCTTCATTTCTTCAATTAATTGCTTCGTCGTTGAGGGCTGTTTTGGGGTGTTTTTTCTCTTCATGTATGTAGTGCGGTTTTTTGCGGTAAAATTTTTTTTACACGTTTTCTTATGACGGCTCAAGCCACTTCGGTGCTTATATTTTTTATCACAGAGACCACACATGTAGCAGTTATCATTTGTTATCATACCAACCTTCGATTTATGCTTTGTAGTGGATAAATGACGCTTCCAATCTTTTTTGTCCCTAGAAGCGAAGGAGCAGGCTTTACAAAAGAAATTTTTTTCTGAATTTGCGGTAAAATTTGTTATCATATATAATGATAACATATTTTACCGCTAAATCATTTTTGTGAAAAAGGGCGAAAATAAGCCCCTACATAACCTAAAAAATTTTTTTACGAAAATTTCTTCCATTCATGTAGAAGAGGGTGGCACCGTTTCGTTTTTTTTGCAGATTCTTTTTTTGTAAACGTGATTTTGGACATTTCAAATTTGTCCAAAATGGGCGACCCCCCCTCCAGGGTGGCCGAAATCGGCGCCTCCTTACCACTCTTTTTTTATTTTATTATCACTTATGGTTTAAAATGTTCCTATTTTTCACAATTGTTATGGTAAGGGTCAGTGTGAGCAAAATAAGATAAATAGAGGCAAGATTTTTCAATAAATCACAAAAAAATTAAAATATATTTTGGTTATTATTATGAAATATGATAACAAATATAATTAGAACTCAGAATTTTTTTTTCATTTTCAAAAATTTAAAAAATGAAAAAAAAGTGCTTTTTTCGGTGTTTTTCGGTGTTTTTCGGTGTTTTTCGGTGTTTTTCGGTGTTTTTGTGAAAAATAGATAATGTGTGAAAAATGGATATTATAAAAAATATAAATAGTTGTAAAATATATATTTATGGAAGTTGATAATTTATTGAATGCGTTAGAAAATGAAAGTAATGCATCTATTGTTGATTTAAATACATCAAAAATAAAAACGCAAAAAAATAATATTTTACAACAATTACAAATACCAAGAGAGAAATTGAAATTATTTCACAAAAAATTAAAAGAATATCGTTATTGTAGTGATTTGCGGGATATTCAGTATGGACATTATATGCGATGGATTCCGTTAAAAAATCCTGAAAATATTATGCTTACGAATGGTGGAATCATATGTGATATTAAGATTATTAATGAGACCATACACCTTATATGTAAGAATAACATAAATCGTTTTATTCAGATTAAATTTGATGAATGTGTTATTTTCCAAAAATTATCCCCTCAAGAAAAGGTGATATTAAATGTGTTGGATTATTTAGATAAATCTTAATTTTTTGTAAGTTAATAGTATAATGCCTTGGATTAAAGGGTTTCGCGCAACATCCATTGATAAAGCTTTCTTATTGAATGCGATAGCGGCGGCATTAATATCTTCCATAGCTGTTATTGTAAAAGACCGATTGGATGCGACAACTAAATTAGCTTACATGGATAAATTTAAGGTTGTTCTTATTGTCACATTTATTGCGTCATTGATTGTTTATTATACACTTTTTATTCTTTTTGGTTTTGGTGGAGGGATGTTGGTGTAAGATTTTGAGATAAATATAATCAATAATATTGGTTATGTTTACCTTTTCTTTCGTGATTTACGGCGTTTTGATTTACGTCGGCGTCTAGTGTGGCGTCGTCTTTTTCTACGACGTGTTTTTCTGCGTTTCCGTCGACGGCGTTTACGTGATTTACGGTGTCCTCCACCCAAGTCCACGTGTTCGCCGCCGAACATGGATTGTTTTAATTGTTCAGCGTCGCTTAGCATTTTTTGGAGCTGCTTCATATCCACATTCCTTCCCGCCTCCACGTCGGCGAGCCCTCTCTCGATTGCTTTTTGATAGTCATTGAGTAATTTCATGGCTTCTTTGCTCTTTTTGAGGTGTTTGATGCCCTCTCCCACTTGTTCCCGGTATGATAATTTTTTCTTTCCTTTCAAGCGTTTCGTTACGCCTTCGAATGCATCTCTAGCCGCCGCCCCTGCGCCTGCCACCCCACGCAGCGCCGTGTTTAAAGCGTCCGCGGCTTGTCGCCCCAACCCCGGCCCCATATACCCATGAACTGGACGATTTTTGCCCAAACCGAGCAAAACGGCGGAAGGGTGACTTCCGCCGCCTCCGCCACCCCCGGCACCGCCTCCGCCACCCCTGGCACCGCCTCCGCCACCCCTGGCTGCCTCTTCATTCTTCCCACTGGTTATTAACAGAATGCGGTCCAGAGCATTTCCCATGTTACCCATATTGTCAATTGAAAACCCAGGTATTGTTGTCAGTTCCCTCAACATATCGTTCATATTCTGTGAGGTTTGTTGTTCTCCTAATTCTCGTATAAAATGGTTATTAAGCCATATCCCAGGGCGCTCATTGTTGCGCTCATACGCAATCGCGTTCCCCTCATCGTCTAGGAGAATGTCTGGGGTCTCCACATATACTAGTATACCCTGATTCATCATTGTTCTAGTAGGATTAACTATCTTTGGAAGGGCGTCAGTCATTATAATATAATGCTGAGATTATATCTGTTACTATTTCCAAGATTTTAATATAAGGAACGTTTATATGCGCCCAAAGGTGGTTGTTTTTGATTTAGATCAGACATTAGGTGATTTTGGACAGTTAAGCATGTTTTGGTTTGGTTTACAAGATTATATGAAAAATAAATTGAAAGAGCCTGATTTTTACGAAGTATTGGATATGTATCCGAATGTTCTCCGCCCAAATATTTTAAAAATACTAAAGTATTTAAAAAAACAAAAGGAAAATGGGGGATGTAATAAAGTAATTATTTATACGAATAACAATGGTGAGAAGAAGTGGCCTTTAATGATAAAGAGATATTTGGAGTATAAGACTGGAACGCGTCTCTTTGATCGGACGATCGCTGCTTATAAAGCAAAAGGGAAACGTGTTGAATCACTCCGAACTACATATAATAAAACGTATAATGATTTACAAAGGTGTGCTCATCTTCCTCAACAGATGGATATTTGTTTTGTGGATGATTTGGTTCATCCCCAGATGTTTCGTAATAATGTATCATATCTTCATATCCCTGCTTACCATTCTTCCTTAGAACCCAAGCAAATGATAGAACAATTTATTTTTTCTCCAATGGGAGAAACGCTTATTAATGATAAACAGCTTTTTTTTAACGAGATGTTAAAAAGAGTACCTCATATTCGTGGGCAAAAACAGAACCCCCAAGCAAATAGTCATAACGGTGATTTATTACTTAACTATATCCGTCATTTTATGGGTAAAAACAGGTAATATATTCTTAACAAAATGTAGAATAATATTTAATGAACTAGTAGTAAATAAGAATATCCCTGTGGCCAATATCATTTGCCTATGAAATTCTGTACACTTTAATTTTCTCCAAGGGTGAAAAAAATATAATAATAAGATAGCAATAAAAGCAATCCGATAAGAATTAAATACTGTTAACCATTTTACCCCTTCATCCCAAATATTAAAAAAAACCATAATATAGAGAATATTGATAATGTAAGATAGATATATAAATGCTTTTTCATACCAAATCATTTATATATTAATTGGAAAATTATTTTTTGGAGCGTTTTTTGCGCGTTTTGTGTCGTCCAAAAACATTCAGAGGAGAACAATGATGTTTACACACAGGGAGCTTTTTATTTTCTTTCCGACAGAAAAAAATACAAAAATCTTTTCGTTGACTTGGTGTAGCTTGTAGCCACCAGCGCTGCGCTTGTAGACCATCACCAACTTGGTCTGCTCGCCCTTTCTCTTTTTTTTCATATGAAAGGATGGCTTTACGAAGGCGTTTACGAACATTTTCTAAATTAACTCGTTTCGTTTTGCGTTTTTTGCGATGTTTTTTGCGTCTCGTTTTTCGACGTCCGTGTCCTGACTGATTTTTTTTCTTTTTTGACTTTTTTAATATGCCGGGGGGTTTTTTTTCCTGTAAACCGAGGAGGCGCTTAAGAGGACCCCCGATGCTGACACCGAAGCGCTGGTGAATAAGTCCTTGGTCAGCTCTCTTGATTTTATTTGGATTAACAGCATTAAGTGAAAGAGCTTGTGCCGCCGCCGACACCGCTGCTGCCTCGGCCGTCGCTGGTCTTTCGAGGACACGCGGGATATCATCATTAGTATCTCGACGTGGATAATCGCGGTGGAACATACGATGCCGCTGCCGCCACAGTTCATCTAGGCGGGCCGCGGTGTCGGGGGGGTGCTTTTTGGGTTTTTTTCTGGTGGTTTTAGAAAAACGTATTGTTCTTGGTCGTCCCCCGCCACCACCCCCCTTCTCTTGGGGTGGCTGAGGGGAACTCCCACTCTTCGTCATTAATTGTGATGCTAACGAGCGACGACCAATTGGCGTAGGAATGGAGGACCGTAACTTTGGGGCTTCCGATCGAAATGGATTTCGCGACATTGTATATATATATTAGCATTAATAATTTCCCGAGCAATAAAGGGGTTTAAAAGTTCTTTTTAGGGATTTTTTATCAGTATATATTTCTCCGCTTCCATAACATATATTACATTCATCATAGTTCCCTTTTGATTTAATATATTCACATTGGGCGCATGCTTTACCATTACAAGATAAACATACAAATGGCTTTTTCTTTCTTTGTAATCCTGCGCCTTTACATTGCGAACATTGCCGGGAGACATATGTTTTGTCCATTTATTCTATCTTATTATTAAATTTTTTGTTTATATATTTTTAATGTTCTTGCACTACTATCAGTCGCATCAATAAAACGCGGCATCCAAAAATAAGGTATAACCTTTGCGTGTTGCTCATAATGTTTATTAAATAAATAACGGTAATACTTTTGTTCAGGAGTTAATGGGGGATTATGTGTGATAATAGGTAATGAAAATGTTCCTAATGTCGACACGTGTTGTTGAATAATTTCAAACCATGATTGCTTAAGAGAACTCACACCATCACTAAATGCCTCTTTTGTCCTAAATAATACCTCTGGTGGTAATAAGTGGCGATCAGGAAAACGTGGATCAAATGCTTTTCTTAATAAATATTTTTCGCATTTATTTTTTTGGAAACGTAATTGGTATGGAATAGAGAGATAACTTTGGACGAAAAATCTATCAAGAAATGGTGTTCGTGCTTCAAGTCCATTACTGGAGATAGAACGATCCGAACGAAGAACATCAAAGAGGTGAATATCCTTGAGTAATCGCCGACATTCTTTATCGAAGGTAATAGAATCAGGTGCATAATGAAAGTACATATATCCTCCACATACTTCATCAGATCCATCACCATTGAAAATAACTTTGGCCTCACTATGTTCGCTAATATATTTAGCAACCAAATAGTTCCCGACACTGGCACGAACAGTAGTCGTATCATAACTTTCAATATTTTGAATAACGGCAGGAATCGCATCAAGAAATTCTTTCTGAGAACAAATAATTTCGGTATGTTTGGTTCCTAAGTAATCGGCTACTTTACGAGCATATTTCAGATCTTCGGAACCCTTTAGCCCAATACTATAGGTTTCTACATTCCCATATGTATTTCCACAGATAGAATGAACGAGTGCGGTAATAAGACTACTATCAAGACCGCCGGATAATAAGCAAGCAATGGGTCGTTCTGTAGAGAATACGCGTTTCTTAACAGCCGCAGTGAGAGAATGGCGGATAAGTTCTAGTGCTTTTTCTTCAGTGATATTTTGTATAGGGGTATTAATTGTGGCAAATATTTTGTTTTCGGTTTCATATGCCCATTTGTCTGGATATTTGGAACCATATTTTAGAATAGAATAGGTTCCAGGTTGAAAAGGTTCAATATTGTTTGTTAGCATTTTGATTTCGGA
>Ga0080013_1002123_pt1 | contig 24183 bp, 30 predicted proteins | sample ETNvirenome_6_85_FD_69236 | JGI IMG/M metagenome (GOLD analysis project Ga0080013, IMG submission 69236) | Marine viral communities from the Pacific Ocean - ETNP_6_85 (SPADES assembly) (version 2) | ecosystem: Environmental > Aquatic > Marine > Oceanic | place: Pacific Ocean | collected 2013-06-19
TTATGATGTTACGGTTTCTTATGATGCGAAGCCGGTAGAAGGAGACTGGAATGGCAGTGGTTGCCATACCAATTTCTCTACGAAACAGATGAGAGAATCATATGATGCGTGCAAGGAAGCCGCCGCGGCGCTCGGGCGAAACCCAGCCGAACATATTATGAATTACGGTATGGGAATATCAAGGCGCCTAACTGGACTACATGAAACTTGTAGTTATAGAGAATATCGCTGGGGTGTTTCAGATCGTGGCGCCTCTGTTAGAATTCCTTGGCAAGTGGCGAAGGATAAAAAGGGTTATATTGAGGATCGCAGACCAAATGCAAATTGCGATCCATATGTTGTAACGAGATTAATTGTGAACACTGTGTGTTTCAAATGAGGAATAAATGAAGAAAAAGAAAATATTTGTAATAGCAGATCATCCCCTTTCCCCCTCTGGCGTGGGAACTCAGACAAAGTATTTTATTGAAGCGCTCCTAAAAACAGGCCGCTATCAATTTATTTGTCTAGGGGGCGCCGTTAAACATGAAAATTACCAACCACAGAAAATAGAGCCATGGCTGGACGATTGGCGCATCTTTCCGGTTGATGGTTATGGAAATCATGAGATTATTAGATCTGTGATGCAAAAAGAAAAACCAGACATGTTGTGGTTTATGACAGACCCGAGATTTTATGGTTGGCTATGGGAAATTGAAAATGAAATTCGAGCAAATATGCCCATGGTATATTATCATGTGTGGGATAACATACCCTACCCAATGTTTAATGGTCGTTTTTATCGCTCTACGGATGAAGTTGTGTGTATTTCGAAGGTAACGCACGAGATACTAAAGAATGTATCTCCAGATGTTTCTTCTTGCTATCTCCCGCATGCAGTTAACTCAAATATTTTTTACAAATATAAGACTGATGAAGAAAAGGCAAAAGTCAAGATTTTAAGAGAGCGTATAGCTGTCGAAAGTAGCAATCATCACAAAAATCCAAATAAGAAGATCTTTTTTTGGAATAATAGAAACGCACGAAGAAAGCAGAGCGGCACGCTGGTTTGGTGGTTTAAGGAGTTTTTGGATGAGGTGGGACACGATAAAGCAACTCTGTTGATGCACACAGATCCGAAGGATCAGCACGGTCAAGATTTGCCACACCTTATTGAACATTTGGGCGTTGATGATGGACAAGTATTGATATCTGCCAATAAAGTGGGCATGTCAGAGTTGGCAGACATGTATAATAGCGCAGATTTTACAATTAATATCTCGGACGCAGAAGGTTTTGGGTTGGCTACTTTAGAATCGCTATCTTGTGGGACACCAATTATTGTTAATATGACTGGGGGCTTACAAGAACAAGTAACCGATGGTGAAAATTGGTTCGGCTATGGCATTGAGCCCGTTTCAAAATCGGTTATAGGTTCACTTGAAGTACCTTATATTTATGAAGATAGGATTTCCCAGAAAGACTTCAACAAGGCCCTTAAGAGCGCTATGAAGATTAGAGAAAAAAGTTACAAAAAAATGTCTATTTTGGGGCGTCAACATGTTAAAAATAATTATAATTTTGATACTCTTGAAAAGCAATGGGTGGAAGTAATGGATGAGATAATTGAGAAACATGGTTCGTGGGAAACAAGACGAGGCTATGAACGCTGGCATTTATTAGAGGTGGCATAATGCGTAAAAAGATTCTTTTAAAAGGACCGCTTCTTACGCGGTCAGGTTACGGCGAACAATCTAGATTTGCTTTAAGGTGCTTGCGATCAAGGGAGGACCTTTTTGATATTCACATTCAGCCGCTCCAGTGGGGTCATACATCGTGGGTTGGCATGGAAGATTGCGAACGCGACTGGATTGACCAAACAATTGAAAAAACCATAGGATATGTGCAGCAGGGCGGCCAGTTTGATATTTCATTACAAATTACTATTCCTAACGAATGGCAACGACTGGCGCCGGTCAATATAGGATATACCGCCGGCATAGAAACGACAAAGGTTGCGCCCGAGTGGCTTATAAAAGGCAACGAGATGGATCAAATTATTGTTATTTCAAATCACTCAAAGCAGGTTTTTGAACATACTCAATATGATGCGGTTAGCGAACAGACCGGACAAGAGATGGAATTAAACCTAGGTACCCCTATTGGGTATGTAAATTACCCCGCTAAAACATTTGACAATTTACCCACAGTAGATTTAAAATTGGATTATGATTTTAATTTTTTGGCGGTGGCGCAATTTGGTCCGCGTAAAAATATACCGAATACTGTAAAATGGTTTGTGGAAGAGTTTAGAGATGAAGAAGTGGGACTTGTTGTCAAAACAAATATAGCCAAAAATTGTGTGCTGGACCGCGAACAGTTATTTAAAGACATGAAGCGTTTTATGTCTGAACTTGGAGAACATACTTGTAAAGTATACCTTCTTCATGGTGACATGTCAGATAAGGAAATACACTCTCTGTATACCCATGATAAAATTGGTGCCTTGGTGGCGCTCCCTCATGGCGAGGGTTTTGGTTTACCTATCTTCGAAGCAGCATATAGTGGACTTCCGGTGGTTGCTACGGGATGGTCTGGTCAATTAGATTTCTTAGTGGATGAGAAAGGCAAAGAGCATTTTTATAACGTTTCCTTTGATATTCAGCCGGTTCAAGAAAATGTCGTGTGGGATGGTGTCATCATGAAGGATTCCATGTGGGCATATCCTCGGGAGCAATCAGCAAAAGAAAAGATGCGAGAATGTTACAAAAACAGAGAAACTGGAAATGGGTCTGAAGAATATATGAGCGTTCTTCATGAAAGATTTAAGGCAGAAAAGATGTATGAGCAATTTTGCGGCTTTCTGATCAATGAAGAAGAAGTTGAATTGGAAGACTGGTTGGAGAATTTAAATGTAAGTGAAGTTTCGTGAAACTAGTTTTTATTGCTGACTATTTCAGCGATCAGGTTCTGGGTGGCGGCGAATTGAATAATGATGAGCTTGTTAACATATTCCAGCAGCAAAACATAGAGGTCATTAAAATTCACAGCCACGAAGTATCTGCTGCTTTTATTGAGGCCCACGCAAGTTGTCAATTTATAATAGCTAATTTTATTAATTTAAATCTGGCATTAATTCCTTTAATCTATAATCTTGATTATGTCATTTATGAACACGATCACAAATATTTGAGTACTCGCAATCCGGGTCTTTATAAAGATTTTAAGGCGCCACCCGAAGTATTGACAAACATGGATTTTTATAAAAAAGCTAAGGCTGTTTTTTGTCAATCTGAATTTCATAAAAATATTGTTTTTCTTAACACTGGATTAGAGAATTTGATTAATCTAGGGGGCAATATTTGGGATTTAAATTCTTTAAATTTTATGAGCACAAAGGCGGCAGAAAACCAACAAAAACCCATTTATGCTATTATGGATTCGCCCATCGAGCATAAAAACACCGGTGATGCCATCAAATTTTGTAAGATAAAAAAATATGATTATAAGTTGATTGCAAGTAGAAACTATATTGAGTTCTTAAGCCGCTTGAGCGCCCACAAGGCACTCGTATTTTTTCCTAAGACGCCCGAGACCCTCTCTCGGGTAGTTGTAGAAGCCAGGATGATGGGAATGGGCGTCATTACAAATAATATGATTGGCGCCACCAGCGAGCCATGGTATTCGCTTAAGGGACAAGAGTTGATCGATATTTTTCACGGAAAAAGAGAAGAAATCCCCAAGCGCGTATTGGCTGCATTTTAAATGATACCCAAAGTTACTATTATTATCCCCTGTTATAATGCAGAGAGATGGATAAAAGAAAGTATTGAATCTGCGTTAGCTCAAACTTATCACAGTACTGAAGTTATTTTTGTAGACAACGAGAGCACAGATAACAGTTTGGGAATTGCGCAAGATATTCAAAAAGATCGCCCGGAACTAATAATCTCCACGGCGCCCAACCTTTATAGATATTCATGGTCCGAGCCGGTGGAAGAGGCATTGCGAATGTCTACCGGTGACTATTTTACTATTTTGGGCGCCGACGATTATTTACGAAACGATTATATTGAAAGTATTGTAAAAATTATTTCCTCGGCCCCCAACAAAATAAAGTTATTGCAGAGCCCGATTGTTGGTGTGCGCGGCGACAAAGAAGAGTTCATGGACCAGATTAAGCACTCATATCAAACGCAGGAGCAGTTTAAGAATCTTTTATTTCAAAAGTGTCCTGTCAATACTCCCACCGTTGTTTATAAGAAAGAGTTGTATGATAGGGGAATTATTCGCTGGAATTCGAAGGAATACACCGGCGCCGGCGACTATGATTTGTATTTCAAGATAGCCGACCATGGATTATTTATATATCCTTATCCAAGCTGGATCGGCTATTACTACAGATGGCACGAAGGACAAGCTACATGGGGAATGCACCGCGAACCTACAAATTATGATGATTTAATAAAGAATTATTGGAGAAAAAAGTGGTTTAGATAGTTGCGCATTGATAAGACATTTGCTGGAAAACTTGGAAATATATATATATTTATTTGACAGCGCTGCGTGAATATGTTATATTAGTATTTAGAAGGGAAAAAAATGAAAAAAGCAATTATAATAACATTTGAGAATTATCAAGATCATGAAGTGATTTATCCTTATTATCGTCTCATTGAAGAAGGATTTGATGTAAGTATCATGTCTAGTAAGATAGGAAGAATTAATGGAATTCTAGGAACGCACATGCAGAGCGACCAAAACGTGAAGGCGCTCAAGGATAAACAATTGTTTGAAAAATATTTGCATGAGTGTGATTTGATGATAATCCCCGGCGGGGTTACTTCAACCTGGGAAAAACTACGTCAGGAAGAACAGGTTTTAAATTTTATAAATGAATTTGACAAAAGGTCGAAAACGATTGGGTGTATCTGTCATGGAGTTCAGATAATTATTTCGGCAAAAATTACGAACGATAGAAATGTTTCTGGATATTATACACTCAAAGACGATATAAATAATTCTGGTGCTCGATTCGTAGATGCCCCTTGTGTTATTTCTAATAATCTTGTAACAAGCCCACACTACAAATATAACACCGAGTGGATGAAAGGTGTTCTAGAAGTTTATAGATCGAGGGCTCAATAAATGTCTTATGTTGATAAAATCGTTAAAAAGCCGTGGGGTTATGAATATTTGGTTTATGAAAATGCCGATGTTGGTTTGTGGTTTTTGTACATAGAAAAAGATCAATGTACTTCTATGCATTGTCATCCTAAAAAAACTACCGGTTTGGTTTTGTTGGATGGACAAGCAGAAATATCTTTTTTAGCCGACAAGAGACAATTAGAAGGAGTTTCTAAGGTTATGATTAGGAGAGGATTGTTTCACTCTACTAAAGCTCTGTCTGAAGAGGGCGTTTTTGTACTGGAGATAGAGACGCCGGCTGATAAACACGATTTAGTAAGATTAAGAGATAAATATGGTCGCCAATCAACTCCATATGAAGGCGCCCCACACGAGGAAAAAAAGAATGTAGATTGTTTGTGGTTTGAAGAGCCCGCACCCGGCACCGCAAAAACTTATAAGTTTGCAAATTGTAGATTAAAAATAGAAAAGATAAACGATGTGTCTGTTATAAATAACAAGAAAGATGACGATCTAATTATGTTTCTTTCAGGCGGGCTTGTTAGAGTTATAGATAATAAATTCCATTGTGTAACTATTCCTGGTGATGTTGGCCGCGGCGAAATAGTTAAACACATTTCTAAACAATTAGATGGCGTGAGTGAAGATACTCTTATTTTGACAATAACAAAAGATGAAATTTAAAACTACTTATCCTCCCGGTTATGAGGGAGATGAATTAAATTTAGCCATTGATTTTGATGGCGTTATCCATAAATTTGATAAAGGATTTCATGACGGAACTTGCTACGGAGATCCTATTTGTGGTTCTTTGGAAGCATTAAAGCGATTATCTAAAAAATACAATATTATAATTTTTACAGCAAAAGCAAGACATGATCGTCCCATAGTCAACGGCAAGACGGGCCCTGAACTTGTTAGCGAATGGCTCGATAAACATGGGGTTTTAGAATGTGTATCTGAAATAACTGCCGAGAAGCCTAGAGCATTTTTATATATTGACGATAATGGATATAGGTTTGCTGATTGGGACAGTACTTTAAGTTTCATGGAGGAAGGTTCATGAAAATAAAAGTGGCAGATTATATTATGGAATTCCTAAACAACAAGGGTATTAAACATGTTTTTGAAGTTCCTGGTGGTGGCGCCATGTTTTTGAATGATGCTGTTACTAAAAGCGAGATCAATCCTATTTTTTGTCATCACGAACAAGCCTGCGCCATGGCCGCGGTTGGTTATTCCAAACTACTTAATAAGCCAGGATTAATAATTGTAAGTTCTGGGTGTGGCAGTACAAATGCAATAACTGGGGTTTTAGATGCATGGCAGGACAGCAACCCATTGATTGTTATTTCTGGTCAAGCCAACAAAGATCAGACAACTTATCTTTCTGGTGTTCCTCTTAGAAAGTTGGGAGTTCAAGAAGTTAACATAATTGAAATAGTTAAATCTATCACTAAATTTTCTCAAATGATTGTAGAGCCCAATCACATTCAAGAAGTTTTGGAAGAGGCTTATCATTTGTGCACTTCGGGGCGCCCCGGCCCCGTCTGGATTGATGTGCCTATAGATATCCAATCGAAAATTGTGGACACTAATAATTTATCGCACTGGAAGCAGAATGAATTTATCGAAGAAGGTGACAGTCAGTCGTTCAAAAAGTTTTTGAAGGAATCAGAAAGACCAATTATTGTGGCAGGTAATGGCGTGCATTTATCGAATGCTCGAAATTCATTTAGAAGGTTTATTGAGAAATATAATATTCCATGTGTTTTTACTTTTTTGGGGGCAGACTTGCTGCCATTTGAACATCATCTTAATATTGGGAGGATGGGTATTAAGGGCAACCGCGCCGCCAATTTCGCAATTGCTAACTCTGATTTGGTTATTTCCGTTGGGGCTTCTATGAGTATTCCGTCAATTGGTTTTCAATATCACCTATTTGCCAGGGAAGCTAAGAAAATTGCGATAGATATCGATAAAAATGAACATCTCAAAGACACAATAAAAATGGATGAAATTATTGAAATGGATGCTAAGAAATTTTTAGATTCTAGCCTATCTATTGATTATATTTGTTCGGATTGGTGGGTTAATAAGTGCGAATATTGGAAAACGAAATGGGGCGTATTTGACAGACCCGATATAAAACAACTAAATATGTATTCTTTTTCCAAAAAAATCTCACAAATTACAAAAGATAGGAAATCGGCTGTAGTAACTGACGCCGGCTCGGCATATTATGTTATTTCTCAAACAATTTCTAACAATAGAATAATCCTTCCCGGGTCCCAAGGAGAAATGGGATTTGCCATTCCCGCATCAATTGGTGTTTCAACGGCTTGTGATGATATGTGTGTGATGGCTATAACTGGCGATGGCTCATTTCAATTTAATATTCAAGAACTCCAGACAATCACTCAGAATAAGTTGCGCATTAAAATTTTTGTGTTGAACAACGGTGGCTATTTGTCTATTAGAAATACTCAAATTAAGTATTTTGATAACAGATTCTCTGGCGTGGATAAGGATTCTGGGGTTTCATTTCCTAATCTTGAAGATGTGGCTCAAACATATGGAATTAACTTTTATAAAATTTCGAATATGAAAGATTTGAACGAGACATTACCAAAAATTTTAAACGATCCTGATTGTTGTTTATGTGAGGTTGTTTGTCCGTCAGACGAAAAAATTTATCCCACATCTGCCGCAAAACAAAATTCAGATGGATCGCTTATAGGGCAACCACTGGAAAATATGTCGCCATTTCTTTCAAGCGAAGAATTAAAAAAGGAAATGATAATATCAGTGTATGATGAAAAATAGAATAGCAAAATTAGTAGAAATTGGGAAAGTAGAGATTTTTGAGGAAGAAATACCCCTCTTGAAAGAAGACGAAATTTTAGTAAAAACAAAATCTGCCGGTATTTGTGGAACTGATTTACACTATTTTAAAGCAGGGGGTTTTGGAGAAAATAAACCACCTTTGCCAATTTATTTAGGGCACGAACCTTCCGGAATTGTCGTCGATGGAAAGGGGATAAAGCCAGGCTTGCGAGTCGCAGTTGAACCTGGAAAATCATGCGTCTCAAACGAGTGGTATATAAAAGGAAGACATAATTTAGGATTTTCCAGTTTTATGGGGGGTACCCGAACGTCGCGAGGATGTTTCGCAGACTATATGGTCGTTGACAGGCATCAAGTTGTAGAAATCCCGGATAAAATGAGTTTTAATTTGGGCGCCCTGATGGAGCCCTTATCTATCGCCCTTCATTCTATAAAGTTAGTAAATCTTAATTTTTTAGATACTGTATTGATTGTTGGAGCAGGCCCCATTGGTTTGTGTATTTTACATTTGTGCAAAATTATTGGATGTAAAAAAATCTATGTTCAGGATCATCATGGCTATAGGCTTCGTTACGCCGAACAACACGGCGCCACCACACGGCGACCTTCACAACATATATCGTGTGTTTTTGATTGTGCAGGGAACGGCGATTCTTTGGATAAATGCATGAAGCATGCCGGCATCGCAAGTAGAGTGGCTTTAATAGGAATTACAGAGAGTGAATATTTGCACTACAATCCTCATCATGGGCGAGATAAAGAAATTGTTTTACAAAATGTTTTACGCTCAAATATGACTCTCCATGATTGTATTGAGCTTTTCTCCGGTAACCAAACACCCGAATCAATGATAACTCATTGTTTTGAATTAGAAGATATACAAAAGGCTTTTGATATAACAGCCAAACGCCAGGAAAAAGTAATAAAATGTATAATTAACCCCATAGTCGAGGGTCATCAATTTTGAATATTCTGATTACTGGTAAAAATGGCTTTGTCGGGCGCGAATTAACACAATTTTTATCCGACACGACACACAATATAATTGCAACATGTCGTTTGGCACTTGATGTATCTGATGGGACACAGGTAGATGCTTTTTTTGATGAGCACAATATTGATGTGGTGTTACATACAGCCATAAAGGGTGGAAAACGAACCAGCAAAGATACTATAAATGATTTAGTTGAGAATTTGATAATGTTTCAGAATCTATTTGAGCATAGAGACAAATACAAGTTAATGATTTCTTTTGGCTCGGGCGCCGAGTGCAACGCTGGTGAGAAGAGTTATTATGGAACATCTAAGAGAGTAATTGCTCAAGAAATAGAAGAACATGATGGAAATGTAGTAAATATGAGACTGTATGGTTGTTTTGGTCCAACCGAGGAAGACGGCCGCTTTATTAAGAGTTGTATTAATCAAGTTTTAGACAATAAACAAATGGTTGTTCACCAGAACAAATATATGGATTATTTTTATATTGAGGATCTAAAGAAAGTAGTTTTATTTTATATTGAAAATTATAACATGTCACTGCCCAACGCGCTTGATCTTTGTTACACCGACAAAGTAACGTTATTAGATATTGCCAACCAAATAAAAAACTTGACAAAGAGTGATTTAGATGTTATATTACAACAAGATGCAATGGGTATACCTTATATTGGAAGCTCACGCGCGCTTTCAAGCTTAAATCTTAAAATGTGTGGATTAGAAAAAGGCATCGAAGACACACTCAACACATTAAAAAATATTGCGTAATGGATAAGAAGCAGCACATTTTAGGTCTCGTTAGGGACTACATTGATGAAAAAACAGCCACCAAAAGCTGGGTTGCAGAAGAAGATTGGGTAACCTACTCGGGACCTGTGTTCGATTCTGAAGAATATGTAGCTGCAATTAATTGTTTGCTGGGAGAATGGCTCGTATTCGGAGAAAATGCAGGAAAATTTGAAAATGCTTTTCCACGGCATTTGGGGCGCAAGTACGGCTCTCTTACAAATTCGGGAAGCTCCGCAAACCTATTGATGGTGGCAGCAACAAAATCTAGAAGATTTGCAAAGCAATTAAAAGATGGCGACAAAATCATCACCCCCATTGTCTGTTTTCCTACTACCCTCAATCCTATTATCCAACATCGATTGACTCCTGTTTTTGTAGATGTTGAGTTATCAAGCCTTAATCTGGATCTGGACAAAGTTGAAGAGCTTTTAGAAGCAGACTCGGAGATTAAGGCAATTATGTTCGCGCATGTTCTTGGAAATCCACCAGACATGGATCGTTTAATGGGGCTTATCGAAAAATATAATTTAGTGTTTCTTGAAGACGCATGCGATGCTTTGGGTTCTTACTATGATGGTAAGAAGCTTGGGTCATTCGGGGACATGTCAACTTGTTCTTTTTATCCGGCCCACCATATGACGATGGGTGAGGGTGGTTTTGTTGCAACGGACAGCCAAAGAACAAGGGCTATTGTTGCGAGCATACGTGATTGGGGAAGAGCGTGCTATTGTAATTTACGAAAGCCGGGAGATGTTACCAGCGGTACTGCATGCGGGATGAGATTTAGAAATTGGCTCCCTGGCCAGCCGGATGCTGTGTATGATCACCGGTACGTGTATGATGAGGTGGGGTATAACCTCAAACCCCTGGATTTGCAGGCTGCAATGGGGCTACAACAGCTTGCAAAACTTCCAATGCTAGATTCTGCCCGGAGGGAAAATTGGTCCAAGCTACGGGCTATATTTGAGCCTTATAGGCAATACTTTCACATGCCAGTCGCGACACCCAAGGCAGACCCCTGCTGGTTTGCTTTCTTGTTGACAATTAGAGAAGATGCGCCATTTGATAGGCTTGATATCGTTGAGTACTTGGAAGCAGCCAAAATTCAAACTCGATCTTATTTTTCTGGTAATATTTTGGCTCACCCGGGTTATGCGCATATGGCGCAAGAATACGCCGACATGAATGCGACATTCCCGAATGCACAACTTATAACCACAAATTCGTTCTTTTTGGGAACCTATGTGGGACTTACTGATGAAAAAATTTCATACATCGAGAGGGTGGTTCGAACATTCTTTGAGGATTTAAAATGAAAGTTGTGTATGTTACTGGCTGTTTGGGCTTTATGGGATCCTATGTTGCTCGTAAGTGCCTGGAGCGCGGCTGGATGGTTTATGGCATCGACAAGTGTACTTATGTTGCTAACCTTTCTCTGCTTGATGAGTTTTGCCAATATGATAACTTTAGATTTGAGAAAATTGATATTAAAGATATGACACATCTCTATGATTGTGATTACGTTATTAATACGGCTGCGGAGTCTCACGTAGGCAACAGCATAATCCACAGTGATACATTTATTTCCAGTAATATTGTAGGAGTAAAAAACCTTTTAGATTTAATTCGACATAAGCCCACCAATATATCTCCTCGTCCAATCTTTTTTCATTTTAGTACTGATGAAGTTTATGGCGATATTGAGAGCGGCGCCCACACTGAAAATGATTTGTTAAAGCCGAGCAACCCTTATTCGGCCGCAAAAGCGGCCGCCGACATGCTTGTTTTGGCGTGGTCGCGCACTTATGGTGTAAAATATGTTATTTTGCGCCCCACCAATAATTATGGAATTGGTCAATATCCAGAGAAGCTGATTCCTCTTGCAGTTAAGAATTTGATGCGAGGAATGAAAATTCGACTTCACAATGATGGCTCCCCTGTGCGCAATTGGCTACACGCTGATGACACAGCCGCGGCAGTCCTTGGTATTATTGATAGTGCCACTACAAATCAAATTTATAATGTTGCCGGCGGCTTTGAGCAGGCAAACATTGACACTGTGCGCGAAATTATTTCATCGTATTTTGACGAACCAGTGGAGTGGGATAAATATGTGGATCTTTCGTATATCCGCGAGGGCCAAGACGTGAGATATGCACTGGATGATTCAAAATTACAGTCATTGGGTTGGGCGCCCAAGCGTATTTTTAATAAAGAAATTGGACCCATTGTTCAACATTACAAACAAAAATTTATTTGGTAATAAGATGAAGCTTTCCTACAATGATATTATTAATAAACACAAGGATGTTCCTTGTGTGGTAGCACTCCATGGCCCAAGTCTCAATCCTTTTCGCGAAAGAATTCAAACGCTTCAAAGAGAAGAAGGTTATTTGAGAATGTCCGTCAATCAGTGGTATGATTTTTTTAGAGAAAAGCCTGATTATTGGGTGGTATCTAATTCTGAATTTACAATTTATAATAGTATTGTTCCCAACTGGTTTTGGGATCAATACAATACTTTTGAAAAAAATGTCTTCAATAAGTACAACGTTCCCTTAATATATAACGATACAGCAGATTTGACTGATAAGGATTTTGTTGAAAAAAATCTTACATGTGATTATTTGCCTTACGACACCAAACACTTTAAGGGAATGAGGTGTGTAAATATTTTAAAGAGTTTTCGCGAACACTATGAAACAAATCAAAATTTTGACTTTACTAAATTTGGCAACAATAGTGATATGTGGCAGCCCCTCACTTCGGAGGGCACCAATTGCCATCCAGCCTGGACGACGTTCGCCGGCGCCTGGGCCCGCAACAGTAAGTGTTGTCATAAAATTGATTCCTCACGACAGACCATCCAAGAAACACTTCAGGAATTTAGTGGATACGAACAGCACCCAGGACCGGGCATTAGTGTTGGGTTTTTTGCTTTAATGATGGCTATTATTATGGGATGCAATCCAATTTATGTAGCAGGGATGGATTTAGATTATTCCCGGGGATACGCCGCAACCGCAGTTACAAATTATCAGCATCGCGTAAATTCGGGCGCCATTGGACACTGGAAAAAGATATTTCGAAAGACCATCAATGTAGATTTGGAAATTATAAATCAAAGTGCCAAATTGGCAGGAACCAAAATTATAAATCTTAATAAGGATTCTTGGCACACCGTGTTAACAGCCGGGAGCTTGCCTTGAAATATATAACCGCAGTTATACCTGCCCGCGGCGGAAGCCGGGGAATTCCTCGAAAAAACATCGTTAAGGTTGGAAATCATCCGCTAATTGCATATTCAATTGCGGCATGTAAAATGTCCAAGCGTATCAATAGGATAATAGTATCCACCGATGACGAAGAAATTGCCTCTATTGCGCGCACTCATGGCGCCGAGGTACCCTTTATGAGACCACCTGAATATGCAACGGCAGCTTCGCGAGATGTTGATTTTTTGCAACACTTTTTTGAGAATATCGATGTAGATGAGGTGGCGCTTATTAGACCCACGACTCCTCTTCGAGATCCCGCAGTCATGGACGCCGCCATTGATTTATATTTTAAATGTGATTCTTCTATTACAAGTTTAAGGAGCGTAGCGTTGGTGGAGCAGTCACCTTATAAAACATTTGAAATACGAGACAATATATGTTATACTCTGTTTGAAAGCTACAAAGGAATCAAAAACTATTCCAATTTGCCCAGGCAAGAGTTTCCTCCCTGTTATCAGGGTAATGGCCATCTGGATATAGTGAAGAAGAACACTATTCAAACTGGAGATGCCTTTGGAGATAAAATATATGGTTTTATTGTTGATAGGCTCGTGGATGTGGACGTGCCTTTTGATCTGGAAGTCTTAAGGCTTCAAATAAATACACATAATGATTTAATAACTAAATTTTTGGAGACACAGTGAATAGAACTTTTATTATAGCAGAGATTGGAATCAACCACAACGGGAGCTTGGAAATCACCAAGAAGTTAATCGATGCCGCCGTAGAGGCGGGATGTGATGCCGTAAAATTTCAAAAAAGAACATTGGATGCGGTATATGCAAAGGCAGAACTTGATAGACCGCGAGAGAGCCCTTGGGGCACCACAAATCGGCAGCAAAAAGAAGGATTAGAATTTGGGAAAGAAGAATATGACGCCATTGACGACTATTGCAAGGAAAAGGGGATTGAGTGGTTTGCTTCGGCGTGGGATATCGAGAGCCAGCATTTCCTCAGAAATTATGATCTAAGGTATAACAAGGTTGCTTCAGCGATGCTAACCCACCGCGAGTTGCTGGAAACAATTGCAGAAGAAAAAAGGTATACTTTTATTTCTACCGGTATGAGCACCATGCAGCAAATACGCGCAGCAGCCAGGATTTTTGAGGATGTGGGGTGTCCGTATGAGTTAATGCATTGCAATAGTTCTTACCCGCTCAACACAGAGGACGCGAACCTTTTAATGATTCGAACCCTCCGCAGAGAATTTGGCAGAAGAGTGGGTTATAGTGGTCACGAAGTTGGTATTATTGTAACTTGTGCCGCAGCAGCGATGGGCGCCACCTCAATTGAACGCCATATTACATTAGATCGGTCCATGTATGGCTCGGATCAGGCGGCCTCCCTGGAGGTCGGAGGTCTATATCGCCTCGTAGCATATATTCGTGAAATTGAAAGGGCGATTGGAGACGGCGTGAAGAGAGTAACAGAAACCGAAGAGAATATTGCATCCAAATTGCGGAAGATTGTCACGCTATGAGCTTGCGACATGTTGGAATCACAATAACCAACATTGAAGAATCTCTTAAATTTTATAGAGATATTTTGGGCTTCGAAGTGGTCAAAATTATGGATGAGTCGGGCGAACATATTGATAATTTTTCAGCCCTCACGGGGATTAAGGTGAAAACGATTAAGTTGAAAGACAAGTTGGGGGGCATGGTTGAACTGTTGAAATATTATTCCCACCCACAAGATCCGATAGTTCACGATATTACACACATCGGGTGCAGCCATATTGCCTTAACTGTTGAAAATCTTGATAATTTAGTTGCACAAATCACTGATTCGGGTTATATTGTTAATAGCGAACCCCAATATTCCCCTGATGGAAACGTGAAGCTTACATTTTGCAAAGGGCCCGATGGTGTGCTCGTTGAACTAGTAGAGGAACTGCGATGAACGTATACGATGGCAAAACTGCTTTTATTACCGGCGCCACTGGCGGTATTGGTAGAGCCATAAGTGAAGAGCTACTGAGCCAAGGATGTAACGTTGTTTTAAGTGGACGCAATGCTATCGCCTTAAAGAGTGTACATGAAGAACTCCAGCTTTATACTGAGCAAACCGTTGAACATATCGTTGGCGATTTGGCAAGAGACGAGGATCTTAACGCCATTGTTGAAAACTATTCTCACAAAGTAGATATTTTGATTAATAATGCCGGCGTTTTTCCTATTAAAACAATAGGGACGGCCACCACTGAAGAGTTTGATAATTGTATGGCGGTTAATGTTCGTGCTCCTTTTATTTTATCGAGAGAGTTCGCGAACCGAATGCGAAAAAAGGCATGGGGTCGTATTGTCAATATAGGTTCTTCGTCTGCTTATTATGGTAACGGGAAAACTGGCGTCTATTGTACGTCAAAGCATGCCCTTTTGGGACTTTCGCGCTCTCTTTATCAAGAATTTAGAAATGCCGGCGTGCGTGTTTATAATATTTCGCCTGGTTCCGCTCAAACATCGATGGGCGCCACGGATACGGCACAAGATTATACTACTTTTATTCGCCCGTCTGAGATTGCCGAATATGTAGCATTTGTTTGTTCTTACGATGGAGAAATGATTTCGGAAGAGATTCGTTTAAACAGGGTAATGGTGCGATGATAGACTTGAAGGGTAAAATTGCGGTGATCACCGGCGCCGGTCGCGGCATTGGATATCATTTGGGCAAAGCTTTGGCGGATTGTGGCGCTACAGTGTACGGGATTGATATATCGTTTCCCGAACATAATTATAACATAACTCAATATACTTTAGATCTGCGCCATGAGGTTGCTTTCGGGCATGCTCATCAGATCATAGAGGGCGCCCACAACCGCTTGGATATTTTGATTAATAATGCCGGCATTACTCGCCCATCCCATTCAGAAGAATATTCGTATGGTGATTGGCGAGACACTTTTCAACTTAATGTGGATGTGCCCTTTTTGTTATCACAAGCAATGCTTCCTTTATTGCGACAATCGGATAGTGCGAGTATAATTAATGTTACTAGTCTGAACGCCAAACTGGCGTTTCCAGATAATCCGGCTTATGTCGCCAGCAAGAGTGCGTTGGCCGGTCTGACTCGATCCATGGCACTGGATTATGGGAAATTTGGAGTTCGAGTGAACGCCCTAGCGCCTGGATATATTAAGACGAAGATGACCGGCGAGAGTTGGTCTAATCCCGACAAGAGAAAACAACGTTCCGAAAGAACAATGGTGGAGCGATGGGGCACCCCCGAAGATTTAGTGGGCCCAATGTTATTTTTAGCTTCCGATATGTCTTCATATGTGACCGGTCAGTCATTATTTGTAGACGGCGGTTGGAGCGTGAGAGGTTTATAGTGAGTAAATACACAGAGATTATCTATCCGAAGGATGACCAAAACGAATACCCGATGAAGTTATCAACTCATTTGTATAAGCGATTTATGGCGCCACGGTTTAATTTTGAATCTTCATGTAAGATTTTAGATATAGGGTGTTGTACCGGGAAGGCACTTAGGCTTTTTGGTGAATTGAATAATTTTGATTTATATGGCGTGGACATTCGAGATGAAAACATTGATGATATCACATTTAAGACATGCAACATAGAGCACGAGAGGCTGCCGTTTCCAGACAATTATTTTGATGTGGTATATAGTAAATCGGTGCTTGAGCACGTTAGAAATACTGATAATTTTATAAGTGAGTCTTTGCGGGTTTTAAAGCCGGCGGGATTATTTTTGGGTCTTACTCCCGATTGGAATAGTCAGCATGAAATCTTTTGGGATGATTATACCCACGTAAAGCCGTTTACCAGAAAAGGACTCCGAGACGCATTAAGAATTCACAATTTTAAAGGCGCCGAATGTGAATATTTTTATCAGCTTCCGTTTTTGTGGGAATATCCGAGTTTAACTTTTCTGGCTAAACTTGTGGCCCTGTTGCCCGAATCATGGAAATGGAAAGACGAAGAGCAACGAAATACCAAAGATAGAAAATTGATTAGATTCTCAAAAGAAAAGATGTTATTGTCATTTGGAGTGAAGAGAGGTGAGTAATATGGATATGAAGCACGTCGATAAGGGCTGGGGCTGGGAACGCTGGATTGTCAACAAGGAAGAATATTGTGGTAAGCTTCTCTTTTTTGAGAAAGACAAGAGGTGTTCGTGGCACTATCATAAAATTAAAGATGAGGTATTTTATTTGCAGTCGGGCAAAATGATTGTTAAGTATTCCGACGAAGATGATTTAGAAAATGCGAAAGAATTGGTTTTAAAAGCCGGCGAAAACTTTTATATTTATACTGGATTAAGACACCAGATGATTGCCTTGGAAGATTCTGAGTTGTTTGAATTTTCAACACAGCATTTTGATAGCGACAGTCATCGAATTGTGAAGGGGGATTGATGAGTTGGAAGTTTGATTTAAAAACCGTTCCCGTTAAACAGTTGTCCCACCCGCGGCCAGAAAAAACCGTTCCCGTTAAACAGTTGTCCCACCCGCGGTCAGATATTTTCTATACATTCTCTTATCCTCGTTCGGGAAGTACGTGGATGCGTTATTGCTTTGAGTTTATTACAAAAAGGCTTTCGCTCCCCGCCCAGTACCCGCGATGGCAGACTGGTGCCAGGGATCCCCAGTTTATGTATTTTACACACGAAGCCAACAACCAACTTTATCGGCTTCATGAAAGGTTTCCAATATCGCACTCTTCCTTTATTAAATATATGATTTTAATAAGAAATCCCATAGAAGCACTAACAAGTCAGATTCTCAATTATTTTTCGTTGCCGATGTGGAATGATATAGAGTATGTTCGACAACATTGGTTCCCGTCCGTTGTCCACCTACCGCCAAGTATTGAAAAACTTATACCGCGTCTGTCCGTAGCCTCTATTCAGGATCGACTTATTATGTTTGGCTATTTCTTAAACAATTCCGCGCGTTTTCGCCATACCTTCGAGCGGATCGAAGCGAGCCAACTATTGCGAATATTGGCTCTTCACGAGCATTTGAGTTCAGGAATGGTGATAAGGTATGAAGAATTCATGCTCGATCCTGGCGCCGTTTTATTAAAACTTATAGATTATTTAGATCATAATTTTAAATTCGGGTCGTCAGGTCTTCCACCGCGCGAAGAAATGATAAAGAATTTGGATGAATTAATCGATAATTACTCTTTTCACCGTGCTTTATGCTTAAATGCTTATAAGTCGGAACCCGCCGGCGACGAGGGCGTGCGCATTTTGCATCTAGCCGCTTCTTCGACAGATAGAACTTCCGATTTGCGTTATTATTCGCGCCAATTAGGTGAAGAAAATATAAAACTTATAAACAACTTTCTGGGCACGGCGGCCGAGACCACGCCGTTCGGAAAATTATTATATAATAAATATTTATCATATTATGAGGAAAGTTCATAATGAAAAACTGCTTGGTATGCGACTTTAATAGCTTGCAAAAGATAATCGATCTGGGAATGCATTCGTTTGCCGATACTTTTATAAGCGAAGATCAAACTCATGATTCTGAGCCCGTTTACCCTTTGACCTGTCATTTGTGTGATAACTGTGGCCACGTTCAGCTTGGATGCGAGACGAAAGCAGACGCAAGATACAATCTATATGATTATTCTTATACTTCGTCCAATTCTAAATTTTCTAGAAACCATTGGGACGAATATGCACAAACGGTAGCTACGAAGCTCAAGCTTCAGCCTGGTGCGAAGGTTGTGGAGATAGGATCTAACGATGGATACTTAACAGAAAGATTTAAAAGAAGTGGTTTTGAGGTATTGGGCGTGGACCCGTCACATCAAATGGTAGAAATTGCCAGAAGCAGGGGAATCACCACGGAAGCCTGTCTTTTCACAAAAGCCAATAGTGAAAGAATAGTGCAAAAGTTTGGCAAAGTGGATTTAATTGTGGCGAATAACGTGTTCAACCATTCTGATAATCCCCTTGACTTTTCAGAAGGTGTAAAAAATCTTTTAAAGGATGATGGGTATTTTGTTTATGAGGTGCCCTATTGGTACAATACTATAAAAACTCAAAGATTTGATCAAATCTATCACGAGCATGTAAATTACTTCACCGTCAAATCGTCTCAACAACTGCTGTCAGCCGCCGGCCTCCAAATAGTGGATGTTGATGTGGTTGATTATCACGGCGGATCTTTAAGAATATGTGCGAAAAAGAGGAATAGCACACAAGAGCCTGCGGCAGTCACAAGGATGATCGAAGAGGAAGAGCTTGTTGGCTTGTTTGACGTGGCCACCTACAACGTTTACATGAAAAACTTGATAGCCAAAAGAAATGATTTTTTAAGAAAGATATTCTCGATCAGTCGAGAAAATATCCCCATTGTCGGCGTCGGCGCCGCGGCAAAGGCAAATACGTTTTTAAACTTTTACAGATTGGATAAAACTGTGTTACAATATATAACAGATGCGTCAGAGTACAAACAAGGAAAATATACCCCCCTTACTCGTATTCCAATAGTTGGTGATGAAATATTCTCCCAGTATGATAAAGTATATGCGTTGATTCTTTCGTGGAATATTTCGGATATACTTAAAGAAAATTTACATAAAATTAATAGTAAAATTGAATTTTTACATCCATAGAAAAGGAACAAAAATGAAAGCCAGAAATGTGTGGAAAGAGGTCTCAAGTCCTTTAGAGATTCATGAAGACCGACGAGGAAAGATATCTGATATTTTTTATGACGAGAACATTAACCATGTGGCAATTGTTGAGTCAAAGCCCAACGTTGTAAGGGGTAACCACTATCACAAACAAACCATTCAGCACACCTTGGTTATTAGAGGATCGTTGGAGTATTGGCACAAGCCAGTTGACACTGCCGAAGAAGCGCAAAAAATATATGTTGAAGAAGGGGGAATGGTATCAACGCCCCCTAATGAAATTCACGCTTTGAAGATGGGCCCCGATGGCAATCAGTTTATTGTTTTTACTACGGGCCCGCGCGGCGGCTCCGATTACGAATCTGATACTTTTAGAGTAAATGAATCAATAATCCCAATGTCTGTGGATGGCGCCGGAGTGGAGCAATGAAGTTAGGAATAATTGGGCTTGGTGTTGTGGGGGGAGCCCTTCGGCACGGTTTTGAGAGATTGGGGCACAAAGTTTCATTTCACGACATTAGGTTGAACACGAACATTAAAGATGTAGTGGACACAGAAGTATGCTATATTTGTGTACCCACCCCTTCACAAAAAGATGGCTCTTGCGATAGCTCCATAGTAGAAAAAGTAGTCGAAGAGTTGGTGGATAGTGACTATAGGGGCATTATTGCTATTAAGTCTACTATTGTCCCCGGCACTACCGAGAGACTTCAGGAAGAATACCCATATAACCATATCTGTTTTGTTCCTGAGTTTTTGCGCGAACGCTGCGCCTTAGCGGATTTTGTTGAAAATCATGACTTGTGTGTAATAGGCACACAGAACGCTAAAGTTTTTGAAACTATTAAAAAATCTCACGGACGTTATCCGGATCGAATTGTACAAACGACACCCACGGAGGCGGAACTTATTAAATATTTTAATAATACTTTTTTTGCCACTTTGATTACATATGCTAATAGTTTTTATGAGGTCTGTAACGCTCTCGGCGTGAATTACGATAATGTCAAAGAAGCTGTCGTTAACAGAAAATTTATTTCCAATTATTATCTGGATTGCAGCGAAAATCTAAGGGGATTTGGTGGAGTTTGCTTGCCCAAGGATACCGCTGCATTTGATCAGCTAATCAAGAAGCTCAAACTAGAAATTGAGTTTTTCGATACAGTTTTAAAAGAAAATGCCAAATATAAAACAACTGTCTATGAAGGTATGCGCGATGAATAGGGTTTTAATTACTGGAGGAGCCGGCTTCATTGGTTTCCACTTATCGAAGCGGTTGGCTAATAGAGGCTTTCAGGTGGATATTTTAGACAACTTGAGTAGATCACGGATGGATGAAGAACTTTGTGCTCTTATAAATCGAGAAAATGTTACATTTACAAAGAAAGATATAACAAAGCTGGAAACGTGGGAAAGCCTGCCTCTTAATCATTATGATACAGTGTACCATTTTGCCGCCTTAAATGGCACAGAAAACTTCTATAAAAGACCCACAGAGGTTCTCAAAATAGGCTGCCTTTCGACACTTTATTTGTTAGAATGGGTAACCCAACAGGAAAACAAGCCAAAACTAGTTTACAGTAGTAGTTCTGAAGTATATGCCGCCACAGCCGCGCTCTTGGGAGACAATTTCCCAATACCGACTCCTGAAACTATTTCTCCTTCGATTGGGGATGTTAAAAATGTTCGGTGGAGCTATGCTGGTGGTAAACTAATCGGAGAAATAGCATTCTTTTGCTATGCCGCGGCACACAATATAACCGATTTTAATATTATAAGATTTCATAATATTTATGGACCCCGAATGGGGAATAAGCATGTCATTAGCCAATTTATAGAACGTTATTTAAAGAACGAAAAACCATTCATTGTATACGGGGGTGACAACACGCGATCTTTTTGTTTTGTGGAGGACGCGTTAGACGCGTTAGATAAAATAACACAAAGTTCGGATGCCCTTGGCGATATAGTACATATTGGAAATGACGATGAGGAAATTGAAATTGAAAAAGTGGCTGAAATATTGTTTGAAATAAATGGAGAAAAGGCCGATTTGATTATTGAGAGTGCCCCAGAGGGGAGTGTAAAACGCCGATGCCCTAATATTGATAAAATTAAAAATATGGGCTATCACAAATCAACTACATTGCGAGAGGGATTTAAAGTCACATATGATTGGTATAAGAGACAACTGGAGGAAGCCAGATAAATGAAGAAAATTTATATACAAAACTCTGAAGCCGTTTGTGCTTATGGGGCATGGATTTGGGTTATAAAGGGTTACGTTTCTGCATGGGAAGCAAAAGGATATGAGGTGGCCCGGTATGATCACCTTGAGGAGATCGACACCAGCGAAGAATTTGATTTGATGACCTATGATATATACATCAGAAATGCGGCATGTTTGGAGGTGGTAGCACGCGCCCGCCGATCTTATGTGTTTGTAGCACCTAATCACTTCCCCGAACCATGGGGATTACATCCCAATTGGACAACTCCATTAAAGGATGATGTGATTGCTGCCATTAATCAAATGGACAATGTACATTTGTGGTGTTGGACGCACAGCCATCGCACCCCGTTTTATCCTAAGTGGAAAGAAATCACCAGAGTAGGGATGGCTTTTGATAGTCTTAACTATAGTCCAGTAAAAAATTCAGATTTAGAATTTGATGTATGCTATATTGGTAGTTGGGCAAACAACGGACTAAACGAAAAAAAGAAAATCATGTTGGAGCATTTTGGTGCCATTAAAAAATTGAATATAAGATGTGGGTTCTTTATTAACAAGGGAATTGGCAAGTTGAGCATTCAAGATGAAGCAAACATATTGTACAACTCTAAGCTTTCAATTAATTTGCATGATAATTATCAAAGAATTTTGGGCCTCGATCACAATGAGCGAACTTATAAATCTTTAGGTGTTAATGGTTTTCTTATAAGCGACAAAGTTGCTATTGTGGAAGAGGACTTTCCAGAAGTAGAAATTGCACAAACCGCCGCTGAAATGGCCTTTTTGATCGAAAAACATCTAAATACAGACCTAAGTGCCACAAAAGAAGAAAATAGAAATAAGATATTAAATAATCATACATATTTAAATCGTGTTGATGAATTGTTGGCCTTATGATTTACTATGTAGATATCGATGGCACGATTTGTAATAACACCTTTGGAAACTATAGGGAAGCAATTCCAATCCCAGAAAATATTCATAAAATTAACGATCTCTATGCCGAGGGGAACACCATTATTTATTGGACTGCCCGCGGAAGCCAAACGGGCATTGATTGGCGTCCCGTAACCTCATTTCAATTAGAGAAGTGGGGAGTTAAGTATCACGAGTTGAAACTTGGCAAACCTCATTATGATTTGTGGATCGATGATAAATCGATTAACGCCGAAACTTTCTTTGGAGGAAAAAAGAAATGACAGAAGAAAACACTATAAAATTATCAAATCAAGCGATGGGTGCCATTATGATGGCCCTTCAAGAATCGCTTTTGAATGAACTGGACATTGTTCCGATTTTAAAAGGATTTGATTTGATTATCACAGGAGATGGGCTTGTTGTGAAAAACCCGCCCACAGTGCGAGTTTCAAACGACAAGAAAATCAAAGAAGAAGATTTGCTTAATATGGTCGAGTAATGCCACGATATAAATACATGTGTTCTCAGTGTGAGGCATCTAAAGCGGCATTTCACTTAATATCAGAAACTTTAAGTGATTGTGATGAGTGTGGTGGTGTTGGTACGATGCAAAAACTAGTTCCAACGCCACACATTAAAAAAGAAACTGTTTTAGAGAAAGACAAGCTTGGCGAGATCACAAAAGAGCATATCGAGGCAAATCGAGAAATACTAGAACAGCAAAAGCAAGAAGCAAAAGAGGAAAATTATGAGCAGACTTGAAATGATATTGTCAGCAAGTCTGACGTTATCAGTCATATTTAACATTGGAATATTTGTGTATGCGAGAGCGGCCATTGCTAGATTGTTATCAGTTTCTGAGGAGTTGGGAGATTTACAACAAATGGTTGAAGGCTTTACCACTCACCTGGATGCGATATATAATTTAGAAATGTTTTATGGAGATCAAACTCTTGAACATCTCTTAAATCATGCTAGATCGTTTAGAGAACAAATGGAGACATTTGAATACATATATGAATTAACCGTAGAGGAGGCTGAAATTGTTGATCATGATGAAGAAGAAGAGATCGCGGAAGGGACGCAATAAGAATCACTATTTTACTATAAAGCACGAAGAGGCTATAATAAAGTATACTAAAACTGATTGTATAAAAGAACGAACAGAGTTGTATGTTGATTATATTGAACCAGCCTTTAATGAAATGGTAGATAAGATAGTTTTTACTTATAAGTTTACAAATCTTCCCAACATAGATAGTTTACGCGACGAATGTAAAATATGGCTAATGACCATATTAGAGAAGTACGATCCAGATAGGGGCTCGAAAGCCTTTTCTTATTTTAGTGTTATAACAAAAAATTGGTTCATCCA
>Ga0080013_1002124_pt1 | contig 24180 bp, 32 predicted proteins | sample ETNvirenome_6_85_FD_69236 | JGI IMG/M metagenome (GOLD analysis project Ga0080013, IMG submission 69236) | Marine viral communities from the Pacific Ocean - ETNP_6_85 (SPADES assembly) (version 2) | ecosystem: Environmental > Aquatic > Marine > Oceanic | place: Pacific Ocean | collected 2013-06-19
ACCCATCTCACCAGACTTTAATTTGTAAGGCCCTGCCAAACCACGCTTCTTCCAAGCCGTAGCCATTTCGGAGAGTTCATCACTCTCCTCGACTAGAAATTCTTTCCAATTTTCAAGTAAGAGTTCATTCATTCCCCCTCTCGCCCTAAAAAATTCCATTGGCTCCTTTAATAATTCATGAGCAAATTGAGCCCCGCCGGCGAGGGCAACTAACCATTCCCAATACGCGGTGATGTCTCCGAAAGCAGCAGTTATTTGACTTGTAATTTTTTTAATCACACCACCCATTAATTCCATTGCTTTCCCTTTCAAAAGGTCTTTCAAGATTTCAACAGGGTTGGCACTGCTTATAACTTCATCTATTGTATCCCCTAATTTTTCCAAGATGTATTTAATACCCGCGGCGAGGCCCGTAATAGCCATCGCCGATTTCCAATCTCTCTTTCCACCCGTGTATTTTTTTTCAAGTTCTGCTATGGTATTTTTAATTTTCTTAGCTGCGTCTACGAAAGTAGGCAGCTTTAATTCTGGACCGTATTCAATCAATTTGTCAAGGAAACTATTTAATTTTTTAAGTGAAGGGTTCAGTGCCTTCCTTCTTATTGCTTTGACAAAAGTGTGTGCCTTTCCCTCAGCAAAGGCCTTATATAACATAATAAATATATCTTTTATTTGCCCTGGAAATGCCTTTGCGGCGGCCCACTTTTCTGGGACGCCCTGCTTTATTTTTTGTCCGAGATCGCCCCAGAACCCTTCGAACAATAAGTGTTCATTTAGGATCTCTTGACTGATTGTCGGAGAAAAAGGATAAGACTCATTAAGTGGAATTTTAATTCCAAGAGTTTTGGTGACATACAACCTATTTTCTATTCTTTCCTCAAGAAGAATAATTTGTTGCTGATACCCATTCCAATTTTCCTCTACGAGGAAATTTGCTCCTTGTTCTTCCCTCAGATACTCTCGCCAATTTTCAAGTAAGAGTTTCACTTTTTAGACTTTCCTTCGAACCTTATCGCCAACGTGCGCTCAGTCTCAATCCAGTCGGAGACAGTGTCAGATAATTTATCTAAACCTCCTTCCACGTTTGCACCAGAAGCGCTAGCGACTTCAACATAATCGTCAAGCGCACTTCTTAACAATGCATCGGCATCGGCCAACGCAGAAGGATCATCAGTATCATCCGCATCGAACAATTCGTTCAACTCTTCTTTGATAATCTGTTTAAGCTGCTGCCTTGTGAACTTCATCTTTCGTATTCCTTGTTTTTTTCTTCAACCATTTTATCTATAATCTTTTGCTTGACCTGTGTGATATGCTCATCGCTTAAATCTCTCTCCATTTCCTTGAAATTTCTCCAAGCCTCTCTAAAAGAAAGTTTCTCTTTGTCTATTTCTACACAAATCAAGCACATATTATTTATTTTTGTCGCGTCGTATAATCCTTTTATGTAATTTCTTTTGTTCTTGTTGTATTTCAACAATATCTTCTTCCAACTCATTCAATCGGTACTGGGTCGTGTACATGAAGCCGGCCAGCATCGCTAAAATGCCACCAATTTTAATCAAAGTTGATAGTTCGATTTCTCTTATTCTCATGGTAAACTAAATAGTCAGTAACAAGACAAATAGCGCTCTCCGCGGTCACAAAGCATCGTTATCACTATGCCTCCGCGGAGTATTCTGTTTTGTGACCAGCGTTCAGCAGCTAGCACATTAGCGCCCGAACTTATGCCGACGAGCAACCCTTTCTCCTGGGCCAAGAGTCGTGCTCGATCCAGAGCCTCTTGCGTTCCTACTTTTATAACACCGTCAAGTATGGAGCTATCTAATAAAAAGTCTTTACCATCATTAATTCCTTGAATGCCGTGCGAAGCATTGTCTTCCGCGGGTTGCACTTGAATAGTCTGCATTTCGGGATATCTTTCTTTAAGGGGCGTGTGTAAACCCATGATAGTACCGCCCGTCCCAGACCCCAAGATAAGGCCGCGAATTGGGCTGAATATCGGGATCTGATTTAAGATCTCCTTGGCCGTCGTTTCTGCGTGACACAGAATGTTGTCGGGATTTGAAAATTGTCGCGGGTTAAAGAAACTTTCATTTTCTGCACACATTTCCTCTTTCATCTTTATAGCGTCCGCAAAGGCGTTATCTCCTACTTCTATTATTTGAGCACCGTAAGCGCGTATCATTTGTTTACGTTCGACACTCATGTTCCGTGGCATTATGATGATAACTTTGTACCCACGGTGGGCACCAACCATAGCCATTGCAATCCCCGTGTTACCAGATGTTGCTTCCACGATAGTGTTACCGGGCCTAAGTTCGTCACGCTGCTCTGCTTTCTTTACAATGTAGAACGCCATCCGGTCTTTCACTGAACCGGAGGGGTTGTAGGCCTCAAACTTTGCGTATATAGAACGATTCATACGAACAAGCGGGGTATTACCGATCAGCGCGTCAATCATGGAGATTTCCCATTTTTGAATGCTTGTCTGCCACACTGGCCGCGGCGAAAGCTTCTGGTTTAATCTTGCAATCGAAACCATTGCCAGTAACATACCCGACTATCATACTAGCCAAGTTGCTTGTGGCATTCTGCCTATCTGTGTTGCTTACATCGACATGCACTTCCATCTTTATATCGGGAAAGAGGTGAGCTATATCGTGAGCAATCCTAATGGTTCTTTCAGTCTCCGCAAGAATTCTGGTTACCAAAACGGTCATTTCCTTGGAAAGAATCTTTTCTCTAGTTACGAAATATATACCGCCCTTCTGTTCGTCAGCGCCATGCAAGACAATCGCGCTCGATAAGACACAACCCCCTTTGTGTGGCTGACTATCCGAACCGATATATACAGTTCCGTTGTTAAAATAATGTTTTTCGACAGCTTCTATTATTTGTGCAAAGTCGGTTGGTTGACCGCTTCCGGCAAACCATGTGTACACCTATTTGTTTAACCAGCCCCAACGAGCATTCCAATACTCGGAGGTGGTGGTTGTGTGCTCATTTAATCTCTTGTTCTTCTCTTCCATGGGCGGCGCGCTCTTGCCACGCTCTGTGGGAGGGTTAATGCTGAAGGGGGCACTCTTGCGTCTCTTACCCTTCGTGGTAAGTCGATTTCTTTTGTGTTTAGCCTTCACAGCGCGCTGAAACTTGCCTGTATCCTGCGGAGGCTCTTCTTGTTCGTAGAATGTGCCCGCGCCGCTTGGGCGTTGTTTATCTTTTATGCTCATCATGGCATCATAAGAGTCCGTCTTCACATTACTTAAATCCCCCAAAAACCCGTTGCGTCTTAAAACTTTAAAAGCCAAGTTTTCAACAGAGTATTCAGCCGCTTCCGTATCCAAGCCGGCTTTTCGATAATTCTTAAGTTTGTTTTTTATATAAACGGCAGACGCATATGCATCCTTATAGTCGTGGTTATTGTGAAGGGTCTTGGCCCTGTCGATTTGATCCATCAAAGAAGCGGCCTTCGTCTTGACTTGAAGCCAATCCACAGAAGGATTCTTGCGCTCGGGTTCCACCACCCATCCGTTGCGGAGGAGAGAATAGACACCTGAGGAGGTGTGCTCCTCATGAATGTTCTCTACATAAAGCTCGACCTCGAACCCCAGGATTCGGATATCGTGTTGTTTGTTCCACAAAGCTTTCTTCGCGTTAAACATCTCGCGAACAATCTTTTCATTCTCGTCTACCGTATCAAAGTCAATCACAATGTGCACATCGATATCAGAATAGGTTGACCAGTTATAGTTGGCCAGCGAACCAGTGAAAGTTATATCAGTTATTTGCACACCCGGTAAGTCAAGGCCCTCAAAGAATTCAGTGGCAATCTTGCGAAGGCGCGCAGCGATGTCTGGATCCAGTTGTTTTTGAGGCGACCAGAATTCGGGTTGTAGAGTTTCTTGGGATTTAAAGCTGGAGATGTCAACGCGGCCGATGTTTTCCATGTCTTCTATGGTAAGCTTTCTCATGTCAGGCGACCCTTGCGATGTTCCCGACAAACTTTTGAACATTAATCCCTGAAATTTTATTAATCTCTTTTCTCAGGATCCGGTTAACAAAGGAGCGGGGAGATATTCTCACATTCTGTATGCAACAGAACTTAATTCTCACCAAATCGTAATAATTTGAGGCATCCTCGCTGCCCGAGCCGGGGACATAAGAAACAACAGTGACGCCAGGGATTGATCTAATTTCCCCGATTGTCTCATATTTATCGCCGCCGATCTCTTTATTCTTTTTGATCTTGGCCCGGACTTCAAAAGATTTATATTCATACCCGGAACCCGGGTCCTTCAACTCCGTAAGAAGAAACTCTTTCCAATTTTTTATATAATCATTCATAGCTTTCCCACATTATAGCACAAATGTAAATAGTTTTAACCTATACAAACAGCATTACTGTTTTTCATTCTCGCTATCGTCAGAATTATCCTCTCCAAAATATAGCTCCAAGTGGTATGCGATAGATTCCACATGAACTGAAATGGAAGAGTGGGGGTATTCCATGTGTGTTGCGGCGAGCATCCCCACCACCTCGCGCTGTTCGTTGTAGACGGGGCCGCCGGAGTTTCCACTGTAAGCTGAGACCGAAGTGACCAACAAGGATTTGGGTACGCCCTCCTCGTCAGGTTCCATTCCCAACAAATCGTGGCCCACCACATAACCTTCCGTCTTTGTGGGGAAGGCGCCGGCAGGAGAACCGATAGTGTGCACGCGATCGCCAGTCATCGGCGCAGTTTCGGAAAGTCGTAACGGAACGAATTGTTCGCCTGTATCAAATACGCGTAAAATGCAGATATCATCATCCGAATTCGTGTACACAACTCGCGCCTTGTATTCTGTTCTCGGCGCATCCTGCAGAGGGGCCGAGTATATCAAAGCCTTCCTTCCGACTTCTTCACACAAGTGTTCGACGCTGACCACAAAAGTGTCGTTCTCCGCGTTTCGGACAGCGAAGCCGGCGCCGACGGCCTGGCCCGGGCCGTGATCAACAACAACCTGAGCGGCTGCTTGATATGCGATATCGGTGCCTGTGCCTAGGCGAGGGACTTCATAGGTATAATTCCGTACATGCTGGTATGTACACGAAACCAAAACCATGCTTAACAGTGTTATAAATTTCATATCGCTGTCCTCCTATCGACAAACGTCACTAAATATATCGTCTAGATATCCCCTTATTGTTCCTGAATCTATCCCCGCGTAAAGTCTATAACACTCTTGTGCGATATTGGCAGGGGCGCACCATTGGGAAATCGAGTACTGTGGGACGATTGCAAACACTTCTAGTGTGTCGTCCGCCTCGCAATTGCCCAGTGTGCATGGTGTTATTACTGCCCTTACGTCCGCGGCAGTAAGTGGTGGCTGGCGGTAAGATTGTGCATGCTCATCTGTCATCACAACAACCATTGGCCATGCATCATCCCTGAAAGTGAGGCCGAGACTGTTCACGGCGATGGCTTCCACGGCATCGTACTGCGGTTCTTCATTCCAAAAGTCGCAACTTAATTGAGCCAGTGTCGCGGCGAAGGTCAGAGAGTCTGTTAAGTTAACTTGTACATCAGGCTGGTGCGCCGGTGGGCGACCGGGGATATTGACCAACGCAAATCTGTGTGGCGAATTTGCGAATGCTAGCACATAGGGTTCAATGGCGGCGCGCAACACTCTTATCTTGTTACACATGGAGCCGCTCCGGTCAATAGCAAAGACCATGTCCACCTTCTCGTGAGCATCCAAATCCTCATCTATCTCTCCGTCACAGTCGTCATCTAAGTGATTGCACGTTTCTTCAATCGGCAAGACTTCCCCTTCGCAATAGCCGTCAACGAACACTCCTCCAAGATCATTGCCCCAGCGGCCGCGCTCACAGACTGCCTGCCCCCCCATACACTCACCGATGTTCTCGGTACCGGGGGGTCCAGTGTAACATCTCGATACAAGACCTTCGTCGACATCTTGATCACAATCATCGTCCCACGCATTGCAGGCTTCGGCGGCAGGCGCGCCCCCTGTAGGATCACAGTCTTGTTGCCTCTGCTCCTCGAAAGCGCACATGGCCATACAATCCGTGAAGCCCGTGTTGCTGCACTCTGCATCAACGCACACACATTCCATAAACCCAGTCCCACATACCAACTGCGGATTACTCTGGCACGGTAACAACATCCCCAGATACTCCGGGGGGCACGTGCACTCCAGCCCCTCATCAACCTGTCCGTCACAATCATTGTCTTCTGCGTCACAAACTTCTTCTTGTGGTTGTGGTGCGTTGCAACTCTCCCAGTATCCGAAGCGACACGACTCAAACCCAGATCCGCAAGCACTCTCACAAGGTCTGATTAAATCCTCGTCCACTAATCCGTCGCAATCATTGTCAAGGTTGTCGCATTGCTCTACTTGCGGCGTCTCGGGTCCGTTGCACATCAAGTCACTGCCATCGCAATAGAGAGAGCCGTAGCTACAAATACCCACATCAGTCAGACCGCACTGATCACCTTGGCCGACGGGATCATCATCCACCACACCGTCGCAGTCGTTGTCCACCGAGTCACAAACTTCCATTGTGGGAAGTTCTTCATTTAAACAGCCAGACCACTGACCGTCCTCACATAACTCAATTCCAGTTCTGCAGGGTGTCTCGGGGTTCATGGGGCTGTTGAATACTAACCAGTCTTGTGGGGTGCCATCCGGGTTAGAGGCCCCGGACCAGCACATTCTCTTCAGGCCTTCATCTACGTGAGCGTCGCAGTTGTTGTCGCGGCCGTCACAGAGTTCTGTTGCAGGACCCACGGCGCCTAGGCACCCCCCTGCGGTCCACTCGTCGTCCGCGGTACCTCCCGTCCTGTCGGGGCCGTCAGACCACGCCCCCCACTGTGAACCTCCTTCGGGTAATTCGCGGCATGTCTGGTCGCCATAGAGACACTCCCCAACGAGTCCCCCTGTTTCGGTGGTGTGATCCTCTAGAGTACCAAGCTCTTTGCCCTCCTCGTCCAGCCAACACCTTTGCCTACTGGATGCCCAACTAACAGAGTATCCTTTGCCGGATGGCCAGCATTCGCAGCCCTCGTCCACACCGTCGTCACCATATCCGCAACGAGTACCATCGTCATTAGAATCTTGTTCTTCTGGGGGCTTTGCAAGGCAATCGCAATTATTGTCGTTACCGTCACAGAGTTCGGGTATTGTCTCATCATACTGTGCGTGAGGGTTGTTGTATGTACAGGAAGGGTCGGGTGGGAAAGTGACGGTCGCAGATCCGCCAAACAGATCAATGTCCTCGCAAGAGCACGCTTGAACGAGAACCAGCGCTAAAAGTGGTAAGAGTTTAAATACTCTATAAAGCATCCTTATTTTTAACTAGATCGCTGTCTTTTAATATCTCCATTGTTTCTCGCCAGTTGTCCACATTGTGGTAGTTTCCGGCGCCTAGGCGCTCGAATTCCCCTACAACGGCGTAATCGTTACCGCCAGGGAATACTCGATCACCAATATAAGTTATTGAGGCATCCGGGTCGTTTTCTGCGATCCACCGGATTGATTGCGACTTGTCATGGCCGCGAGGGTAAATATCTATACTAATCATGCCTCCCACAACAAAGTCAAAATCTGAAAATATACCGGACAAAAAATTAACGAGGTTTTTTCTTTCCTGGGCGATTTTATCGTGCTCAAAGTAGATCTCACGTTGTTCTGTGGTAGCGTTCCTTCCCACAACGCTGAAATTGAGCATGCCCGGGCGTAGTTCTATATGGTTTCCTGTGCGAAGGGGGAAGGGGCTCTCTTTGAGGTGTTTGCGTAAGACAGCCACCAAGTCGGGAGTGGGGATAAATTCGTGGGAATACAGGGGCTCCGGGTTGCCCGGAACATAAAGCTCGTTACCCATACAACAGAAAGTGCCCTTGGCAGAATTAATAATTTCTTCTGGCAATTGTTCTTTTGTTTTTTCGAAGTCGCTTCCGGTGCTCAAATAAAATTGTTTACCAGGGGACCATTCTAAAAAAAAGTCTACGAACTCTTGAGTGGCCGGAAGCCTGTGTGGCGTGAGAGTCCCGTCGACATCAAAAACATAGGTACTCACTCTATCTCAACTTCGCGATCGCGGTCCTTGCGTACTTCATTGTCAATCAATTCCAGGACAGCCTGCAATTCTACATCAGTAACTTCCATCTTCATGTTGGCTTTCATCAGTTTTCTGTAGCTTGCCTCGTCTTTTATGAGATTGGAATCATATTTCGAATACTCATGTAAAGAAAGTAGCGTGTCGAAAGCGTCGTCGAAGATATCGTAGGCGCGCGGTTCGTCCCACTCGCAAGCTTCAATCAGTGCCGTCATCGCGGACATTGACTTAGCTACTTCAGCAAAGTGTTCATCAGTCAAATTAAATTTCATTGTTTTACCTTTTGATAAGTGGGGAGAATCCTATCGTGTCCTGCCTTAACCAGTTCCACAATACAAAGCGTGATAGATGTAACAATAAACAATGTGTAAAACCCAAAGTTTATATAAAAAACTATGTCGCTCAGCATCATACTGACTAACGTTACTATTGATAAGAACTTTGCCATCAGGAAGCACAGGGCCGCGGCCTTGACTCGTATGCTGGCCTCAAAAAACGCCTCTAACATTCTAATCTCCGAAAGTGTCTTGATCACCGTCTTGGTACGTTATGATCGTCTTGTTATGGGGGTGCGGTAATACATGCACCTTCAAAAAATCTTCTAGTGAATCGAAGATAGCGACGCCGCCGCGGGGCGGGGGGAATAACCAATGAACAATACATTGCCCAGTTCCAAGTAAAATCCCCTCAATGATAACTCCCTCCCCAGAAACACCAGTTTCGTCTTGCTGGCGACATACAGTAAAAGTGCGAATGCCCTGGGGGGCTAATTTTGGGGGACTTTTAGGTTTTAAGTCTTCCGGGGACGAAATAGCGTCCTCCACCACATCATCGGCCTTTTCTTTTTTCTTTTTAGAGGAGGTTCTAGTCATATAATTTAATCGCTCAAGTGTCTCATTCGGAAGGAGGTAAGAAGTACCAAAATTTTGCATTCAGTTCAGTCTCCTCATCTCGATCGCTAAGTACATAAACGTGACCCAGTTGTTCTTTGTTGTGTTCATTATGTTGCCTTAGGTATTCAAGAAGGAGCAGATCAGATAACTTCTCTTCAAACTCTGTGTGCTCGCCGGCCCACATTATCACGAAGAGTTCTTCCACCCCCAAGCACTCGTTGTACCGGAACGCCAGAAAGCTCGTTCTAAAAACCAATAGTGTATGTTCCTCCGCGGGGAGACATTCCTCCACGATAGAATCAATGGATAATTTGTACTTGGCCTTAAGGAGATTCACCGCGTTCGCACAACCCAGGGTGCACAACAGAGCCAAAATAAATGCTAGTTTTTTCATAATGTTTCTTCCATCTGTTCCATTGACTTGAAGTTGCCACGGAATTCTCTGTCAAACATAGTGATACCGTCGAGGTGATCGATTTCGTGTTGAATACATATACATTCTAACAGTTTTTCAAAGTTATTTAAGTCTTTTGTACCATACTTGACGGGACCATTGAGGTTGTCAGCTTTCACAAGAATATTGGTGGACCTCAAGGTCCTCACCATTTGACCAGGGAAAGAAAGGCACCCTTCGTCAAACATAATTTTGCCAAATGAACTTACAATTTCAGGGTTGATGAGGGTGATTGGTTTGCCTGCGGTAACCACACAGACTCTTTTATTGATGCCTATCTGATTCGCGGCGAGACCCACCCCACTCTCGGAAACGGATAGAGCGAGAAACAATTTCTCGGCGATTTCCTTTCCCTCGGCGATCGAAGAACAGGGTTCACACACAGTCTTCAATAACTTTATGTCTTCGATGATTTGGTGAGGCATATCAGTAATTTACCACAAGTGCGGTCAGATGTTAAGGACTTCTCTTACGAGCTTCAAGGCCCTCTCTCTGTATACTTGTTCGTCCCTCTTCGCAGGAACGGGGTCTCCAAAAGTACCTCTCAGGGGGGTCCCATGGCGGGTGGTGGTGGAGGGATCCCCAGAGGGCTGGTCCATCATGGCATTCAATTTATTCACTAACTCTTGCATCCCCATCATCCTCATCGAACTCTTGATGGAAGACAGGTGGGCCGACACCATATTACCATTCAGCGTGGTGCTGTCTATGTCAGCCCAACTGGTTTTGCCGTAGGCGCGAGGGCCGGTGGCTGTATGCATAGGCACCTTGCGATCTAGAAGACTGCGGAGGGCTATGGATGTTTCTTTCATCTGCTCTAGTTTGGTGCGTAGTATGTTCGCGATGCCGGCATTCCTATCAAGGTAACCCGGCTCAATATCAGGGAGCGACAAGGAGCGCGCGCCCCTAGCATGCTCGGCTTCCTTTGATTTCACGACATCTTCCCAAGTCATTTTATCTACTGTGTCGAGGAGAGTCTCGATGAAGTCGACTCTTCGTTGTGCCCTCGCTTCGCGGTCGGTGTCCTGTTTCTTTCTCCAAGTCTCATACTTGGCCAATTTCTGTGCGAGAACGATTGCCGCGGTCTCAGCGATCTCTTGGAGGTTCTCCTTCTTATCAAAGTAGTGGATAGTCTCCAGTGCTATGTGGACATCTTCATCGGAAGTATCTACTTGTTTCATCAAGAATACGATGTTTAATTTAACTTTGAACTCTCTATCATTATTGTCGTAAGGGTTGGAGAAAAGCCCAAAGGGGTAAACGTGCATAAATGATGAGATATCAAAACTTTCCAACACTTCTGGAAGTCTGTCCTCCTCTTTGGGGAATGGAATAGAGAGTTGCGTGCCTGCATATTCTTTTGCTTTTTCAAAAGAATCTTTCAAGCTCTGCTTGACCTCGTAATCAAACTCTTGAGAGCGTACACCAGATGGGGTGCCCTTTACGTGACCGACTGGCCCCACTCGGAACACATCTTCGAAGTCTACTGATGTTCTGCCTGTCCAATCAAACCGTCCGATTATTAAATCTTTTGTTACGGGGGGCCTGAGTTCGACTGTAAGTTTCCCGTCGTCATAGTCCCACTGGAAATGTTTAAACTCTAAATCTGCCTCAGTTAAATCTTTCTTTAATTTATCAAACTCGGAGGGCCTGATGTAACCCTCTTCAACGAGAACCCCTCTTATGGCGGCGCGCATCTCGTCGTATCTGTCGTCCCACTCACTCTCTATGGCGTCGGCGAAACCATCAAACGATCGAGCGTCGTATCCATCGAAGCTTGACGCGTCGGCATATAGTCTAGCGTGGAGTGTTTTCTTTCTGCGAACTCCGAGCGGTTTGTGGGTTTCAGGATCGTACGCCTCGACCGGTCGATCATAATAATTCAGATTAACTTCTTCAAGCTGGATGTCACCATGACCCGTTATGTGATCTATTGCTTTCCTGATCTTATCGTTGAGATCACGGTCGTTGTCCGTTCCACTCCAGTCTGTTGGCACATCCTCAACCCAATCTTCGTTATTTAGCTCTACTGTCATCCCTCCGCCGAATGTGACGTAGGGGTGCTCGTCCACATCAACGTTGTGTTGAACGTGAGCGTGTTCGAGCCTAGTGTCTGATACATGTTGGATTTGTCTGCATTCTTCGACCATCTCGTTGAATGCGATCTCTAATTCATCTGCCTCCTCCTCGTCTGGATCCTCATTGGTGTCCCCAAAGTAAACATCAGTGTCGAAGAACCGGTTGAATGTGACGCCCGCTGTGTTATCCTTCCACGAACCCCCCTTTCTCGTAAAAGAGTAGAGGTCGGGCCCTTCGATGACTTCGATCTCGCCGTTTTCATCTTCCTCCAATTTGATGTCTGGGGCTTTGTCGTCTAGATATTCCTTCTGAGCGGCGAGCGTCCAGTCTCTCACGGACTCAAGAAAGCCGGGTGGTAGTTCACCGTACACCCTCTTCTCCGGGATCGCCAATTCATAATCGTGTTCATTATTCACATACTTTCTGAGACGGACTCTGCCGACGGGTTCAATGCCGTCTACGTCTCTTCCCGGGTCTTCAAATATCTCGTCGGCTTCAAGGTCAACGCCCTTCAAGTCATCAGTGTTGACCACCATAGCAACGGGTCCGTGTCCTCTTGCCTCTGCCATGGCGCATTGAAAGTGGGAGGCGCCTTCGGAGTGGCATGAGTGAATTAGCGTGTGGTCAGACATCCTTAAGATATCAATTGGATGGCGAGACACAACAATGGAGCGCGCTGGAGGATCCAAGAGTTCTTCTGGATGTTTTGTATAGAATTCAAGTTTTGTGTCAATTAGTTTTTGATACTTATCTAACTGATCCTTGGTGATGTTACCATCACGAGCCTCTTTGTTGAGAGCCTGAGAGAGTTTAAGTCTTTCCTTCTTCACCGTCTTTTCGCCAGCGCGGGGGCCCTTCGGAATAGTATACTCGCTCTCCCTCTTCATGTTGAGGTGGTACCGAGTCTCCTCGCGCTCTCGTTCTTCGCCAGTCTCGCCTACGCGGTACTTCACCATAGCTTTATACGGCTCGAAGTCTGGCTTCCAACCCTCTTTTGTCAGAACACCCATGAAAGATGCGACCGTCTTCTGGTCCTTTGTGGTCAACGGAAAGGCGACTCGCCAACCTTGCTGGCGCCAGTCATCATAGTCGCCAAACATGTGACCAAAGGAGAAATCCTCCTCATCAGCAGTCGACATCCAATCTTTAATTTTTTCGTAGTTTGCGTAAGATATTTCGTTTAAGAACTGTCTTCTTATCTTTCGAGATTCACGGATGGGATCGAGTCGAGTACGTTTCTTCCATTCTTTTACGAGGGTGTAGGTATCCATATAGTTTCCTTTATATAATTAGTTTCGAAGACGCGTATACCATAAAAAAAAAGCCCCCACGAGGGGGGCTTGAAGGAAAGAATGTCTATGGAATATTATGTTTAATTAACTGGAATACTAGTCGTTGTGCTGGTGCTCTCTGGCACTGCAACAGTCACTGTGAGGACACCGTTATTGTGGGCGGCCGTAATATCATCCGCCTCGGTGCCATCCTGTACGCGCCATGAACGAGTAAATGTGTTCTTGGCAAAGTGCGTGTCATCCTCATCGCCGGCCGTGTATCCGACAGTGAGTGTGTTACTATTCAAGTCTACTGTGAAACTCTCCGATGAAACGCCCGGCGCAGCAACGCTGATCTCTGTACGGTCATCGAAGTTTTCTACTCGCACTTGACGATTAGTACGAGTAGGGGTGCGGACCGGGTTGGCCCTGAAGAAGTCATCGAAGATCCCGAAAAAGGGATCGTTGTTGGTGTATCGAACTAGGTTATTCATTGTTTTGGTTCTCCTGTTTTTTCCAATGTCGTTTCTCTTTCCGACACTTATAATATAAGTATTTTCAAGGAGGTTGTCAAGGGTTTTTTTAAAAAAAGTTATTGAGTCACCAAAGAAATGTTGTACTCCCTTTTCAAAAGGCGCGCCGCTGAAGTCATCGCTCGTGTGAACGAGGTGATGGGGCTCAAGTCGGCCTTCGTGAGATAAACTTCGTCATCTGGGCCTGCGCCATACATGTATTCGTCAATGATTGAAATGAGGTGACCTGCTACGGCATAGATTTCAACTAGGTATTGAGTCCTATCGTCCACAGGCTCAAATGGTTCTTTCAAAAGAGAACATACACGCATCTGATAGGAATGACAGTTCTTTTTTATGTCTTCAAGGCCGGCACGGGATGCAATGGCAGGCGCCGTCGTACTCATCGTTTCAAGGCTGTCCCGCTGAAAGCTTTCACCTTCCTGTTATCGGTGAGTGCAACAATTGCTAAGTACTTCCCTTCCTCATCTTCTTGGACCTTCACGCGACCCTCTTCTTTGATGCGCCGGCGGCCAGGGGGGCGCGCCCAAGTCGGAATCTTGTTAAAATAAAGTTGAAGGTTACCGTACGGGGGATTCTTTTTCCGGCGTCCTCGCTTTGGCTGTTTAATGATGTTGAGAAACTCAATGCATCCCAACGCAATTTCTTCAGGGCTGTGCTCCTGCGCCAACAGTCTCTCCAAGTTGTCCACCTCCACCCGGAGGCCCACTGCAAATGTCTTGCGGCCTAGGTCTGGGGCATTGTTGTACCACGTTCGCAGGTAATGTCCTACCTTTGGCTTCTCATCCTTCTGGGAAAGAACTCTCAGTTTACATTCAATCGGTTCCATCTTTTATCCTTTCAACAATCTGCTTTGAGTTTTAAAAATCTTTTCTTCAACTGTGTGTGGAGAACCTACCACCACGATGTCCATCCCAGAGTTACCGCGATTCATTTGAATCCTGGTGAACTGTTGCGCTTGATCTAGATCAGGCATCTTTCCCTCTGTTAGTGACTTCTTTGTATTATGTTCTTCGCGAAGACATACCACCTGATCAGGATTGACGAAAACCTCTCGCAAAGAAAAGGTTGATTCGAAACCCGAAGGTCCTTGACTGTGGGCTTGCTTCGTCTCCACTACTTCAACGAGCTTAACTATCATCTGGCTCATTCTCCAGGCCTGGGATGGCAGTCAGGGGCGACGAGGCTGCGGCCGCTTGTTCTTCCAGAATCTTCTCCAACCCGCCAAGAATCATAGCTATGTCTTCGAGCTTGACATCGATGTTATACAGGTTGCTTCTCATCGAGAGCACATGTGCACGAGCGCCTGCCAGGTCTCCTCCTTGCGCCGCGGCGGCCACGATAGCTGATGCGACAGGTGCGCACAAGGTTAGTTCGTTGACCACTGACGTTTTGATTTGTTCCATCATTTCTGCTAGCTTCTGTGGAATTTCTTCCACATCCATAGTTTCTGCAACCTTAAGTTTCATCTTACCTCCATTGGTTTAAATAATTATAACAGGCTGGTGTCGTTTAGTCAAGTATTAATTTAGAATATGTGTCTTAATCATACCGAAAGACAGGGTGAGAGCGGTGGCAATCAAGAGCCACAGCAATTTGCTGGTGCTGGTTCGATAAGATTCTAGGATTTTTATTCTGGCGTCGAGTTCTCTGAGCCTTGCATACAAACCCACGTCTGGATGGTACACTGCTTCTTTGATGCGTGTGATATCTTCTGCAAGAGCAATTTGCTTCTCTTTGATACCCTCAATCCCATCCAGGATGTGTTGAATCTGACTTTTTATTTCAACTAGTGTCTTGGTATGTTCTTCCATAGCGCCAGTAACTAGTTTAGTTTTCTATAATGGCATGATTTGTTGTGATGAGTGCGCCGGCGACCGAGGCCGCGTTCTGTAAGGCGCAGCGCGTTACCTTGGCCGGGTCGATGACCCCTTCCTCAAACATATTTATAATTTTATCAGTACAGTAATCATACCCATGCTCGTCAGCCTCCGATGAAACACTAGATATCACAAGGTCTGGGGATGCTCCCCCGTTGGTGGCCATCTGTCTCATCGGAGACTGCGCTGCAGAGAGAACGATGGCTACGCCTAGCTTTTGCGTCTCGTTGTCTGTGTCAACCTGCAGGTCGTTCGTAGCGCGCATCAGTGCAACGCCCCCTCCAGCAACGATACCCTCTAGTTGGGCGGAGCGGACTGCTTCAAGAGCGTCCTCGATGCGGTGACGCTTTTCAACCATTTCAATCTCGGTGGGAGCCCCAACTTTGATAATAGCAACGCCGCTCAGGAGACGTGTTATCCTCTCTTGGATTCTTTCGCACGCTCCGAGATCATCAGTTTCTTGCAATTGAACCTTGAGAGTTTCTATCCTCTCATCGATCTCCTCATAAGAGCCGGCACCATCAACGATGGTGGTGAGATACTTGCTGATGTCAATAGACTTTGCAGTCCCTAGGCCATCTAGCTTGACCTCTTTGATGTCGATCCTCGATTCTTTTGAAATAAAAGTTGCCCCAGTGGCGAGTGCAAGATCTTTTAATATGTTTCTTCTTTCCTCGCCATAACGCGGGGCCTTAACCGCAGCGACTTTCATGGTGCCACGCACAGTGTTCATGATCAAAGCTGCGAGAGCCTGTCCGCTAACCTCTTCGGCGACGATGACAAGGGGTCGCCCTTCTCGCGCAACGACTTCTAGGATGGGCAGGATTTCTTCGATAGCCTCTATCTTGTTGTCGCAGACTAGGATGAGCGGGTTATCATATTGAATGGTACCGCGTCGTTCATTATTAATAAATGCAGAAGCAGCAAATCCGGAATCAAACCTGAACCCTTCGACAATTTCTAGCGTCGTGTCAACCGACTTCGCTTCTTCGATGGTGACGGACCCATCTTTACCAGCTTGGTCGATGGCGGTGGCCACCAGGGATCCGATGGATGAGTCTCCGTTGGCCGAAATGGTTGCAACGTGCAGCATGTCTTCCTTGCTGGATACGGGTCGCGAGAGTGCTTCCAAGTTCGCAGAGATTACAGTGACAGCTTTGTCAATGCCTCGCTTCAATTCTATAGGAGAGGAGCCGGCAAGAAGATACTTTTGAGCATCAATGTAGATGGCCCGTGCCAGCACTGTAGCTGTCGTGGTGCCATCACCCGCGTCAATGTTTGTTTGCTCCGAAGCCTGCCTGAGAATCTCTGCTCCAGCATTCTCGAAAGGATCGTCGAGGGTGACAAACTTTGCCACAGTCACACCGTCCTTTGTGATTATAGGATTCTTTCCTTTTTGATGGAGGATAACGTTTCGGCCGCGGGGCCCAAGCGTTGAGGCGACATTGTCTGCTAATTTATTAACGCCTTCAAGTATTTTCTGTTGTAGATCTTGGTGGGAACTGAATTTTCTGGACACAAGTGCTCCTAATGTGTGTTTATATTACCATGAGTTGTTAGGAATTTAAATAGATTTGTTACTTTTCGATATGTTTTGCGCGGAGGTTCTTCAATTAGTCGGAGCCAACTTCTTGCTCAACTTTCTTTGTCTTCTCGCCGATGGAGTTTGATGCTGCGATGGCTGCATTTGCCGGGTCGGTCTTGAGACCTCCGCCGAAGAATTCTTGTAGACTGCTTGTTAACACTTTAAGCTCACGGAAGATGGAGAATACTTTCTCATTAATAATATCCCCATACATTTCAACCATTTCGTGCACATAGGACTGGCCGACAAACAGTCTTCCAATATAGGGTTCTTTCTCGCCGAGGGCCCTCGCAACAGTTTCTATCCCGTTTTTATTGATTAGCCACTGCTTCCGTGTGACATAACCGTAAGTCTTCAACAACGCATCAAAAAAGACTTTCCTATCTCCAGCAGCCTGCAGTTCTCTCAAGTATTTTACCGAATCCTCAGCGGAAGCATAATTTTTCGTAACGCTGGCAGATGCCTTAGCGCTCGATCTCGCTTTGGATGCTGCAGCAATGAGCGCTTTGTGTCTAGTTCTGAGCGTATCGCTAACCCTCCCAGCAAACCTATAAAGGTCAAGTGTTTTAATGTGGCTAGCGGCCCGGGCCGACTTCTCGGGCATTAGATCGCGCACCAGTTGTATACGTGATTCGGAACTAGCTTCTCCAGTCTCTTTGTCGAAGGCGTCAAAGACGGCGTCCTTAAAATCTTCGGCGTCCGAAATGTCAGCCGCGGCTGCTACATCATCATATACCTCTTCAAAGTGCGCTTCCCACCAGTGGCGACCGTCATCATCGACCACCTCACCAACGTAATTCGGAACAGGCTCAACATATGTGAGCGCTCGTGATGCATCTGGGGAGATACCATCCTCCCCCAAAGGTAGTCTTAGGTTTTCTTGGTATTTGCCACCAGTGTGGGACAGGATATCCAACAGGTTTTCAAATCTGAATGTAAACCGAAAAAACTTAATTTCCCCAACGAGATCCGAGCCTTCGCCGTCCAAGAGTTTCAAAGCCACAATATATTTCATCTCCTCAACCGGGACTGAGCCTAGGCCGGCGAGATCTTTAATAAGATCCTCAATCGAACCCTTGACAACTGGAGCGTCGTCGGACAGAAGTTTAAGACTTATGGGTTCGCCGGTGCCACTGGTGAGATCCGCGATGGTTTGGTTACCGGTTGGGATTTGTTCTCCGCCGAGCAACACGGCCACAAAAGATTCAAATGTGAAGCCGGCCGAAGATGCGTTAAAGTTCTGGAGTATTCGTGTAAGAGTCTTATAGAAAACTAGATAACCTAGAATTCTACTAATTGTTTGTTTGGAATCATTCAGGTCGATCCCGGCCCCTTCCATGTCTGCAGAACGAGCAACATCCCTAGTTGTTGTTCTGCTGTAGAAGGAAGAAAGTGCTCGCAACTTACCAGCAAAATCTTTCGTGCGCCCAATACCAATCTGCTCCAAAAATCTTTCAAGTTGAACTCTAGCATCCGACGGATTCTCGCCATCGGCTGTGGCTGCACCCCAAGCCAACTCGGTTAACTGAAGTTCTGGAATGCCGTCCCATGATAAAGTAATCCCCTCCCTAGGAGAGGCTTCTTCCTGCAGAAGCGGGGCGTCCACGTCCATTGCCTGTTCCACCATCTCCAAGAGAACACCTAAATTAAGAAGGGTTTTCTTTTTCTTGGGCTTGAAGAAATTTTCTACAAGAAGGTCGAGGTCTTTTTTACTTTCCATGCTATTAATTAGTTTTAATCTTCGTTAAGTTCTTTAATAATTTCACCGAGTTTCAAGCCAGCGCAGTCAATCTTCCTCTTGGAAAGATTAAAGTGACAGACGACTCCGCGGAAAAGACCCTTTGCGGAATCAACGTGATAGCCTGTCTTGTAATTGCCGTTAGGGTCTTCGGGGCAAGCCAGTGGAATCTCATAATGCTTGCACAAAACCCTGAGAAGTTCCCGATAAGAATCTAGTTGACTCGGGTAGTAACCCAAGTGAGGGGGGTGCTTGCGCCCGTGGGTCACAGAGTCGTCCAGTATAGGACGGCGTCCAAACCCCTTCTTGGTGTACCACTTTTGATACTTCGCGTAGTATGCATTGCTAAAATCGATACCGATACTGATATCATTAACGCCGCGTGCATGCCACGCAACGTTATTCGTATCCACCATCTGATAGATGGTACCATCGTTATCTATAACGAAGTGAGAAGAGATCTTTCTTTTCTTTAGGATCTTAAAACAAGATTGTGCGCTAAGCGCGGCGTCCCAATGAGTGACGATCATGGTTGGCTTGCGCTCAAAATTCAAAGAAGTTTGATAACTGGATGGTGGAAGCTCTAGGGCACCGTCTTCATTCATGGTCACAGTGTTGCAACCGATGGGCACTTCCTCACCATTGCAAATGATGTGATCAGTCGTGACGGTGGGGGTGTGCACTTCTTCCATCGGCTCAATACCATCGGCCTCCCTTTTGGTCAAAGCTCTTCTGAAAGTCGTTGGACCAACAAGGCCGTCAACCGTCAAGCGATGTTGATTTTGAAAAATCTTAATCTGCTTTACTAGCTCGGAGTCCTGTTCGGTACCACCAAACCACGACGGGTCCCACCCATTTTTTTTCGCAGAACTAGAGTTATATTTTATTATATCTACAAACTTCATCTTAAACCAATTAAATAATCTCGTCCACAATCCCATATTTTAGTGCCTGCTGGGCGTCAAAGTAGACATTCACCTTTTGGTCAAGAATCTTTTTAATTTGTCTCTTCTTAAGTTTACTCTCTTGTTCCAAGGCAGCAAAGTATCTTTCCTGCACCCATTTAAATTCATCGAACTCATTTTCTAAACTGAATATTGCCCCGTGATGGCCAGCGGAAACGCTGTGAAGCATGACGCGACAATTCGCACCAATCTTCCGCTTCCCCTTCGTTCCAGACGCTAACAATAAGACGCCGGCAGACATGACCTCCCCCAAACCAATCGTACTAATTTCGCAGTCTGCTCTAACGACTCTCATCGCGTCATAGATAGCAAACATGTCAGACGCGGCGCCTCCGGGGGTGCAGAGCACCACGTCAATGGGCTTGAAGGACACAGCACCAGTGTCTGGATCAACTTCCTTCCCAGTCTCTCTCAGAGAGAACAAACCGTATACAGTCTCCATCCCCCTCTCGTCGTCAATGCTTCCGTACAATCCGATGGTACGCATTTCCGGCTTTGGAGGAGGGCCCATCATTATTGGCGGCATGACAAAGTCTAGTTCTTCGTCAACACAGTTCGGGCAGGCCGGGCAGCCCTTATCACTGCTACTCATTTATTTTCCTTTTTTAATTAGTTTGAACGAACCGTTTTTCTTCAACTGATAGAACGGGTGGGGGAAACTCTTGACCCACGCTTTCCACTCTTTCTCGGAGGAAAACTCCTTGCGGTAACCTAGAATAACTTTCTTCTGTTTGCGAGAACCGCCCTCGATACATTGAATCCAGTCTTTAAATAGCTTAACTACTTTATTCTGTTTTCTCTTCGGTGTATCAACAAGTTCAAGTTGGACTTTGTAGTGCAGCTTACCGCTGTCATCGACAGACTCCTTCCATGCGTATGCTTCTACCATTGTATCTCCTATATTCCTATATAGTAACATTATTGTGTATCTTCCCGGTTCATTGAATCAAGGGCATACTGAACAGCACTGTTCCAGTCCTTGAATGGTAAAATTCCGTGCATCTTGCGCGGATATGTAGTAAAAAACTTCTGAATTATTCCCGTCTGCCACGAGACGAGTACTCTGTTATCGATTTCTCTGATGAATTTGATCTCCTTCTTTGCCATCCCCGACTGTTCAAGGTGTTCGTATTTCTTCTTGCAGATGAACTCCATATCAGAGTTCATGTGGTATGCTAACAATATTATTTTCTTATTTAGTTCTTCAAAGACAACTGTAAGTTGTCCCAAGAAGACTAGGGCGTGTAGGATTTTGTAGGTAAAGGCGCCACAGACAAACCAAAGGAGAGTCTTGACGAGTTGAATATCGAGTTCCATGCTTTACAGCATATCACAAAGGGGTGGGTTATTCAAGTAAAAAGTGGATTTATTTTACTTTTTTGCGTCACGGACAAGACGGGCAGCGACGCGTCGTGTCAGTTTTTCGACAAGCTTGGCTGGAATTCGGCCTTCTTTGTTGAGTCGCTCTCCTCGCTCCTCGACATCTTCGTCGGAAGCTTGACCGGGCTTACCTGAGTGCGTTTCCTTTTTACGATCGGCGTCAGGGATATCGCCCTTGTTACCACCGTAGGGTGCTTCCTCTTCTAGAGCGGGCTCTTCTTCGGGGAGTTCGACATCAGTGATCTCTACATCCTCGACCTCTCCCTCTCCCTCGGGAGGCAGTTCCTCGCCGGGGCCTTCATCACTACTTACGGTCACCTCAGTACCGGTAACATCACCAATGGCATCGGCGATGGCAGAGACAAGCGCCTCAACAGTCTCAGGATCCACGTCAAGAGCAGCCTCATCATCAACGACAGCCAGTTCATCAGCCTCTTCGTCGGCGACATGATCCTCAGCACCTAGTTCATCTTCGGTAGCATGAAGCTCAGACTCTAATTCGTCTTCTTCATCCAAAGTATCAACAAAAGTCTCCGTGAGATTGTCTAGGGTAGCTAGCTTCATGAAGCGTCTGACGGTACCCTCGGAAAGTAGTGATTTGCGGCTGCTCATTTATCGTGTTCTCCTTAAAAACAATAGCATGTTATCAATTATAAGTAGTCGTAATGGTCGTTAACGGCAATTATTTATTCTGTTTAAATTGTTGATTCTTTTCTTCATCTTAATCTTCAAACCATCCTCGATTTGTTTGATCCTAACAAAGCTGACTCCGATTCTTTCAGAGATTTCCCGCAAAGTCATCTTCCCATGTTTGGCGACCGCTATATCGGTGCAATTTAGGTCTTCATCGTACTGTATCCACAAACGGCAATCCTCAACGGGACATGCAACGTCGTGCTTAACACATGTTTCAGCACATTCTCTCATTATATATCTTCTCCTGTTTTTATTATATCAAATATATCTTCTAATTCTTTGTCGGAAAAAACAAATTTATCAAGTTCCTCTTTTCCTTTCTCAATTAATTTCATAGATTTTTCTCGCTTCTTAATACTTTGAATGTTATTTTCTTCTTTGTACCCGTTAATGTATTGTAGAATTAACTCATTGTTTTCCAAATATCCGTCGACCATTGCTTTAAAAAAACGCACCTGAGACAGATCATCGTGCCGCAATCTTATGCGAAGATCTACGTGTTTCTTTACTTCTATCGCAAAGTTAATCTTTTTATGGTCCGGGCCGTAGCGATTCATTTGTTTAGGATATGTGTTGAGCTTTCAACTCGGCCGGCAGGTGTCTGCCGTATAAACTCTGCCTTCGCCCACAATCCATTTATATTTTTCGCGCCACTATATGAAAATCCCGAGAGAATACCAGCCCGCAATTCAGTGAGCACAGCTATAGCATCACCCTTATAGGGGATGGTAGTAGCAATCCCCTCCGCGAAGGAGTATTCCCCCTTCCAGTCGGTTTGGGCCGCGGGCGAGGCCATACCACGATAGGATTTGTGTTCCATCCCATCAACACTTATTATATCACCTGGGGCTTGTGTGGTGCCTGCCAGCAGAGAGCCGACCATTACGAAGTCAGCGCCTGCAGCAAGAGCCTTAACAATGTCCCCAGAGTTTTTGATGCCGCCGTCGGCAATAATCGGTATGGCCAGATCAAGCTCTGCACACCTTCGGAGAGCCTCTATGCTGGGGACGCCATGGCCCGTCTGAATTCGGGTAGAACAGATAGAGCCCCCGCCAATACCGACACGTACACTGTGGGCACCCCAGTCACACAAATCCTGATAAGCCTCAGCCGTCGCGACGTTGCCAGCCATGATGTGGGCGTTGTTACTAAACTCTAAATTCAATTGTTTCAGCGCCTCTCTCACCATAGAGTGATGTCCGTGAGCCACATCAACACAGAGAACCTCAGCACCGACCTCTATCAAGGTGGAGGCGCGCTCCATATAATCGCCGTTTACCCCGATGGCAGCGCCAATGGGTGCGTTGGACCGGGCAAACATCGTAGCCCTTTTAACCATCTTCGCTTGTTGGGTGACGTTGTTGTATCTGTGTATGATACCCAAACCCCCTTGGCCGGCCATGGCTGCGGCCATCTCGCTCCCGCAGACAGTATCCATTGGACTAGCGATGATGGGGAGAGAGAGGTGGGTAAGATCATCCAAGTCATTCCCTATATCTATTTCCTTTCTACTGCCCACATCACTGTACTTTGGTACGAGCAAGACATCGTCGTAAGTTAGGGCTTCATTCATTTTGGGTTTCCTTATAACATTTCGGACAGAGAAGTCTTGTCGCGCCGCTCTCAAAATTGCATTCTATTCTCCATGTGTTAACCGTCTCCTGAGTTCTTTCAAAAGGCGCATCACATGTAGCACAATTGTGGGGCATATTCTGCATATGTTCCAACTGTCGTGACATCTCGTTAATAGCATCCTTATCCCGAGTCCGCTGCTTACGTCTCTTCATTTTTCTTTCAACACTCATATTGCTCCCATTGTGCCAACAAGTGGCATGCCGTTGTTTGTTCCATCGAAGACAACAATCATCGATGGAAAGGGGGCACTATTTTTAGAGTCCCCGAATTTTAAACGTCCCTTGACAAAATAAAGTAAATCAGATCTCATACAATAATTGTGAAAATACTTGGTATCTGTCCTCGACGGGATCAAACATACCACAGACGTGTTGTCTTTCTGGCCTTCTTCGTGAGCCTTTCTGAGCCACTCTCCGATCCCCCTCCCATAAGGCGGATTCATAAAGACACTGTGTCCTGACCAGTCTTTATCTAAACCGTTATCCTCTTCTGTGAAGTACGATGCGCACTTGGCAGTCTTCTCGGACGCACAAGGATCTAGGGTGAATGTGTAGGTCTTGTTCAACTTGTCATAAAAAGATTGTGGAGTCTCCCAGGTGTGTTCTTTTGAACTGAACATCGTCTTTAACGTAGCAGTGTTCATCAGCGCACTCCTGTTGACCCAAAGCCGCCGCTGGCGCGCTCCGAACCTGTATTCAATAAATCTTCATAAACCTCCTCAATACCACAAGTAACGATAGGAGTCAAAACGGCCTGAGCGATTTTCTCTCCTGGTTCGATAGTTTGCGTTTCGGCACTTGTATTGTGGAGATTAACATAAACCTCACCATCGTAGCCAGAGTCAACCACACATGCGCCGACCAAGAGTTGGCGCTTCGAAGCGATTCCCGATTTATTCTTTATTTCAAGCATATGATTCTCGGGGACCTCCACCTTAATTCCCGTGGGA
>Ga0080013_1002127_pt1 | contig 24146 bp, 40 predicted proteins | sample ETNvirenome_6_85_FD_69236 | JGI IMG/M metagenome (GOLD analysis project Ga0080013, IMG submission 69236) | Marine viral communities from the Pacific Ocean - ETNP_6_85 (SPADES assembly) (version 2) | ecosystem: Environmental > Aquatic > Marine > Oceanic | place: Pacific Ocean | collected 2013-06-19
AATATTAGTTCAAAAGGATGGAGAATTTTCCTATGTATTAGATGGAAACCACAGGTTAGCAAAAGCAATACTAACAGGGGAAGAATATATTAAAGCAAAGGTATTATATTTAGATGATAAAAATACCCCAGAAGAATTTAAAAGGTTATTGGAAAGTAATTAAGGATGATGGTTTGTTAATCATGATCATAATGATACTTATATAGAAACACATAAAGAAATGAAAGTAATAAGATTAAAGGAAAGTGACATTCACCGTATGGTAAAAAGAGTATTAAATGAACAAGAGGGTGAATTTGATAAATTACCATATATAGAAGCAAAAGATCCATATGGTAGTAATAAATGGTATAAACTACCAAGTGACTCAGAAGATGGTTTTGGTGCTCTGATATTAAATGACGACCTATTCAAGGTTAGGGAGGATGAAAAATATGAATCTATACTTAAGATACCTAAGTCGGGTAATTATCAATTAGTAACTACAGAATTTGGTAATACGGAATTTTCTCTACAGTTAGATAATATAAAGGGCAATAGAGAATTTAATTTTATCTACCAATTTGGGACTGGTAATTTTAGAATTATAGATAAAAAGACCGGTAAAATTGTTTTCACCGGTGAGTGGAGTTGGGACTATTAATATAATAGATGAAGATTTTAATTGGTATGAGGGAATAACCGACCATATGGTGTCAGGTTATAAAAGACGATATGAAAAAGGATGATGGTTTACTAATCATGACTATATTGATAACATTCTTCCAAGTGTATATATTTATATAAAAACATATAAAAAAATGAAAACAATTAAATTAAACGAATCCGATATTAAACGTATAGTAAAAAGAGTATTAAATGAAGATATAAGCATCGAATGTAAAGAGTGTGTTCATAAAGTATTAGGTGATAAATACAAAGATAAAATAGAAAAAGTATTTTATAAATTTGAAATCGAAGGAGGAAGACCAACAGTACAAGAGATAAAAGATGAAATAATAAGAAATGTTAAACCAGAAGATGAGTATAATATTATTCCGAGACTCATGAGTTGTAGGGGTAAGTGTGGATAACATTAATGAATTCCCTATACTAAAAAATATTTAAACCTCTATTATTAGGGGTTTTTTTATACATCATAAAATTAAAAAGGATGATGGTTTACTAATCATGACTATAGTGATATTTATTATTATATGAAAAACCTTATTAGAAAGATATTAAAAGAAGAAATAGATAAATCTGTTTTTAACCAAGTTGGTAATAATGATAAGATACATATATCCGATAGTGACAATCTAACATTTAAAAATGTTCCCATTAATGAGCAACCCATATCTTATAAACCTGAAGGGTTATGGTTTTCTTTGGGTATGGAATGGATTGAGTTTTTAATTGGAGATGAATGGGGTCATAATATGAGAGATAGAATAGATGATTATTTATATCTCATTAACACCAATGACTCCACAATATTAACTTTAGGTAAAGAGAATGAAGAACAATTTCTAAACAAATATGGTATAAGAAATAAATACGATAATATGGATGTGGATTGGTCTAAGGTTGCAAACGATTGGGATGGTATAGAGATAATCATTAATCCCAGAGAATTAAATGAAAGATGGTTATGGTCTACTTGGGATATACCTTCAGGTTGTATATGGAATATTAAGGGAATCACCTCTATACGTAAATTATAAAATCAAAAAGGATGATGATTCATAACTCACGATCATTTTGACATTGTAGAAAAAAATTATTATATTTGTGTATATAATAAAATTAACACAATGTATAAATTTAAATCAGACTTACTCAACGAAGAACTAAGTAAACACAATCTAAGTTTCTGTAAAGATACTAACACCAGAAAAGTTTATGAGATGTTAAACAACATAGAAGGTAAATCCGTAATGGTTAGAGTATTCCCACACGAAGAAAAACATATAGATGATTATTTCTATGATCGTAGACTTAAAGATAAAATGATATATCGTTTAAAAAAAGAAGGATTTAATTTCACCTCATTTAATGGGATAGGTGGATACTATATTAAAGAATTATAAAATCAAAAAGGATGATGATTCATAACTCACGATCATAATGATTACCGTAATGAAAATAATAATTCTCCCTATACTAAAAACATTCCTTCAACCGTATATATTTATATAGAAACATATAAAGATATGAAAACAATTAAATTAAATGAAAGTGATATTCAACGTATAGTTAAAAGAGTATTAACTGAACAAAGAACAGGAGAAGAATTGTATAGACATATATTAGATAAATATATTGGACCAATAATGGACAAACATAATATGGATGAATTTGGTGATGCATTCTCATACTATGATAACGTCATTGGTTGGGGTATTGAAAAATATTTAGAAACCGAAGAACCAGAAAGAGAAGATGATTGGGATTATAGAGATGAATTAGAAGAAGAAATTAAAGATTGGTGGATGCCAATTTAAATTAATTCCCCATAGTAAAATATTTAAACCTCTATATTCATAGGGGTTTTTTTATGACCTAAAATAAGACCGTATAAGACAGTTAAATGTCACGATAATGTCCTACCATTTATTATAAAAGATATACTCTTAGATTGTCCCTAATACCTATACAATTAAAATGTAATACTGTACCATAGTGTAAAAAGTACTGTGACCTAATAGAATATCACTATTTATTAAAAACGTACTCTAAGGTGGGAAAAAGTGGGAATATCATTAACATTAGTGCACAAAAGTGGTAAATAACATTGCGTCCTCCGTTAATTTACGTTAAATTTAATTTCCAGAATTTTCAGGATGTATATAAATATACTAATTTTTTCCCATAAAATCAAACATTTTAGAGAAAAGTTATTAACATTTTACTGTACCTTCCCACAACTTCCCACCTCATCATTTATATTACAGAGTCATCATTATAAATGAATACCATAATACCCACTAACACGATGGTGAGTAGAGTCATTATGAATATGTCGGTTGTGGTAAGGTTTGCAATGTTTCTTGTGATCGTTTCCATATCGTAACAGGATTTAGTTTGTCCTTTAATTTAAATATCCCTTTAAAGGAACTTTTATATATCCTGTACGGTTCACCTGATTGTGCGTGATGAAATTCTTTTACGTCACTATAGTCATCGGTACTATAACAGTATAGATATTTGAAACGTTTATCTATAGTGTCCTTTTTAGTAATACGATGAATAACATAACAGAATGAATTTTCATTACGGACACCAGCGTAGAAACGTGTCATAACAAGTCTACGTTTGGTATCTACCCTTGGACTAAATGTTTTAAATTTATTCATAATACAAAGATACGAAAAAATATCCACATATACAAACCTCATCCTTTTTGATTTTTATTTTAAAAAAAGTGTTAAAAAATTAGGAATTGTCAAAAATTATGCGTACCTTTATATATAGATTCACATAAGGGTGGAAGGCCACCACCTGGACTTTTTTTAAAATTTCACTATAGTCCAGGGTGTCCCCTTACGGTCTCCCACCACATCGTATAGTATAAAGGTACGAAAAAAAATCGACATAAACAAATTTTAGGGAAGGTTTTTTTAAATTATTTCATCGTATTTATTGTTATGGGAAATAAGGAATATTTAGATAGGGTTGTTAATCATATGGTGAAACTTTCAAAGGATAATGGTTATCCCTTTAACAGTACTAAAATGAGTTTTAGTGATTTTTGTGAAGATACATTCGGATTAACTGGTGATGAGGTAAGTTATGTTTTTTATAAATACAGATACTTAATGGGTTGGGATCAATACGATAGGTCACTACCCTATATAAAAAATATATAGGCAGGGTGGAGTCTACTCTTTCGGTTATATTTCAGAACCAGACCCAATACAAATATACAAAAAATTTTTCACACTACCAAATAATAATGGACTTTATTTTATAAAAGTTTTTTACTATATTTGTAACTAATTATATTTACAACTATGGAATACGATATAAAAAGATTAAAAGAGAAAGAGGACAACATTGATCGTGTAGTAAAACGATACATGAGGATGAGGTTAAAGAGTAACCTTAAAAGGGTGTTAGGGTTAAAATTAATAAACCGTTATAGATGATATATTATTTACTGATAGGTTTAGGATTCACGTTTATGGTGGAGACAACATCGAGACGTTACGCTGAGGAGTTACGGAACATAAAGGGTGATGAGGATGTATTCGAATCATTTACAATGGTAGAGAGATTATTGTTAATACTAATGTGGCCAATCGGAGTAGTGATGTTTATAACCACACTAATTAAAAAAGGATGATGAAGACTAAAGTAAATCCATATGACTACGATGAAATATATAGACTCCCTATTGTAGTAACTGAAAGAGATATCCAAATGGAACGTATATATATGGAATTCTATAATGATGAGTACTGGGAGGTATATGAAGAAAAAAAGAAAAAACGTTTAGGTATTGACTATTCCAAATATTAGTCCTATATTTATAGTATAGTTGTTTGATATAATGTTTATGAATGAGGTAACACAATCTGTATTCGATTAAGTATGTTAGGGGTTCATCCCCTTCCCCCCTCTAGGGAGGATCATAATTGATAGTTTGGTTGTTAAATATATAGTAAAAGTGATTGGTTACCTAGCGTAATATTTATAAACAAAACAGGGCGATGAGGTGTAAACACTCCCCAATAGTTTTAACCTAAGAACCCTTAAAAGGGGGTAGGAATATAGAGTTTCATACAAAGTATTTCCCCCCTTTTTTTATGCCCATATATTTGACATTCTCATTTATTATTCGTATATTTGTATATACACATATAGTAGTAGGTATAGGGGGGGACTCTATGTATCATTAAAACCTCCCCCCTATTTAACCTCTCTGGGGGGTCCCCCCTCCAGTGCCCCCTACGTATCCCCCCTCCCCTCTGGGGGTGTTTTGACGAAATAAGGGGGGGTGATATTGACCGTTAATTTTCCAGGTTTTTTTAAGTGTGAGAATTAAGACCCTTTTTCTGGTGAAACCTCCTAACCCTAAAATTTTTCCAGGAAATTTTGTAATCTCAAAGTTTTTACTTATATTTGTAATATTATGAAAAAGATACACCAAAAATCTCCTAATACCATAGAACGTGAAAAGTTACTATTAGAAAACAAAAAGAAGTGTAGTAAGTGTGATGATATAAAGGAGGTAACTGAGTTTTATAAAAACAAAAAAATTAAATGTGGATATGATTCTTGGTGTAAAGAATGTAGTGATAAAACAAAAAATTATCAAAAATCTCCTAAGACTATAGAACGTGAAGAGTTATTAAAGGATAATAAAAAAAGGTGTACTAAGTGTGATAATATAAAATCCTTATATCATTTTAGTCCAGATAAAAATGTTAAATGTGGTTATAGTTCTTGGTGTAAAGAATGTCATAAGGATAATAAAAGAAAAGATAATGATAAAAAACATCAGATTAGAAAAGAAAAAAATCCTGAATATTATTCATTAAGAGAGGAAAGAAAAAAGTTACTTCAACAAGGGAAGTATAAGTGTTATAGTTGTAAAGAGATAAAAGAGGTTTCCAAATTTATTAAATATGTTGCTCAATATGGGGATTGTAAAGACTGTTATAATAAAAAGAGTAGACAAAAAAACATTTTAAAAAATTTATCTAAAGACCCAGATTATTATATTAATCAAGAAAAGAAATTAGAAGAGAAAAAGAAAAAGTTAGAAGAAAAGAAAAAGAAATTAGAAAAAGAAAATTTATTATTATCTGAGGGTAAGAAGAAATGTCATAAATGTAATAAGGTTTTACCTATAGTATCTTTTGAAACCATTAATAAATACCATTGTATTTCGTGTCACAAAGAACAGAAAAAAATAGAAAAAAGAAAACAAAGAATAAAAAGAAAAAGACGGTATAAAAATGATCCTGAATATAGAAAACGTATAAATAAAATAAAAACAATAAGAGATACAAAAAGAAGGTTAACTGATGACGAATGGAGGATACGTTCTAATAAAATGAAAAGGGAAAGATATAAAGAAAGAATGAAAGATCCTGAATATAGAAAAACTCACAATAAAAGATCCGAAAAGAGAAGAAAAGAGCGACGTAATACTGATCCTATATATGCGATGAAAAAAAGAATTTCTACCAGAATACGGAATTTTATGTCTAGACGAGGGTATACAAAGAAAACTCGTACTCACGAAATATTGGGTATTGATTGGACTGGATTTAAGGAACATATAGAAAGTCAGTTTGTTGACGGTATGTCGTGGGAAAATAGAAATCGATGGCACATCGATCATATAATTCCTTTAGATAGTGCCGTTTGCGAATCTGACATTATTAGATTAAATCATTATACAAATCTGCAACCGTTGTGGGAACATGATAATCTCAGTAAGGGATCTAAAATTTTACAGTTCTAAAAACACAACCCATTTCTGGTGGGAAAGGTGTAAGGGGAAAAAATTTTCCAGGTATTTTTTAGTATTTAAATATATTTACTTATAAGGATAAAGATAAGTAATGGGTAAACAGGAAGAATATTTAGATAAGATAGTAGAACATTTAGTTAATGAAACTAAGTACGATACTGATTACTTTAATCTATATATTATTAAGTTTCCATTTAGTGATGGTTGGGAAGTATTTGGATCAGATGGGGAAATATCAGATATTTACGATATTTATCCTGAAAGATTTGATACTAAGAGATGGGATTTTGATCAGGAAATGATTAATACATTCGGATTGATTGAACATGAGTCAGACTACGTATGGGAAAAGTATTTTGAAGGTGCACGATTTTTTGGTAAAGAGTACGCAAATAGTAAAGGTTCTATTAATGAGAGTGTAGATAAACAAAAAGAATATATAGATAAGGTAATAGAAAGATTAATTAGTAAAACTAAGGTGGTTATTGAACCATCTGAAATTTACGATGGTTATATCATTGCACCTCTTGGTAATGGGTTTCGATGGGATTTTTACAATAAATCTTTACAACCACATGGGGACTTTACAAACGAATTATTTTTGGAAATGGTAGAGGTATATGGGTTTAACACAAATGAAGTATTTCTGGTGGGTGGTATCTATAAGGATTTTATATGGGAGACTCTTGAAAAGATAAGTAATGGAAGATATTGAAAAAATTGTTACTATCATCGTTTTATACGAACTTATAAAGAATTTTGTAAAGTTCATATTGAAATGATGGTTATATTTTTTTTATTGGGGATAATATTATTAGTTAGTGGTTCATTATTGGATGACTTATTTCCGCCAAACGATATATAATTATTTTCTTGACCCGCGGAATTGTTCGAATCTCCCCCAGCCCCCTCTTTTTTGTTTTGGTATATATTTATAAAGTATGAAAGTAATTAAATTAACTGAATCAGATATTAAACGTATGGTAAAAAGAGTTTTAAAAGAAACTCATGGGGTTACGGATATGCAAAACAAAGAAATGATGGGGAAACTCGCTAAGGAAAAGGAAAGAATAGATGCAGAAGCTCCTCCACCCATAGAATGGAAAAACTGTTCTGCAGATGTTAAAAACCATAACGGTCCTGTTTTAGTATTTTTTAGTAGGGATTATTGTAGTCCATGTAAAAAATTGAAGAGGAGTATGGATGAAAATGAAGAGTTTAGAAATATAGTACACCGCAACAATATTATGGTACTATATATGCATTGTGAAACACCATATTGGGTTAGAGATGCAGATGACGATCAAAAATGTAGAGTTAAAAAATGTTCTGATGGTAAAACATTTCATGATGATTTAGTTGATACTACAACAAAGTTTGGTGGTGATGGTGAAACTTCAAGTGGGTTACTGATATTACCTCCAATAACAGTTACTGACTATGATTCCACATGGGATTATAAAGCAGAAAATGGTATATGGTATACTAAGAAAAAGAAAGGCGGTAAAGATTGGATTTCCTTATATGGTAATAAAGAGGCATATGATAAATTAAATGCAAAATATCCTAATCACTTAAGAGGTAATCCCAATAATAATAAAAAATGGAGAGGAGTTCCTAAATTATTTATTAGTGATTCATCATTTAATAAACAAATTAAACTTCCTTCTAATATAGATGATATGATTGATGAGTTACTGCATATTGATTTTCCATATTTGGATTAACAACAAGTATCGGAGTGATGATTTAGAGAGTCTAAAAGTCATATCTGATTTATTTAAAGGAGAGTAATAAAAACCTAATCTCCTTTTTTACCCCTACAAATTAAAAGAGATGTGGAGTTGACCGATCTAATTGTCGAAATCTCCCCCAGCCCCCTCTTTTTTGTTTTGGTATATATTTATATACTATGAAAATAATAGTTAGTGAAAGTCAGTATAAAAAAATAATCCTAAAAGAGGATAATGATAGAGAATATATCCATGCAATAAAAATTGTTAATATTAATTTATTACGTAGATTAGAGGATCAAATACAACATAGTCGTTCTTATAATGAATTGTTTTTTGAGATGAAAAGAACGGTTATGAAATTCATTTCTATGATTAAGAATGAATTTTCAGTTAGTTCTAAGGAATTATCTATAGATGTAAAAGAGTTACTTCACTATATAAAAATATCTTTAGATAATAATAGAATAATTAATCAGAGGATTGGTAGAAATAAAATTGGTCAGTTACTTAATATTATTACACAAGAGTTGAATCGTTTTAAAAGTGTGGAATCACAATCTAAAGATTCTGACAATGATGGGATACCTAATAGATTGGATATTGATGATGATAACGATGGTGTGTTAGATCCTAACGACTTAAATTGATACTTTTTTTATACAATTACTTTTGTAATAGTTATGTCATTTATGGAGTTGATCGCCGAAACTGTCGACTTCTCCCCCAGCCCCCTCTTCTTAATTTGTTTTTTTTAATAAGTTGTCATATTTATATTATATGAAACAAAAGTTTTGTAAAATAATATGTAAGGTAACTTTTAATAAGTTATGTTTAGGATGGTGTGACACTAAATGTTGTACGTCCACTAAAAAATAGAAACAATGGGAAGATTAGAAAAATTAAAAAGACAATTAATCGAAGAAGCTAACATAAAGATGTTAGGTGAACAAACATATGATGAAATTATGGCAGATACTCGTAATTCAGAGGATATGACATTAATTGGTCCAGATGGTAACGAAGTTGACGTTAAACGTACCATTATAGATGGTAATGATGTAATGATGTATGCAGACACTTCGATTATAGATAAAAATCAAAATAGGGAGTTTAAATTAACTTTTGGTGGTAATACATATAATGGTAGTTTTCACCCTACGGAGAAACAAGTAATAATGGATATGCCGAATAGTAAGTATATGATTAAAATTTTCTTAGACCCTAAAAAGGTTTCAGATGTTTCAGATGTTGAATCTGAAGAATTAGAGTATTAAAAAAAAAATATTATATTATGAAAATTAAAAAGAATGGTAAGGTAATTAGATTAACAGAATCAGACCTTAAAAGAATTGTAAGGAGTGTATTGAATGAAGATAAAAGACAAAACATATTAAAAGAACAAGATGCACCCCCAGTTGCAGACAATACTCGTGTAGAACCACCTGATTACTGGACTGGAGTTAAAATAGATCATAGTACAGATGTTTTTACAATGTCGTCTACTGATCCTTGGGAATATGTGGTGGTAAGAACTATTAACAGTTCTAATTCAGACCCTAATGATCCTATGGATGACGAAGAAGGGTTAAACACAACTACTGTTAGATATTATACTAGAAAAAAAGGTGATGAAGAATGGATCGACATTTCTAATAGTAAGGCAGATATTCGTAAAGCAATACATAAGATAGATGATTATGTTAGAAAAAATAATCTAAAATTTGTTAATACAAAACCTATAAAAAAAAGAAATTAATTAATCTTTAATAAAGAAAAAATGGGAAGAATAGAAAAATTAAAAAGACAGGCAATTTTAGAAGCCAACCAAAGAAATTTAGGGGTTATTGTAGAACAATCTAAGGTAGATAAGCAAGAAAAAGAAACTAGTGAACACAATAAGGAGTTAGAGAAAGAGATTGAATCTATGACTAAAAAATTAGAAAGTTTAGTGATGGATAAAAATATTAGTAATGCACAATTTAAAAAGACATTAAGTGATATTAAAAAAGAGAAAAAACTAATGAAAACTCAGAAAAAATTAGCAAAACAAATTGAAAAGGCAGAAAAAGATATAGAAGATATTGAGAGTGGGAAGAAAGGGAAGATTCGACAGTTTTTCAAATCACCTCTCTTTATAGCCTATGCAACGGGAGCGATAGCTAACTTAATGGTGGTAATTAAAAAGTTATCAAGTCCAGAATCAAGAGAGAGGTTGTCTAAAAAATTAGGGGAGTTAAGAGATAAGTTAAATTAAACTATAAAAAAATTAATCTAAAAAGGAGAAATTAAAAGGTATTATTAAATTGATACCTTTTTTTATGCTTAATTAATTAGGGGATATTTATTAATGTAATGGATAATGATAAATTAATGTATGATGCGTGGATGGAGGACATCTTAGATGATGTTAGAGATAATGTGGTGGGCGAATACTATCATAATTACCTTAATAAAAAATTTTACAGAGAAATCCTTAAAGACTTATTGCACCGCACTAAGTTAGTATATGAACACAAATACCCCTCAAAAGGTCCTGTAGCACATTTTAATTATGATGGAGGTTATGAGTTGGAGTCACCAAGTAATACGATTAACCATATAGAGAAGTATTTAGTACCAGAAAATGAGTTAAACGATTTACATAATGTTTATTATTTTATTCTTAAAAAAATCGTTAACACACAAGGTGAAGAAAACATATTAACTGAATCCAACGACAAACTAAAAGAGTATTTAGATAAGGTTGTTGATAGATTACTTAAAGAATCAGAATATAGAATTTGGACTCATAGTCAATACGATTACATTAGAACAAAAATAAACTCACAATATCTAAAAAAAATACGTGCTGAGATAAAATTTGGACTTGTTAACACTTGGAGAGAAGGTGAATCTGAGTATTTCGATATGTACCAAGTACAAAATAATTCTTTGAGGAATGAACCTAGAAAATATGAGTACTTAGAAGATTATGAGAGAGATCAACTAAAGAACATCTACGGATTAACTGATGATGAGATGGTGAAAGTAGTTTACAAATATTATACTAAACTTTATAATAATATATATAAAAGTTATTTAGAAATGGATGAGGATAATAAAGTACCTACCAGTGAACCAGAAAAATGGTTTAGAGGTGATGAGGTATTTGAAATTGGTGGTAGGTTAAACGAATCTCTAAGTAGTAGAGTAAATAAAGATGTGGATGATTTATTTAAAGACGATAGTACTTTAAAAGGTGAAGAAAATATTAAAAATAAATTTAAGAAATTGTTTGGTATGGATGACTGGGTGGCTGACCATGCAATGGTTTTATACCTTAGTAAACAACAATCTTTAAATGAATCAGTAGATTGGGATAAGATAGGTAAAGTTATAAGGGATCCGGATAAATCAAAACACATATATACTTTATTGGTGGGTATGTTCCCTAATGCAAAAGAAGTAATAGATTATAATTATTATGGAGATAATGAGGAACCAAACCCTAATGATACTTTTGCAGAAATGAAAGGATTTTTATGGGATATTGATAAAAATATTATAAAGGGACCAACATTAGAATTGGCATCTCAATTTAAAATAGAAAATGAATATAAACAAGATTTAGAACAACATTATAATGATTATGTTGAGGGTAAGCTGGATAAATTTTTTAGAGAAAGTCCTAATGATCCCAGAGATATAACTCCGGAGCAATACGAAAATATGCCACCCATAATGGTTATGGATGGTGGGGTAATAGATGGAAACCATAGAGCATTCTTAGCGCAAAAAGCAGGGGCAAAATTACCCACCTTCGAAATAGTATCTACACCCAATACTCACCCAAACGCAAAAAAGATATTATCCATTATACATCCTAATGATAAAGATCGAGATGGAATACCTAATAGATTAGACATTTCTCAACAACCTAATTTAAATGAATCCGATAGACAAGGTAGATTCTTAGATAGGATTATTGAACAACTTGTTAAGGAAACTATTATATATCCTTCTGAGGGTATGATAAGTCTACCAAATGAACCAGATGATAAATATAATGCAAGAAAGATATTTGATCCGAAAGATTATTTCTACAATAGATTTTTATCTAACATAATACACCATAGTAGAGATTTTTATGGATTAAGTGATGAAGAAATTGATTATGTGTGGAAAAATTACTTCTATGAAATTAAAACCAATTACTATTACTTAAAAGAACTTAATGAATCTACAGAAAAACCTAAAGGTTTTAATCTTAAATATTTATTTAAAGTTGCAGACTCTATTATAAAAGAAATAGAAATTTCCAACGACAATTTTAAATCTAGGGGATTCGGTGCGTGGAGTGAGATGTCCACAGGTGGTAGAGGTTTTTGGGTAGGTTTAGAAAAACATGCTAAAGATATATATGGGTTAACACAGGGAGAGACAGAAATGGTATCAGGTATTGTATGGGACAGTTTAAACGCTAAAAATATATTGGTATATAAGGTAACACCTGAAAACCGTTTTAGATCATTAAGAGAACAACATTACGAGGATTGGGATGAAAGATCTAGAGAACAAAACATAAATTTATTAAAGACTAAAGGTATTACCATATTAAGTACGGATTCAAATGTACCATTCTTTAAAAGAATTGATAGTAAAGAAATAAGGTATTTAAAAAATGTTGTTGATAGGTTAGATAAAGAAAGTAAAATAGAAGTTATTGGTGGTGATTATGCAATTGAGGATGAAGATTTTCTTCTAATAACACCTTTTGGTAAATTTGATTTTACTGACTTTATGCGTGAATATTCAAACAGAAGATTTGAGAAATATATAAATGATATATATGCGGTAGGCGATAATCAAATAATGTTTCCTACACATAATAGTATTAGTCAAATAGGTGAAAATTATTTTTTATGGGGTATGTATAAAGATAAATTAAAAAGAAAATACTTAAAACTTGTAAATCCAGGTTTACCTGATATTCCAGATGAAGCAATTATAATAGAAAATGATTTAACTAGTGATGAACATAAATCATTATTACAGTCTTTTGAGGTTATGGATACACCAGAAGAAATAGCATCAGAGGAGTTAGGTAATATGATTAAATGGGTTAAAACTTTACCAGAAGAATTATTTCTATATAGAGTACTATATTTAAATGAAGTAAACGATATTAACTATGAGGAATTAGGAAGTCATTATTCACAAGATAGAACTGACTTAATTAACAACCATTACGATAGAGGTAGTATATATGGTGATATGGGTGAACACGCATATTTAATAACGGTTAAAGTACCTAAGAGTGAAGTAGATGTAATGGAGACATTAAATAATAACATTCTTTATCCACATGAAAAAGAAATAACGTTAAAGGATAAAGGTAGGGGTGCACAATATTTAGATATTGAGAAAATATAAAGGGATGGATAAACAAAAAGAATATTTAGAGTACGTTTATAATGATTTAGTTAAGAATACTAAATTTAGAGATGCATCTTATAGGGAAATAGATATATACGATGGTAAGTGTAAAGGTTTACAAGTTGCAATTCGTTGGGGAAGTCAGGCACCTTATTTTAACTACGTACCAGAATGTTTAGAAAATTATCTAAAAGATTATTGGGGATTAACCTATAATGAAATACAAGACTTATTTTGGGATAGATACGAAGAACATATTATTAATATGGTATTATCCAAAAAAGAAAATGTATCACCACATGTAAGAGTACATGTTGATTACCTAAGAGAAGCTAAGTTAAATGAAGGTATAGATTTGGGGTTTGTAGATAAAGTCGCAGATAGTGTCCTTAATGAAATAGTGTGGGACTTTGATAGAGGACTTGTTTATTTCCCTATGATAAACTATTCCGCTAATATTAGAAATGATGATTTTTTATCACCACTATCATCAGACGATCCTTTCAGTAATGATATTGGATCACCAAACACTACATGGCACACTGATTTAATGGATCATATCTACGAAACTTATGCAATTAATGGTGCTGAAAGGAATAGAGTTTGGGGTTCATTACAAGGAGAGATATGGGATAAGACTGAAGAGTACTGGAACTCTTTCACAAGAGATTATTAAAAACTATTTTTTAGAAAGTCTATCGTAATCTTCTCTTTTAATAACTATATATCCACCAAGCCAGTAACCAAATACTTCATCATAAAATTTCTTCTCCATATTGAAGTCTTTTATATTGAAATTGTATACTTCATCATAAAATGATTCATTGGGAAATCTTACCCACATTTTATCTTTTCCTTCTAATCCTTCTTTACTCATCTTCTTTTGGTTTAATGTAATTCATGTAAATTAAAAGTTTCTATTGTTCCATCATCAAGTTTAACCTTTATGTAATGGTTGTATTGCTCTTCATAACCATAAACTTTTTCTGTTGTAACATCAGAAACTACAATCCCTGTTGTACATATACTTTTACTATTTGTTTGGTCATTAACAACCCATTCATCTATTGATACTCTTGTTCCTTTATTCATCTTTACTTGGTTTTCTATCGTGTCTTATATGAACGTCTCCACAATCAGTGCAGGTACATTTATTATTATCCTTATATGTCTCTTTATTATTCATATCTACAATATAACCTATTAATGTGGTTCTATATAAATCACTTCCACAGTTAGGGCAACATTGATGGTCTTCTTCATACTTACCCATGAAAATATCATATTCATCTCTCATATTATTTTAATTTTATTCCATATGTAGGTCAAAATCTTCTCCTTTGATTTTCTCCCTTACCCAATCTTCTTGTAGTGATTCCGCCAAAGTTAAGTTATATTTAGTATCTTCATCTTTAATTTCGAAGTCCCACATATTTTCACTTAAATATTCATAAACTTCTTCTTCCGACATACCCTCCAATTCAGGATAATCATCACTATCTATTTCTATGGTATGACTACATCTGTAAGTCCACCATCCTTCTGTCATATAAACTTTTATTTTACTCATCTTCTTTGTTTTGGTTAACTTATTTCATTTAATAATAGTTGTTTTAAACTTTTTTTTGCTCTATGTAAAGTCGCTTTAGAATGACCTTCACTTATATTTAATTTTAACGCAATTTCTTTATGTTGATACCCATCTAAAATTAAGTTAAAAATTTCTAACTTACGAGGAGTTAAATCATCTTTTACTCTTATAATATCCTCTATAGTAAAATCATCAGACAGTAATGGTGTAGGGATGTATGGTGTATAAGATATAATTTCCCAATTTACTTCCTCACATATTTCTATTTTTCTTTTTCTAATATCATCAATCGCCATATTTCTTATAATCTTTCTAATCCAACCTTCCAACGATCCTGTACCATCATATCTATATAGGTTATCTTTTATTTTAATAAAAGCGTTTTGACACAAATCTTCAGCGTCCTCTATATTTTTGGTGTATTTCTTACATACTTGATGTAACATTTTATTCCAGTAGGTGGTATATACCTCCTCAATACTTAATGTAGTCATATCTTAAATTTTAAGTAAATATAATAATATTAATTTATAAAAACAAATTTATATGTTTTTTTTATTCACTCTATTAACATATCTTCACACCATATAGGTGTTTTTTTACCTAATTCAGACCCTTTAACATTAAATTCGAAAAATTCTACTGATTCTTCCATACTCATCTCCATCTCAGTCATCAATATTTCAATACACTTAGTTACAGAATATATAACTCTCATCGTTTTATCATCAATACCTATAACTGCTTCATCAAAACCATCCGCAGTTAAAATATCTTCATCTTCATAATAATTTATGATACCGTCTAATAATCTACTACTCATACTATTTTTTGTTTAAATTAAATATAATAAAATTATACCTATAAATCAAATATTTATTATTGATTATTATTATTGTACTAATATATTTATATAAATTATTGTCCCGTTCGTCTAGGGGTTAGGACGCTAGGTTTTCATCCTAGAAACAGGAGTTCGATTCTCCTACGGGCTACCAATTAACAAAAATGAATTTAAAAGTGGGGGACATAGTAAAATGGTTAGATTCTTCTTATATTATAGTTAAAATTGTTGGTGATTCTGTTTTACTTAAACAAAATTTTAGTATTGGTACAACATTAACCTCTTTCGTTAAAACTAAAGAAGTCACAAAAATGTAATTTTTTACTATTTCTATATATTTATATAAAAAACTTATAATAATAATATTAAAACAAATAAAATGAAAATTAAAAAGAACGGTAAGATAATTAGATTAACAGAATCTGATCTTAAGAAAATTGTGAAGAGAGTATTAACTGAAGAAAAAATTAATGAACAGTGGTATAAAGATGCATGGGAATCAGTAAAAAGAGACGCTAAATACATCGCAAAGGACATTAAAAAAGCGGTAGCTGAGATTCCTGAGATTCCAAGTAGTTTTAGTAAGTTAGGTGATTACTTAACATCTGGTGAAAACTGGGAACAAGTATCGAGAGGATTTGCTGAAATGGGTAAAACTTTAGGTCTAGTTGATGAACAAGATGAAAAAGCAGGTGATTTGCAAGCAAAACTTAAAAAGATTTTAGGTAACTCTACATATGAGAAATTAACTACCTTAGCTAAAGCTGCAATGAAAGGAGAATAACAAAAAATTATTAATTAGATTTTAAATGAAAATCAAAAAAAATGGTAAAGTAGTAAATTTAACTGAATCTGAAGTAAAAGAGATAGTTAAACAATTTAAGATAAAAAAATTCTTATCTGAAGATAGACAAGCACGTAGATCGGATGATAAAGATTCAAAAATTAAATCAATTGTTAAAAAACTAAAAGAATTGACAAATATTTTAAATAGTACTGAAACTAATCTGGAGTCTATTTCCACATATAATAGAATAGAGGAATTTTTAGAAAAAACCATTGAGGATTTTGAAGATAAGATTAATAAAAAAGATAATAAAAAAGAATCGTGATGAAAAAACACATGTTAAAAGAGACAAATGATATGAGGAGGTTAATGAACCTTCCTTTAATAAAAGAAGAGGTTGAGGGTGTAGATGCACCTGAATCGGCAGGGGCACTAGAAAAAGATGAAGAAGATCATGGTGACGTAGTTAATGAAGACGATGTTATTGGTGCTGAATGGCAAGCTGATGATAAATTAGATAAAACTAATATCGATGAAGATTCTGAAGGTGAAGAAACTTATAACTATGGTGAGGACGAAGGTGCTGACGAACATAGAGAAGATGAAATGGAAGATGAGTTACATCACGATGAAGAAGATATGGACCCACATAGTAGAATTAAAGCTATCGAAGATCATTTAGATGCACTTAAGAAAGATATGGGTTACGATGAAGATCATGAAGATAGAGATGAAGAAGGTACTCATTTTGCAGAAGGTAAAAAATACAGTAGAGTATTAAACACCCTTACTGAATCTCAATATAATAGATTGAGAAAATACGTATCTAAAGGTAAAAAATATAGTAGAATACTAAATACACTTCATGAATCAGAAATTAAAAAATTAAAACGATTCATTAGATAATTTTCATTTTTTATTTAAAAATTTAACCCTATAATTAACTTTATAGGGTTTTTTTTTATAATATATTTGGCAGTTCGAAATATTTGCCTTATATTTGTATAAATAAAAATTAATAATTATGGAAAATTTAAATCAAAACACAATTTTAGACAGAGACGGAATTAAGATGTCATTTATCGATGTATTATTTGCTTTATGGGCAGTAGTATGGTTCATAGGGTTAGTTTCTAGAGAATATCAAGAAAACACACCAGTATTTTTTGCACTGGGGGTATTAATAACTTATGTTACCACTAAAGGTTTATCTAATTTAATTAGAACCTCTATTACTAATAAAATAGGTTATAACACTAATGGTATCAAAAGATTTTTAGTGGGTATTCATTTACCACTTTTAATTATTATTAGTCTACTATTAGCATAATACTAAAATAATCAAACTAAATAAACCCTCCATAGTGAGGGTTTTTTTATGCGTAGATATTTATAAATAAAAAATATGTCTAAAAGAAAACATAAAAATATTATAAGTGAAAAAACTAAACAATTTTTTATTCCATCTAATAATGATTCTACTATAGATAAAATTAAAACTAATTTAGACTCACTAACAGAAGGTGAATTTTTAAATGGGTATAGATTATTCAGAACTTATAAAGAAAGATCTGAAGCACTTATAAAAAGAGGTTATGAAATTAATAATGATGAAGTATTGAATCCTTCTCATTTTTATTCTACTATTACTGTGAATTTAAAAAGTGAAATAGAGACTTGGTATAGACGTAAACCATTTAGTGTGATTAAAAAAGAATTATTATCTAATCCTAATATAGTTTCGGAAAATCCATATAGTGAATTTATTGTTTTTGATGACAATGGAAATCCACATACTTTTTATAAAAAGAACTGATATTTATTTTTAGATGGAAAAACAATCTAATTCATATAAATTCCTTGAGAGAGTTGCAGATGAACTGATGAATAATCTTCAGGTAAGTCCACCTGATGAAGAACATGATGATATTTTTTGGGATTTTTGGTTTGGATTTGGTGATTCGGGAGATATACATTATCAGTTATCAAAATTTGACGTAGAAAAAATGCGTGAGAGCAAACAACCATTAGTTGAGTTAACTAGGGATATAGTTAGACAAACTCTTAATGACTTTTTTATTGTTTTTGAGGGACAATATGGATACTATAACCTTGAAGATATAATAAATGTTTTAGCTAGGTTTTTCATACCTAAACTTTATAACAAATATCTTAAAGAAGATGATACACCAGATGCTCCCATTGTAATGAGAGAAAATAAAAATATGGACTCACTAATTGATAAGGTGGTTAGGGATATTGAGGAGAATTTTAGATATGGTGAAGAAAGTATAGAATTTAATACAGTAGATTATGGTTTTAGAGATAGGGATCTTAGTAGGTCAGTTAATTTCTATTATGATCCGTATCATAGTAATATAGGTAAGTTTGATTATGAATTTGTATTGAGTACTATGTCTAACTTAGTTGCGTATTACCTTTATAAGACAATGGGTATAGGTACAACAAAAAGATTAACTAATAGGAATTATGATGATCCTATGGTAAAACCGATAGCAACCAAATTAACACAGAACACATATCAAATAGCAAAAGATAAAGAATATGTAAAAGAACTAACAAACCATATGTCTTCACTAACTGAACAAAGTGGCCCACAGATTAGACAAAATGTGGGTAAAATATATCATAAAAATGGTTTTATTAATAGAATAGTTACAGATATTTTAAAAATGACTCTTTTAAGATCCTTTAAAGTTTTATTTGATTTTAATGGATTAGGTTTTGAAGGTAATCATAATCTACCGCAATTATTATATAGGTGGGATGAAAATAAAGGTCTAACCGAAGATAGTATAAATGTAGTCAGAAGAAATATACCCGAATTAGTTAAACAATATTTAAAGAAACAGAATATGTTAGCGGGGGATGATGATACTACTGTACCTATAATATCCGAAATATTAAGTGACGAAATTATAGAACAAATAAATAATTATCAAAGAGATGAGGATTGGGAACAGTGGAATGAAGAATGGATATTAGCGGAATCCACTAAACAAATAGAATATTTAGATAATATTAAAAAAAGAGTAGTTAACTCTATAAGTGAAGATGATAGGTTTTGGAACTTCAATGACATGATAGAACCTACTTATGATGATAATGTTGCACCAGTTAGGTTACAAAAAAATGGAATATTAAATAATTTAAATGGTGATTGGTTATTTGATAGATTTAGGGACTATTATGGTGAGTTGTTTGCATTATCATATGAAGAGGTTGAGGAGGTTTATAATGCAGCACTTTACCATATATTTAAAACTAGTAGTTTAAATACAATGAATTCTATTTTAATTGGTGATTGGGACTTAGAATATATACCATCATTAATAATTAGACAAGAGGACTGGGGTAATTATTTAACTAGAGACTATGACCTAACAAAAATAGAGGATTACATGGATATGATAGAATGGTCAAGATATGGTGCAATAGATCATTTTGGTGCAGGTAGCCACTCAAAATTCTTTAGGGGAAGTAAGGCATATGATATTACACTTAAAGATGAAAAATATACTGATGGGTGGACTAAGGAAGACTTTAAACCATATCATGAAGATTTAATATATGATATGGAAAACCATCACGGACAAAAACTTACTTCTTAGTTTCTAAATACTCACCAACCCAGATTTTAATTTCACTTCTAGTAACAGTATTAAATATGTGTGGATAATTATCTAAGAGAAAGGACTCTATTATATCAGTACATATCATTTTTTCTGTACTTTCATCGTAATCAGTGGTTGGGTTGGTCATTTTTTTTCTTTTCTATTTGTTTTGTTATTCTCGTTGCTTCTTCATAATTTTCTAATTCCAAAGCGTCTTCTAATTCTATATCTAATTCCTCTAATGTTTTGTCTTCTTCTTTTGGAAACAACTTATCTCTATTAATACCTATAAGGTATCCACCCCAAAAAATAAAGGTTATTGCAATGAAAATTATAAAATAATCACTTAAAGTTAAGGGGTTCATTTTTTATAAAATTTATACGCACCTACAATTCTACATTTTAATTGTTTTGAGTCATCAATATTACCAACAACAACCCCATCAACAATGGTAAAGGCATGTCCTCTAACATGTATTAAGTACCTCCCTACATTATATTCTTTTAAAAAAGTCCCCACAGTCATTTGACTTGCCCTGGTTTTACCATAGGTAGTTATCAGGGGAAAATATTTACTATCTAATGTACGATCCACATATCGATATTTATATTTATAATCTTCCCAGCAATAATACTTAACAGGTTTCTTAAATGTAGTTTTATCATGATTCTTTAATTCCTTATACTTATAACCATTTAATGTCTTTAAACCTTCTCTTTCATTCATTGTTAGTGGAAAACGGGGTGTACCTTCACCTTTCTTTCTTTTGAAGATTTTTTTGACGTATTGGTGAGCATCATCATAAGGTGATTCAGTAACAGATGCAAATGCCCTTACACAACAATCATTATCCTCACTTTTTGCGATGGTACTTTGGGAATATCCTGTGATTGCGTCATCAGTATCGATATAGGAAACGTTTGTTTTGGGGTGTTTAAAAACTCTGTGTTTATTCATAATGTTTGATTTAATACAAAGATACGAAAATTTATTTACTTTTCCAAATATTTATTAAAAGAATATGAAAGAAATTATACGTAAAATATTAAAAGAAGAAGTCTCCACACAAAAAGACAACTATCAAAGAAAAATGATAGAGATACTAAAGCGTGAAGGATTCGATGCAAGGACACCCTACCAAAAAGTATTAAAGTACCTTAATGATGTAATGAGTATTGTTGGTATGGATGCATTTGAAATGTATCAATTATTTAAAGATAATGTTAGTACTGTATCTAATGACCCTTTAGTTAGGAAAGATATAAAGGATAGGAAAATGAAAACCGCCAATATAAGGGCGAGAGATGTAGTTGTTAATAGAATACCATTTAAAGGTAGTAATACACACGCAGAATATAGAAATGGTGCTTATGTAGTATTTTCTTATGGTTGGTATCCTGTATTTGTATATAAGGATGGACAATGGTTTGAGAATGAAGATGGTTATTCTATGTCCACTAAAAAACAAATGAGTCAAATGAGACCCTATAATTTTGATATCATTAAAACCAATAAAGATAAATTGTGGGATATTATTAGAGGATGAAAAATTTAATTAAAAAAATTTTAAGGGAAGAGTATGGTGAAAGAACTAATGATTATAAAAAAACCATGTCAACACTTCATAAAGAATATTTCACCAACAAAAAAATATTACCTTTAATAATAAAATATTTAGACAGTATCATTAATATAGATATGATCGTTAAGTCAAATGATAATTCTTCAACATACACTGTTTATTTCGATAATGGAGAGGAGATTTCTCAACATTATTGTTACGGTTGTAGTGGGACATTCCATTACCCCACAGGTACGCACGATATATATACTATGACACATGCGGAAGATAACGATCAATTTGTTAGCGCCGTAGAACTGGCAGTAATAGATGTGTTCGGTGGAGACTTAAGTAATATGGAATTTTATAGTATGGTATATAAATATTTATTTGATAGAATAAAAAAACATATGGATAATGACGGAATAAACGCATATCCAGAAGAACACGATATGGATTGGTAATGAAAAACCTTATTAGGAAAATATTAAAAGAAGAGACACCAGACTTTAACAAGTTCGAAATGGGTGCGTTTAAAATCATCGATAGAGTTGGTATTGAAAAATTTATTGATGGCTACCTAAAACATATGGGGATAGAAGATTATGAAAAAGAGGTAGAACTTATATGGAAATATCTTAAAGACTATGATGGTGGATGTGATGAATACATTAATTTTGTATTAGATGCCCCCGAAATGTCATATATGTTTTACGATGGTGATTATGGAATACAAAATCTGGTAAAAGGGTTTTTAGAGGATGACTATGATTATGGGTTTGATGGTTACGAATGTTATTATGACGAATACCAATTAAATTACATCAATGAAGAGAACATGAAAATCATAATAAAAATATATGAATCACAAAAAGAGGAAGATGAAACCTTAAGAGATTTTATTATAAACGGTGAGTTAGAAAGTATTATTGGTTGTGCATATAGTTCATCACAACACGCTGCCGATATAGATGCGTTACATCAAGACTTTTTAGATGGTGTACATGAAGTAACCGATAAAATAGATGGTAAATGGGATTGGGATACCCATACACTAAAAGGTAGAATATCTGTTTGTGATATAATGAATCATGAAGATGCATTATCTATATTGGAAGAGAGTTTAGAACATGGATATAGATGGGAAGATGTCGTTGATACCATAGTTAATAAGGAGTGGGAAGATGTCTGGGCAGGTAATGAAGGAGATGTTTTATTCGGTGAACCAGTAAGTATAAATGAGTATAAACATTTTAGATACGGGAGTGCAGGAACACTAGATAGGCAAGAATTTAATGAGGAATTAAATATTAGATTATACGATGAGTATAGTTCTTTTATGTAAATGCACATATTTATTTATATATAAGGTATTTTTAATCTAAAAAAATTATTATAATATGAAAACACGAAGAGGTTCTATTAGACTGACTGAACAAGATTTAGTAAAGTTAGTCAAGGATTTAAAAGTTAAAACAAAAAACAGTCCAATGACTAAAGTTTTAGCAACAAACCAAAAATAAAAGATTATAATATATAATTAGTAATTCTATATTATAATACCTAACCTATGCTCTCGTTTATACGCTTAACTCATATTTATATTATATGAAAATAATAATAATAATGAGCTACTTAATGTCAGGGTTGATGGCTTTTTTCTCCCCTCTAACTGTAAATCATGGAAATCAAGGGTGCTGCGCAGAATGTGTACTTAAAAAAGAAGATGAAATTGAATACGTACATGAAGAAAACCAAGACACAGACGATTAAAGAAATAATTAAGAAATGGCAATCCTATCTAGGGTTATTAGATTGGACTATAACTACTGAACGAATAGATCCAGGTCAAATAATTTACAATGGAGAAACATACTTCATAGGAATCTCTACAACCCCAGAAAACCTAAGAGGTATAATTTACCACGATGTAGACTTATACGAAGAAGCAATACTTCATGAACTACTACATGTCCGTTACCCAAAAAAGAACGAGGACTGGATAGTGAATAAAACTGATCAAATCTTAATAGATTAGATGATTTAAGTATATTTATATTATATGAAACCACTCATTAGAAAAATACTTAAAGAAGAAACACAACAAAGATCA
>Ga0080013_1002128_pt1 | contig 24137 bp, 33 predicted proteins | sample ETNvirenome_6_85_FD_69236 | JGI IMG/M metagenome (GOLD analysis project Ga0080013, IMG submission 69236) | Marine viral communities from the Pacific Ocean - ETNP_6_85 (SPADES assembly) (version 2) | ecosystem: Environmental > Aquatic > Marine > Oceanic | place: Pacific Ocean | collected 2013-06-19
TGAAGCAGTCGGATTACTAAAAGTGAATGTGGTTGTGCTTGTATCAACGGTCCCAGTTACACTGTTCCCTGCATTCAAATCAATATCCTGAGTACCCCCGCCAATAGAGCCAATGGCGTTGGTAACTTCGCCGTAATCTTTCAAGTTGATAGCAGAGACGGTGTTGTCTGCCCCAGTGATGGTGCCGGTTAAACTAGCGGCAGCAATCGAAGTTGCGTTTAAAATAGTTGCGCCTAATTCACCTGTGCTAGAATTGAAAGTTATGTTGGACCCGGTTTTAGGTGCAAGGTCACCAGTGGCTCCTGTTACAAAAAGAGGAAAACAAGTTGTGTCTGCACTTTCATCAGCGACGGTGACCGTAGTCGGAGGAGTGTCTGCATATGCCTTAATTGATTGCTGAGTAGCTAACGCCACCGCGCTATCGGACCCCATAGCATCTTCATCTAAAATAGTGGTGATGTTAACACTTGACGTGCCAATCTTTAAAGAAGTCAAGGTGGTAAGGGCATCAACTACGTTAGTACCGTCACAATACAGAACCATGTACGCCCCGTTGGGTACGGTGATACCAGTACCGCTTGTCGTTTTGACTACGATACTTTGTGAACCCGATGTTCCGTTTCGTACAAAATATAATTTAGATGAAGTCGGAACCACCACATTACGAGTAGCGGAAAGTGTTGCACCTCCCGTAAAATTCAAAAACATATGCCGGGCTTCATCATCCGCCCCATTCGCTGTAGTCAGCGTATCATCAGCGTCGGATGCCCAAGCCACCGCAACTGTGCCTGAAATGGCCGCTTCAATCATATCGTATTGGGTATTTGTGGTGGTCCCCCAAGTCCCGCTCTGCTGACCCGTCTCGATTTTCTCGATACGGAGTTCTGTAGTATATGTACTTGCCATCGCTATGTGCTCCTAAGTAAGAATCTATGACCAACCGGGTGTTTGACTTGTACTGATATCGCCCCAACTAGGCGTCTGACTTGTACTGATAACACCCCAACTAGGCGTCTGGCTTGTATCGATCTCTCCCCAGACCACGCCACTTCCGCCATTTGCGGTAAGTTGAAACCCGGTTGACGAAATACTAACATTCCACGCCATAGTACCGACAGAAGCAGTAGCGGCGATACCTGTAACATTAAGATAATTTTCAGTAATAAGACTTTCATCACCGACCGCGCTAGTTGCAATCGCGCCGGTACTCGTGACTGCGGCAGTAGCGGAGCCGAAACCCCAACCGTTTGCGCCCCAAGTTGATGTGTTCCATGCCATGCCGCGTCACCCATCTGTTAGGCGATCCTAATTATCGCGTTAGAAGAATCAGCGGCAGGGAACTGAAGTGTGAAATCTCCTGCCGTTGAAGATTTATCTGCCCCAAAATCAACAATTAGAACCGAAGCATCCCCAGAGTGTGTATCGTTAAAAATCATTGCGCCACGGGCCGTAATCGTTGAGGTACTCCAAGTCGTATCAGCGAAATCAGTTAGTGCCGTGGTACCTGAAGTAGTTGGCGTCACATTTGTAAGCGCGTTGCCCTTAGCCACATAAGCCGTGCCTGTTACCTCGGCTGTAGCAGTATACGCTGTGGTTGCGGCACCCAAATTTGCCGAACTAGTGTACAGCGCGGCCCTAAACGTATGAGCCGCATTCGTGAAATCATGCTCCGCTTCGAGAAGCTCCTGCTTAAAGCTCGTGCATAAAGCCTGTGTAATTGCCATTAGTGGTTCTCCTTCATTTCAGCCGCGATTTCGGCTTTCATCGTTACCCGTTCACTCAACATTGCTTGGCGAATATAGAAAAGTAACACATGCTGGACATTTTTTCTATAAGCTAGTGCTTGGGCTTTAATCGGTTCGGGTGCGGTGTCCCCTACCTGAATAATCTTGTCTAAAGCCATCTCAGTAAGCTCTTCCGCTGAGTGTCCTCTGTTTTCGGTTGTATGGACGTTTACCCACCCCACCTTACTTGTACCTGCTTCAAGCATTACGACACCGATACCCTGACTTGACCGGATCGATAGCTATCCTGTCGATTCTTACCGTCAGCAAGCTCTTTAAGTTTTACTAAAGCCTCTTTATAGCGATTATCATATAACTGGAGCAAGTCGGATTCCCCCTTCATAAAAGTATATGCCTCAACCAGCGAACCATAGAGCAAGGCGCTTTCCGCTTCATCGCCAAGCCAAGTGGTACTGGCGGTAACAATACTCTCAGGTTTATAAAAATAATAAAGCTCAGTGGTGAGACTAGCATTCGGGGTTGGAGCTAAAACGAAAGTATCTTCATCCCATAGAGCATAATATCGGGGTTGCCCAGTAGTGGTGGCAGAGGGATATGCCTGACGCATAAAATTAACATCTTTATTAAGCAAATACGCATGATCTCCCGAAGCATCGACCACCGCTAATGAGAAAACAGAAATAAAATCAGTTGGCGTATTTAAGAATCGATTTGACGATGTCAAAGTACCTGACTGTGAACGCCGAAACATAGGAAGTTGCACCATATGATAAATACGGTCTTCTGCCTGTTTGACAATATTCGGCAATTCCGCGACAAAGTCTGTCTCAGTGTTCTCCGTATATTTCTTAATCGACGCTATAAGTTCAGCGTAATTCATTTCTTCGACCTGACCCTGTTAAATTTAGCGATATTAAGCCTTGAAATTTCCGCCTCGCGTTGCCGCGCCCATACCTTTAGCCCGAACAGTTTTCTGATTAGTCGGTTTTAAACAGGGGCTACCAGCAGAAACTTTACCGCCGTATTTATAGCCCGTAGCCTTCTTAACCTTGGCTGGGTTTACTTTTTGCTTCATACTATTTCTCCTAAGAGGTGGTAACAGTTACTTCGCCAATATTCATACTCAATTCAAAACTTATGTTATCTCCAACCGGATTCCAACCAAATAAGCTCTGACTTTGAACTTTTGATAGATCAGCCCTAGGATCACGCAGAGTTTGCGGATCATATACCCGGAATCGGCCCAATTGGCTTTGGGGGTGATCCGGGTCATGGCACGGAGCGCATACACGTAGACCATTTCTTCTCTTATCCTCCATCTCCCAAAGTAGCTCATTCAGGGGGTATCTAAACCCGCACCTGTCACAAAAGCCAAAGGCGTGTTTCCCGCCCGCAAATTCGGAACTACTCATGCTAAATCCACATCTATAAATTCTTGCAACGGAGTAAACACCAAGGACGTTTTAGTGCGATCCTCTGATGCGGCTAGCTCATATGCTTCTTCATAAAGTGCTTTGAGCGTAGGAATACGGCTTTCTAGTTCCGGTCTCTTGAGGGCAACACTAAAAGCTAGCCCCGCAATCAGCGCCGGTACAAATCGCTCAGGCATGTCGGGATTGTTCGTATTTGCCGCAAGGTCTTCGATACGCCGTACATACCAATAGACAAAATCCTGAGTGCTATCGTTAGGTTCGGGGTATAGCGTCACCGTTACCCGATTCTGGCGATCCACATAATAACTTGTAGGACGCGCCTCAGTATTTTTGTTGGAGGTCTGAGCATAAGTAGATACGGATAAGCGGGTAAGATTATAATCAACCTGAGAAGCCAACCCCACATTTATTCGCACTACCGCGTCCAATACATCCACACAATCATCAGCAAGAGAGTACGTCTTAGTACCGCTTACCAAATTAAGCGTGGCTTCCTTAACCGTCCAGAGGTTAAGACCTCGATTCACCCACTCAAGCAATAAAATGTTTAAGCTACGCCGGGCAGTCCTAAGATCATAACCGGTACGCATCTCAACTCCAGCGCGTTCGTAAGCTTCCTCGCATATCTGAAGGATATCGAGCTTAAAACCTACGGTACCGGATGTAGTCGGCGCGGTCATTTACTTTCTCGCTTTTCCTCTGCGGGCTTTATTGGCCTTTGTATTGCTCTTTAACGTGGCTCGCACCACACGGCCTACATCGTCGTCGCCGCCTATTTTGGCCTCACCCGAGTAGGGCTTACCCCCTAGACGGCGTTTCACGAAATCATCGGCCTTTTTACTTAAGAGATTCATCCTGTTCATGGTTTTGGTTGCGCCGGGCTTAGTCTTGCCCTCCTTATCGACGACTTTAACGTTGAGTGGTTTGTCCATCAGCTTATCTTCCTTCTCGGTCTGGCTCGGTTGGCTTTCGAGGACATGATACGAGTATTGCTCGACGAATTATTGCGCGGGTTGTTGTCTTTGTGGTCGATATCTTTACCATCTCCAACGTGTACAGAACCCCGTTTCTCTGCGGCATACCTCGCCCGATGCCTCGCATTATTATCTTTAAGGTGTTTTTTATGATAAGAAGTATACTCTTTCTTATAATCCCTTTTCTTCTTCATTTAATCACCCCAAGTATTTTCACCCCATGCGCCAGACCCCCACGTATCGGGATCAAAATTAGTTTGTTGGGTAACATTGTCCGTGCCAAGTTTATCCTGTCCTAAAGCATCAGTGCCAAGTTCATCAGTACCTGTTCCTGTCATTAGTCTCTTCCAACCTGAACAACACGAAACGTCAATGAACCAGAAGAATAAGTAGTGATCGCCGCCCGTACAGCTACAGGAGGACTAGTGTACGTACCATCCGCTGTAGCAGTTTGAGCGGCAATTGAATCATGATTAAACACCGTAGCGTCCGTTTCGGTAAAACCAGAGGCTAAGACGTTGTTAAACGTATGTTCAACGTCATAAGTTAAGCTCCCGCCACTGGAGACTTCAGCGCTAAACGCCACATTAAAATCTGGGCCGCGATAGTTAAGAACATGCCAGCCGCTCTCACAGAGACCATTTACCCCAGCCTCAACCGCTCCTGCGGAGCCAGTGCTGATGGAGATACGGTCCACCCATCCAAAATTTGTATCTTGAGTGGTGCTTGTACCGCCGCTAGCTCCGGTAATTGTGTCCGTAACTGCTTGACCATACCGATCATAGCCACGGGCAGTGATTGTAGCGGCGCTATCATTACCCGCTGAATACATGGCCACATGCTGGGCGTTACCGGCGGAAGCGAGATCGACATAGCCGTTAACCCCAACCTCAATATTTCCCGCCGTAGCGGCATCGGGCGTAACCGATGTGATATGATAGAATTTAGTAGACCCAAGGGTAATCAACCCAACACCAGGGCCGGTAATGGATTCAGTAATTCTATTCCCGTCGATATCTTCTCCGACAACTGTGAAAGTTCGCCCGGTATCATTTGCGGCGGCATACAGCAAAACGTAGATTCCGCGTCGAGCACGGAAATCGAGGCCAAGCGCACCATTCAGTGTCATAGCGTCAGCACTTGCAGGTGACTGCGAAGCCGCGATACCGTCCCGGTCATACCCAGCGGATAAAGCTCCATTAATTAAATAATCCAAGCGAGCCGCCGCAAGTGTTTCTGTGGTGGAGATACCGTTCCGATCAAGAGCGGTAGGCGAAAGAGTGATAGTCTTTGGTTGAGACATATCTTTATATCCTCTTCTATGTCAAATATGTATTACTTAGCTTTAGCCTTCTTCTTTGGTTTCTTCGCCTGGGCGCGTTTAGGTTTAAGAACTGGGGGTTTCTCATCACCACGGGTCATATCCCGCCGCCACGTCTCAGCTTCCTCACGGGAGCCGAAGGTCTTAACTAGCGTTTCGTCGTCAGGACCGCCGATAACCTCGACGGCCCACTTGCCCCCAACTTTTGTCAAGTTGGTGTGCATTACTACCGCTCCTTCGCAACAAAGACGTAATCGAAGTCTGTGACTTCAGCACCAGCAGCACCATTCCAGTAACCGAAGCCCAACGCCATCTCAGCGGCAGGGACAGTAATATCGGTCATGGTTTCGACCAACACGTCATCGGCGTACAGCTTAATGCTGGTAACTCCATCATAATAAGCGGCCAGAGTGATGAACGTATCGTCCGATAGAGTAGCAATAGTACCGCTATCACTGTCTGTGGTGTTGTTGTCGCTGTTGAAGTAACAAGCGGCGGAAGCGTCAACGCTCTCAAAGAAGAAACGCATCGTCGCATCGCGGGGTGTGGTATCCGTCGAATGAAGACCGACAATCCATGCGGACTGAATGGCGTCTCCAACCGAAAGTCGGGTCTTGATAAAGGCTTTTTTGCCGCTCTCCATCAAAAAACTCTCAGCAAGCCACTCTGCGGCAATACCGTCAAGCTCATCAGCGGCAGTCGTGACACGCGCCATACCGCCATCCTCATCGGGGGAGGTGATGGCCGAAGTTCCTGACCCTCCTGAAATCGCGGTCAAGGTATAGTTTGCTGCGATGGGGAGTTTATCAAAATCATCGAAAATAATATGGTATTTGGTGGGGTCGAGCATCCCAAATTCATACAGGGGATTACCCGGAACGACATTAGATACGCCGTTAGTAAAATGAGTAGGCATCGAACAGTTCTCCTCGTGGTTCACCATGACCGCACATGAGGCGCGGCCACATTCAAATGCATAAACAGTTTAGCGTATATTATCGCGTATGACCAGCTTAAATATTGTCGGGCCAATATTAAAAAAAACCGGGCCTACGTGGCCCGGTAAAGTTAATAAGGAAATCGAGGCCAGAGGAGAGTAAAACTGACCTCACGCACTGCAAGGGGGCGCAGTACTCATTTTCTTATAACAAGAAAGAAAGGGGGCTGTAAAGCCCCATTTCTCTTATTAGGAAGAGCCGGGCGAACCGAATACACCAAGGTAATCGGAGACGCCAAAGCTATACCGCTCACGGGCCTTATACCTAACATTTCCTGAATCGAAATCGCCGTCCATGGAAGTAGACATAGCGACACGGTTGAAATATTTCAAACCGTTAGGAACGTCAGTTTTCAGGAACCAAGCATTGGTATCCGTCAAATAGTGATTGACACTGTAGCCATCGCGGACTGTGCTGTTATGCACAATAGCGTTGACATCGTTGTCAGCCACTCCCGTTTTGAACTGTGAGTTCAAGATGCGGGTAGCCACAAACTGCAAGTTGGTCGGAATGATCAACTTAACTGGTTGTGCCGCAACCTTGAGACCCCGTTCGTCAGTCCAGTTGCTAATCTGAATAGTGGCGTCTTCAAGAGACGTTTCATTCAAATCAGTAGCCGTAGCCGGACGGTTGGACAGGTCCGCACCACTCACAATAGAGTGAGAAGTGGAGAACAACTGATCACCGTCACCAGACAGATAACCGGTAGTAGCGGTAAAGCCCGTAGTGAACGGCACCACAGCTTTAACCTGTTTGGTGTAGTTCATGGCGCGGGCCAGAGCTTTAGTGTACCGCGAGGACAAGCTGTCATACAGATTGTCTTCCATAGCTTCCTCGGTAACTGAGAAACCCATGGAGATAGTCTCGTGGTCGTATCGCTGAGTGAAGCTTTCCTGAGCGGTGTCATAAGAAGTTACACCACCCTCAGTTTTAACCGGAGCCGCGCCGAACCCGGCCAGTTTGGTTTCTTCTTCGAAGCTTCGTTCTGAGCTTTCCTCATCGTAGATTTCGGAATGCTCGTTTTCGTACTTATCATACTCAAGGCCAAACAAGGCGTTAAGACCCGGCAAGAGTTCCTTGAGTAATTGTGCGCGTGATATTGCAGCCATTGCTCAATCCTCCTTCTATGTGCCAAGGGCTAGTTCATATTGGTGGATGCCAAAGTTCCACTTGACAATCATGTCAGTGAAGGCGTCCCCAACAGAACTATCCGGTCCATCAACAAAGTCTACCGTCCTGAACGGGAAGGTATTCGTCGTTGCTACACCCGACTGATCAAGCGCCAATATTGACTTACCAATATTGGTGTTGCCAGCCGCATAACTGATGACTTCGCTGTTCAGACCAAGGGCGGTCTGAGGAATAGTGCCATCAGCTTGGACTTTAAAAAGTTGATCCGGGTCATCTGCCACATGGGCGAGAATGTCCGTTGCAGATGTAGACGCGGTCCACATCTGAGCGAAAACCTTATAATTAAGGGTCGGATCAGTGTAATTACAACCCTGAAACACGCCAATGGGGCGTGTAGAGGTTGCGGAATTGTCGAGTTCGATAGTTCCGGCGGCGACAAGCTCTACAATATCTCCGAAAAAGACCGAAGTACCGTAAGAGTTTGTCATTTTAAGTTGACGGAATGAGCCATTCTCATACCCGCCAATTCGTTGAACCGGAACAAATCCATAAGGGGCGGCTGATGCGGCCATCTTACTTGCTCCTCTTAAAGTTGAACCAACCGTAAACGACCTTATTGTCGTTTACGTCCAGCGCCGAATGTCGTAGTGGATTTCCGTTCTGTCTCCAAAAGGGGCATCCTCGGATCATTCTCGCGCATATAATTTTGATCCACGCTTATCTCTGCATCCCGTGCCATCTTCTGAAAATACTCATCCCGTTGTTCCATAAGTTCGGTTGAGCACTTACATAGCATGAGACCCCCAATCACGATGTTATTAGGAAACTTCGTATCTTCATCTGACGTAATCATCAAGTCAAGATGATCAGTTGTCAGACAAGGCTCCCAACCCTCACGATACCGCATAGACACATTCCGATTATCCTGTTGACCAAAACTATCGGTACGAATCCAACGGAAAACATATCCGTCTTGCGGTTCCGGGTCAGGAAGATTGGCGGGCGGGCGATAATGAGTTACCCGTTCCTCAGACTCCCGTGTCTCAATATCTCGCGCTTTTGGCGCGGTGCGCGTTGTAGCCATTACATATGCTCCTTAGCTAGGTTATCCTTCGCAACTTGAGCGGCATACTGCTTGTTGGTCAACCCAAGACGCTTTGCGAGAGAGACTTGGGTGGCGGTTAGCTGAACTTTGCGCGGAGATTTACCGCCCCGTGACGGCCCGCCAACTGGCGGTTGACGTTTCCCGTTGGTCACAGCAGAAGATTGCCTATCTCCCGTACCACCTAAATTCCCATCGGAAAACTTATCTGGGAACACGGTTCGCATTCCCTCGTCAATTTTAGTGTAATACTCCTCATGATGAATATTCGGATTTAACCCGGACTTCACCAGTTTCTCATGAAGACCGACTGCATACCCCGACATCTCCTCATAACCGGGAGCCTGATACCATGAATTATGCCTGAGCCACTCCATGGCCCTAGCATCAGGTACTTGAGATTGCTGGGGTTGCTGGGGTTGCTGGGCTGGAGCACTATTAATTCGATGAGTGCTAGCCAACGCGCCCACACGTTCAGCATGAAGTCGAGATAATCGCTCCTGTGCCTCGAGCAACGCCTCCGTTTCCCCGCCCTCATAAGCTTCCTTAAAATGGGTACGGGCCTGTTCAAGCTCGGCATCTGATCGTGCTCCGTATTGCTCAATCAATACTTGATTACTGTTTTCTAGACTTTGTTTAAGAGCGGTATTATCCGAAGCCACCTGCTCCGCGTACCGTATCGCCTCTTCATTTTGGCGAACAGCGGCTTCCTTAGCTCTACGCTCTTCATGATACTCAAACTTAACCGCTTTGATACGCTTCTGAGCATTATCAGAATAATCCTCAATCTCTTTTTCAAAATCCTCGCTATCCGGGTCTACCCGATCAGCGGCAGGACGAGCATCACGCTTATCTGCTTCAGGAATATCATCTAAAATTTCAACTTCAACCTCGTCATCTCCGGGTTCCGGTAAGCCTTCCGGGTCTTCATACTGGGGTGCTGTGTTTGTGTCCATCATGCCCTCGTATATCCTCGTGGATCACCCACGGTTGCTTGAACTGTATCATCATTGATGATGCGAAATTCCTTGCCGTGTATGCGAAAACGAACGCCTTTGTAGGCACCAATAAGTACAAAATCTCCCTTCTTACACCAAGGTTTGGTATCTGGGCCGAAGCGCTCCGGGTCTTGATAACACTGATCCCCCATCTCCAGCACAAGACCAAGAACAGTGGATGTACTCTCAATATCTCTAGTGATATCCGCTTTAAAAATCCCACCTTCTGTCTTCTCTTCAGCTTCAGGGATCGCAAGCAAAATACGCCATCCTTTAGGTTCAGGCAGAACCTGTGCTTTGTTATCACGTTTTTCGGGTTTACTGCCCACCCCAACAAGTTTAGGAGTTTTAACTTCGGTTAGCTTGGGTACTGCGGTCATGTATCAAGTTTCTCCTGATCCTCAATCTTCTCAAGTACATCAAGAATCGTTCTCTCGGCCAGCGCCAAGCCCTCAATAATACCAACATTTTTTGCATAGCTTACCGCAACCATGCTAGCATTCTCCGCTGACAAGCAACCCCCTGTAACATTTACATCCGCAACCTCATTCATCTCCCGACGAAGCTGTTCACGTACCGTATCTAAAATACTACCGGTCAATGTTTAAACTTTCAAGGTTTTTATTCATCTTTGGCCACATTTTGTTCGTCTCCTTTAGTTGTGCGGAACATATCTATGAATTTACTGGCTATATTCTGAGTATCCCTAAACCGCTCATTCATTAATCTTTCTTCCTCCAGCGCCGCCGACTGCTCATTACGGCGCAAAGTCACATCTTCACGGTTGTGGGCTTGTTCAGCCCCGGCTTCGATACGCTCACGCTCGATTTGATCGTCAGCCACACCCTGCGCTATATCCACGCCAAGGCGAGCACCCGCCTGTTTCTCCTGAGATGCAAGCCGTGATGCCTCAAGTTCAAGCCGCTTGAGTTCAATCTTCTTATCCAAAAGCTCAGACTGTACCTGCACACCAAGCTTGGCCCCCTCAACTTTCTCCTTGGACGCAACCTGTTCTTTGCTAACCATGGCACGAAGCTTATCCGCCAAGCTTTTACGCTTAACCTCGCTAGCCTTGATCTCCATTTCAGCTTTCTGCAACTGAATTACAGGATCATCTTCGGCTTCAGCGTTCTTGCGAGCTTGCTCTTCAGCCAAATCCTTCTTGAGCAACTTATCAGCGGCGTCGGCAGTCAACTTAGACAACTGTACTTCCGTCTCCGCTGGCAAATCTTTGTCATACTCAGGCAAAGGCACACCAAGCTGTTTCTCGATCTCACGCCTATACTGAAAAGCTATGTGCTCTTGGATGTGGGCCGCTCCCGCCGCCGCAATAGCTTTTGCGGCTGGGGACTGACTTAGCGTTTGCTGAAGTTTTGGGTCTTGAGCCGCCGCCATATGCACCCGTAAGTGACTTTCGTGATCCTGATGAACATGCGCTTTTATCGGTTGACCCGTCATAATGGCCATATTCTCGGCTACCGGGTCCATTGGTTTCATTTCATCGTCCATTGGGATGATTTTTTCAATATTCTCAACTCCCATGACTTCAACCATCTGCCTGTGCAACTCTTTCTGGTTATAGATGTGGGGAGCCGTAGCTGATAACTGAAGTACGGCTTGGTGTTGCATTACTCGGTGCGCCATGGTCGAAGCATTTGGGTTGGACACGGGTAGAATATCAACTCGATCATCATAATCTTCAGTTCGGGTAACGCCCTCCTCCACATCATACTCATATTCGGGAGAGGCATGATCCTTGACCAAAGCCGCCAAAAGCTTGAATTCTTGCCGCATTGCCGCATGAATCCGGGCATGAACACCAGACATAACCTTCATCCCGCGTTCTAAAAGCGCCAACGTGGTGCCTACAGGAGCTTGGTTGTTCATATCCGATATTTTAAGATCAGCAATGCTGGCTATTGATCGTCCCTCTTCAACTATACTACCCAGTAATTGGTAAAGTACGGTCGAAGGCTCTTTATACGGAACAAAAGAGATGCTATCTTTGATGGCCCCGCCAGGAACATCCACATCACGAAATTCACCCGGTCTAAGCGGAGAATTATCACCTTTAATCCTCAGACCCCTGGCTTTAAGACCGGCAGGGAGATTAGCCAGCGTACCAGCATCCACCAATTGCCTTAAAATCGAAGTCGCGGACTTAGCAATGCCGCCCAAAAGGTGAACAAGACCGATACCATAGAATCCTAAGCCGGGAAGGTACGGAAAGTGAACAAAGAAATCATTTTTGCGATAGAGTTCGTCCCCTTCAGCCCAATTCCTGTAAACTCCCAAAACTGTCTGGCTCTGGTAGTCAATTGTCACAATATAGGGTAGCGCAATACCCGTAGGCTCACCCTCCTCGTCCATATCTTCGAATCCGGGGAGATCATACTCGACATGCATCTCCAACAGCGTATGTCTATCGTCTTTTTCGGCTTTAGGCGCGTCCCCAGCTACCTTATCCTCTGCCGCGTCCACATCCGTATACTCGATTGAGGGCTTCGGTACATCCACCATGCGGTAAACGCCGGTATATTGAGCTTTTAAGAGATCATTCGGGTATTCCTTCATGACATGCGTCATGCGAGGACAGGTATTTAAGTCTGTAGTGCCATATGCCACCACAAAATCATCAGCCATGATGAATTTCGACGTTTGTCGGCCAAGGCGAGGATCATAATACACCTTTTTAAATACTGACCCGCTAATAGGGAGATGAAACAGCGCCTGTTCATGCTCGTTTCGGTATTCAGTCATCACCTCCAGGCACTGGTAGTTCATGTCACGCTGAACTCGTTTAGCTTGCTTCTCCCGATCTCGGTCTATCTTGCCAACAACACGGGTCAACACGGGGCCAGCCGCCGGAAACGTCTCGTTCATGGCATCAGCTTGAAATTTAACCACTGCTTCGGTTAAAATCGGGTGAAACACCCCGCTTGCCCCGGCCCAAGGCTGTTGGCGGCTCTCGATATTAAGACCTAAGAGCTTAACTCCTTTAATATACGCCTGTTCCCATGGTTTTCTGGTGTCCCGGTCATCTTTATATGCCTGAACAAGCTCGGTAGCTAGTGTCTGAAGCGCTTCATCACCCAAAAGTTCAGCTAAATTCTGTCCGTAGTCCGTCTCAGAATCCATAGTTGCAGTTGCGGGATCAAAATCTACCACTACCCCGCCATCTTCCTGCTCAACCTCGTCTACAACTTCTACATCAAAGCCTTCATCAGGCAATTCCACCGCAAAAGCAGTACCGCCCTCAACCTCAAGATCAATCGGAGTAAGTTGTTTATCTACATTTATAGCCATGTTGCGCCTCTAATAGTATTCATAAGATTTTGCGGGAAGAACCTGTCGGTCATCTTCTTCTTCATCCTGTAATGACTGAATAAACCCGCCTTGCCGATATCGAAGCAGTGCCTGAGTGGAACTATCTACATAGTCATCATGCTCCCCGGCAGGAAATTCAGCGAATTCTTCAATCACTTCATCAGCCCACCGATGATTACTGGCCCAAATAACATTTGAGAAGAACAAATCACTCACGGCGTTAACTCTGGCTATTTTATCTTTACCCCTAGAGGGCGTGAATTCAGCTACCGGAATACCCATAGCACGTAGCTCATAAATAAGAGGTGCGCCACTAGCTCGTTTTTCCACAATCAATGTATCCGGTTGCCACTCGTTATACATCTCTTGAGCTACTTTCTTGAGTTCAGGAAACTCCATACGCTTTCTATATGCATCCAATAATATCAGATTAGGCATGAGTTTACCGGTATCAGAATGCTCTCTGTAGAACACCCCCCAAGTAGTACAGGCAGAATAATCGCTTCGCTGGCTTTTCTCAAAGGCAGTATCCCACGACTGAAGAACAAACTCGCATTCCGGGGCTTCCTTGTGCTCCCAGCGTTGCCACCACTCCCGCTTAACCAAAGCGCCCTCTTCCGCCGTAGGCATCTGCTGGTATTGAGCCATCCATTTAGGGATTGGAAGCTCTTCTTTTATTGCCAATATCTCTTTCTCAGGCCAGTATTCCGGCCAAATAGCTTTCCCTGATGGCAAGATAGCGGGTAATTCAATGACCTCCCACTCCTCGCCTGTATCTTTTTCAGCGGCGGCTTTCAATACCTTGCCAGTAAGGTCTCGCTTACTCCAGCGGGTCATTACGATAACAATAGCCGCACCGGGCTGGACCCTCTGTCGCGGACCCGAAGTATACCACTCAAAGACGTTATCGTAAATTTCGGGTCTGGTCTCAGCCTGTTTCGCTTCTTGCTCTGAGTGGGGGTCGTCTATGATAATTAAATCCCCGCCCCGGCCTGTAAGAGTGCCGCCGACACCAATAGCGAAGTATTCACCCTTAGCCGTTGTCTTCCACTTACCGGCAGCGGCGGCATCAGCATGAACCGCTACGTCTGGAAATATATCCTGATACGCGGAATCTCCAATTGTGTTCCGCACTTTACGACCAAAATCTACAGCTAAATCAGAAGTATTCGACGCCTGGATTACATACTTGTTAGGGAAGTGACCCATAAACCATGCCGGAAATAGATGACTGGCAAACTCCGACTTAGTGTGACGAGGGGCCATATTGATGATTACCCGTTTGAGGTCTCCAGCCAGTACGCGCTCGAAAGCTCTAGCCATGATCTTATGGTGGTAACCTTCGACAAACTCAGGCCAAACCTTCTTGACGAAAGCAATAAAGCTCGTCTGGGCGTTATCCCGCGCAAGCAAAACGTCCCGTAGATCAAGCAACTTGAGAAGCTCACGCTGTTCATCTACCGGCAATTCCGGTATACGGTCAATATACTCCTGAATATTTACCGGTAACATTTTAGGAGAGTACCCCAAATATGGGATCGAGAGCAAGTTAATTAGCTACTGCTGGTCCCACGGAAGGTTTTCGGGCGCGGGGGGTACATCTTGAGCCGCCGCACCAGGGAGATAAAGCGGCGGCTCGATTACGCGGATTGACCGGGCAAGGTTCGGAATTCGCTCAATGTACCCCCGGCCCTCAAGCGCTCGGATCAAAGGCGTCACCGAAGATCGGCTTTTAGCTCCCAGCGCTATTCGTAAATCATCAAAAGAGGGGCTACCGCCATATTTCGCCCAATAAGCGGAAATAGCGTCCAAGCATTGTCTTTGGCGGGGTGTCATAATTTTAAGATATACAGACTACGTACATTCGTCAAACATAATATTTTTCAAACTCCTTTAAAAAAAACACACCTCAAACATTTCTGTGTTGCAGTTGAATGACTAAATCCATCTGAGCTTCAGTGCAGCCGCTATCCCTTTGAAAGACCCGCATATAGTGCCGCTTACACCATGAAGAATGGTTGTAGACCTTAGCATTACAACAGAGCGGGTCCGGCCCTGTTTCACTATCAATGTAAAGACATCGGCGAGGAAGTATTTCAGAAAGCCGGGCTTTAGGCATCAGTGCATAACTTCCCCGCTCTCATGCTCGGAAAAGAACTGAAGCGCCAAGCCTAACCGCGTGACATAATCATAGTACGCACTCTGGCGCAAAGACCCCGGCATTGCTAATATAAGACATATGGCCGCACGGGAAAAAGCCTCAAGCACCTCGGCGGGGTCACCATTCTCCCCTTCAGCATATTCCGCAATTACCCAATTAAGGATACAATCGGGGCAGTCACAATCTGACCCCCCGTTAGAAAAATGCGAATCATGCTTTACCAAAAATCCGTGTCCACCCATGACGATACTCGACAGTGTTCTTAAGTTTAGGGATAAAATTAGGGTCTTGCGACACCCGGACCTCATTATCAAGATAATACTGGGCATCCTTACGGCCATCAGCCACTTCACGTTTATGGCGCTCCCGCCGAAGCGCTTCTAAACGTGAGTCATCTAACCCACCAGTGCCTGTGGGCTTGCCGAAGATACGCTCATGATTATCACGATAAGCCTGGGTCGCGGCTGAAGTCTTGAGCTTATCTACATGCCTCATGATTCTTACTCAACTTCGCCCATAAAACTCTGCATAAGGCTTCTTAGCTCCTTTATCAAACAAATGCCACGCACAATTGTCCTTACCAGACATAGTGCCAAACCACTTAATTCTACCAACACTCACCACAGTCTGTAAACGATCAAGATAGGGGGCGCTTTGCCGAGTATGCACCCAATCCGCGTCGAACAGCAACCAAGTGGGGCGTTTTTCTGAAAAGAAGTCTATCATAGGGTGCAGAATATTTCTACTCCAGGGAGGATTCGTTATTATGTAATCAGATTCAACAAGTTCATCAAAACCAAGTTTATCATATGAGATTTGATGTATGCCTTCGGCTTGAGGGGCTATATCGCTGGCCCACATACACACCCCCTTGGTTTCAAGATGTTCTATTAATGTTCCGTCCCCGGCGCAGGGTTCCGCAAACAAAAAATCATCCGGCAGACGACCCAGCAAGGGATACACGGCTTCCACCGGGGTGGGATAGAAGTCTCTAGGTTTTCTCTTAAAATCTGATCTCTTACCCATCGTAGCTTAAACGCTTATACCACTCCCCTGCGCTCCTGATGATTTTCTGTACCTGAGCATCGGTCAGCAAATCCCTACCTTGCCCCGGTTTACCGTGCCTAAAGAACCGACCACCGACACCACTGGCCTCGGAAAACCCATTCTTCTGTTCATCCTTCTTGAGAATATGAAAATCGGACCTCTGTATTGCCGTGACAATACTTAGAAAGTCATCCTGCACGTCGAGAGACTGAGCCAGAGCGTGAAAATTACCCGGCATATTTTCATACTTGAGACACAACTTGCAGTGGGGCCACCAACTCTCAATATGTCTCGGCCAATCTTTAGCAACTTCTCTGGCCATACGGGCTGGGGATACATTGAAGAATTTCGCCGCGCTTGGCACCACATCCACAGGGTCACGCACGATATAGATAGCGGGGACAGTACCGTGAAGCTCTAAGTTATAAGCTTTGTGAGCTTTTCCGATAAACTCTTGTTTAAGTTCGAGGGGACGAGTGTCGGTATAAAAAGGCATTGAAGACACTTCGTGAAGAGTCAATGAACGATTAGGTTGGGGGCTAAACAGATTAGCCAGAAAAACCCTCACCCACGTATTCCCCGATTTAGGGAAACTGGCCAACCACCGAACATTCCGGCCTTTAGCGCCGGGCATAAAACCAAGCACCAATAAGCCCCAAAAGCAGGGTCGCAAGAACAGCAGTGCCGAGGGACAGAACTATTAAAAAAGCCATCTTAAAAGCAAGATAATCAAATCCATTTCACATCCCCAAAAAAAGTAAATACAATACCGCAAAGATCAACGCTAACACCAAGGGCATACAAACGGCACCAGCGGCAATGAGAAACATAAACTCCTTAAAGGTTATGTCTGACATATCTACCGCTGGCCCCAGGCTTTCAACCACAGCCAGTTATCCAACTTGACAACCAGATGGGCTAACAGCCGCATCGGGCGTGACCTATAAAAATTAGTGCCAACCGCGAGACTTGAAAGGTGCGTGTATATACGCATGAGAAATCTCCGTTGGCGGACGGGGTTTTTTACATTCACGGCACTCACCGTCTAATCCATGGCTGGCTATCCGTATACGGCCCCGCCAGCAGGGAATCAGCACATCTTTTATCCATCTCTGAACATCCTCTTATGGAGCATAGCCGCAAACAATGCGCCCAGCCCTGATCCCGTGCCAATCACCAGGACAAGGAGTATTCCCCACCCTGCTTTGGCGACTTCGGCAATCAAAAATATTTCCATCATGGCCAAACCGTAACTGGTTGGCATGATCCACGCATATTTGTCAAAGGCGACATTGCGCTGCTGGAAGGCTTTTAAAAATATGAAGCCGAAGCTGGTCAGAAATAACAAAACATATATCATATCATAAGTCTACCGGTAAACAGACCGCCGCAGTTGGATTGCCGTTCAAGCGAATAGCTCGATGGTAATGAGTGATAACGAACATCTCCAAAGTACGCATACACTGCGTTTTAATCATCGGATCGGCGTTAGGCATCCGATGGTACTCAAGAGACCCAGCGGCAGTAACCATTAAAAAATAAAGTGTGTACCACATGCTTTAGATAACCCCCTGCTCAAGAGGAATGGGTTCTTTATCCCTCTCGAACGGGCAACCGACGATACCGCAAGGCAGTGTGTGCTCGCGGGGCTGAAGATTCGGCCCCGCCAGGTTTATATCACACCGGGGGCAACTCCCTCTGGCCTCAAGATCACCAGAAACACCAGCTACGCGAGTAACCAAATCCCAATCTCCAGTACGGACGCACTGAGCGGCAAACTTCAGCCCCGCGAGCACCGTTTTAGGTGAAAGATTAGATTTACTCGCAGTCAAGATAAACTGCTTGTAAGCGAGGTACGCCTTAGCTTCAGACCTCATATCTCTAATATCGCCCCGAAGCTTTTTAATCATTGCTTCGGCATCAGACAGCATCTTATCCAAATCAGGAGGGGATATCAGTTCATGGCGGGCTTTTACTTTTGGTGTGGGTGTCATTTCGTTCTCCCTTCTCAATCTACAAGCGCTAGCTCGTGTTAAATTTAAAGATTAGGGATTTAAACACATACCGGAATAGGGGGTCAAGGTAAATATGTACAAAATACGTACAAATATTTTTATAATATTTTTTGCTCAGAAACAGTCGAGAATGCACTGTAATAGGAACATATGGATGTTACTCACAGGATCGGGGGGTTGGGGTTCGGGTGAGGCGGCGAGGGAGGAGAGGGTCCAGCGCCTCATCCCCGAATTGTTGGGTCACCGAACAATGTTAAAGAGCGAAAAACGGCGGTCACATAGTGTTTTAAGGAAAATCAAAGGCTTATGCGCTACTTTAGAATCATTATGTCGCATAACGTCTATTATGTAAAGTAGCGATAAGGGGCTAAGTCATTGATATTATTCACTAAACGCCTTTTTAAGACGCTCTGACAATTGACGCTCAACCTCATCTGCTGATATCGCGTCCGCATTTGTCACTGCTGCCCGGTCAAGATAGAGGCCGACGTATTCGGTGCGTCCCAATAGGTCCATCGCTCTAAGCCGATTAGCGTCCGAGTCAGCCGAGACCGTCATTTTATATAGCCGGTCAATCAAGTCACGTCGGAGACTGGCACCAGAATGCAGTGCGTGGGCGTCCTGACGCTCGAATCCAGCATTAAGTCGTGCCTTGACCTTGCTGTTGTTGATAACGTCAAACGCCCGGCGGTGGATTGTGGACGGCTTCATGTTATCGCAATTATATGCGGCACGGTACGCCGCACTGGCCGACTCCGCTCCGGACAACATGGCTCTAACAAACGCCGCCTGCTTTGGCGTCAGTTCAGGCAGTTCCCCAGGTCTAGATTTCACCGCCTGAGTCGGGCGATCCTTGCCGCCAGCAATCACTATCAAATCAGGGCCAGATTTATCATCACTCATTTGAACTCACCTCAATACTGAATAAACATATTTTACATACTAGACCGAATACCTCAGTATTGCCAGAGCATAGTTCACGTTTGTTCGCATAGTGTTCCGCAAAAGAGAACATTGTGGAAACAAGTGCGAACTATTCACCCTAGATACCCAGGGTACGCTACAATGCAGATCGCGCTGTACGGGCCTTAAAACGCCGCCCAGCCGTACTCGATTCCAACCCCATCTCACAGCCACAAAAAAATGTTATATTAGTGTATATGCTAGTGTGACATTTTAACAACAGTTCTCACAAGAAATGAACAATTGTGAAAAATGGGGATTGACAAAAAATCGGCCAGCCAGTAAGAATGTGCCCGACGCCGCATGACAGGCGTTGCCAAAGCGAAGGCGAGAGAAAGCCGATCCCGGTGCAAGGTCTGGGACGAGCGCCGGGTTAATCCCCGGCCTGAGAAAACAGGGGATGATACCCGGCGCAATTAGAGCGACTCCGATAGCGGGGTCGTATGCTCGAACCGTCAGGCCGATCATCCCATGAATAAGAAAAAGCGAATATAATTCTACGCCCGGTACGCCGGGCGTTTTGTTATATCCACTCAACTCAAACCGAAAGGCAACATTATGTTTATTAACGAGCAGATCATTGACGAAGCCATTGACGCCATTGTCAACGCCCGTGACTTTTGCGGGTCAGAAAAAGAAGCAGTTATTATTGTACTTGATGATCACGGAGTCACCGGTAAAACAAATCGCAACAAAGTTTGGCGTATTGCCAAGTTTCGGGCCAACGCCAAATGGAACAAATTTAAACGGGACGCTGGCGTTAGCGAACGTCATTGCTTCTAGGCCGCTTAACTCAACTCAACTCAACTCAACTCAACTCGAAAGGCAATATCATGACAAATATTCCCAACGTGACGCCCTCCCAAATATTTGAAACCATGGACTATTTCGCCGAAACCGGTACCAGCCCTCTTTTTTGGGGAGCAGTGGGGATTGGCAAGTCAGCCATTATCCGCCAGTGGTGTGAAGCGCAAGCTGAAAAGCTGGGCTTGGAATTTTGTGAAATAAAACACGGCGTGGACGTGTTCGACCCGAAAAATACATTCGGGTTTATTGACCTTCGCGTCGTTTTGCTTGACGCCCTGGACGTGAAAGGCGCACCGAAACTGGATGATATCGAAGGGCTTACTAAGTTTTTAAGCCCTTCGATTTTACCCCACATTGCGCGGCACGGTCACGCCGGTTTCTTGTTTCTTGACGAAGTGGCGCAGGGCTATCAGATGGTCGTCAATGCCTTGTCCCAACTGGTGCTAGATAAGAAAGTGGGCGATAGCTATTCTTTCCCAGCGGGGTGGACTATCGGAGCGGCATCAAACCGGAAAGAAGATCAGGCTTCGACCTCAAAAATTGGCGCACATATGCTAAACAGATTTGCACATCTAAATGTCGAACCGGACGTTAAAGACTTCACGTCATATCTAGCCAGTCAGGGTACAGATGGTCGGATGGCTGCGTTCCTGCGGCTGTGCCCGGATTTAGTTCACAACTATAAAAAGGGCGACGTTGCATTCCCAACGCCCCGCTCTATTGTTAGCGCGAACAACGTGCTTCAATCGGTCGATGACCGAGACCTGCGTGAGACCCTCATTAGCTCGTTCGTTGGCACCGGTTTCGCCTCCATGTTGGAGGGATTTCTTGCCATGGCCGCGCAACTAACAACGTGGAACCAAATCAGAGAAAACCCGTTGACGGCCAAAATCCCAGAGGCCGGGGCAGATCAATCTGTCGCTGCCATGTGGGCGCTGTGCGGCATGGTTTGTAACCGGGTAGATGCCGAGACCATAGGCCAAGCAGTCGCATATATCGAGCGCTTGCCCGAAGATTTCCAAGTGAGTTTCTTTCTTGATCTGAGTATCAAGAAAGCCGACTTGATGGACACAGCGACGGTTTCCAAATGGCGGGCAACTCATCACGCCATTGCAGTTTAAACCCTGGCCGGGCAATGTTAGCCCGGCCCATATCCCGAAAGGAAACGAAAATGACAGTTAAAACCCAGGATAAATACGGCCTCCGAGAAAAAGCAATCCTCGTCAAGGTCTCCACCGCCATGTTTGGCACCCAGAAAAAGGATCGCGAGGCAACCCAGATCGCCGCAGACACGCACCGGGCCGCAGCCGATCAAGTCGCAGTTGTCAAATCAATCATCAACCGCAAAAACCCGCTCTTTAAAAAAATCGATAGGGTGCGGGGCGTTCTCCGCAACACGCACCTAGCAACAACGGGTGTCTGGGATGATAATTTTAGAATTATCACCACTAAAAAATACGCCCAGTGGCGGGAAACAATGGATGAGCTGGTTGTTAAGTTTGATGAGGCGGTTGCAGACTTTGTGACTGCGTTACCTCAAATCAAGGCCGAAGCCCGTGAAAATCTGGGCGACCTTTGGGATGACGACTTGATCCCCGATGCGGACAAAGTCAGACGGTCCTTCTATATCGATCTTGAAACAGAAGTCATGCCTGATCGCAACAACACCATCCTTGATCTGGATCAAGCCCGCACCGATCAGATCATAGCCGACGCTAATGCCGCCGATCAAAAGCGGATCAAAGCTTTAGCCGAGGATACCCATAATCGCGTTCGTAACGAGCTCGAAGGAATGGTCGAGGCACTTCGCTCCTTTGGAGATGACCTGCCAGATACCAAGCGAACTAAAACTTTTCGCGATAGCCTGATCAAGCGCATGGCCGCAATGGCCGACACGTTGCCCGGCTTGAACGTGACTGGTGATCCCAAGCTTGAAAAACTGGCGCAGGATATCGCCGGTCAGTTAACGCTTATCAGCCCCGCTGATCTGCGCGGCGACAAGGTTACCGGCGACAATCGGACTAAGGCACAGATCGAAGCCGCCGCCGCGACCAAGCGCGAGGAAACGGCCAACGCTGCTCAAGCCCTGGTCGATGATCTTGACGGTATATTTGGAGATGCCGCTTAGTTGGTTGAACGATACCCGGTCAAATACTGGCCGGGTATTATTGAGCCAATTTACTTTAACCCTCGAAAGGAAAATCTATCATGTTAACACCGAAAGAAATCAAGCCCCTCACCGATACCGAGATAAAAAGCGCACATCAAACAATGGCCAATAGCCGCAAGTTTGTCCTGAGATATCAGGCTTTTTTCGCGACCATGTTGTTAGGTCTCAATTCGCGGGTTACCGAATGCGGTAGCATGGCGACAGACGGCAGGGAAATCCAATGGGACGTACGCTTTGTCTTCGAAGGCTCACAGGCTAAATGCACGTTCGTTTTGATGCACGAAATTTGCCACGTCATTTTTAAGCATCACTTGCGTCGTGGTGATCGTGATCCCGGTATCTGGAACGATGCAGCCGACTACGTGATCAACGCCTATTTGACTGCAATGGGATTGCGCGGCAAGTGGACCGAGAAGGAATTGCGCCGCCTTGACGCCGCTTTGACCGGTCTTCCTGCTGCATCGCGACCTGAATATCAAATGCCGGAAGACGGTCTGCTGGACATGAAATACTTCGGCATGTCCACCGAAGAGGTTTATGACCTCCTGATAGAAGAAGATCAGGCGGACGACGGCGACGACGCCAACGAAGACGGCGACGGCGACGGCGACGGCGACGGCGACGGCGAAGAAGCCAGCAACGAAGACAAGCGCAAGGGTAAATGCCCTTGGGGTGAGGTCAAGGACGCGACCGGCGACGACGATCAAACATTGACCGGCGAGGAGTTAGCAGAGATGGAAAGGGAACTAACCCGGACCCTGCAAACCGCCGAGAATATCGCCAAGGGGCGGGGCCAAATGCCGGGCGAAATCAGCCAAGCCATCGAAGCCAACGACGCGCCTTCGCAAGATTGGAAAGACGTGCTCCAAGAATTCTTGGCCGCGACGTTGCCCAATGATTACAGCTTCGCCCGTCCCAACCGTTTCTATCTGGGCAGTGATTTAGTTATGCCCAGCGTAGACAAGGAGGGATTAGGCAACGTCGGCATATTCACCGACGCTTCCGGCTCAGTATCCGGCAAGGAATTCTCTCAGTTTATGTCTGATATCACCGACATATGCGACGAGTTAAGCCCGGAAAGCTTGACGCTGATCCAGTTCGATAGCCGTGCCGATCATCATGACGTGATCGAACAAGGCGACGAGCCGGAATTGATCCGCCGCCGCTCAGGGGGAACCCGCTTTAAGGCTCCCTTTGAGTACGCCAGCAAGGAAGGATTGATCGAAGACTTTGACGTGATCATTATCTTCACCGATGGCGGGGCGGATGACTACGCCGACGAACCGGAATGTCCCGTTATCTGGGCAAGCACCGGAGCGTTCTGGGGCGGTACGCCGCCCTACGGTGAAGTCGTAGCCGTTAAATTCTAGTCTGCTTGCCGATGCCCGGCCATATTTGACCGGGCATTATTGAACAGATTAATTACTATGTGGAAGGGAGAGACCAAATCGCCAGCCAATTCACCGTCTGGCAAGAACTGGAGGACTAAACCGATGAAATCCAAAACCCATAAAATCTTAGTGACCGTCAAGACAAATGTCCCGGTCACCCGATCCGATGCCGTCCTCAACTTCGATGACTGTATTTGGGGAGAGTTCTACCCCTGCCATCCCGGCACCAGCAACCCGGACTTTAACGAGTTCAAAATCACCAGCGTCAAATCAGGAGGAAAATGATATGACCATCAGACCAATCGTCAAAGCCGCCTTCAAGGTGAGCGATCTAGTTTACCAGTTTGAAGATATAGATGTGCCGGATGGTTATTTGCAAACCGGCACCATTGAAGAGGTCAACGAAAAGTACGACGACCAACATTTAATCGCCGAAGCTAAAACCCGTCTGGACATTGCAATGGACGATTACAATCAAGATGAGGAATGTTGGCGCAAAGACGCTGACCAGCTTCGCCGGTTTATTAAGAAATGGGATAGATAACCCCCCCCCC
>Ga0080013_1002129_pt1 | contig 24136 bp, 25 predicted proteins | sample ETNvirenome_6_85_FD_69236 | JGI IMG/M metagenome (GOLD analysis project Ga0080013, IMG submission 69236) | Marine viral communities from the Pacific Ocean - ETNP_6_85 (SPADES assembly) (version 2) | ecosystem: Environmental > Aquatic > Marine > Oceanic | place: Pacific Ocean | collected 2013-06-19
ATTAAGAAATATTCACATGTAATGTTTCAGTCTGTGTATGATTATCCTTACTAAATTTCGTCAGCCAATCACTTTTTTGATATTACGGCAGTATTTGCTACGGGTTCTGGGCTTTCTGCATCCGCCCCCGCCGATATTGATTTGCAGCGTAAAAAGATCAACATGTACAACACTCTTGCTCAACAACTTGTTGGATACGATGCCAATGGAGACATCAGGGCATTTGATACAGATGGTGATTTTAGCTCAACTGCTGCCTTTCACTCTTCTTCTGTGTTCTTTAACTTTTCTAGATTGCTTACAAAAGATGAAATGAAAAAAGGAACATTTACTATTACTTTTGTTACAGGAGGAATATCTGGATCGCGTGGCGGAACCACTCAAATTTATGGTGACTATGGAGCAGCTACCTCTTATAAAGTAAATTCTCCTGCTGGAGAATACGGCATTCTTTACAGAAATGCGAATGAAGCTAGTGCTGGATTATTACCAAAAGGTCTTATCTTTTATCAAGCAGGTGTTGTCCTTATGACTGGTTCTGTTTTTGCAGACATGACTGCTGCGGTAGCAGGAAGTGGGTTTGCGTGGCCTGGCATGTCAAGTGATTTAAATTTTGCAACAGCAAGTTTCGGAACAATGTTAAACAGCACTGCTTCTATCACGGATGTTTCCAACGGCGTAAGGGATCAACTCTACAACATTAGCTTCAACAACACAACAGAACTTAATTCAACAATTTATTTCTGTAGGGCTAATAACAACGATTTCAACTATAGTGCAAATCCAACTTACACTAGTAATAGTAAAATTGTTGTTAAAGACAATAATCCTAATGAAGTTCCAAAAACTTATATCACAACGATTGGACTTTATTCAGCAGATAACGAGCTTTTAGCTGTGGCTAAACTATCGGAGCCGCTGAAGAAAACACCAAACGATGAATTAACATTCCGCGTCCGCTTGGATTACTAGCAAAGCTAAAAGGACTAAAGCATGCCATATTATAAATTTGGTCCAAATGATATATTCTATAATCAGCTTGAGACATATCCAAAAACACAGTTTCTAGTTCACAGTGGAAATATTTTTTACAACAATGTGCCAAACATAAGCGGAGCACACGTTTCTAGTATTAACGATACACCCACTGGATATATTAGTCTATACGAGCTGAATGTAGACAGGCAGACAGGTCAAAAGATTTATCCTTTTATCGTTAAGAATGGTGGCTTGTCTTCTTTCAAGACGGTGTCAACAACTACCTTTAATGCTACTGGCTTTGGAGATGTAGAGGAAGGAAGCTATCCTTTGTCTGCGTCCTTTTCTAGAGATGTTTATGCTAACGGACAAGCAAGACCAAGGCTGACTTCGATAAAGAACGCATTAAGCGGCTATGAAATATACAGCCAAGAGTTTCAAGCTATTAATAGCTACAAAAACCTTGTTACAGGTGCGCTTAATTTTATTAGCATTCCATCTATTTTTTATGGCTCTAGTATTCAAAAGGGAACTGTTGACTTGAAATTTTATGTTTCAGGGACACTTTTAGCACAAGCCCAAGATTTAAACAAAGATGGTGTTTTGATAGAGTCCAACCCTTCAGGCACACCAGCTTCTGGTAGCTCGGTCGGTCTCGTTTTGTATAACGAGGGGATAGTTTTACTAACGGCTTCTGCTGATCTTTCAAATGGACTTTGGGCTGAAGGGTATAATAACGGCACCGATGCAGCTCCCTCATGGATGTATTTCGGCACGACTGGCTCTGCAACAAACAGGGTAGTCTCTTCTAGCTTCGATATGTCTTTCAACGGGGTTTCTTATGTGCCAACAATGACAATGTTTGCCCATGCAGAAAAGGGAGATCTGAATTATTCCAACAATCCAACATTTAAAACTTTTGGAATGGCAACTGGATCTATAAGCAGTTCTTTCGGCTACAAAGAAGCCCAAATCCCTATGAAAAACATTAACACCAGTTCGTATTCAGGCTATAGTGAGCTATACGATAATGTTACCTACATAAGCTCGATTGGTATTTATGACGAAAGCATGAATCTGATTGGTGTTGCAAAAATGGCAAATCCAGTCCGAAAGCGAGAAATAGACGATTATCAATTTAAATTAAAATTGGATATATGATTTTAGGACTAGATGTCAGTACGAGCATTACTGGCGCAACAATACTTGACAACGAAGGAGAAGTTGTCTACAATGAAGCTTGGGATACGAGAAAGTTTAAAGATTTCTTTGCCAAGGCAAGCTACGTTGAGGAAAGGATTGTACACCTTAGTAAACTTCACGGAGGATTCGAAAGAATATTTATCGAAGAATCTCTCCAGACTTTCAGATCTGGATTCTCCTCGGCAAAAACTTTGTCAACTCTCGCTCGTTTTAATGGGATTGTGTCATGGCTTGTATATCGAATATTGCAGACAAAACCAGAATATATAGCAGCAACCTCTGCCCGTAAGCTATGTGGCATAAGAATACCAAAGGGTGTAAAGGCAAAAGGCGTCGTTATAAATTATGTTCTTGACAATGTACCCAATGTCACGATACAATATACAAAATTTGGCAATCCTAAACCTGAATGTTATGATAAAGCAGACAGTTGGGTTATCGCTAAGGCAGGCTATACTTTATGTCAGAGGGAAAAAAGCTCCGAGTCCTAAAAGAAATTTTAGGCGGCTTTTATAATTCAAGTGATGAACACCTCTTCTATTGTCCAAAGTGCGATCATCACAAGAAAAAACTATCAGTTAATTTGAGCAAAAATGCTTTTAAGTGCTGGATATGTGATTACTCTGGAACCTCCCTTCGCCGCTTAGTACGCAAATACGGCGACTATAACCAGCTTTCTCGATGGGCTGAGCTTACGGATGAAGTTGATCTAAACTTATTTTCGGACGATCTGTTCGCAGAAAAAGAAGCAGAACCCGCCCAAAGGATTGACATACCAGGCGAATTTATATCATTGGCAAATAAAAATTTACCTCTCACTTCTAGAAACGCCCAGATATATCTCAAAGACCGTGGGCTCACAAAAAAAGATGTTACTTATTGGAAAATTGGATATTGTGAAGGCGGACAATATGATGGTCGCATTCTTATTCCTTCGTTCAATAAAGATGGTTATTGTAATTATTTTGTTACAAGAACGTATGTTGGAGATTGGAGGAAATATTTAAATCCGACAGCAAGTAAAGACATAATTTTTAATGAGTTGTATTTAGATTTTGACTCGGATTTAATCTTGGTCGAAGGAGTTTTTGATGCAATTGTCGCAGGTCCAAATTCAGTTCCTCTGCTCGGGTCAACACTTAAAGACACGTCACAACTTTTCCAAGGCATCGCCAGGAATGACACGCCGGTTTATATCGCGCTTGACCCAGACGCTTCGAAGAAAGAAGACAGATTAATAAAAAAGCTTTTGAATTATGGTATTGAAGTTTACAAGATTGATATCTCGCCTTACAATGATGTTGGCGAAATGACAAAGAAGGAATTCAATGCCAGAAAGTCTCAAGCTGTGCTTGTTGAGGAAGACACTTATATGCTCACAAAAGCCATAATGGCTATCTGATTAAAATTAGATTTTACTTATATTTACGACTATTTATTGTGTTGCAAGAGGATTGCCAAATGAAACTTAAGAGATCAAGATTGAGAAAAATCATTAGCGAAGAACTTCTTCGTGTCGTTATGGAAAAAGATGTTAAGAGGCTTCTGTCTCTTAAAGAAGGGCTAGGTTCTGAAATCGACGAAGAAGGCAGAATGGCCAAATCACAACTTTTAAGGACAATGAAAAACGCAGAAGAGATTGCTATGTCCCTAGCGGACGATGATCAGCTTGAAGCATGGGTGCAATCTAAGATCACAAAGTCCGCTGATTATTTGCAGTCTGTTGTTAATTATTTGAACTCTGACTCTCTTGAAGAGGAAATGCAAGACCCTTCGGACACTACCTTGAGAAGAGACAGTGATTATGTTAAAACTGATTCTTTAGGTTTAACCGATCCTCACGCCACCGACGCCAGTCAAAATGATTGGTTTAACAATATTCAAGTAGCTTCTAGGATCCTTGAGGATTTGCCGCTAGAACAACTCCCCGACCAGGTTACTATGGCAGCTAAGTTGCTGAGAGATACTGTCGATGTGATGACCAACCCGCTGGTAGAAGAAGAATAAAATTACTTGACTTTAGTTTTTAGGCTGCTAATATAAAAGTATCCTATCAAAATGCGGAGGCTCGCTTGAAAATAGCGCACATTAGCGACGTTCACATTAGGAACTATCGCTATCACAAGGAATACCAAGAGGTATTCGAACAACTTTACAAGAAACTAGAAGAACTTAAGCCAGACATTATCGTCAACACAGGCGACACGGCTCATACTAAACTAAACCTTAGTCCATCATATTTCGATATGACAGCTAAGATGTTTAAGAAGCTGGGCGATATCGCGCCTTATCACGTTATTCTGGGCAATCACGACTTAAATTTGAGAAATCTTTCTCGTGTCGATGCTATTACTCCGATTGTCGAGGCTCTGGGTCATCCTAACATCTTCCTGCACAAAAACACAACCCAGGTCGATGTTGGAAACAATTGCGTCCTCAATGTCCTTTCCATCATCGATCCTGAGAACTGGGAACCCCCTGTTGACAAAGACAAAATCAACATTGCACTTTATCACGGCTGCGTTTCTGGAGTGACTACAGACGCAGGTTTCGTCTTAAGCCACGGGGACATCAGCCTGTCTGAACTTGTAGGCTACGATTATGTCTTGCTTGGAGACATTCATAAAACAAACCAGGAAGTTGACAAGAAAGGAAAGATGCGTTATCCTGGCTCACTGATTCAACAAAACTTTGGTGAAAGTGGTGATAAAGGGTTTTTGTTGTGGGACATCAAAAATAAAGATGAATTTACTTGCGATCATTACGTCTTAAATAATCCCAAGCCTTTTGTCACGGTGGATCTAACTAGGCAAGGGCGTCTACCAAAGAATCTAAATTTGCAACCAGACGCCCGCTTGCGTCTCGTGTCTGAGAACGCACTTCCGCTTGATGTAATCCGCAGAAGTATTGAGGTTGCCAAGACCAAGTTTAAGCCCGAATCTGTTACTTACATATGTCGAGCCAACGGGTCTAAGGGAACTTCTAACGAGATCATAGAAGGGTTGGAGAATGATGATCTTAGAGATATCGAAGTCCAAGAAGAATTAATTGATGAGTATCTCAGTGAATATCAGGTCGCACCAGAGACTCTTCAAAGAGTTTTCCACCTCAATCACAAGTACAATGCCATAGCGGAAGAAGAGGAGGAGGTTAGAAGAAACATTAATTGGTCCCTCCGGTCTTTTAAATGGGACAACCTCTTTAATTATGGCGAGGGTAACTATATTAATTTTGAAAAGCTCAATGGTGTCGTTGGGGTTTTGGGTAAGAACTTTAGCGGTAAAAGTTCGATCATTGACAGCATGCTTTACACTCTCTTTAATTCTACATCGAAGAATGAGAGAAAAAACCTAAACATCATGAATCAAAACAAAGAAGAAGCATCAGCCTCAGTTGAGTTGGTTGTCGGACACTCTATCTACAAGATTGCTCGTGAAAGCAAAAAGTATGAACGCACACTAAAGGGCAACACAACCCAGGAAGCCAAAACTGATGTGGAGTTTATACGAAGTGATCAAGATACTGGCGAAGAGATTGTCTTGACGGGCGATAAAAGATCAAGCACGGATAAAAATATTCGCAGTATTTTTGGGACGTTAGATGATTTTCTTTTGACATCTATGGCTTCCCAGCTTGGATCTTTAAACTACATCAACGAGGGCTCAACAAAGCGAAAGGAGATTCTAGCTAAGTTTCTTGATTTGGAGATTTTTGAGAAAAAGTTCAAGAAGGCTAAAGACGACGCATCAGATCTGAAATCTGCCCTCAAGCGCTTTGATGGGAGAGATTTTGAAAGCGAGTTAAGTGATCTGAGAACAGATCTTGCTCGAAATGAAACCTCTATCGAACATAAAGAAAGGATATGTGATGAAATAGAGAGCGCCACTTCATTGCTTGAATCAAAGAAAAAAGGGATTGAAGATGCTTTGTCCTCAATTCCAGAAGAGATAATTCACATCAACGAAGTTTTGAAAGAGATTGCGGCAAGCACGCAAATTTTAAACAACACCGTAGAGGAAAACAAGAAAAATAAAAAGCTGTTAACTCAAAAGCAAGAAACCAGTTCAAAAATAGAGCAGTTTATTAACGAGTTTCCTTTAAACAACATTCAAGACGCCCGCAACAAGATCTCTAACAATGAAGATAGAATAAGCGAGCTTGATAAAGAGCTTGATATCTTGCTGGTTAAACTCAAACAACAGCAAAAGAAGACAACATTGTTAGATGAAGTCCCCTGCGGTGATGAATATTCTCATTGTAAATTTATTAAAGATGCACATTCGGCATCCAAGACTTGCGAGACTACAAAAAAATCAGTTGAAGAGCTTAATATTTCACGAAACAAGGTTCAAAGAGAACTGGATCAGTTGGATAGAACCAAGGTTGAGCAAAGATACGAAAAATATCTAAAAATATTAGAGAAAAAGAATGCTATTTCCAATGACATTAGTGGTATGCTTCTTTCTCTAGAGAAAAACAAAACTTTAATTATTAAAACACAAAATACCATTGATTTCTTAGAAGAGAAAAGGAGTCTCTATAATGAAAACAAAGAGGCTATTGAAAATTATGAATCTTTAGAAAAAGAGTTTAAAGACATATCTAAGCAGATTCTCCTTAAAACAGAGGAGCACAAGTGTTGTAAAGAAGAAAGACTGGAGTTCTATAAATTGAATGGTTCTCTTGAACAGAAACTCCTCCAATTGCAAACCGAGTCGGAAGAGAAAGAGTTAATGCAGAAGCAATTCTCTGCTTATCACTTGCTTATGACCTGCATGCACACTAATGGTATTTCTTATGACATCATCAAGAAAAAGCTGCCTGTTATCAACGAAGAGGTTTCCAAGATCTTAACAAACATTGTTTCCTTTGAAGCAATGTTTGTTAGCGACGATAAGAAACTTGATATTTTAATTAAGCATCCTGGTTATGATCCACGCCCAATTGAGATGGGATCTGGTGCAGAAAAGACTCTTGTTGCGATGGCCATTCGATTGGCTCTTTTAAATGTAACAACAATGCCAAAAGGCGATATATTTATTTTGGATGAGCCGGGAACTGCTCTTGATGAAGAAAATATGGAAGGATTCGTCAGAATGCTGGAGATGATTAAATCTCAGTTTAAGACTGTGTTACTTATTTCTCATTTAGACGCTTTGAAAGACATCGTTGATAAACAGATTATTATTGATAAAGAAGATGGCTTTGCGAAAGTAAATGAATAATTAACTTGTGCTAAATTCTAATTATATAAAGGAGAGTTTAACATGGAAAAAGTTAAAGCGTTTTTAGACAGAATGATCGAAAAGGCTATTAGCCGCAAGTTTCTTGCTTGGGTTACAGCTACGGTTCTTGCCGCTTATAGTCACATTGATTCTAGCGATTGGGTTGCCGTTACCACTATGTACATCGGGTCCGAGGCACTAGTAGACCTTGCTACTCGATGGAAGCACGGTAGCTGATATGTCTCCTAAATTGAAAAAAGCCTGGGTTTGGCTTAAGAGACACTGGTGGTTACCTTTAGGAGCCATAGCGTTTCTTGCTTTACTTATTATTTGTCCTTTTTGCGGATCAAACAAAAATAACGCATTGATTAAAATGTTTAGTTGGAATAAAGAAAGTTACAAGAAAGAGGTTGATGCGATCAATCAGGCTCAAGAAGAGAAAGATAAAAAGCAACAAGATCTTTATGAAAAGTATGTAGAAACGATGAAAGATCTGACCATCAAGCACAACGTCGATATGGACGCACTTGAGGACAAACAGAAAAAAGAATTAGACACTTTAGTTAAAAAGTACAAAGGAACTCCTGATGAGTTAGCTCGCGAGCTAGGTGAAATGTTCGGTGTGGACTATGTGGAATAAATTTTTAGCACTATTACTAAGTCTTGCTTTAGTTAGTTTGCCTTTCTATGCATATGCGGGCGAAGCTGACCCCGATGACAGTCTCAATATTAACGGTAAGGTTACAGCCCTTGGTGAAGGGGAGAAAGCTCCATATCAAGGAATTCTTTTTGACATTCAAGCTGCAACCAAATTAAAGCTTGACAAAGAGTTTGCTCAAAAGAACTTCGAGCTTCAATTGGACTACGAAAAGAAAAAGATTTCTGCCGAGCTTACACTAAAGCTGAATGCTCTGCAAATTAAACACGATACCCTTAAAAGCAAGGCTGATACGTTGTTGACAATAAAAAATGATGAAATAAATAGACTCCAAGACCTAATTAAAGATAGTCCGAATGATTACAACAACTGGTTTTTTGCTGGCGGCGTCCTTGCAGGCGTTTTATTATCTATCGGAATTTTCTATGCAACAGTGGAGATTAGAGATTAATGGCTAAAAGAAACACAATTGGAAAGTACAGCCGCTCCAAGTTGGATTATTTGATTAGCCAGCAAGTGGTTGAAGGTGTTGGTGACATAACCGCTGTTAATTCTGGTAATGGATTAACTGGAGGCGGCTCAAGTGGAGCCGTAACTCTTTCGATTGATATTGAAGGAGCATCAGATGGCACGAGTGTACAGGTTGCAACTGGCGATCTCTTGTTGCTTGCTGATGCCAATGACTCTAATAACGTTAAAAAGATCCAAATATCTCAACTTCCATCAGTGTCTCCTGCTGGATCCAACACCCAAATACAATTTAACAATGACGGTGCTTTGGGTGCCTCTGCTAACTTAGCTTTTGGCGGGCTAACTTTGTCAACCACCGGATCGATTGAACTAACTGGCTCCATGGGAATAAACGTTAAGGGTGCAAATATTACTCATGGACTGACGCTGCCCAATGAAACGACCGACAACAGCGGAATGGTAAAAGCCACGGCTTATCTAACATATAGTTCGATCAGATACAAAGAAAACATTCAACCGATTGAAAAGCCGCTGGAGAAGCTAGAAAACTTGCGAGGCGTAACATTCGACTGGAAGGACAGCGGAAAAAGAGATATCGGCTTTATTGTCGAAGAGGTCATCGAAGAACTGCCAGAAGTGATCGGATATGATAACGGCACCCCCTCCTCAATGGATTATGCAAAAATGACTTCGTTCCTACTACAATGTGTTAAAGAACAACAAGCTGAGTTGAAAGAACAGAGAGAGAAGATTGATTTTTTAGAAAAACACATATGTAAATCATAGTTTACAGATTTGTTACTAAAATACATGTGAAAAGAGTATACTGCCCCCTATTTAAAGCGTTGAGCGAAAGCTCGACAGCACAATAAATTTTCATAAATTATAGGGGGAAAATATTATGGCTGCACCTTTTGACGCAAGCAATGCTAGCATTTTCGGAGATTACATCCAACTCAGTGGTTCAGGAACCGCTGCACCAACTGGATCTGGCCGAGGGCTATCATTCTTATTCGCTTCATCTTCCACAGGAAATGCGGGCGACACCAAAGTTTACCTTGTAAACGGAACAGGCTCTGCCTCACCAATCTCTACTGACGCGGCGAACTATGATTTCGTAGTTGATGGCGATAGTGGCACTAGTCAGACGATTACTGATGGACAGACTCTTACACTCGCAGGTGGATCCGGTCTCGCATCGGTCGTCGGCGCAACTGACACTGTTACATTTAACGTTGATATTGCCGGAACAACGGACATCGGAGCCGGGCTGGCTGACGCTGACGAAATATTAATTGATGATGGCGGCACTGGAACCATCCGTCGATCTGATATGTCCAGAGTTATGACCTACATTGAAGCAGGTCTTGATACTCTAAACAACAACTTGTCGTTAAGCGACAACAACATTACAAATGTTGGCGATATTAACTGCGATAGCGTTAGCGTTGATGACGCTGCTGTAGGTCTCGACGTTGTGTTCGGTGGAAACACTGGTCTCAACAAACTGACTTTGACCGACAACTTGGCTGATGCACTTAATATTACTGAGGGCTCAAACTCTTACATTAAGTTCACCACAACTAACTCAAGTGAGTCAATTGTTTTTGGACAAAATTCCACATTCGCTTCGACTACTATTGCTAACCTCGGTACAGTTTCTGCTGCTACATCGATCACTTCAACAGCATTTGTTGGTCCAATTGACGGTATTGTCGGAGGTAATACTCCTGCTGCTGGTACATTCACCACAGTCACAGCGCAGACATCTGTCATCCCAGATGCAGTCGGTGGCGCTGACTTAGGTTCAACATCTGCCGAGTGGGGAGATATATACATCGCTGACGATAAGAGGATCAGACTCGGTAACGATCAAGATGCTGCTATTTCATACGATGAAGCAGGAACAAACGCTCTTTTAATTAGTGGTTCTGCACAGGGTGTACACGTTAGTGGTAATCTTTCACCATCGATTGATGGTAAATACAACCTTGGCGCTGCTGGTCAAGAGTGGGAAGACATTCACATCGACGGTACTGCTTACCTCGATGCGGTCTCAATGGGCGGCAACCTTGACATGGGCGACAACAGCATCGTTAACGTCGGAGATATTGATGCCGATAGTCTAAGTGTGGCTGATGCTGCTGTTGGTCTTAACGTTGATTTCAGCTCAGCTAACACGGGTCTTGGACTTATAACACTTGGAGATAACCTTGCTTCCGCTCTTAATGTTCAGGAAGGTTCCAATTCGTACTTGACTTTCAGAACTGCTAACGGAACCGAGGGCATCACAACGCACAAGGATTTCGGTCCTGGTAGTGACAATGCAATCGATCTTGGGAATGGATCATACCGATATGCACAAGCGCATGTTGTAGAAGCCCACATCGATACGCTCGGTCAAGCTCTCGACGGTAACAGTCAAAACGCCACTGGATTCGGCAACCTTTATGGTAGCGCAGTATCCGGTTCTGTTTCTGTTGCAGGCGGCGCGGGTACTTTGGTATCTCTTTCGGTAGCCGGCGGAACACCTTCTGGCGATGTTGCTCTTGCACTTCCGAACGACAAGGACGTTAAAGCTCGCGCTTTCGTCACTTACTCGGAAAGAAGTATTAAGACCAATATTCAGCCAATGAACAACGCTCTTGACACTGTTAAGAAGATGCAAGGTGTTACCTACGATCTTAAGAACAGCGGAAAGAACGAAGTCGGTTTCATCGCTGATGAAATGGCTCAGGTCGTTCCAGAAGTTGTCTCCTTCAAGGAAGACGGCTCGGCTGCTGGTCTTGACTATGGTCGCTTAACTTCGGTTCTTGTTGAGGCTATTAAAGCACAGCAAGCTCAAATCGAAGACTTGATGAGCAAACTCAACAAGTAAATAAAATAACCTTTTAGGTTTTTTGCCGGTCCTCTCCTCGTGAGGGGATCGGCTTTTCTTTAACATAAAGATTAATTGGTGCTATATTTATAACATGTCTAAAAGTGTTGATTGGGATTATATCGCAAAGCTTGAAAAAGCGATAGAACAGAAGTATGGCAAAGAGGCCATTCAAAATCCTAATTCTAATTGGAGCGAAGAAAAAGAACGAGAATATCTTGAACAATTAAAGAAAAGAGCTAAAAAAGATACCATTGTTCAGCAACAGCAAGAAATGATTGAAATTGATGGGTTTTTGGTTCCTAAAAAACTACTTAATAGAGACAAGACTAAAAACTGCCCAGTTTGTGACAGTTATTTAAAAACTATCAAAGATGATATTTATATGGTAAAATATGAGTGTTGCAATTCTTGCTATGTTCAATATGTTGAAGATAGAGAAGAACGATGGCTAATTGGATGGAGACCCAATAATGAAAATTAAAAAATCAAGACTTAAACAACTTATTAAAGAAGAGTTAGATAATCTATCATTCGACACCGAAGAAGAAGAAATGGATTTCAATGAGCCTATGTTCCGACTCCGCGATGAGATCCAAGACGCAGTAAGAGATGCAATGAGGACCATCGCCATTAGAGAGTTAAAAGGAAGAGTCAGTCAAGATAAACTAGCATCAACAGTCCAAGAGATCGAGGCCGAGTTTGAAATACCCTTGATGGACGCTTTAACACCAGTGGCAAAAGGTCTTATGGACGAAATAGCCACCGCAAAAGGAAATTAAACAATGTCAGAGAAAACACTAGAAGTTATTAGAGGATTAGCGCAAGCTGCTGCAAGCTCCTACGATGGAGCGCTAGATAAAGATGGCAAACCAATCACTTTGGGTCTCAAGCGAGAAGAAGGCGATGTCATCGTGGACACTCGACAGATTGATGGCTTTAAGGTTCGCTTCGCAGGTCCTGTCATGATTGTCACATATCAATCAGACATTCAACTTAAAGACGTATATGGTGGAAATTTCGAAAATGATATTGAATCAACATTCGGAGACATTGTAAAATATATCAAAAAAGAATATCATAAAATTACAGGCAAGCCTTGCAGTCTGAAAGCACGAGGTGAAGCAGATATCCTGGTTCAGGAAACATCCCGCATCCGAGTCTTTGTAACAGCGCATAAAGAATACGACATTGGCGGAATAGAAGAAATTAAAGAGCCAGAAAAAGTCCTGTCAGAAAGGTTTGAATCTAAATTTAGAACATTCCTCGATTTGTAAATTATGTCTTATAGCTTAACAAGAGAAGAGGTTCTTAAGGAGCTTGTTAAGTGCGGAAAGAATCCAGCTTATTTTATTAATAATTATGCGAAGATTTCTCACCCACTAAGAGGACTTATACCTTTTAAGATGTATCCATTTCAGGAACAGCTTGTTCATGATTTCAATGATCATCGCTTTAATATTATCTTAAAAGCCCGCCAGCTTGGAATTTCTACCATCTCAGCGGCTTATATATCGTGGCTCATGATGTTCCACAGGGATAAAAGCGTTTTAGTAATCGCTACTAAATTTGGTACTGCTGCAAATCTTGTAAAAAAGGTCAAGTCCATACATAGAAACCTACCTGATTGGATGCGTATTGCAAAAATATCTATTGATAATAGAACTTCTTTTGAGTTATCAAACGGGTCTCAAATAAAAGCATCGTCCACTTCAGCAGACGCAGGGCGATCCGAAGCGTTATCTCTTTTGGTAATTGACGAGGCTGCTCACGTTGACGGACTCGACGAGCTTTGGACTGGTCTGTATCCCACGCTATCAACAGGTGGCCGATGCATTGCACTTTCAACTCCAAACGGCGTAGGAAACTGGTTTCACCAAACCTACGTTGATGCTCAAGAGGACAGGAACGACTTCTTTCAAACTCGCCTTCCTTGGGATGTTCACCCTGATAGAAACCCGACATGGTTCGAAAAAGAGACAAAAAACATGTCTCGAACACAAATAGCGCAAGAGCTTCAATGCAACTTTAATATGTCAGGAGAAACCGTGTTTCATCCTGAAGACATGGAAAGGCTAAAAGCTGATGTATGCGAGCCAAAATACAGAACTGGTTTTGATAGAAATTTTTGGATTTGGGAAGAATTTCAAGAAGGTTTTACGTACATGGTCTCTGCTGATGTGGCAAGAGGCGACGGGAAAGATTATTCAACATTTCACATATTCAAAATTGAAACAATGGAAATTGTAGGAGAATATCAAGGCAAAGTAACTCCAGATATGTTTGCTCGCATGTTACTGGACGTTGGAAAACAATACGGTAATTGCATGGTTGTTGTTGAAAACAACACAGTGGGATGGACCGTGCTGGATAAACTGCAAGAAGCAGCCTATCCAAATTTATTTTATTCATACAAGTCTTCTCACGAGTATGTTGATCCAATTATAGCTGAAACGAAAAACAATACTGTTATGGGTTTTTCGATGACATCCAAGACAAGACCATTAGTTGTTGCAAAATTAGAAGAATTCGTTAGAAATAAACTAGTTACAGTATATTCTCAGCGCTTGCTCAATGAAATGGAGACTTTTATTTGGCACAATGGCAAGCCACAAGCTATGAAAAAGTACAATGATGATTTAATTATGGCTTTTGCGATTGGGTGCTGGGTCAAAGACACGGTATATACAACTAACCAGAGAACTTCAGATTATAATAAGGCATTTCTTTCTACAATGACAAAATCATCATCAAAACTAAACACATCTATACCAGGTATGGTAGGATATAAGGCGAATAAGAAAAGCCAAGAAATTAAAAAAAATAAAGAATTTATCTGGCTCCTTAAAGGTTAACGCAAATGGCAAACACGAAAGATTACAACCCTAGAAATCCTAAAAACACATTATATAGAAAACTCACTCGTCTTCTATCTGGTCCTTTGGCGGATTATAGGCAGCAACAGCCTCGCCAACTTAAGAGGCGTCAGCTAAATAAATATAATATGCACTCCACCAGTGGACAGTCTTTCAAGAAAGGGAATTATAATCCTTATGAATTTCTCGCTCCTAACTTCATGTCAAATCAGAACCGCGCCGAAAGGTACGCTGATTTTGATCAAATGGAGTTCACGCCAGAAATTGCATCAGCTCTTGATATTTACGCCGATGAGATGACGACATCTACCGCGATTAACCCACTGCTTACTATTAAGTGTCGCAATGAAGAGATCAAGTTTGTACTAGAGCATCTTTATCATGAAATCCTTAATATTGATTTTAATCTTTTTGGATGGTGCCGAACGATGTGCAAGTACGGTGATTATTTTCTTTATCTAGATATCGATGAAAAAGAGGGCGTTAAATATGCTGTTGGGCTCCCTTCTAGCGAAGTTGAAAGGTTAGAGGGACAGGACAAAACAAATCCCAACTACGTCACCTACCAGTGGAACTCAGGCGGAATCACTTTTGAGAATTGGCAAGTGGCGCACTTTCGCATTCTTGGAAATGACAAGTACGCTCCTTATGGCACATCCATCCTCGACTCAGCACGACGAATTTGGCGACAGCTTACACTCTTAGAAGATGCTATGATGTCATACAGAATCGTTCGCTCTCCTGAGCGAAGAGTGTTCTATGTTGATGTGGGCAACATACCACCTGAAGATGTCGAACAGTATATGCAAAAAGTCATGACTCAGATGAAGCGAAATCAAATAGTAGATTCTGATAATGGTCGAGTTGATTTAAGATACAACCCTCTTTCAGTAGAAGAGGACTATTTTATTCCACAAAGAGGTAACCAATCTACAAGAATTGAATCTTTACCAGGCGGAACTTATACTGGAGATATCGACGATGTTAAATATTTAAGAGACAAACTCTTTTCAGCCCTAAAAATTCCATCGTCATACCTGGCCCAAACCGAATCTGCCGGTGAAGATAAAACAACTTTAGCGCAAAAAGATATTCGTTTCGCTCGAACAATACACAGACTACAAAGATCAGTCCTGGCAGAACTAGAAAAAATCGGCATTGTACATCTTTTCACGCTTGGATATCGAGGCAAAGATCTTATTTCATTTGATTTGTCGCTAAACAATCCTTCAAAGCTTGCCGAACTTCAAGAGCTAGAGTCCTGGCGTACAAAATTTGATGTAGCTTCTGCTGCCACCGAAGGCTTTTTCAGCAAACGATGGATTTCAAAAAACTTGTTTAATTTGTCAGAAGAAGAAATACAACGCATGCAGCGAGAAATGTTTTTTGATAAAAAGCTTGCCGCCGCACTTGAGGGAGCCACAGAAGAGGGAGTCACAGACGCTGCACCTGGCGGCGGCGGTTTAGAGGCAGAATTTGGCGACCTTGGGGACGAGCTTTCTCCCGATGAGGCTCCCGGCGAGGGCTCTGTCGAAGATGACGCTCCGATACCCGAAGAAGACGATGTCCTTCTAGCAGAACCGGGGAAACGAGATACTGACAAAGAAACAGGCAAGATAACCCACACCAGCCACTCAGGGAAGACTTCGACCACAACTCCAAAGTCGAAGGGAAAGTGGTACATTCCAGCAGAATGGGACAAGAGAAGAGACCAGAAAAAGAAAAGTTACAAATCTCTTTATGCCGATGAAGTAGGGCGATCAAACAAGAGAAACGTGGTCGGAGCAGGCTCTCAAGAGCTTATGCGTCTTGGTAAAGGGGTCTTTACGGAAGAAGAGGCTAATTATATTAATGAAGAGCGTAATGTCTTACGTCTTAACAACGATTTAAAAGCGCTCATAGAAAGGATGGAGTCTAAAAAACAATGAAGTTTAAACACAATAAAAAGCGAAACACGGCTCTATTATACGAGTATTTAGTCAAAGAACTTACTCGCTGTGTTCTTAAGGAAGACATTGTAAATAAACAGAAAATTGTTAATATTTTAAAAGAGTTCTTTAGCAAAAACTCCATTTTGGCTCGCGAGCTTGAAATCTACAAATCAGTAGTGGAACCAACAGAGCTTCCTATTAAGATGGCTGAAAAAATCCTTAATGAATCCAAAAAACAGTTTGATAAATTAAGCCGGGATGAAATATTTAAAGAGCAAACAAGACTTCTAAAGGAGATAAGTTCTTCAGTTGAAAGTGATATTTTTTCTAATTTTGTTCCTCAATACAAAAGCCTTGCAACAATTTATCAATTATTTAACTTAGACGCATCTCCGAAGAAAAAGGTTCTTTTAGAAGAAAAGGTCTTAAGCATTATGATAGACCACCAAGAAGGGAAAAAGTTAGAACTTCCTGTTCAAAATAATTTGGTTTTTAAAAGATTCATTGAAGGGTTCAACAAGCAATATGAAAAGCTTTTATTAAGTGAGCAAAAAGAGCTTTTAAACAAGTATATCGTGTCTTCTTTTGAAGAAAATTCTTTAGAGTTGAAAGTATATCTCAATGAGGAGCTTGGAAGGATTAAGAACATCCTCGGATCTTTAAACGACGATGAAAAGTTTAAAGGTAAAGCCTCGAAGGTGCTCGCCTCAGTCAGCCAGATTAAAGAATCCAAGATAAATGCTGATTCTATAAAAAAAATATTGTTGTTACAACAACTCGCTGGAGAAATTGAAGCAAATGGCAATTAAGTTTACAATAAAAGAAAGAGAGGATAAACCATCCATTTCGTTTACTTTAAATGCTAGACGAACTTTAGATGATAGCGTTATGATTTTTGATCATAACGAGATAGACATTGTTCTTATACCAAATAAGAATAAAGTTGTTGCTTTTGCTAAAGATGAGCTAAACGAGGAAATATACGAGGCTCAAGATAGATTATTCATGTTCCTTCGTGACAAAGGTGTAATCGATTTTCAATCGGTTCAAGGAGGAAACATCTATTCTTCAATGGAAGCCACTATTTTAGAATCAAAAGAATTTAATTCATATGATATGACTCTTTTGATGATTAGTAAATTTATTGATGAAGAACGCCCTCTTATGGAGTTCGAAGAAGCCTGGAATGATGAGCAAGAAAAAGAGTTAACAGATCCTAACCCTGAAGATTCTACAGAATTTGATCCTGAAAAGTACCACAACGCCAAGCAGGGCAGTATACCACCTTCAGGTCAGGCATACGGAATTTCAAGCATTTATAGAATTTAGGAGTTCGATGGACTTGTTACATTTCATACTGTGTTCATACGGTATGACACAAATAATTATTTTTGGCTCTATATTCAACTCAATTCGCCCATCTAAAGCATGGCTCCTCGGCTTGGGTAAGCTGTTTCACTGTCCGATGTGCATGGGCTTTTGGGTAGGAGTTTTTCTTTTTGGAATTAATGGCTTAACAGAACTATTTAATTTTGATTATAATGTCGCTAATGCGTTTTTATTGGGATGCTTATCATCCGGCACAACTTACTTTATTAGCGCACTTGTTAATGATTTTGGTTTCAAAATAAAAATTCAGAAAGAGGAATAAAAATGAGAAAAAGGAACACACCAGAAGTTAGACGTTGCTGTAGCGGCAGCAATATCAGGCAGGGGCGAGCCCTGCACAGCATAGGATTCTAAATAAATGGAAAAACAACTTTTACGAGAATTTTTTGAGCTTTGCCCCGATGGCAATTGCGTTATAGACGTTCTAACTGAAAATGAAAAAAGAAGATTACAAGAGGGATCTGTATTTCTTGTTGGCGTATGCCAGAGGGCAGGCACAAAGAATGGAAATGGCAGAGTATACCCAAAGTCAGTGTTGAAAAGAGAAATTGAAAATTATCAAAATTCTATTCGACAAAGAAGGGCGTTGGGGGAACTCGATCATCCAGATGATTCGGTTATTAATCTTAAAAATGCATCTCATCTTGTTACAAAGATGTGGTGGGAAGGGGACAATGTGATGGGAAAAATTGAAATCCTTGATACTCCTTCCGGTCGAATTTTAAAAGATCTTTTAAAGTCAGGCGTAAAGCTGGGAATATCCTCCAGAGGAATGGGATCGGTTAAAGAATCCTTGGGAAGCCTGACGGTGGAAGACGATTTTCAACTTATTTGTTTCGACATGGTTTCGGAACCTTCCACTCCTGGTGCATGGATGAGTCCCGAGCAAAAAGCTAGTCTTAAAATGAATCTTCCCGTGGCAATGGCGGAAAACATTGAAAAAAAACAGCTTACCTCTGATCAAAGAATAACTGCTGCTCTCGACGACGTAATAAAGGGCTTAATATGAAAATTTCAGAATTTAAAAAAGTCATAAAACCCCTTATCAGGGAGTGTATAAAGGAAGTTATTCTAGAGGAGGGCGTCTTATCGGGCGTTGTCTCCGAGGTAGCAAAAGGGCTGCAAACAAGTCTTGTTACAGAAAACAAAACCGACCCTGCATTGGAAAAAGAGACAAGAAAAAAAGAATTAGAACTTGAACAGCAGAGGCAAGAAAGGATTAAGAGATTAAACGAATCCACCAAGATTGGATCTGTGAACGTGTTTGAAGGAACCCAGCAAGCTCCTGAAGCCCCTCAAGGCGCACCACTCAGTGGCGTAGCCCCAGGCGATGCAGGTGTTGACATAACAGGCATCTTAGGTCTTGCTGGCGGCAAGTGGAAACATCTTGTTTAAAGGAATGTAGATGGCTAATAAATGTATTAATGTAGAAGTTAAAATATCCGATACTCGTGGCGACTTTAACAAGATGGTCAAGAGATTCATAAAAAAGGTTAAAAAACAAAAAATTATAGATACTTATAGAGAAAGGCGCTTTTATGAAAAGCCGTCTGATAAGAAAAGAAGAGAGAAGCGCCGAGCACAACGAAAGAATAGGAGCTAAATAAATGGCTGAAGATATTGTTAGAGACCCTAAAACAAACCAAATAATCTATCCAGGCTTTCAAAGAGGACCTGGACTGCACAATGCGTCATCGTATCAAGTAAGTGCGATACCGTATTTATCTGGGAACTTAGTAGTCCCAGCAGCAGGATATGTAGAAGTTACATTTCCAACTGTTACTTCTTGGATTAAAATAGACAATCTTGACCCCTCTGAAGAATTAAGGTTCGCCTTTTCCGCCAACGGTCTTAAAAATAATACTGGAACGGCAAAATATAATGTTGTTTTGGCTTCGACCAGTTCATGGAATACAAGTGGACAACTTTCTTACAAGGTGAGATCGATATTCTTAGGATCGCAAGACCCTACGAAGACATGCAGGTTCCAAGTTTCGGCAGGATTAACCCATGTCCTTCACGACCTTTCAGCTTCTTCGGGGCTTAACTGGTCAGGTTCTGCTGGAGTGGCCTAAGTATACAACATTAATTTACAATTTTCTTTTGAAAAAACAAGTTACTATTTAGTATTAGACAAATTTTAGGAGTTTTCGTCATGTCTAAAATGTTAGAACAAGCTATCGTAGATGCAGAGGCTCTAAAAGAAGTAGCTCTCAAGAATGCAGAAGCGACAATTTTAGAAAAATATTCAGATAAAATCAAAGAAGCTGTGGAAACCTTGCTTGAGCAAGAAGAGTCCCCACAGATCCAAAAGGAAGAAATTTCTATGGTTGTAAAAGACCAGATCCCTTTGGCTGCAACTGATGGCGAGACTGCGTGTCCATGTCCAGACAAGGAAGAGGACGTTGAAGTCGTTATCGATTTTGATGAACTTACTAAGAACATGGAAGATGAAGGCGAAGCCATCGATGGTCTAGAGACAGACGAAGAAGCCGCCGAAGAAATTATGGGACTCACAGAAGAAAATGAATCTGATGAGGAAACCCTTGAAGAAGAACTAGAAATAGAGGAACTTGACTTAGAATCAATCGTAGAAAAGCTCAAAGTTGACATCGTCCCGCAGAAGGATGGTTGGGCTGGCTCACCCTCGCGAGAGGAATACGAATTCGCTGAGAAAGAATTGCTTGCCCTTGAACAAGATACAGAAGTCAAGGAAGAATTGGCAGCGATGAGAAAAGCAGTCAAGAAGCTCCAAGAAGAAAAGAACACGTTACAACTAAAGAATTCAGAACTCAATAATAAACTTAAAGAAGTTAATGGGCTCTTTAGTTCCTTAAAGGAGAATGTTGCAGAAACATCATTAGTGAATGCAAGGCTCCTTTATACAAATAAAGTTTTGGGTGATGCCTCCTTGAATGAGCGACAAAGAATTAAAATTGTCGAGTCCATTTCCAAAGCTGATTCTGTTGAAGAAGCAAAAATAATTTTTGAAACGCTTAGAAGTTCAGTGGGCTCTGCCACCAAGCAGCAGCCAAAATCACTTAGCGAAGCTGTCAATAAAGCTACTTCAACACTGCTTTTAAATCGTCAAAAAGACGATAAGAAGTATGATCCTTCTACTGAAAGGTGGAAGATATTAGCAGGACTAAATAAAAATAATTAAGGAGATTTATAAAATGTCTGTTCTAGAAAAATTAACTGAAGGCATTCAGGCTAGATCTCTCAAGCAAGAAGGCGCTGCCCTAATGGAAAAATGGGAAGCTACTGGACTACTTGAGGGTCTTGGCAATGAAGCCCAAAAAAATGGTATGGCTCGGCTCCTTGAGAACCAAGCCGCCCAGCTTCTTAAAGAAGCATCTGCAATGGCAGCAGGAGACGTCGAAGGTTTCGCCGCTGTTGCATTCCCACTCGTCCGACGTGTTTTCGGACAACTTGTTGCTCAAGAGCTAGTCTCTGTTCAACCAATGAGTCTTCCAAGTGGACTTATCTTCTTCTTGGATTTCACAGCCGCTAACGTCGGTCTCGGTATTGACGCTGGTGAGTCGCTCTACGGTGGTGGAGTTGTTGGTAATCAGATCACTGGCGGTGTTTCCGACCTCACAGAAGAAGGTGGTGGATTCTACAACCTCAACAATGGCTACTCCTCCCCAACAGGTACGATGGCTCTTACTCTGGTTGCTGATTCGACAACACTCGACGCTGGTGATGCTAACGCAGCCAAGCTTATCCGTTTCGACCCTGATATTGCTTCTGGTACACTTATCCAGGCAGTCAGCGTTGACATCGGTACTAGCAACTATGATAATTTAAATGTTAAGGACCTTGTGGCAATTACTCCAACCGGATCTCTTTCTGGTTCTTGCACTGTTGTCCGTCGCCTTACAGAGATCAATCCATCAGGCTCTGCTGCTGGAACTAGAACCTTGCGATTCATTATCTCGGTTCCCGCCGCTGCTCTTTCTGTTGCTAACACAATGCAAGATCTCTTCGGTGGAAAGGTTCTAGGTTTCCGATACCCAGAAAAAGATGCGTTCACCGCAGGTCAAGGTCTTGGCTCTGTTGTTGGTACGGATCCATGGGGACTTGAAGAAGCTACTAACCAGGAAGGTCTAATCACTGGTGGTGGATCCTCCGCAGCTAAAAATGCAATCCGTGAGATCGACATTAAGGTTGACTCGGTTGCTGTTACAGCGATGACGAAGAAACTTAAAGCTAAGTGGACTCCAGAACTTGGTCAAGACTTGAATGCTTACCACAACCTCGATGCTGAAGTTGAGCTTACAAGCATTCTTTCCGAGCAAATTGCTCTTGAGATTGATCAAGAAATTCTTGAGGACCTTGTTAAAGGTGCAACGGCTGGTACTTATTACTGGAGCCGTTCCCCAGGTCTCTTTGTTAATCGCACAACTGGTACTGAAATCGGTGCTGCTTCGGCTGCTCCTGACTTCACTGGTACAGTTAGTGAATGGTATGAGACTCTTATCGAAACCATTAATGACGTAAGTGCTCAGATTCACCGCAAGACACTTCGTGGCGGCGCAAACTTCCTTGTTTGTGGACCTGAAGTTGCCAATATCCTCGAATTCACAGCAGGCTTCCGTGGCTCTGTGACTGCTGATGATAATCGCGGTAGCGTCGGAGCTGTTAAGGTGGGTAACCTTTCCAAGAAGCAAGATGTTTATGTGGATCCTTATTTCCCACGTAACCTTGTTCTTGTTGGGCGTAAAGGTGCTAGCTTCCTCGAAAGTGGATATGTCTATGCTCCATACGTACCTCTCCAGGTAACACCTACTATCTTCGGAACCGAAGACTTCGTGCCTCGTAAGGGCGTGATGACTCGTTACGCGAAGAAGATGGTTCGTCCTGATATGTACGGTCTTGTTGTTGTACGCGGCCTCCTTGGTGAAGCCGGCGCAACTAGCTAATAGATTGTAGCGTTCTATAAAAAAGACCCCGGTTGTTCATTCAGCCGGGGTTTTCTTTTATCTCGTAGTTATATATGTGGAGGGGCACCTCATTTAGCCTAGTTTTAATATGATTAAAAATGGTACAACCAAGGGGGTTTTTTTTGTTTTTTGATTTATTAACAACTATTTATAGTACTCAAGGAGATTTACAATGGGCAAGAAGAAGAAACATATGTTTAACCCAAAATATGCTGGACACCCTCGCAGCAGACTTAAAAAAAATGAGGAAATAGTTGTTGAAGCGCCTGTGGTGGAAGCAAAAAAGGTGGAGACAACCACTAAAAAAACAGTCACACCAATTATAACTAAAAAAGAAGATGCGACTGCTAAAAAACCAAGTGCGAAAAAGACAAAAACAAGCGATTTTAAAACAAAGACAAATAAAAACAAATAACTTATTTTTTCCTCCCCCTGTCCACAAAAGTTTGTTATTGTGGATTTAAACCCGTTGCCGTTAAACGCAAAGGGTTTTCCTTTATAAGAAACTAATTAAGTTGATAGGAGAATCTCGAACATGGCAGTGCCAACTTTAACGCCTTCAAGTCAAACAAGCGCAGTCAGGCTACCCGTCACAGGAACCCTTTCAAAAGCATCAGCTTCTGGTTCGTATCCTTTTGGCGTTTACACAAAAGCATCTTCCGCAATGTACAGCACAAACTTTGTGTCTGGCGCTGTGGAACAAGTAGCGTATACATATAAAAAACTGGGAGGCGATGTTCTTGATGTCGAACTTACCGAAGAAAACGTGTATGCATCCTATGAGGAAGCCGTATTAGAATACTCTTATTTGTTAAATGTTCATCAAGGAAAAAATGTCCTTCACAACGTTTTAGGAGATTCAACTGGTTCTTTTGATCATCATGGAAATATTTTAGCAGGCACGCTTTCATCAAGCTTGAGCGGAACACATGTTAATTTAAAATATCCTCGTTTTGATTTTTCTTATTCAAAGAGAATTGGTCAAACCGTCTCTACAGAAGTTGATTTAGGAGGAAACGTTCCTATATACTCGGCATCATTTGATACGGTCAACGGACAACAGGACTATGATTTAGCTCAGATAGTGCAGTCATCGTCTGTAAACGATTCTACTACTTCTTATTATAATCAAGTAGGGGATAATAAAATAACAATCAGAAAGGTCTTCTATAAGACGCCTCATGCTATGTGGCGCTTTTACGGCTATTATGGTGGACTTAATACGGTCGGAAATCTTTCTACATATGGAATGTACGCAGATGATTCAACATTTGAAGTAATTCCTGTTTGGCAAAACAAATCACAAGCCATGGCATATGAAGATGCTATATGGACAAGAAATTCACATTATTCATACGAGATTAAAGATAATAACTTAAGAATTTTTCCAGAGATTGTAAGTTCCTCTCCAAGAAAAGTATGGTTTGAATTCACTGTTGATAATGATGCGTGGACTCAGGTTAGCGGGTCCACTGGCGTCGATAGAGAAATTGAAGGGGTTAACAACTTAGGAACAATGCCTTTTGGAAATGTTCCTTATGAAAACTTTAACGCTATCGGCAAGCAATGGATCAGAAGATT
>Ga0080013_1002130_pt1 | contig 24120 bp, 21 predicted proteins | sample ETNvirenome_6_85_FD_69236 | JGI IMG/M metagenome (GOLD analysis project Ga0080013, IMG submission 69236) | Marine viral communities from the Pacific Ocean - ETNP_6_85 (SPADES assembly) (version 2) | ecosystem: Environmental > Aquatic > Marine > Oceanic | place: Pacific Ocean | collected 2013-06-19
TGAAACTTATGTAATTAAATCATTAAGAGTAACTAATAAATCAGGGTCTAATGCCCCTACTATAACTATAAAGAATAATGCTTTTGAAGTAGTAAATACTCAATCCTTATCAACAGCCACCAGTGTTGAAATATTGACCCTTCCTTTAATAATAGAAGGATCTACTTCTTTAACAGCTACTACAGCTGGAACATGTACTGATGGAGTGGTTATAGGTATTAGTTATCTTAATATTAAAAAGGACGTAGTAACATAATGGATAAAATTAAAGTAGATGGCAAAGAAGTACCTTTAATTTATGCTAAAACAAAGACTATTATAAAGCATAAAAAAACAGGAGAAGAATACTCTAGCGAAGAAGAGTGGAAAGCTAAAGGAATTAGCGTTGAAGACATTCAAAGGAATGTTATCGTCGAGGTTCCGAAGCTTGATTTATTTGCAAAAACAAAGTAGATTGAACATTTAGGCAAAATTATGGCAATAACAGACATTATATCAGAAGAGGAAATGAGATCTCCAAATATGGAGATCGCTAGAGGAGGTCCTGAAGATTTTATGACTGTAGATGAGATGGATCCAGAGCAAGATCCAGAACTTCAACAGTATTTACAAAGTCTTCCTATGGAGCAAGCTGAAGTTTTAATGCAACTTATTAAAGAATTTAAAGCAATGGTTGCTCAAGGATTTCAAGGAGAATTTGAAGACTTTGTAAAAATGAAAATGGCTTCTGCTCGAGGTGGTCCTGAAGATTTTCAAACAGAGGACGAAATGCAAATGGGTCCTGAAGAGCTTCAATCTATAATTCCAATGGGTCAACAAGTGGCTCAAGGCGGAAGGATTGGGTATGGTAGTGGTGGTGGTCCATATCAAGATTATTTACAAGATTTAAATGATGGAATAATTTCTATTGATACAACTTTTAATGAATGGTTAGATAATAATGCACCAGATCCTGATCATGATTTAATATATGCTCAAGGCGGAAGGATTGGGTATAATTCTGGTGGTGACTATGACGCAAAGGTAAAAGAATTAATGGCTAAAGGTTTAAGCAGAGAATTAGCTGAAATTTTAGCACAGACAGATTCCGAAAATTATGAAGTTATGGATAAAGCTCAAGGCGGAAGGATTGGGTATCAAAACGCAGGTCCCGTAGGTGGTGGTATCATGGATGTGGTTGAACAAGAACAAGTTGAAACAGCTCCTACTCCACAACAACTTATTATGCAATGGTTAGAGGCCCGAGGTTTACCTCCCACTCCTGAAAATATTCAAAGAGCTATTATAGAAATGTCACGAGAGGGCCAATCTCCTGCTATGACAGGACGATCACAAATGGAGACACCACAAATGGAAATGCCTCGTCCTCCAACAGGAGGAGACTATGTTCCTGATGAATTAATTGGACAAGATATATCAGAAGTAGTAACTCCTGATGTAACTGACATAATTCTTAGACAAAGATCTGAAGATGATGTTTATAGTGATCAAGAAATGAGAGATATGAAACAAGATTATATAGATAAAGGTGGAAATCTTGATGAAGATAAATGGTTTGATCCTCCTGAAGAGGAAAAAGCTGGAATTATGCAAAAGGATAATCCTATTTTTTATTCTGATGATGAAATTACATATACTGATGAGGACGCAATACAATGGCGTCAAGAATTAGATAGACTTAGAGAAGCTAGAAGAGGACAAGACCCTGCTGGTTATCTTCAGTTAGAAGATATTAAAATAAAAGAAGGTGTTAATAAAGGATTTATATCAGAAGAAGATTATTTAAATAAATGGCAAATGCCTTTCTTTGGCAGAAGAGGAGAACGAAAAACTGAAGAAATAGATAGATACCGAGACTGGGCTTTTGAAGATGACAAAGCTCAAGGAGGAAGAGCGGGATATAATTATGGTGGCAGAGCGCGTTACGGTTTAGGAAGTTTAGTTAAGAGTGTTTTTAAAGCACCCGCAAAAATTATTAAAGGAGTTTCTAAAGGAGCTAAAGGTTTAGTTAAAAGCGTTAAGAAATTCGCTAAAAGTGATTTAGGTAAGATGGCTTTAATGTATATGGCAACAGCTGGTATGGCAAATATCGGAGCAGGTGGATTGGGAGGTGCACAATCCTGGTCAAGCGGTGCATGGTTACACCCAAAAAATGTTATTGGTTTCGGTGATCCAGCAGGAGGATGGGGTAATATAGGAAAAAGTTTTACTAATTTAGGTTTTGGAGCAGGTGCTCCTAAAGCAGCAGCAGGAACAGGTGTACCTATTACAAATATGGGAACAGGTTATGTACCTGGAGCAGCAGCTGCAAATCCACTTAGTATGGCAGCAACAGGACCAATAGTAGACCCACTAGCAGCTACAGGTTTTGGTACTAATATAGGAACTTTAAGTACATTAGATACATTAGCTAAAGGAAAAGAAATTGCGGACAAAGGTGGTATGTTCTCAGGACTTCTAGGATCCTTTGCAAAGAATCCTTTACCATGGATACTAGGTACTTCTGCAGCTACTGGTTTATACACTAAAAAGAATCCAGGTGAAGATAATCTAGATGAATTAATGAGAAATTATAAAGGTGAAGTAGGTGAGTGGGATCAAATGATTGCTGATATTAGAGCAGGTAAAATACAAACTCCTTTTTCAACCTCTAATATAACTTACCCTTATCCTGATTATATGAATTTGGCGGAAGGTGGAAGAGTAGCAGCTCAAGAAGGTGGACTTATGGATCTAGGTGGATTAGAAAAAGATTATAGAGCAGACGGTGGCTTTGTTCCAATAGGTGGCAAAGAAAAAGCGGATGATGTACCGGCAAGATTAAGCAGAAATGAATTTGTATTCACGGCCGATGCAGTTAGAAATGCCGGCGGTGGAGACGTGGACAGAGGATCAGAAGTAATGCATAATATAATGACAAATTTAGAACAAGGTGGTAGTATATCCGAAGAATCTCAAGGATTAGAAGGAGCACGAGACATGTTTGAAGTATCAGAACGATTAAGTGAGGTAGTATAATGGGGTCTGTAGGATACGAAAAAAGCAAAGACATAAAAGGTACAGCGTCTAATTTAATAAAAAGACAATGGAAAGCGATTGCGGATAAAGACCATAAAAAACGTATAAAACTAGGTAAAAAAATTAGAGAGGCAATGGATCCCTATAAAGAAAGTGCAAAAATAGGGGAACGGATTAAGCAAAAAGAGGAAGTTTCTAAAGTAATTAAAGAATGGGATGCTCCTGAAAAATGGAAACGTAAAAGACTTAAAGAAGTAGAAAAAGGTACACATTCTTTTATTGCAGGTGCCAAAGCACGGGATATGGCTGAAGCTGATGTGGAAAGAGATTTACCTACTTCACCACCAAAAAAACGAAAGGAACCAGAAGTAATAGAAGTTCGTAAAGGTGGAAGAATAGGTATGAAAGGCGGAGGAATAGCCCAAAGAGGATTAGGTAGAGCCTTCATGAAGGGTGGAAAAGTATAATGGCCATACAAGAAACAAGACAATTACCAGCACCATTTATAGAATCTTTAGGTAAAGATTATGGCAAAGGTTTAACAGATTTAACAAAAACAGCTTTACAGACAGGACAGTTTGCTCCTAAAGTTGCACCACAACATCAACTACAAACCGATGCGGTTAGTTTAGCACAGCAAGGTTTAGGTGGATATGAACCTTACATAACGGGCCAAGGAGCTTACGCAGGTTTACCAACCGATATGATGGGTGCGCAGGATTATGGCGCAGCGGCAGCTCCTTATGGCGCAGCGGCAGGTGATTATGGCGCAGCGGCAGCAGCTTTAACTGGAACAGGAGCAGGTACAGGAGCAGGATCAATTGCTTCCTATATGTCTCCTTATCAACAGTCAGTGATCGATGCGACATTAGGTGAGTATGATATACAGGCACAAAAAGGACAACAAGGAATTATGGATGCTGCATCAAGAATCGGCGCATTGGGTGCAGGCAGAACAGGCGTACAACTAGGTGAATATCAAGCAGCAAGCGATAGAAACCGATCAGCAATCCAGGCAGGCTTGCTTCAACAAGGATATACTCAAGGTCAAGGAGCGAGACAACAGGATTATCAAAATCAAATGGGACTGGGTCAGTATCAATCGGGCCTTGGATCATTAACTCCGCAACTTCTTGCAGGGCAAATAGGAACTATGGGTCAAGTAGGAGCCACTCAACAAGCTCAAACTCAAGCTGGCTATGATGCCATGAGAGAAGCAAATAGAATGGCTGCATACGAACCTTATGAGAGACTGGGTTATTATGGCACAGGAGTTACAGGTATTATGGGTGGATACCCAGGTCAATATCAATGGTCTTCACAGCCTAACCCAACTCCATTGCAAACTGCATTAGGAGTAGGTGCTACCGCAGGTGGTATCTGGGGTAATGTAATGGGACCTAAAAATCCTACCACAAGAATATAATAATGAGCAGAGTATTAAAAAGACCAATGTTTAAAATGGGCGGATCAACCAGCGCAGGAATTACTTCGGGGTTGAGTCGTCAAGGATATCATGAGGGAGGCACTGATAGGCCTATCAGGACCAGAACAACACCTCAAGAGATATTACAAGGGTATGGTCCAGCTCCAAGAGGATATAACGTATATGATTTCCTAACTGAATGGGGATTAAATATGGCTTCTTCTCCACCAATGGGAAATGTTATTCAAACGGCAGCAGGTACCGCTAAAGAACCGTATAGTAAAATGATGGAAGGAAAAGACAGAGCAGGTCAATTAGAATATGCAATGAGAGCGCAGGCACAAGATGCAGCTAGAGCACAGAATTTAGCTGGAGATAAAATGGATCTTCAGGAATATTTACACGACCAAAAAATAAAATCTGCAGAAAAAATTGCGCTAATGGCATCTGAAGGAGATGATTATTTTAGAAAACTTGTAGCAAGACCGGAATTCATTTTAGAGAGTACAAAAAATTATTCTCAAGGGACTAATGAACTAGGAAGATCCCATTCTAAAGGAATGGCTTTATATGATTCTTCTGAAACCTACGATTCTGATCAACATAAAAAAGGAAATATTATAAAACCGACTCTAGGTTCAAACGCCGACAACCATTACGTTAAATACGATAAGAAAGAAAAAATATATTCAATAAACCAAGATTATTTTAAATCAGATAGAGATGAATATAATATTTTCTTTGATCCTATAGGTAAAAATTGGTTTACTGTTACTTTCGATGAGGCCGGTGTAGTTCAAATAGACCAGGAAAAACCAATGATAACAGGAGATGTAGAAGAAAATTATAGAGATAATTCATTAATAGAATTACAAACTTATATTGAAAATAAAAGAGAAACCGATGAAAATGAAAGGTTGTTGAATATAAGAGAAAAATCTAATCTTCCTGAAGTAAAAATAACAGAAGAAATTAAATTAAAAGATATAATTCATCCTACTTCAGATGGTACAGCTACAGGCGAAATCTCAGATGAATATATAGTCCAATATGCTAAAGACAATAAAATAGTATTTACTGCTGAAGAATTTAGAGAAGCAGGTGGCGCGGGTTCCGGCTATAAATTAATAAATAAAACTTTTTTAAAAAATAAATTAAAACAGGCAAATCAAAAAGAAACAAAAAAAATATCAGACGTTTTAGATTTAATTAAAACACATACAGATGAAGTGGACGGACAAACAGTCATGGGATGGGGAACTCCTCTTGGTCAATCTTTTCATAATGCTATTAAAAATGAATTATTTAAATTTTCAACAACAAAAGTATATAACCTTTCGAAATTATCTCTTTTGTTATATAAAAATTGATCTAGGGGCAATATATCATTATTTGAAAAAGTTTCACCATTTTGAGGTTCTAAGATTGTCATTCCTGGATAATTAGTACTTGTAGCTTCACTTCCAACATATAAAATTCTCTTATTAGCTTCTGTTAATTGGTCTTCTGACAAAGTCTCGTCATTGTTGAAATATAAGTTTCTTATATATTTTATTTTTTGATCTGTATTATCAAATTCTATTTCTTCTCCTTTATCCGTTTCGTAAGAATCTCCTATATATCTTATTTTTCTTCCTGTATCAAATCCAAAATTTCTGTCATCATCATCGACATCGACATCTTCTAGATAAGCTGCTATGCTTCTACCGTCGGTTTTACTTTGAAACAATAAAACTATTTTGATATAAGGTGCAAGATATCTATCAAATAGTTCGAATATCTTTTTGGGTTCTGATAAAGAAAAAATATCATCTGCTATTTGATCTTTATCAATATACCCATTTCCATCATATACTATTTTATTTCCTATTAATAACTGATCTTCTTCGAAAATTAATATCAATTGAGTATCTTGGAAACCTTTTATAGACTTAGAACCCGTTGAAGGGTATCTTTCGTCAATACAAGGTAATTTGTCTGGTCCAGTTACGGGATTTATTTTAGTTGCTATATAATAGTCTTCTGGTTTCTTAGAACAGGATTCGGGGTATATATCATTTTTATTTTCTAGAGGATTATCTATCTTTCCATCAAATAGTTCAATTAATTTTTCCAAAGGATATTTGTTGTATGCTATTTTAAGTGTTTTAACTTCTTCATCGTCATCGTCATCGTCATCTTTTGAACCCGTACCAAAACCGGTGTATTCATTTCTTTCTAATTTTAAATATTCAAAATAATTATTATTATCACCATCCTTATCAAAAAATATATTTTTTAAAGTTAAATTTGCATAATCATTTAAATCCTTTAGAAGACAATCATCGTAAATGTAATTGCCATCTGAATAAAGTATAACTCTCTCATCGTCTCCAATAACTAAACTGGTAAATGGACTACCGTCGGTTCCAATTTTTAAACTTTTTAGAAATTCTGTTACTTTCATATTAATATCGAAATAGATTCTTCTCTCTTCTCTATAATATTTTCCGGTTTCTTCATAATCACCTGCACTTTTATTTTTTACTAATCCTTTACCATAAAATTCTAATTGAACATTTAAAAAATCATCTGGTCTTTCATCACCAAATCCTGGATCTGTTAACTCTGATTTGATTCCATCTCCTGTATCTTGGAATAATATTTCATTAAAAAATCGGGTATCAGGGTAATCAGGTATTGAGTCTCTTAAGAATATTTTACCCCCTGGTTTTAATAATCTATACAAGAAATCTGTGTTTTCACAATAAATATTGAAATAAGACATACCTATCTCAGAAAATAAAATCCTGTCAATTTCATTGATTGGTATTATATCTATATAATCTAATCTTTCATCAGTAGATTCTTTGAATAAAGAATCTATTTTTTTTTTATCACCTCCTCCGTTGACAATATGATAAACAATATCTTCTTCACCTGTATCGCTTTTAGCTGCATCATTCATTGTTTCTTCTTTATCTTTTAGATAATAGTAAGTACCTTCGTCATCGTCATCGTCATCGTCATCTTTTCTTTTTTCATAACTAGATAGTATATATACATGGATAACAGTTGAATCTTGTGGTGTATAATCTTTTATTTTTCTTAATTTAGCTTTTTCAAAATCGTAATCATCATAATAGTAACTGTATTTTCTTCCAATCACTAAAATATTAAATCCTACTGGAGGAGGCGCTGATTGCACTATTCCTGCTGGTGGTGTCCCTGGTGGTGGTGGCGGTGGTTGTGGTTGTTGTGGCGGTGACCCTGGCGGTGGTGGTTGTTGTTGTTGTTGTTGTGGCGGTGGTTGTGGTTGTTGTGGCGGTGGTTGTGGTTGTTGTGGCGGTGACCCTGGCGGTGGTGGTGGTGTCCCTGGTGGTGGTGATGGTGCTTGTTGTTGTGGCGGTGACCCTGGTGGTGGTGATGGTGCTTGTTGTTGTGGCGGTGACCCTGGTGGTGGTGATGCTTGTTGTTGTGGCGGTGACCCTGGTGGTGGTGATGGTTGTGGTTGTTGTTGTGGCGGTGGTTGTTGTTGTTGTGGCGGTGACCCTGGCGGTGGTGGTGGTGTCCCTGGTGGCGGTGATGGTGCTTGTTGTGGTGGTTGTTGTGGTGCAAAAGCCGGTGCATTTGGGTTTAATAAAAACGGTGACGGTGACGGTGCTGGCGGTGGTACAACCGCTGGATTGTAATCAAATTTACTTAATTCCGATAAAAATTGTTTTACTTTATTTTTGAATTCGGTTAGATCAAAAGAGTCTCCGACTTTTAAATCACTTGATTTTTTATCCGTAAAAAATCCATAAGTTTTATCTCCGTCGTATTTATTTATTGAAACTTCAGCTCCGTCAGCCCCGGATCCAGAACCTAAATAGATATTCTTTAATTTTGATAAATCATAACTACCCCCTCCTGTATTAGAAAAAATGGATTCCAAATTATTTTTTATTCCATTGAAATCGTCGTATGAATCTTCTAAACCTAATTTTTCAAAAGTTTCCAAGTATTTTACTATTGTTTTCATAAACTTAAAAATAAAACGAATTAATTCCTGTAATTCTTTCATTTGTTCTCTTCCTGTGTCTGTTAAATCTACAGAAGAAATATTTGTTACAGTTCTACCATTTACGTTATAAATTTTGGTTGATAAAACAGAATCAGGAATTAATAATTCTAAATCTTTTTGTAATTCTGTCAATTCATTCTCCAAAGTTTTGAAAAAATTAGTACTATTATCTTTCATCAATTCAATCATAACTTTAGTTCCTTCCAAGTACCAAACAAATAATTTATTTCCATCTTGTTTTAAATCAGAACAAACAGTTTCGATAATATCAAATTCTTCTTTTCCTTCTACATAAATTTCATACTCCTCTATATGTTCTTCTGAGTATTTTTTAGGATTTACAAAATTATATGTCTCTGAAATATTTCCATCCTCATCTTCGATAAATCCTCTCAGATAAAACATAAACAAATATGAGAAGTTAATATCTACTAACCTACTAATATCTATAGATTTTATATTTTTGTAAGAATCAAGAGTTCCTTCGGTTATATCTATGTCTTCTTCTATAGGTATAATTTCTTCATCTAATAGTTTAAGTCCTCTATCTCTTTTCTCTGTTTTCTCTCTTTTCTTTTCTCTTTCTCTCTTTTCTCCTTCTAAATATTTACTCCAACTAGAAATTAATAAATTTTTAAGACATCTCATTAGTTCTTCATATTTTTGATTCTTTGTTAATAATTCTAATCTTTTCTCTTCCGCGTCTTCATCCGGCAAAATTAACGTATCTAAATTTTCTCTTGCTTGGTCAGGAGTTAGATGAGGTTCTGCAATTGGATCGATAGGAATACCCCCAGGTAATATTGAATTAGAAGGAGGAGGGTTTGGAGGTTCAGGAACTTGAATTTCTTTAGCAAAATATTTCTCTGCTTCTTTCAATTCTCTTGTTTGACTTTTTTGATCTCCCAATATTCTTTCCAATCTATCTACCAAAGGATCGATAGCTTTTATTTTCAAATCTAATAATTTAAATTCTCCAGAGACTTTAGTAAACACCTGTAACAATTTTAGTTTTTGTGTAATTTCCTCTTGTAAAATACTCCTAGAAGCAATTTCAGTAACGATATCAAAATTAATTTTATTATACAAATCATATCTTTCTCTCTCTTCTTCTTCTGGATTTTTCTGTCTCACTATCAATTCTAATCCTCTTTTTTCTTCTTCTTGTTTAGCTTCATCTCTTTCGCTAATAGTTAAATTTAAATCTCTGATAGTCAGAATTTGTTTTTCTTTCTCACGTTGAAGAAGTTTTTCTATTCTTTCCAAATCTCCTGATGCTAATATCTCTTCTCTTATTTTTTCTTCATATTTTCTTCTATTTTCCTCTTCCATCTTTTTTATTTTATTAATCTAATTATAATAAATTAATTAGATTAATTAATTTATGTAGAAGGTCCGTAAAAAACTATCATATTATTAGGATTTTCTTTATCAAAAATATCTTTTGTTAATTGTTTGTTTCCTTCTATAATTTCATCTGTATCTTCGAAAATTATTTTCCTTATTTCTAAATCTCCAGTATCTAAATTTTGTATATTTAAATTACTCCCTAAATTTATATTTTCTATAATACTTGCTTCAAATATATTACCACTTCCTTTTTCTAATTCCTCTTTAAAAATTTCAAAAACTTTCTTTTCTTTTGATTCTCCGCTTACATTTACTTTCACTTTAGAAGAGCCAAGTAAAATTTTAATATCCGGATTTAAACCCTTCATATATTTTTTAAATTTTTTTCTCAAAATTTTCTCTTCTTGATTCGGTGAAACTTTCTCTTCTCCTGGTGTGATACCAAAAATCTTTTCCAAAAACGGAAGTTCTTCCAAACCAGTTTTACCAGATATTAATTGATAATATTTCTTCATATCGTTTAATCTTATGGCTCTATTTTTTTCTATTTCTTCCAATTGTAATTCTAGAGTTTCTCGTACTAAACTTAATAATTTGATTATTTCTTCTTGTTTTTCGTATTGATCTTTGGTTGTTTTGAATTTCTTTGCTTCTTCTATTCTTCTATCTTCTAATTCAAAATCACTAATAAATTCTTTGTTTCCGCTAAAATCTCTAAATAAATCTCTAAAATTTTTACTAACATTTTTATTACTTTGAAAACCTCCAGCTGGTGTAAAGAATTCGTCGTCTAGGTAAACTTGTTTTTTCTTAGTAATGTCTTTCCCGGAAGGATGACTGATTTTGAACATTTCTTGATAAGTTTCTAATTTTTCTTCATCTATTTTATCTTTCTCAACTATATCTAATTTCCTAAAATTAGTTCTAAATTTGTCATCATTAATTCCAAAATCAACCTCGTAGATATCTTTAATATTTTCAGGAGAAATATCTCTATAAAATTCTCCGGGTTCTATTTCATAATTATCCATAAAAACAGAACCCGAAGAAATATCTCTGGAGAAAACTAATTTAACATTTTCCTTAAATTTGTATATATGGACTCTAAAAATTTCACCTTTTTCAAAATTAAACGTATTATCAATTTTTTCATCTTCAGATAAATAATAATTAGCTAAATTATTAATAAAACTGTCTGAACCAACTGCTAAATAAATACCGTTTTGCAAATCAAAAACATCGGCTCTCGATTCTTGTTTATTTTCTACCAAATCTGTATACCAAGTATTAAATTCGTTAATCAAATTATCTGAAGTCAAATTACCTTCATAAATATATTGTGGAATAGATTGATAATAGAATACGATAAATGGATATTTTATTCTCTTTCTCTCTTCTCTTATTTCTCTCTCTTCTCCTTCTCTTATTTCTCTCTCTTCTCCTTCTCTTATTTCTCTCTCAAATCTATCCACAATTTGTAACCATTTGAAAGGATTCCCATCCTCGACATTTCTGAAAGAGGTATCTAAATCAGATTCGTAATCTAGATTAACACAACCTAACCTAAATTTCAAATCTTCTTCCCTCAATTCTTGATCTCGATAACCATCCTCTTTTTTACCAGATTTGATATTATGATCTCGACTGGCATTGAAAAATTCAGTTAGTATCTTCTTAGAAGTATTGTTATAATAAAAGAGAATCAACATCGGATTTAATATTTTTTTGAGACAACATTGAACCTGATATAATCCAGATTCGTTTCTGGTTTCCTCTCTTTTATAACTTGACAAGAAAAAATCACAAGATTCTAATCTCATCAATTTATTGTCATCTGGTAAAAATATAAAATCATTCCTGCTCATTTTATATTCTCTTCTCTTTTATTTCATATCTTATATTCTCTTTCTCATCTTATACTCTCTTTGATATTATATAAGATATAATATATAATATAATATATAATATAATATCAACCTTTAATTTGGTTAAATAAGTCAGTAAAATCTTGGTTTTCTGGATTAGAAAAGAAATCTTGATCCAGTATGATTTCTTTCTTATCTCTTTTTTCTCTTTTGGTTTTATCCTGTCTCACTTCTTTGAAAATTTGAGTAAACCCATATATTTTTCCACGATAAATTTTTTCTTGATTTAGTTGATTTATCATCTCATAATTATTATCATTATCGTTCGTAGATTTGTAAAGTTCCCCTGATTTAAATTCAAAAATATTACCTTTTTCATCAATCATACCTCTTTGATGCATCACAGAATATAAAACATCATCTCCAACAAATCTATTATTTATTTTTCTAAATTTGGTACCTTTGTCCGTTTCTGTTTCCTTTAACATTTCTCTCCAATTTCTTAAACGGTAGAAAATAACAGAAGATAGTAACATATCGTCGTAAAAAAATTGTGGAAACATTCCGTAATAGAACAAAACAAAAAATTCCTGATTTCTATCTTTGATTTGGGTCCATCTAAATGGATTAGATCTTGGAACTTCTTTGAAAGATTTTAATAATTTGTTTTCCAAACTCAGATTGACAAATCCAAATTTTATTTCTCGTTTAAATTCGTCAGTTTCTTTTTTCCTAGCTCTTTTTTTCTCCTCTTCTTTGTTTCTTTCCTTTAGGTCTTTAAATTGTTTGTACAATAATGTTTTTTTAATAGCATCCGTATCTCCTCCTGTTATTCCTCCGGTTCCCTCAACATATTCCCAATTCCAGATATCACCTAAACCTTCAGGTGACCAAGTCTCTGGAAGTTGATAATCATCTGTTACATCTGTTTGATCCCTAAGAGATAACTTGTTTAATTTTTCTGAAATAACAATATAGGTTTTATAAAGACATATTATGCAATTACGCAGTAATTTATCTGTTACTTTTGTTGTCTCTATGGCATTTTTCAAATTCTCTTTTTTTATTCTCTCTTCTGATTTATAGTATATTTTTAGGAAAAAATTTGCTAAATTTCTGCCTTGTCTTGGAACTATATCAGATATTTTTTTATCGTCGTTTATTGTTTTTGTAACATCACCCCCGAATTCTTTGTATTTCACTTGTAATATTATCCCGATATATTTACTATTGTATTCTTTTAAAAGTCTTTTTAATAAACTTACTTGGAGTCTAATAAATTTATTTTTTTTATCATCTATATTTCCACTGTCTGTTTTTATTTTATCTTGGATAAAATCAGTAACTTCGTTGTCTGACATTTTTATATATTCTTCTGTGACATTAATTTCTTCTTGTAATTTTTGTAAGACATAACTCTTGAAAGCTTCGTCAACTCTTGTCCCTCCTCCTGATTCAAAAAATTGAAATCTGTATATTTCCAAAGCTCTGAGAGTTGTATTTAATTGATTTAAGGTTTTTATCATTTCATCTTTCAAAAAAGAATCATCAGTTGGGAAAATTGAAGGATAATTATCTTTCAAGAATTGTTTATTACTATTATAAGTATATAATATATATTGTAATGCATATTTGCAAATATCGTTATTACATATCAGATTATAATTTTTATATTTCTGGATAAATTCTCTTTCAAATTTCTGAATATATATTTCTTTATCTGTTTCTTTCTCTTCATACTCGTTTTTTTCTGTTTGTGTCAACGGAAGATTAAGAAAATCCGTATACAATTCTTCTTTGTTTTCGAGAGAAAGAACATCAGATCTTAATGTCTGTTTTCTTTTATTGAAAAAAATCTTAAATTTATTGTATTTTTCATTTATTATGCCAATAAATTGATTAAAATTATCCTTACTTATTTTATCATCAGTTATAACTAAATTTTCTATTATCCCGTTATCTTCTAAAAATTTAGTAATTTTTGATCCAGAAATTTCCGAAAGAGATAATTGTTGTCTGTCACTACTTTCTCCGTTATCTTCTAAAAATTCTCCAAAATCCGTTTGTCCACTAGCTTGCTCCCAATCTTTTAATATTTGAATATCGGTTCGATTATAGTAAAATAATATTAAATATGGATCAGTTTTTTCTTTCAATGTCAAAGGTATATTACTTCCATATTTAGGAATTTTATCGTTTTGAATAATATTGAAATCACATTCCTTAAATCTTTCCAAATTATATTCTTTGGTTTCACTTGAGTCCAAAAGATAATATCTATTAATCACATTCATTTTATTTTCTTTCTTTTTCTTCTTTCTTCTTTTTTGATTATAGAGTTAGAATAATAATATAGAAAAGAAAATAGAGAAGAGAGAAAATAATATGAAAAGAGAAAGAGAGAAAAGAAAAGAGAAATTATAATAATAGAGAATAATAAAATGTTGAACTCGATATTTTTGGAAAATTATGCTCCCTTGATTATACCTTTTAATACAGTTTGTGGAATTTTGTTATCTGAAAAAGGAGTCCTTTATCGTAATTTTGACTTAATCGGTATCTTTTTACTGATTACCGGGTTTTTGTTGTTTTTTGATCGTCTTTACAAAAACTCATTGACAGGTGCTAAAAAGGTAATGTTGCCAGTTTCATTATTTTTAGTACTTGGAGCTTATCTTTCTATTGTTTTCATTACTATTTACAAGTATGATAAAATCAAATTATTCTTCTATCTTGTCTTTATTGCTTTCTTTTTAACTTTGGGTTGGGTGATAACCAACGATAATATTTCTAGTACTAACACTCAATATGTATTTTTTTCCATTTTAGGTATTTGTGGAACTTTGTTATATCTAATTCCAAAATATAGAGAATCTGGAGAAGTGTTCACTTATTCTCTTCCTCTTCTGACAGTCTTTTTCACCATTCTGGTTTTCTCTAGTATCACAACTCCGATTACAACAACATCATAATTTTCATTCTTTTATATCATATTTCTCATTCTTTCTTATTTTTCATATTTCTCATTCTTTCATTTTATATCTATTATGATATAAAATGAAAGAATGAAAATAATTTGACAGCTTTAAAAAAGAATCTTGTAAAATGTCTGGAGGTCAAAGTTCAGTTTCCGATTTCAAAAGCTCGATGAGTTTTCTCATTGATTCAATGCTCGAAACATTAACTTACCTTTCTCGCGGAAGAATTATGCTTGGAAAGCAACCTTACCATGTCCAAACTGAGAAGTTTTCTTCTTTTTATGATAAGGTTTCGGAAGACGAAACCCTTCTTCAAAATCTCCAAGCCAAAGTAGTTGTCCCTGTTTTTAACACTCATTCTATGTCTTTTTTAAATCCTTTAGTTGGAGCTGATGGTAAAGTAGCCGATGATTTTTTAAAATGTGGTAAGAAGGAAGAGGATGGTTCTGATTTTAAGATTAAGACAGCTCCGGATGGAATTTATTTTCAGATTTCTAAAGTTTTCCTTCCAGTCTCAGAAGTTTACACAGAAGCTGTCAGAATTTCAGTCGAGAGAAAAGGTGAGAATCTTCCTTTCCCTAAAAAGATTTTACTGGGTCTCTACAGTGTTATTTTCCACGCTATCCATTCTGAAACTTCTAAAGATCAGCTTGATATGATTAACGAAAACAGAACTGTTTTGGCAGAATCTCTTGAGTCCTGTGATGATACTCCTCAGAGAGCCCAGGATTCTGGTCCTATGGGTATGATCAAGAATATTCTTGGAAATATTGACTTCAGCCAGATTGGAGAAATGATGCAGAAAGTCTCAGGTGACGAAAGTTCTAGCAAAGAATTTGGAGAAGTTTTTGGTAAGATTTCTGAGACCATCAAGGACGGTGGCAATCCTTTAGAAGCTATGGGTGATATCATCAAACAGGTCAGTATGCAGGCAGCAGAAGATGACGCAGTCGAGGGTGTTGAAGACGCCGTTGAAGACGCCGTTGAAGACGCCGTTGAAGACGCCGTTGAAGACGCCGAAGTTTCTACTACCGCCCTGGAACAAGAATAAAAATTAAAAGTTAAATATATTAAAAATGACAAAACGTACTCCTTTGAAAGTTCAGTCTATCTTAGTAGATAAGGACGTTTACAACTTGAGAGAAGCGAAATCATGGATCAGGAAACATGATTTTAAAGAAACCTTTTATGGTAAAGGTGTAGAAAAAACCGAAAATTTTTACCGTTTTAGACAAGCAGCGCCCAGACGATTTAAAGAAGGTTCATATGTGACCAAAGAAATTTCCGACGGTATCAAACTTGTTTTAGGTAACTATAAGTAATTGCATTTTTTAAACTGATAGATATTGGTATTTAGTTATCTATCAGTTTAAAAAACGAGAGGTGTATTTTTCTTAATACTATTATAAATTAAGAAGAATATACAAAAATGACAAAATAATTTATTTTTAATTAATATCATAGATATCGAATTGTATTTAACACATTAATATCGAATGTAATGCATAGATATCAAATAGAAAGAATATTGAATGCTAGTAAATTTCTTACTCTTTCTGATGAAGAACTTCACTATCATGTAATGAGTGGCTTTCAAACCACAACTTACTGTCGACCAAGAATTGGACAATTCTTATTAAAAAATCTTTTTTTTCATTTATATAATGAATATCATATATGATAATAATAAAATATCATATATTCGTCTTCAAAAAGGTATAAAAATATCATATATTCGTCTTCAAAAAGGTATAAAAAGCATTAAATTTCATTAAAAATAAAGTTATTCTTTTTAATGAAATTTTATGATAAAATATGGAAGTTTCTAATCGTAATCAAGAGAGTATTCCTCGAGAAATACCCATCACAGTTTATAGTGCAGAAATCACCAACGGATATGTTTTCCGTCAGATTTTTGAACTTTACGATAAACTGGTTATGGAAGGAATTCCAATTTATTTTAAAGAATCTGGAATCACCATCAGGACAGGAACCTCTAGTTCTAGAGATTCTATGAAGTTAATTAGTGATATCGAAATCTACACAGATGACATTATCGAATATTATATGAACAAGGAATTAGCCACAATCAAAGCCTCGGAAGAAGACACAGCTTGTTATATCGAAGAACTTAATATTAACACAGTCAAGTCTGTTTTTAAATCCATCGCCAAATCTAATAGTGTTCGGATTTACAAAACCACAATGTCAGATGATGTTTTCATTGAAATCAAAGGTTTGACAACAGAACACTCACGATTAACAACTAGCAAATATAGAAAGATCCATTATGATGTTTCTGATTATCAAGATGATGAAAAGCCGAATTTGAAAATTGAGATTTCTCAATTTTGCACAACAATGAAGGGAATGACAAGAGGGGACGCAGAATATACCTCTTTCAAAGTCTTTCCAAAAGGAATGATGATTGAAGGAAGAAACGGAACGGGTTCTATTACAAAAGATATGTGCTGGGGTGAAGTTCCTGGGTCAAAAGATCAAACTGTGGATATTGAGCACGATCCGGATGATTACTATGAGACCAAGGTGAGTTCTTCTTCTATCAAAGCTTTGACTAAAATCAGTGGAATGTCTAATTATAGTATTATCAAAATTATTTCTGTTAGAAATGGTTTGCTTCGCTTGAATCACAAGATTGGTGACTTCGGAGAGCATAATATTTATCTGATTGATAATTCTTGATATATTAATTTTTGTAAAAATTAATAATAGTAAATATATGCACTATTTAGTAAAATATCACCGTTAGTAATACTAGCACTATTCATCATTGGAGCTATCTGTACTTGTAAATTATGACCTTTCTTCTGACTTGGTACATCGAAGGGAACAACAACTTTATATAAGGGTTGATGTTCTCCTGTTTCGGGAAAAGTCATCGTTAACCCACTAAATCCTTTGTTATAACCTCCTAATGTATTCTTTGTATCATTATAATCAGGGTCGTGCGTATCAACCACTCGGAACAAGAAAGAAGGAGGAAAACCAGTTATACCATTATTTTCTAAATAAAGAACAAAATACCCAGTCACTCTTCTATTTTTGTATTCGTATTCTGTGTTAAAATCAACCGGGACAATATCCAAACCCGCGCCACCAAAATCTAAAGCCGACCCACCGGATCCACCGTCTCCGTCTTGTATCATCAGACGGATGAACCCAGCATCACTATCTAAACGATTTGAATTATTTTCTGTAAAATCAGATACATCAATCCCATAATTCTGAGTAGTTAAAGGAGGCACCACATCCTTTTTAGAATAATTTGGTGATAATATGATTAAAAACAATAGCAAGAATAAGAAAAATAAGAAGAAAATATAAAAATATGAATATCCATAATACACCATTTTTATATTCTCAAAATAATTATTATCTTTAATTTCATTATCTTATACATAACAGATTATTAATTTTAATATCATATATCTGTAAAAACTACTAACTTTATTTTACTCATAATATCTGTAACACTATATAAAAGAACAAACACTAAAAATATGGCATATCGAAGATACCATAGATTTAATAAAAATAATCCAGTTGGTTTAGGAAAACCTCCTTTTGCCTCTTTCAATCCACACACAAGAGATGCACCTGTCTTAAGAAATGATAATATGATTATTGTTTCTATCGACCCAGGAATTGTAAATTGTGGGGTTTATGTTAATTGTATCAATACTAAAACCGATGCCGAAACTTCTATTTATATGGCTCGATTAGAATTTAACAAAGAAGATAATCATTATGTGGCTTCAATTAATATTTTAGACCAACTAGAAGAAACCGAAAAATATTTCAGCTCAGCTCATTATATTGTTATCGAATCTCAGATGGCTATCAGTTATGACAACACCAGAATGGCTCAACATTTAATCACTTATTTTATGACAAAATTGAAAGATCAAGGAAACCGACCTCTGATAATTGAATTCAATTCTCAATCAAAAACCAGATTATTAGATTGTCCCAAAGGAATGAAAAAACCTCAATACAAGAAATGGTGTCGGGAAAAAGCAATTTCACTGTTAAAGGATAGAAACAATCCCAGAGAAGATAAATTCATTACTTGTCTAGAAATTGTGAAAAAAGGAGATGATATGGGAGATGCTGTGTGTCAAATGTATGCTTGGATGAAAGTGATGAGAGGGGAGAGTATCTTTGTCCCAAAACCAATCACTCGAACTCCTCTTCCAAGTTCCAAACCAACTATTGAAATCGAAGAAGATTGATTATTATAAATATTATAATAATCACAATATAATAAAGATATTATTTACGAACATCTTTGCTGATGGCATAGACAACTTTTCGGTAAACGATCTGTTCTCGAATTAGAGTAGTGGTAGTTCCAGTTTTTCTCTGCATCATAATAACATCACCTACTCGAGCTCTATAGAATTTTGCCACTGGGTCATTGATGAAAATTCTTGGAAAGAAATTAGTATCGGTTTTATTTTCTTCTTCAAATTTCTTTAATTCATCACCCCGATAGATTTTGATAACTTTAGGAGACAGACAATGATCCACGATATTGATAAACATTTCATCGACGTAACTAGCAACATTGTAAACATTCTTAGTACAATAATTCTTGATATTAGAAGATTCCAATTCTTCTCGAGATCTGGAAGTAAGAGGTTTTTCCGAAATCATTACTCCTTCGTTGCAACCAAGAATAACCAAAAGCTTACAGAAATTCTTGACAGAATCGATTCCAACCCCGGCTCTTGTTTCAGAAGTGGGCAGGAAGAAAATCAAAATAGTGTTTCCAGTTTCTTTGTGAGTATAGATATTTGACATCGTGGAACGAAAATTTTCTTCAAACAAATCTTTAAATTTTTCAACCAATCTTTGGTTTGTGTGAGTTTCGACATATTTGATAAATTGTTCTTCTGTCAAATCGTCAAAATCCGGTTCTTTAGAAATATCAAAACCGTTGACTCGGAGAAAAACCTGAGAAGTTTCTTTGATACCTTTTAAGTGTTCTACGTTGATATATGGTTTAAAATCTTGCTCTTCATTTTTTGTTTCTACCAAGATCTCAAAGTCCTCCATTTTGTTTTATATTTAGTTTATATTTGATTTTCATTTCCTATTTTAGGTTCCTATCTCCTCTTTTTAATTATCAGGAAGAAGAAGAAGAAGAAGAAGCAGCAGTCTTAGTAGACCCTTTCCTATCCATAAATTTAAATAATCCAATAAATACCATACACACAGCAATAATAGCAATGATACCAACAATGGCATTCATAATAGATTGACAACAACTTATCTCTTCTACCTTAGCTTTGAAACTATTTTCTACACTATTTTCTACATAACTTTTAATCATATTATCTTGTGTACATCTTGTATTACTTATTACATTTTGTTTGTCGATATTAATAGCTCCACTGACTTTGGAATTAGATATATCAATAACATTGATGTTATTGTTTGATTCTGCTCTAAACATACAAACCGATAATAAATTTTGTGTCACTTGATTAGAAATCTGATTATAATTAGAATCTCTTATTTCATCTTTAGATCCTATTCTAGATAAATTAGAAAATAAACTAAAAATATCTGTTGATCTTTTAATACTAACATCACTTGAATTTTTTACTTTATCAATAATGTCACTTGATAGAGCCGATTTTAAAACACAACTGGCCCCTGTAATAACACAACCTACTTTTAGTTCTACTGTCCCTGAAATATCAGAATTGTTAACAGTAATCTTGTTAATATTAAAATTATCTAAACAAATATTGACACAATAACTTTTTGATGTTTGTAAAATATCATTATTAATTTCATTATAATTATTAGAAAAGATACTAGTTGTTTGTCCCATCTTTTAAGAAGAAATAAAATAAAAATCATGACAATAATGTTATCCAGATCAAAATATTTAAAAATTAATAATAATACACCGGAAGATGTAATATTATTTTTATTACAAACAACTGGTAAAAATATAGAAAAAGAGAAAATAGAAAAGAAGTTCGACAAGATAAAGAAACATATCTTAGAACATTCTATTGAATTTCAAATTAAAGAAGATTACACTGAAGAAGAAATAGGAAACTTAACTTGTTTTATTACAGATAAAGAACAGCCTTGGTCAGTAGAAAATTTGATTTCCTCTATCAAAAATTTTATTTCTTTTCAAAAATCTCCTAATTTGAACATAGAAGAGTATGGTTCTAAAACCAATTCCTCGCCATATTCTTTTGATATTTCTATGCTTTATCGATTATGTTTAGAATTATCTTTAGAAACCACAAAAGAAGATACTTTGGAAACTTTATATCAAAAAGTAATTTCTGTCAAGTCTCCCAAAGAAAAACTTCAAGAAGAAATTAAAAATAAACTTCTTCACTTCAATGAATTTCAATTGATTAAGATAAATCAAAACCGGATAAATAAGAAAGATTTTGTTTTTGATAAAGATATTTTAGAGAGTTTGTCGACCAAAATTAATATGGGATATATTATTAATAATTCTATTCTTTCCGAAGAAGAAGCTATTATATATGGTTCTAAATTTTTTAACACAGATATCACACAATCTAGTCATCCAGACATTTTGCTCCGTCATTTAAGTACCAATACTCTTGAAAATTATCCATATCAAGATGATTTTAGTAGAAAATATAAAATCAATCCTAAATTCTTTAAATTAGATAGGTTTTGGAAACCAGAAATAAAGAGTCTGTATACACCAAAATCTTTACAAACTTTGAAAAAGTTCTTAGAAGTTGAAACCGACGAAGAACTAAATCAAACATTAGAAAAAGATCAATTCTATGAAGGTGTGTTAAATTTTGACAAAGAAGAAGGAAGAAGTAAAGAGACAGAAGAAGACGACAAAGTTAGTTTTGGTAATTTCAAAGACAATAATTTTACAATATATAGAGTTAAAGATATTATCAACAAATTTAAAGAAGAATTATATTTTGGTAAATATCATAATACAATTGATAAACTTTTAACAATTGCTAAAGATAATAGTTATGAAGATTTAGAAAGAATTATTAAATATATTCGAAAATATTGTCACATCATCACCCCATCTATTATTTATTGTAAAAAGAATGCAGATGGAAAATTAGATCAATATTTTGAACAGATTCACGAACTATCAGGTGTTTTGAAAGATAAACAAGAAATTAGTGAATTAGACAATATGTCTTTTGTTAATACTCTTGAAGAAATTATCAAGATTTTTAATTCTATTAATAACGAAGACTACAAAAGAGAAATAGAAAAACTACCTATCCTAAATTACAAAAGCGGAAAATTTGCCAAAGCAAATGAAAACTATTACGAAAACTTACACGAAGATTTAAAATCATTAAAGAATATTAAAGGAAAATCCGAAGAATTTATCAAGATGAAATACCAGCAATATTCTTATACTTCTTACTATTATTCTTATCTTTTCTTTGAAAAGAGATTATTTGAGATTTCTTCTTAGTTTTTACTAAGATCTCTTTTGAAAAAAAGAAGTATAGTTTTGATGTTCAGAATTTAGAAAATTTCCTCTCCCTTGTTGACAATAAGTTAAAATATTTTCACGACTAGTACTCCAAATACAATCGATACAATCATCATTGTGTGGATTATATCTTACTTTAGCAAGATATAATAAAATATCTTTTTCCCTTCCAAAGACACAAATAACACCTCTTTTCGGATCGTCTTTGTTAGGGTTAGTGGTTTTATTTTGTTTTAAATAAGCGTCTCTGACATTGAGACAAAAGAAAGTATTGACTCCTAATTTTTTGACAGGAAGAATTGAATTCTTAGCACATAAACACAATTCTTCTTCCAATTCTCTGTAAACTCCCTCCATAAAAGTCTCTTTTTCTTTAGGATGCCCGCTAATGCAAATTTGACTATCTCCTGTATTGTAGGTGACACCCAAAACATAACTTTTTTCTGGAACTAAATTCCTGATCACATTTTCCAGTCCTTCTGGGAAAAAAGAACTCACCCGGATAGTTTTTTCTATCTGAATGCTATTAGTTTTAAAATTTTTGATATAAATTGACATTTCTAATTAAAATTCTTTTTGAATTTTAATTCATGCTTTTTTTTGGCGAAACTCATAATTCTTATTTTTGGAGAAAATCATAATCTTATAGAATTTATGTTTTCAATCCTTCCGGTGTTGTAGCTATAACAGTCTTTTTGATTACACTTTGATAACTTCTAACAGATACATTGTAAAAACTATAAACAAATACAAAAAAAGTATAACCAAAAATAAGTAAAGAAGTGATACCTAAACCATATGTCATTGATTTTGAGAAATCTCCTTTATTTAATCTAACAGCACAGATAATAACTAGTGTCAACAAAAAGATAACTGTTATAGCTGATTGGGATAATTTGAAAGCAGATTCTATGGTATCTTTAGTTTGATTAGTTATGGTACCAGTATTTTGAAGATCTTTTTCACGAACTCTATTTTTAATCCAATTGTGTATTCCAGTAAACCCGTTAATTACTACACCAATAATTCCTAAAACTAATAATTCTACCATATAATCTTGTGGTATTTTTTCATTTCCTCTGTACAAAAAGAAGAAAATAGGAGCTGTTAGTAAAATAGCTAATATATAAATATGTGATAAATTTAACAAAAAATATTCTACTAAATGTTTTGCATTTTTCTTACTTTCATTAATTATCATTCCATTAACATCACTCATTTTATATTCAGTTATAATTTATTCTCTACTGTTTTTCTTATTTTTTATTTCAAAAGAAGAAGCAAGAAATAAGAGCTTAAAAAGTTAATATTAAAAATGTTTAAGAATCCTCAACAACAATCTCTTTTATTAGGCGGGGTTAATATGGCAGGTTTATTAAGTTTGACTGCCTATACTATCAGAACATTAAACGAAACTAATATGGCTCTTCAGGATATGAGATTAGAGTTAGAGCAGATTAAAGGCACTTTTTCAGAAAATAACAAGAGATCTAATGTTGCTTTTACCAGACTTAACCAGAGAATAGAAGAGAATATCCAAACGGTTCATAACCATAACCATCTGTTAGAGGGGGTGAAAAAGCAGGTGAGAAAATTAAAAGTTGGTGAGCTTCCAGAGATTAAGAAGATGGCACCGGCTCCTGTACAGGAAGAGGAATCTTCGGAAGAAGAGGAAGAAATTATCGAGACTATTCCTCGTAAGAGAGTCGAGCAAGTCGATGAGATTACATCTGCTCTCAATGCTCTGATGGCATAATATTTCTTTTCTATATATCATTTATAAATATATAGAAATTTATAATAAAGAAGAATTGAACTGGTTGTGAACCAGCATAAATTCCACATTACTTTCCAATTCCTCTAAATTTTTAGTGTTAGTATAGGTGCAAGTAGACCTCAAACCACCAAGTAAATCATCAATCGTTTCA
>Ga0080013_1002131_pt1 | contig 24104 bp, 15 predicted proteins | sample ETNvirenome_6_85_FD_69236 | JGI IMG/M metagenome (GOLD analysis project Ga0080013, IMG submission 69236) | Marine viral communities from the Pacific Ocean - ETNP_6_85 (SPADES assembly) (version 2) | ecosystem: Environmental > Aquatic > Marine > Oceanic | place: Pacific Ocean | collected 2013-06-19
TACCGGCTCTGGCGGTCAGTTTATGGGTTCCAACCAGGACTCGGGCCCAGAGGATTCAATCGAAATCGAGGGTAGCGCGCAGAGCGTTACGCTTCTGAGTACTGGCACGTATTGGTTTATTTTAACAGATAACAGGCAGCAGGGACATTAGAAATCATAACTATTAGTCATACTTAAAGTAATGAACTATTTAATATGGCTGGAGAAGAAATAAATGGCAAAAATTAGTAAGGGCTGGGCGTTTGTCGGCGCGGGATCGCAAGCTGCTGCGGGCAACGATAAGGACATCCAATTTAATAACAATGAGAACCTAAGTGGCTCTCATCTCCTTCAGACTGATGGGACGGGGTCTTTGTCTGCCTCCGCAGGAATCACCGGGTCTGCCTTCAAAACGGACGGCATGGTGTCTGCCAGCACCTTCCATGGCTCCGGCAAGTATATAACGGGAGTAACAGCTTCGGCTATCAGTAGTTCTGATGGTCCATTATATTCTATACAATATCGGTTTAATAACCCTAACGGTAGAGAGTTAAGCGGCTCCCATGGTTTTACATTTAATCCCACTACAAGCCCTCGCCTCCTGACATTAGGGGGCGGCTACCGCAATGCGCGACTGTCTGCCTCCGCGGGCATTACGGGCTCTGCTTTAAAGATCGGCGACGCCGCCGGTCCCGGCATGATCTCGGGCAGTGCCCTCCACGGCACCACTCTGACGGCTGTGGGCATCACCGGTTCTGACGCCAAGATCAGCGGTATTGCCTCAGGCAGTGCCATCAACGCCGGCGTCCTGACTGCTGTTGGAGTTACTGGCTCCGACATCAAGATCAGCGGTATTGCCTCAGGCAGTGCCATCAACGCCGGCGTCCTGACTGCTGTTGGAGTTACTGGCTCCGACATCAAGATCAGCGGTATTGCATCAGGCAGTGCCATCAACGCCGGCGTCCTGACTGCTGTTGGAGTTACTGGCTCGGATGCCAAGATCAGCGGCATCGTTTCCGGTACCACACTACAGGGCACCACGCTTCGCCTAGGAAACGGTAGCATCGAAAGCAACTGGCCTAATTCTCAACTAGCGATTACATCAAGTGGAGATATGACGCTTGAAGTGGGCGGCATGGATCTCTTCTTTAAGCAGAGCAGAAAGACCATGGGCAAGATTGCCCGTTCTTCTGCGAGCGAATTTGAGATTTCTGGAGCGGCCGATGCATCCGGTGGTGTAAGAATTTCTAGTCCTATTGGCGAAAAACTTTATTTAGAAGCCGCAGAGGCACTCGGAACTGTAGCAGTCGAAGGCGTCCTTAGTGCGTCCGCCGGGATCACCGGCTCTGCTTTCAAGACCGACGGGGCTATCTCAGGAAGTCATGTATATGCAACGTGGATTACAGCTTCCTCCACCATTTCAGCCAGCTCTTTCCACGGCGATGGGTCCCAACTCATCGGTGTTGCTCAAGGCGGACCAGCATCTTTGGCCACAGGTTCATCCCGGCTGGCGTTCTCGCTGGCAACCGGCGTCCTCACCCTCAGCGGCTCTATAACAGCTTCGAACGGCATCACCGGCTCTGCTTTCAAGACTGACGGGGCTATCTCAGGAACTCACGTATATGCAACCTGGATTACAGCTTCCTCTACTATTTCAGCCAGCTCTTTCCACGGCGATGGATCTCAACTCATTGGCGTGAGCAGTGGACCAAGAGCCTTAGCCACAGGTTCAGCCAGATTGTCCTTTGCGACAGGCACTGGCATTCTTACACTCAGTGGATCTATAACAGCTTCGAACGGCATCACCGGCTCTGCTTTCAAGACTGATGGGCGTATCTCCGCAGGCGCAATTAACTTGTCGCCCACCACAGGAAGTAAAGCTGGACCGACCAGCTATTTGGTTTTGGACACGAATAATAAGGTGGTCCTTACTGCCGGCGGAGAAGCTGGTCCAGCCGGCGAAGGCAGCATCTTTACCACCCCAAATGGCTCGACTGCCTACACAACGAGTAGCGTTCAAATTGGTGGAAGCGGTACACCCACACACCCTCTAGAGGTTATAGGACTCATTTCAGCTTCGGCTGGGCTGACTGGCTCTGCATTGAAGGTTGCCGGCGCAATCTCTGGTTCCATCATCTATGGCGACGGTTCCCAGCTGATCGGTGTCAGCAGTGGACCGGCTTCGTTGTCGTCCGGTTCAGCCAAACTTAATTTTGATACTTCCGGCGGTGAACTCTCGGGCTCTGGTCCGTTGAAGATCGGAGGCGCTGCTCGTTTCGCGTCAACCCTAGCTGTAACTGGTGCTGTGTCTAGTTCGGCAGATGGTCGATTCCTTGCTTTAGATCTTGACTCTACAGCTAATGTTCTAACAAAGACAACCCTTGGTTCCACCGTCGTTAACTCGTCTCTGACTAGTGTGGGCACCCTTGTTGGTGTCACATCCTCTAGTCCCATAGTAGCCAATGGTGGCATTAAAGCCACAGAGTTGTCAGCTTCGAGTCGTGCGTATTTAGGAGGAGCCGGCTCCCTCGCGATCGGAGGGACTAATGTTCTAACCAAGACCACTCTCGGGACATCAGTTCTTGCATCCTCGCTGACAAGTGTCGGCACCTTGGTTGGTGTTACATCATCTAGTCCCATAGTAGCTAACGCCGGCGTCAAGTCCACAGGGCATGTTTCTTCTTCCGGTGATCTCATTGCCGGCAGAAACATCACGGGCTCTGGGGATCTGACACTAGGCTACGACGGAGCCTCCTCGACTGCGATCTACGTTAACACCTCGCGTGTACTTACAGAGACCGATCTGGGGACATCAGTTCTTGCATCCTCACTCACAAGTGTGGGCACCTTGGTTGGCGTTACATCATCTAGTCCTGTGGTGGCAAATGGTGGAGTTAAAGCTACAACGGTGTCTGCCTCTACTGCCGTGTATGCAGGCGAGTCACGCTTTGAATTGCAGCCTTCATTTGCGGCGTATGCGAACTCGAACCAGACAACAGCTGCGGGGGTGGCTATGCACGTCAGTGCTAATGTAGAAGACTATGATATAGGGGGTGGATATAATACAACCACTTGCGAGTATACAGCACCGAAAACGGGAACGTATTTCTTCACAGCTACCACTCGTCTTGATAGCGTTAACTCTGGTGGTTATGTGTGGACCTTCATCAATACCTCCAACAAACGTTATTACGGAGACCTGTGGTCCGAAGACGATGATAATACTGGGGGGCAATATGGTTCGCCGGCGATATCAATTGTAACACATATGACCGCAGGAGACACAGCAAAAGTTTGGGTGATTGTCTCAAATCTCACCGCGAATACAAGCACCGGCGGTGACAGCTACGTGATGTTTTCAGGACATATGTTAGGATAATACAGGAGAAAAATATGAAAAACTTAACCATTGAAATAACAGATTTAGAATATGCTGCATTAGCAGACATAGTAATGAGCCCTGATGAGTGGGCACAAGGGGCTGTTAGAGGGAAGGTCAATAGCTGTGTGGAAACAGTGATGGGCAAAGAACAAAAAAGACTTTTGGCAGACCCTACTGTCACTACAATTCCTGCGACCGTAGAGGGTATTTTAGAATCTCACTTCGCGCAGGAGGGTTATAAGACTCGCGAAGAAAGAGAAGCTATCCTTACCGCGGAGCGCGATGCTTACTTGGCAGCCCTTACAGCAGAGACGTCCTAGTAGAGGACCAAAATCACAACTATTAGTCATTTCCTGATCTTAGGAACTATTTATTTGTGATAAGTTATCAGAACTGGAGTTAATTCTATGTCTTCACTATTAGAAGAAGCGATTGTAGACGCTAAAGCCCTCAAGGAAGCCGCACTTAAAAACGCGGAAAATGCTGTATTGGAGAAGTATTCGGGGGATGTTAAAAAAGCCTTAGATACTTTGCTGGAACAAGATGAGCTCGGACTTGAAGAGGACACAGAAGCCGATCCAGAACTTACCGAATTTATCGATGAGGTCCCTTATGCTTTTCAGAATGAAGAACTCGGACAGCCGTCACCAGAAGAAATAATTGAAATCGATTTTGATGCCATCAAGCAGCGACTTGAGGAAGAAGACGAAGCTGGCGAAGCCGACGCCTTTACAGATGCCACTTCCCTGGCCGATGATATTGCTCTAGAAGAGGCTGCTCCTGGCGAAGACTATATGACGCAAGACGCAAACGCTAGCGCCAGAACTTCTGCAATTGCATCTGATGTAGAAGATGACGACGCTGAACTTGCTATCAGTGAAGAAATGCTTTCCGATCTTATTGAAGAATTAGTAGTCGATATGACTCCGCGCCCACAAGGATGGGCATCTATAAACTCTGCCGATAGTAGTATCGAGCAGGCGAATAATGATGCCATGGGAGCAGCTCAGGCTGCCCACCTTGAAGAGGAAGAGGAAATCGAAGAAGTATCAACCGCACCTGACGTTGTGTCGGATGCGGGTTTGTTCGAGGCGAAAGTCGCCGGACTTACAAACTCTAATCGAGAGCTTCGTGCTCTCGTGATAGAAGCCAAGAGTCAGCTTATGAAGCTGAACTTGGAAAATGCCAAGCTTGTTTATCAAAACAAGGCATTAAACAGCTCCTCCTTGAATGAGCGACAGAAAAATCAAATTGTCGACGCTGTTCAATCTGCCAATTCTGTTGAAGAAGCAAGTATGATTTTTGAAACAATTCAAAACGCAGTGGGGTCCACTCTTGATCAGAGAACAAGACCACAAACACTTCGTGAAGCGGTTCAGAAGCCTACCTCGCTTTTGCTAAATTCTAAGAAAAGCAATACGGCAACAAAAGATCCAAATTTGGGTCGAATGCTGCGTTTAGCAGGTTTAACGAAGTGACATTCAATAACAATTATAGGAGGTTTTAAAATGTCTTTAGTAGAAAAATTAACAGAGGGCATCGTTAATCGTGATCTCTCGAAGGAGGGTGCTGCACTTATTAGTAAGTGGGAACAGACCGGACTTCTTGAGGGAATCGACAACGACGTTTCTCGAAACGGGATGGCTCGTTTGCTTGAAAATCAGGCGAAAGAGCTTCTCCGTGAGGCATCCAGCATGTCTGCTGGTGATGTCCAGGGTTTTGCAGCTGTTGCATTCCCACTTGTGCGCCGAGTTTTCGGTGCCTTGATCGCCAACGATCTCGTTAGCGTTCAGCCGATGAGCTTACCTTCGGGTCTCATCTTCTTCCTCGACTTTACCTTTGCGGGTACGCTCGGGAGCACTGCCGATCGATTCGGCTACGGCTACGGCACTTCCGTCTACGGTGGTGGCAAGGTTGGTGCTGAAATCACCGGTGGTGTAAACCTCGCCGGTAATGATGGCACTGCTGGTGCTGGTGCATATGACTTGCGCAACGGTTACTCGTCTCCGACAGGTTCCCTTGCTGCTAGTGATAGTACTCTGATCGCTTCCGGTACTCTTGGTGCTGGCGGACTGATTACAAATGTCTCAGCCGTTCCAGGTGCAGCCGGGTCACGTAGTGGCTTAACCGGTTCGTGCCCAACGATTGCTGCCGTTAACCAGATCCTGCGAATGGATCCGGATTTAACGTCTGGTTCTTCGTTCGCCATTGCAGAGCTGGGTATCAATGTTGCTACTGATTTCTTCAATCAGCAGAACTTGGTTGCCATCACTAATGTGGCAGCTGCTGGTGCCCAGGCTGGCGCTGGTACTTTGATCCGACGCCTCAGCCAGCTGAGTCGCTCGGCCAAGAACCCCGACACTGTTGACGAGAATACTGTTCGCGTTGTGTTTGTTGGTACTGGTTCCGCGATCCAGGTTGCGACCGCCCTTGATGCCTACACTTGGCAGATTCCTTTGGCTGACAACTTTGTCGCCGGCGGATCGCTCGGTTCGGTTGAAGGCGAGATCCCATGGGCTCTCGAAGCTAACCAGAACATCCCCGAAATCGACATCAAGGTCGATTCCGTGGCTGTCACGGCTATCACCAAGAAGCTCAAGGCTAAGTGGACCCCAGAGTTAGGACAGGATCTTAACGCTTACCACAACCTTGATGCCGAAGTCGAGCTGACTCAGATTCTGTCTGAGCAGATCGCTCTTGAAATCGATCAGGAGATCCTTGAGGACCTCGTGGTTGACGCCAAGGCTGGTGTTCGTTACTGGTCGCGACACCCAGGACAGTTCCTGGTTCGTGACACCGGTGCGGTTTCTGCAGTTACGCAGGACTTCACGGGTAACGTGAGTGAGTGGTACGAGACTCTCGTTGAGACAATCAACGACGTCTCTGCACAGATCCATCGCAAGACTCTGCGTGGTGCTGCTAACTTCGTGGTGTGCGCACCTGAAGTTGCCAACATCCTTGAGTTCACTGCTGGTTTCCGTGCGAACGTGACTGCAGATAGTGACCGTGGTGACATTGGTTCTGTCAAGGTCGGCTCTCTTTCGAAGAAGTTCGACGTTATCGTCGATCCTTACTTCCCCCGCAACCTCCTTTTGGTGGGTCGTCGTGGAAGTAGCTTCCTTGAGAGTGGCTATGTGTATGCGCCGTATGTGCCGCTGCAGACCACACCGACGATCTTCGGCACCGAAGACTTCGTGCCTCGCAAGGGCGTGATGACTCGGTATGCCAAGAAGATGGTTCGTCCAGATATGTATGGACTGGTCATCGTCAGAGGTATGGACAGCTAGTCGTACTCGACGTAAGGTCAAAATAGTTAAAGCCCCGTCTCTTTTGAGGCGGGGCTTTCTATTTAGTAATGTACTAATAGAGGAACACTGAATGGCCATTCCAAAATTAAATCCCGCATCCACAACAAATACTAATATTTTACCGGTCACGGGTTCAACTACAAATGTAGCAGCCACCCTACCTTTCGGGATTTATTCCAGCGCTGCCTTTTTATCGGGCGCCTCTGATCAGGTTGCCTACACTTATAAGAAGCTCGGCGGCGATGTCCTCGACATTGAGCTGACTGAGGGCAATGTATATGCAGCCTATGAAGAAGCGGTTCTAGAATATTCATATCTTATTAATCTTCATCAAACCAAAAACTCTCTTTCTGACTTATTGGGTGCTACAACAGCTTCTTTTGACCAGGATGGACAAATTGTAAGCGGACACGCTCTGTCCGGGTCAGAAATTGCTCTTCGTTATCCAAAGTTTGATTATGGATATATGCGTCGAGTTACCGAAGGACTTGCGACAGAAGCTGGCTTCGGTGGTACAGTTCCTATATATTCTGCATCTATAGATCGTGTCGCAAATCAACAGGATTATGATATTCAGACCCTTCTATCTGCATCTTCAGCTACTGATACTACTCTTCCTTATTATGGTAAGGTATTAAATAAAAGAATCAATATTCGTAAGGTATTTTTTAAGACGCCGCGCGCAATGTGGAGGTTTTATGGTTACTACGGCGGATTTTCGGTGGTCGGCAACATGAGAACGTATGGTCAGTACGCTGATGACTCGACTTTTGAGATCGTTCCAACGTGGCAGAACAAACTTCAGGCTATGGCTTATGAGGACGCCCTCTATACGCGGGTATCTCACTATTCATATGAAATAAAAGACAATTGGCTGAGACTCTATCCTAAGCCCATGGAGACAAGCCCACGCAAATACTGGATTCACTTCACCATTGAAGGAGAGTTGGAGCCATGGGAGGACGGAACCCGCGGTGCAACAGGAACTGAGGGAATTAACAACATGAACACCCTCCCGTTTCAGAACATTCCCTATGGTAATATCAACTCTATTGGAAAACAGTGGATACGACGCTTTGCTTTAGCGTTGGCAAAAGAAATGTTGGGACAGATTCGAGGTAAATTTTCCACTGTGCCGATTCCAGGTGAGTCGGTAACCTTAAATCACTCAGAACTCCTGTCCCAAGCACGAACGGAGCAAGATAATTTACGTGATGAGCTTAAGACCCTCCTTGAAGAAACGACTTATGCTAACTTGGCCTCGACAGATGCCGGGATTCAAGATTCTACTAAGAAAGTTATGGAAAACATTCCTTTCGGAATTTTTGTGGGATAAATAGATGACGCGTAGCAAACGAACAGAAGCTCAAATCCGAAATGCGAAGGCGAATGAGTATGAATACGTCGGTGACGCCGAGGTGGCACTGAAGCTACAAGAGATAGAGTTCCAGCCTTCTGGGTTGGAGACTATTGATGGTGCAATGTTGAAATTTGTTGATGAAGAATTGAACTTGTCGGTCACCACCAATGAAGGATTTAAAAAAGTCCCGGTCATTTGGGTTTCGGCCGAGCGTGCTTACCAAATTAAACACAATAAAGAGATTCGGGACATGGAAGAGACCCTCGTTTTGCCGCTTATTAGCGTTAACCGGGCATCCGTGACTAAAGAGCCAAACTTTAGAGGATCCATTTGGGCTAATATTCCTCCGACCAATGATGCTAAAGGAGGAAGCATTACAGTAGCCCGTCAGATTAATCCAAAGAAAACAGCAGAGTTCCAAAATGCACAGGCAGCGAGGACATATGGAACAAACAAGAACGTTGTGGCGAAAATGCAAAATAGCAACAAGCGCAACCAAACGACAGCAAAGACAGTCTATGAAACTATTACTATTCCTCTTCCTGTGTGGATAAAAGTTGAATATGAAGTTTATCTTCGTACGGAATATCAACAGCAACTGAATCAGCTTATTAGTCCTTTTTTCACGATTGCGGGCAATACTCGAATGCCCCGGCGCATCAGCAATGAAGGTCACTTTTATGAAGTGTTCATTGATGGAGGCTTTGCTAATAAATCTAACAAGGCAGCGCTTGGGATGGAGCAGAGAAACTATGAAACAACTGTCAAAATCGAAGTGCTTGGCTATCTTGTTGGCGAAGGCGAGAATCAGGAGCGCCCCAAGATAGTGCGCCGCGAAAATGCGGTGGAATTTAAGTTTGGAAGAGAAACCAGCGTCTTGGGAGATATCCCCCGGACTATTAAAGATGGAATTTATAGAGAATAATACCATTGCCCGTCTTTAACACTATTTACTTTGAACATTTTCACAATGTAGGAGAATATCAATAATGTCAGTTAAAAAGTATAGATTCGTATCCCCGGGAGTTTTCGTTAATGAGATTGACAATTCTCAAATCCCGGCTTCCCCCGCGGGCATCGGCCCCGTAGTTATCGGGCGCGCAGAAAAGGGACCCTCGTTGCGTCCTGTAACTGTTAGCTCTTTTGAAGAGTTTGTTAGCGTTTTTGGAACCCCGGCTCCCGGTGGCGCCGGCGACGATGTTTGGCGCGAAGGCACTGACAAGAGTGCGCCCACGTATGGCGCCTATGCAGCCCAAGCGTATCTTAAGAATAGCTCTCCCCTCACCTACATTCGTCTTTTGGGAGCACAGACCACTGCTGACGGTGGTCCCTCTGCTGGATCCATCGGCGAAGCCGGTTGGGAAAAGACCAACGCATACGGACTCTATGTTTTCCATGACACTTCGGGCTCCAATGAGCTTACTGGCGCTTTAGCCGCGATATGGTACTGCAATAGCGGAACTGAGGTTGCCCTCTCGGGCGCAGCAGTAGTTTCTTCATCGACCGATGGAGTCGCCGAGCTCGGTATTGGAGCCCCCTCCTTTACAGGTAGCCACATCGTCCTCGCGGACACTGGTACCGATTTTGAATTCAAAATTCAGATCACGAACGCTAGCGGCAGCGACGACGCCAATAGCACTTTCACGGCTAACTTCACGGAAGGCGACTCTCGTTACATTCGCAAGGTCTTTAATACTAACCCCCAGCGAACAAATGCAGCAGTGGCATCCCCCGGTACGGCACTCCAGTATTTCCTAGGCGAGACTTTTGATCGCCACATGAAGGCGAATGTCACATCGACCCTGATTGCTGCATCGGCGACCGGGCGTACGCTGGGATCAATAGTTAAGATTCAGGGCGGCACCGGCGGAACGGTGAAGGGTTCGGATTTTGCTGGCAACTCAGCACAGTCCGCGCAGAGCCCCTCGATTATCTCTTGTCGTCTATCTCCGACAGATGGTCCTGAGAGCCTCTTTGCAATTCATGCCCTCCAAGAGCCTGGTGACTGGACAAACCGCAATATTAAGGTTTCGATTCAGGATATCCAACGCGCACCTACAAATGCGTATCGTTATGGCACCTTCTCGGTGGTTGTGAGACAACTAAGCGACTCTGACAACACTGTGCGTGTTATCGAGCAGTTTGATAATTGCGATCTTAACCCTGATTCTCTTAATTACGTTGCTCGTAAGGTTGGCGATCAGTATACTAGCTGGAGTGAATCCGAGCGCCGCTATGTTCAGAAGGGCGATTGGGTAAACAACTCTGCTTATATCCGAGTTGCTATGGACTCCAACGTTGATGCTGGAATGATGAACCCGTCACTCCTCCCCTTCGGTTATCGTGGAATCGTCAAGTATGACGATGAAGAACTTACGAATGCTTCGTCTGGTGATGGCAACTGGGCTACTGGCTCGATGGTCGCCGCTGATTTCCCTGCTACTCGTGCGGTAACTGGACAGTGGACTTCTGGGTCCCTATTTGCGATGTATTCCGTATTAAACGGAGCTGTATGGAATGTCACTAACACTATCGGCATCAAGGCACTCTACCCCACACCCGAACTGCGTGTTAGCGCATCTGACGGAAACTTAAGCAACAAGACAGATGCTTACTTCGGCTTCCAGACGGCTCAGTCGGCTGGCAGTACTGTGTTTGACAAGTCTACAATTGACTTGCTTCGTCCACGTGGCGGAATAGTGGGCAATATGTTCGCTGCATCCTCTGGTACTAAGACCGAACGCTCCCTGGAGTTCACCCTCGATGACGTTTCTGGTAGTGGTGTGTGGGTCAGTGGCTCGCACAACGCTGCAATCGGCGGCTACTCTGGTGGCTCCCTTACTCGTGCCGACGGCGCGGTGAGTGGTGTCCTCGATGCAGGCTTCGACCGCTTTAGTGTTCCGCTTTATGGCGGCTTTGATGGTGTTAACATCGCAGAGATGGATCCCTTCAATAGCGCAGCCCGCGTTATCCCTAGCACCGCGACGGATCAAACCAGTTATGTGTTTAATACCTACCGACGCACCATTGACGCAATTTCGGACCCCGAGGTTATCGAGATGAATATCGCAACGATCCCGGGTCTTCGCAATGAAGGATTAACCACGAATTTGGTTAATGTATGTGAAGATCGTGCCGACGCTCTGGCTATCATCGACCTTGCTGAGGGATTCGTCCCACGTGCGGAGTCCAATGCATCGTCAGCAACCCGTCGTCAGAATACCTCTTCGGAGATCACTGCCACGGTTAATGCTATGCGCTCACGGGGACTCAATAGTTCCTACGGTTGCGCCTACTACCCATGGGTTCGTGGTCGCGACGTCCTGAACGGAGCCTTCGTTTGGCTTCCGCCCTCTATCCCCGCATTGGGCACGCTTTCGAGTTCCCAGCGTAAGACGCAGGTCTGGTTTGCACCAGCCGGCTTCAACCGCGGCGGACTGACAGAGGGTTCGGCAGGAATCCCGGTTGTGGACGTGGCCCACCAGCTACGTCGCAAGGATCGTGACGATCTATACGCCGCGAATGTTAACCCCATTGCTAAGTTCCCCGCAGAAGGCATTGTAATCTTCGGTCAGAAGACCCTGCAGGTTACTCCTTCCGCTCTGGACCGTATTAACGTGCGCCGGCTCATGATCTTCGTGAAGAAGCGCATCTCGCAGATGGCAGCAAACCTTCTGTTTGATCCCAATGTTCAGGTGACATGGGACCGGTTCACCTCTAAGGTTAATCCTTTCTTGCAGTCGGTTAAGACCAACTTTGGACTTTCGGACTTCAAGGTTATCTTGGACGACACCACCACCACCCCGGAACTGGTTGATCGTAACATCATGTATGCTAAGATCTTCCTGAAGCCCACCCGAGCTATTGAATTCATCGCGATTGACTTCAATATTACACGAACGGGGGCAGCCTTCGAAGATTAAAAAATAATGTGGGGGGAATGTTCCCCCCGCACTATATATTATAGAATCTAATAGGAGATTAAAGAACATGGCATTTTGGAACAACGCACTATCAGAGCCCCGCAGAGCACATAGGTTTTTGCTCAACTTACCACTTCTAACTGTGGACGGACAAGGTATTAACGTGCAATATCTTGCAAAGACGGTTACGAAGCCGGCTTACACGATTAGTGAAACCGAGCATAAGTTTCTTGGAAACACTTATTACTATCCTGGTGCCGTTACCTGGGACACAGTTAGCGCTACGCTAGTGAATGCCGTGGACCCCGATGGCAACAAGATGCTTTATCAAGCACTATATCGCAGCGGATACTTTGATCCCAATGATCAGGCAGCTTTCTTTGGAGCGGGCGGTGGCGACCCCGCCAGTCTGGGTATCGCCCCAGGCACGCCCAACAAGGCGTCGGCACTTAACGCTACCGGTGATGTTTTAATCCGAGAAATTGACGGTCAGGGCATCAGCATTGGCACCTGGAAATTGAATAACCCATGGCTTACAAACGCTAAATTTGGCGATCTCGACTATGGGTCGGAAGAATTACTTAATCTTGAGCTTACTTTCCGCTATGATTGGGCTACATATACGGGTGGCCGCCTGGAAGGTACCGTCGAAAGAGGCGACATCGAGTCGGAAGAGAGCATCCTCGGGCGAAGCAGCCAATAAAGAGAGAAAGAAGGTGACATTTGTCAAAAAGAAGGAATAATCGTGAGCGAACGGGTGCTCCACAACAGGACGCCCCCGCTCCACCCCCACCAGTAGTAGAAAACAACACACAAGACATATTTTCATTCATAAACCCAACAGAGTTTGTGGATCTCCCCAGCAAGGGAGAGTTGTATGCAGAAACCCATCCCCTCTATGGGGTTGAGTCTTTAGAGATTCGTCATATGACAGCGAAAGAAGAAGATATTCTTACTTCCGAAGCTTTAATCAAAAAGGGAATTGCCCTTGACCGTGTGTTGGACTCATTAATTGTTGAAAAGAGCGTTAAAGCAGCCGACTTATTAATCGGTGACAAGAACGCCGTTCTTATTGCTGCCCGCATAACAGGCTTTGGTCCCGAATATAAGGTTTCCATCACCTGTCCCGGCTGTTCAACGACACAAGACGCCGAAGTAGACCTCAGCGAGATTGAGAACAAAGCAAGTGATGACGTCCAGGAGGGCGTTGGACGGTTGCCAAACGGGAATTACGAACTTACATTTTCTCAGTATGAGGGGCTAACGGTCGAAGTCCGGTTGTTAAGCGGACGCGACGAACATGCTCTCATGAAGACACGCGAGAAGCGTAAAAAGCTAAAGCTGCCTGATGCGAACATTACCGACCAGCTTGCAGCAGTCATTGTGCGCATTAACGAAGTAACTGACCCAGCACTCCTTAAGAAATTTGTTGAACAGTGCCCCACCCGTATCTCACGCGACATCCGAAGCCGCTATGATCGCATCGTTCCCGATATTGATCTTTCGTTTGAGTTTGCCTGTGAGGGTTGCGACCACTTGGAGAAAGTGGGTATGCCGTTGACGGCACAGTTTTTTTGGCCTAAGTAGTGACTATCAAGAGGTGGTTTATGAGGAACTCTTTCTCTTAAAACATCATGGTGGATGGTCAATCTTTGAAGCATACAACCTTCCAACCCAACTTCGTCGCTGGTTTGTTAAGAGACTCATTAAAGAGTTTGAAACTGAAAAGAAAGAGTCGGATAAGGCTATGGCAAAAGCTAAATCGTCATCTGGACGCAAAAGATAATTTTAAAGCCGCTCAGTTTTGAGCGGCTTTTGTTATATTTAACTATTTATTGTTGAGGTATACCTAATGGACAAACTTGTAATCGATTTAAATAACAAAGACCTCCAGGAATTCAAATCCACCCTAACTCCGTTTGCATCGAGTGTTCGGGGAATGCTGCTGGACTTATACTCTGTCGGCTATGACTTTCCCGTATCGCTCAGGGGAACACAGAGACAAATAGAAGCTTTCTTTAAAACGCTTAAGAATGAAAAGCGTTATATGGATTCATATATGAAGCATGGTCTCGGCGACCCTCGCACTATGGGGAATAAGTCTGATCTTGCGCGAGCCATCGCGGCTTTTGAAAAAGAAACCGGACTTCCCTGGCCGTTTAAAAACTAGGGGACCTAGAAGTTGACTGAAGAAGAAAAAATCCTAGGACAGATCCTCCAAACGCTTAAGCGGATTGAAAAAGGATCAGGGGGCAGTCTGTCCGGCGGCTCCGGCTCCGGCGGCGGCGGCGTCTTCGGCGCTGGCATGGACGAAAAGGATGTCCAGCGCCAACAGCAAGCGGTCAAAGATGAGATCGCCCAATTTGATGCCCGGGTCGCGAACGGAGAGAAGATCGCCGCGCAGGAGAAGGCGCGGATCAAGATACTTCGGGAGCTGGACGAAGCCGGTAAGAATGTCAGCGACCCCGAACAATGGGATAGGCTCAGTACGTCGTTCAGGGGGCTGGGTAACGAAATGGAAGCCGGCGCGTCTAAGGCAGAAGACTTAGTCCAAGCCCTCATGCCTGTCGATGGGGCATTCAAATCCCTCGCGCAGAAGATCCCTCTTACCAAAAAAGAAATCGCTGGTTTTGCCGCCGGAATGGTCGATGTCTTCAAGAGCGGGAACCTCGCTAAGGGCGCCTTGTCAATGGTTTATAATGCCAGTCTCCAGGTCGCAGACGCCGGCTCGGCGTTTACCGCAGCCACCGGTCAGGCGGAGTCATACCTAAAAGTCATAGATGATGTGCAGGAATCGTATCAACATCTTGGCGTCGGCGGCATGGAAGCTGGTGCAGCTGCAACCGCTTTATATAAGAGTTTTAGTGATTTTACCACCTTAGGCGAAAGCAGTAAAGCCACCCTCGCTGGTCAGGCTGCAGTTCTAGAAAAGCTTAACGTTAGCGCCGCAAGCACCGGAGCGCTATTTGATACAGCCACCAAGTCGCTCGGTTTCAATGCCACAGAACTGGTAGGACTCACGCAAGACCTCAGCGACACTGCCCAAAGTTTAGGTAAAACCACTGAAGAAGTATTTGCAGATTTTGCATCTGTAAGTAAGCAGCTAGCTTTTTATGGTAAGGATGTGGTTGACGTATTTGGGCAGCTGGAGAAGCAGTCTAAGGCAACTGGGCTGACTGTTGACGAATTGGTAAACATTTCCGGTAAAGCTTTTGACACATTTGATGGCGCTGCCACAAAGGTGGGCAAATTAAATGCTATTCTCGGCGGTCCATATCTTAATTCAATTGACATGCTCAACGCATCTGAGGCAGATCGTATTGACATGCTTAAGCAATCAATGGACATGGCAGGACAAACATTCTCAGAACTTTCGAAGTTCGAACAGTTGGCAATCGCAGATGCTATGGGAGTGGACGTTGATACTGCTCGCCGCATGTTTGGAAACCTTTCCGCCGCCGAAGAGATGGAGATCGAGAACCAGAAAAAGATTGCCGAAGTCGCGGCAAAAAGCATGAAACAACTGGACAAACTTAAGAATGCTTTTCTGTCTGTGTTTAATGCTCTAGAACCCTTGACATCACTGATCATCCTTGTCACCGACAGCCTCGCTGCCCTCTTGACAGTGGGCGACGGCATCCCGGCCAAGATCGTCCTCTGGGGCTTGGCGATTGCATCCGGGATTTACGCCATCTACACGGCACTGACGAAGCTCCCCGGCGCAGCCGGAAGCGCTGCCGGAGCTGTACAGAACGCATTTACTGGGATGAAGGACGGACTTAAGAGCCTGAAAGATAAAGGCTTGAAAGAGTCCATTACAGATGCTTTTAAAAAGGGTATGGGCGGAGGCGAAGACGACGGCGCTATCCCGTGCCCGGAGGCATGCCCAGAAATCGAGCCTCCTGCCTCACCGGACGCCAGCGCAACAAGCAACTGGGACTCATTTACTGAAGGAATCAAAAAGCTTGGCGATGCAGTGAAGGACACATGGAGAGAGATGCTTGCATTTGGTGCTGCCATCCTTATGATTGGTGGCGGCATTGCAATCGCAGCATTGGGACTCTCAAAGCTTGTTGAATCCTTTCAGAATTTATCTGGAGGACAAATTGCCGGTGCGCTTACAGCATTGGTGATCGTGGGCATTCTATTTGCTGGAATGCTATATATCCTGGCTACCGCAAGTCTGACTGCTGTGGGTCCCATGCTGGCTCTCGGGCTCGCATTCTTGCTTATCGGCGGCGGCATCGCCCTTGCTGCATTTGGGATGTCGTTGCTGGTGGGGTCATTCGCCGAACTAAAGGGTGGACAGATCCTGGCTGCAGCCGTTGCTCTCATCTTTTTCTCCGCTGCCATGGTAGGAATTGTTGCGGCAGCGGTTATGTCAACCGCTGCCGCGCCGGCTATCTTGGCAATGGCAGCTCTACTCGGCGCTATTGGTGTTGCTGCCATCCTGATGGGAATTGGTATCAATATAGCTGCTAAGGGACTCACCCTTATGGTAGAGGCGCTTGTCCAAATCCCGGCCGACCAGATATTTGCCCTCGCCATGGCAGTTGGTAAGCTGGGAATTAGTCTGATCACTCTTGGGATCGGCAGCGTTGCTGCTGCAGCAGGGTTGGGAATCCTTGCTATAGCCCTCGCCTTGGCAGCCATACCACTTACCCTCGGATCCTACGTATTGGCACTCTTTGGCAACGCCTTGATGATTGTTGGCACCGGAATGATGCTAGTTGCTTCGGGCATGACAATTTTCGTAGCACAATTACTGAAAATTCCAGCTGAGGAAATAGCTGACCGGGCTCTTGTTGTGGGCGATCTAGGAATCAAGCTTATAATTCTGGGAGTTGGCGCGGGTCTCGCCGCCGCAGGTCTGGGAATTCTTGCAGCAGCGGTCGCCCTCACAGCAATTCCCCTTGCAATCGGTTCTTTTGGGTTAAAAATCTTTGGAGCCGCCTTGATGACTGTTGGCTTAGGGATGACCATGGTGGCCGCAGGCGCCGGGTCACTTGCGTCGTCTGTGATGACCTTTTCAGATGTCTTGCCTCAACTTCGTGAGTTTACAGATGCACTTAAAGGAATCGGAGGCTCGGCCTTTGGCATTCTCAAAACTGCCGCGGCACTGACAGCACTTACATATTCGCTCGGTCCCTTCGCGCTCGCGCTAGCGCTCCTGCAACTGAAGAAGCTGGAGGCGCTAACTGCGTTTAACCAGTCAGCTACCTTAACAGTCAAAAACGTTCAGAAGCCGGCTATACCCAATGAAGCCATTGCGGCAACAGGAGCAGCAATGGATAATAGTAGCACTCCCTCTAAGGGGGGTCCAACAAAGCCCGTTATCAATTTCTCTCAAAAATCGATCGTCGTCAAGATCGGCGAGAAAGAATTGCAGGATGTGTTCATCGAATTTCTTAAGCATCCTGAAGTTGCGAATGCCATCAGTGGGATGGGGAACTAGCCCATCTTTTTTCTTTCGCGCCTATTTATTAAAATGAGGAGACCCTACGATGTCCGTACCTATACGCAGCTATGACCCCGGAAACCCCCGCGGCGGTCTCCAGACACCGTTCTTTAAGATTTATATTCAGCATCTTCCCACACAGCAGAAGGTTAATTTTGGCGGCTGGGTAACTGAGTTCAGCGATCAGTTTAGTTCCAATTGGGAGCAGGAAACAGTATATGGGCGCATGGACCCGTTGGTAACGTTCAACAACACTGGGCGCCAGATATCAATTGGGTTCGATGTGGTTTCGGGAGACACAGGGCAGGCTATTGCGAACCTCGCGGCTATGAATAGGCTGACCCAGTTTTTATATCCGGTTTATAATATAGAAAAACACCAAAAAGGTGACAAGAAAGGCGCGAAGATTAGCGCACCAACGGGCATGGGGATGCAAAACACACTTAAAGCAGCTCCGCTTATTGGAATGAGATGGACGAACTTAATGGCTAATCCCCTAACCGGTCAGCAACTAATAGGCTTTTTAGATGGCTTTAGTTACGCTCCCGAGTTACAATATGGGGGCTTTATCCTGGGGGGGAGTATTGATGAACCGCCGACTCAACGCGAAGCCGAGCAGAGAGAGGATGCTGGGCTCTCAAACCCGGACTTCGAGGAGGACATCACTCGAAGCACCCAATCTTATATTCCAAAAGTGGTTTCTGTTTCTTTAAATTATACGGTTATTCATACCCATCTTATGGGATGGCATGAGTCGGAGAACAACTCATTCGTTTTTGCCGACAAAGACATTGATTCTAAATACCCCAATGCATTCATGATGAAAGAAAATGCCACAACTCCGTCCAGTGGTGAGAACGAGAACACCTCTACTGAAGTGCTTCAGTCCAATCAGTCTGAAGTACTGGACGGCTGAGAAGCTTTGGAGATATAGAAAATGCCAACTCGTTACGATTATCGATCAATTTTTTTTAATACTCTTCCTCTTTATGATAAACTCTTTGAGGAGAGGCACGTTCCCGGAATCCGACACTACAGCGCCCCTGAGTTCAATTTTCCGACTCAAGCCGAACTAAGGCAAATGACTAAAAAAAGGTATATCTGGAAAGCGGGAGATCGTTATTACAAGTTATCCATTGAGAACTACGGCTCCCCCCAGTATTGGTGGATTCTAGCACTTTTCAATCAGAAGCCTACGGATGCGTCGCTCTCACCCGGGGATCTTATTTATATCCCCCTTCCCTTAGAGACCGTTCTAAGGACTTTTACTAAATAATAAAGGTTTATTATAATGGCGGAAGAAAAAGAAGAAGAAAAAACAGAGATAAAGGCGATTGATTTTCAGTGCGTGCTGCTCGAACGAGCCCACAAGCTGGCTGCAGCACATCAAGGTGCGCTCGCGCAGGATCCGTACAAACACGTAATAGAACTTGACACCGGCGATGACACCGGCACTGTTTTAAGTCGTATTCACCACGGCGGGAAAACAGCAGAAGTAGGCGCCATTCTGGATTTGTGTCCCGATGTGCATGCCCTTTTGGTACCTTTTATCCGGATCTCTCGCGTCGATTATGATGACAAAGGCAAGCCTACCGGCAAAGAGAAGCCGCTTCACATTCCTAATTTTTTGTCTTCTGAGGATGTACAAGGTATATTAGACGGGAAACTAGGACGAGCACCTGGCTCTGGTATTAAAAGCTTTGGCTGGGAACTAGCAGGAGTGCAGCCCGCTGAAGTGGATAATAATATTACGGCGAATCTCTCGATTTATTTTCAATCTATAGGCGACTTTTTTCAAAGCGCCAACGGCGCGGTGGCGAATGCCCAGGCGGGACTTGATGAACCCTCCTTTCTGGACTTGATTATAAACTCCCCAGCAATTATGAAAACAAAGAAGAAGAAAGGGGCGAACCCCGACAAGAAAAAGTCAAAGCAATGTGGTGATCCCTCTACGGAACTTCATAAAAAATATGAGGGCGCCAATTTTCGTATTAAAGTTTGTGCTGGATGGGCGCTGCCTCCCAATATGGCTAAGATATTTCCTCATCTGGATATAGACTCCAACGTCGCGGGCAAAACGAAGGTGCAGTTGCTTCAGGATGCTATCAAAGACACCCGGGTATCTCTTTTTCTACAGCAAGTTCGCCACGATATTGAATTTAACCAAAACGGCAGCCTCACTTTAAACATTAAGTATCAGGCAGCGCTCTCGGGCATTGCCACGAGCCGATCGTCGAACATCTTCATGCCCGGAACAAAGGGTCAGACGATTGAGACGCTCCAGGATGAGATCAAAGCCGAACGTGCGAAGAAGGATAATGCAGATCAAGATGTGATTGATAAAAAACTGGAAGAGCAGGATAAGCTAGAGCAAGAGGATCGGAAGAAGAAGTATGAAAAGCTCCTGCAGGGCATATACAATTCTAATAAAATATACATGTTAAAAGTAACTATCGAGGAGATGCTTCAGGGCGATTTGAGCAGACTTTCCGATGAGGACCGGATTGCCGCGGCAAGAAAACGGCGCGATGCAACTTATAATGCTCCCAATACGAGCGCCGGAGCGGAGTCCGATCTCCTGACAGCTTTGGGAAGCGATGGTACATCCGGCGAAGCCAGTGAAGAGGCCACCGCGCAAGCCGCGTCGCGATATAAAGATCTGGATGGTCGGGGCTTCTTCAACCTGCAAGCAGACTCGGTCAACGTCCCTTTTATATATTTGGGAGATCTTTTAGATCTGGTTATAGAACAGATTGCAAAGAACGATGGAGCCACCAATAGCGATCCCGGCTTTCAATTTTTTATTTCGGAAGTAGAATTTGTCGACATGCTCTTGGCCTTTCAAATGTCTTCAACTGCCGATCTAAAGAATCTTTCTGCATGCCGTGACCCTGCTTCCGACGCATTCCTCGACACCCTTGAGACTCGAAACAGTGGCTTGAAGCTTAAGGACGAATTGTATAACTTGATAAGCATTGGCGACATTCCAATATCGCTCGATGCATTCCAGGCGTACTTTATTAAGAACGTGGTGGACAAGGAGAGAGATAAATATTTCTTCCTTAATTTCGTTAAGGATGTTGCAGCTAAATTGATAACGAATGCTCTTGGCGCCGGCTGTTATAGCAATGGCATAACTTTCTATCAACGATTCGACACTCAGCCACTTTCTTTATATACCACTGACTTCGGCAGAGATACCCAGGTCGAGGCAGTTGCTAAGGCAAAATCTAAACTCGGTTGTGATGTTCAGGAGGCAGATAAATTTGGGCATGCCATGGTATTGTTTTCCACCGACGGTAAAGGGAGGGGACTTAAGGGGGTCTATGAGGACGACCTTGCGAAAGGCATATATCATCATTATATTGGGTCCGCCTGCGGGCTTGTGAAAACATTGAATTTCCAACGCGAGGATCAAGCTTATTTGCGAGAAGCAAAAATCCAGAAACATGGCGCTCTGGGAGCCGAACAGTTAAGAGAGCTATATTCCGTGAACATTGATTTGGTGGGCAACAATCTTTATCGCAACGGTCAGTACATTTATGTTAGCCCTCTACTTATTAATACGACGCAACAACAATTAAATTATTTGGGGCTTCATGGGTATTATCTGATTACATCTGTATCTTCTAAGTTGACACCCAGTTCTTTTACTACTTCTATCCGCGCTCTACAAGAGGGGATTGAATTCGACGATGCGAAGAATGCCCCCACGAAGAAGCCCGCAAAGACAGATAGCGAACCTAACACCAAGAAGAGCGGTAAGAAGAAAGGGGAGGAGGCACCGGCAGATACCTCCCCCGCATCCCCCCCTGCCAGCAATGCGCCGGCGAGTACCGGCATTGAACCACCCCCGGGCTTCTTCGACCTACCCCCGGGTGAACGCTACGCGACGGAAGAAGAAAAAGCCGCGATTCGAGCCGCTCGTACCCCGGAGCAAGTTGCCGCGGATGAAGCCGCCGAGGAACTTCAAGCCGCGCGACAAGAGCGCGCCGGAGGCGCCTCCAACTTGCGCCGCGACGAGATGATCGCGAGGCGGAAGGGTATAACTGTAGACGAAGCGACAGAACAAAGACTCGCCGCGCTCGCAGCTGCGCAGGCTCAGGTCGATGCGCAGCAGGAGGCATACCACGCAGAAGACCAACGGCGCGCAGCTGCCGGGGAACCGAGCCAAGCAGAAGAAAAACAAGCAGCAGAGGCAGCTGAAGAAGCAGCTTGGCGCGCCGCACACCCCGGCCAGGAGTACTTCTGATCATGAGCACCCTCACTTTTACACCAAATGTCTATGATCCCGAGGTAGTTCCCGCGGGCAAGAACGGTCTGTCCTCGTTTGCTGCATATTATCAGGGGCTTTTATATAAAGAGCTTATATATCCTCCTTATTTATTTAAACCTCTTGACACATGGTACGACAAGCAGTATTATGGAAAGGTGGATAACGTACAAAATTCTATAATCCCCAAGCAAAGTAATCTAAGAGGCATTGAGGCTGCGGTCAAGCCCAATTTGCTCGCACTAGATTTTGTTGCTCTGCAATTTGATGCTTTTGCACGTCATATGAAGAATGCAAGAGTCATTGGGGTATGTGTAGGTGACGGCAACCCAAAGATCGTCAACCCCAAGGCTCATGAGGCTTATGGTAATCCCATGCAACCATATACTAACTTTTTAAATACAGTTTTTGAGACGTTCTCGCAGCAGACGGAGCGATATACCGCTGAAATACGTGATTTTCCTTCCTTTGCTGATGTGTATTTGCGACATCTAAAGTTTATATCTGCATATCTTCCCGTCACGCTCTCCAGCTATATGCTTACGGGCACGATGAGCATTTTTAATACGGGATTGTGTATCTCTATTGATACCGCTCAATTCGATGACGACGCATATAAATATGAGAAGTATCTGAGCGACCCTAACTTCAATTTTTATGTTAAAGCAGCCAAGCTCTTTGGCTTTACGGTTAATAAGGATGCCCCATGGCTTTTGACGGCGGATCTGTGTAGCAACCCCGGCGACAACACCTTTTCCCTTCCGGTGGTGTCCATCCATGATCTTGGATGCCCGCTTCGCGAACAAATAGACAAAGACTTCTTCTTCAGTTATTACTTCGACCGCGCATGCTTTAGAGATGTAAACATTCTCCAGCAGTACATTATAAATTCTTATGCCACTTACATAGCTCGCACACCCTATTACCAAAAAAGAATAACGAAGCCTGGATGTGATGTTTATACAGTGGAAAACGTGGTGCGCCCTGCTGCTACTGAGCAAGACCGGCAACTGTTGACTCCCAAAAGGATGTGTAATTTTTATCTAGATCTACGGTCGGCCGAGACAAAAGAACCGGTCCACCTGGAGACAGTCCGCCGCGCGCTAGACTCTGTATATTTTGTGCGACCAGACTCCAGTCTTGACGGAACCCTCAACGTGGTGAATTATATCAACAACATCTATAGAGACTATATCTACAGTGTACACTACCCCTACCTCAACGGCGAATTATTTAATACGTTTAAAACACTTGACACAGCCGTTCAAACCCGCTATCATATATCTACAAGTATATCAGATCCTCCGGAGCTTTTCGCAGGAGACGAGCCAGGTTTTTAGGAGGCATCAATGCTGTTTCAAGTTCTCGATCTCAAGAGAGATTGTGTTGGATATTATGCTAATAATCAAATCTACCCCGGCAGCGATGTGCCGCAGGAAGGACACACCTGGGAAGCATCCCAGCATATGCGCGGTGATTCCTACGAGCTAGGACGCATCTACAGCCAAGGAGCGACCCTTACAGACGTTTGTCCTGAAGACATGAGGGAACAGTGGGCTGAGATCAAGAAGACGCTTAAATCGTGCCTCAAGGCTTTTAGAACCTCGCACCTTTCTCTGGATGAAAATTGTTTTTATGATGTGGTGCCTGAATATTTCCTCTATCAGTACTTAGAGGCCAAGAACAAGATCACCCAGCACGTGTTAGATACCATACCGCGACCGCTCAATTATGATTTTATGTATAATCTGGTGGAGATGCTGTCGGATGTTCGAACCCGGGAATTAAATATCAATATTGCCCCTATCCAACATCTTCTGAGTTCGGTGCGGGGGCAGAACTTTCATCGAACCGTGCAGACGGTAAAACATGTGTGTGATTACAATCCGTGGGGGACTGTCACAGGCAGGCTGGCAACAACTCCTAGTAGTTTCCCCATTCTCACAATGAACAAAGAGTTCCGCGGCTGCATCGCACCCCACAATGACTGGTTGCTGGAGTTGGACTTTAACGCGGCGGAATTGAGGACGCTATTGGCGCTCTCCGGAGAAGAACAACCCGAAAACGACATTCATGACTGGAATGTGAAGAACATTTTTGATGGCAACCTGACCCGAGAGGAGGCCAAGGTGCAAACCTTCGCGTGGTTGTATTCCAGTAAGGAAAACAAGGACTTAGAGCGTCTGTATAACAAGGATTTAGTACGAAATAAGTACTGGGATGGCTGTAAAATTGAGACAGATTATGGTAGAATAATAGAGAACGTAGACGAGCATCATGCTCTTAATTACATCGTTCAAAGCACCACAATTGATATGGTGCATGAGCAGGCTTATAAAGTCTACGAGCTTTTGAAGGGGAGAAAAAGCCACATCGCATTTCTTATTCACGACGCTGTGTATATCGACCTCGCCGAAGAGG